>Ga0209002_10003825_pt1 | contig 11957 bp, 12 predicted proteins | sample Rifsed16ft2_FD_184010 | JGI IMG/M metagenome (GOLD analysis project Ga0209002, IMG submission 184010) | Soil microbial communities from Rifle, Colorado, USA - sediment 16ft 2 (version 2) | ecosystem: Environmental > Terrestrial > Deep subsurface > Rock core/Sediment | place: Rifle, Colorado...
GTGAGCCATCGTTACCTCCACGGGTTACGCAGGTTTGTCCACTAGACCCAAGTCCGGTCGACTTCGGCCAACGTTCTAGGCGCTTGTTTTGGTGGTTGGGAAGTAATTTATTGTACCGCTTCGTTAGCCAAAAGGAAAGTGCGTCTCGGGAATGGGAGGGGATTAATCGGCGTCGGCGTCGGTTACTTGCCGCAATTTCGTGCCGAGCCTTCCGAGGTCCTGTCTCAGGGCGCTCACCAGATCCTCGAACTCAGGCGTTACCGAACACGCCTCTCCGGCAACGAAGTCGGGAGAGTCCAGAAGCTGTCGGAGCTTCCCTAGCTCGCGGTCGGTGAGCTGGGTGAACTGGACGCCCTGCAGAACTGCCGACGGGAGGCTGGCAAACGTGCCTCGCTCTTTGCCACTCCAGACGATGCGGGCTTGAGTCTCGAAGAGATCGGCATGCCGGTAGAAGCTCATGCGGAGCAGCACGATCCTCCCCTGTCCCACCGAGCTATCGGTCACCACGCAGGCTCCCGTCTCGGAGATATTGGTGACGACCCCGTAGGCCAAGGAGGTCTCGCCATCCTGGAAGGCGACGGTCACCGGCTTGCGCGGGGTCAAGCGGCGGCTAGATCGATTCGGTTGAGATAGCTCGCCTTCCATCGAAATTCACCGGTCGCCATTCGCCTTTAGACACAGGTGGCGCTAAGTGGTCGGGTTCTAGGCCTATACTTAGCGCTAATTGACGGGCTTGTCAAGAGTTCCGGCGCCGGAGCCGACCGGCCCGGGCGGATCGGGTCGAGCTGGCGGCGGCCAGCGCCCGCAATAGAGGCAGATCGGTCTGGACTCTCGGGTCACAAATAAAGCCTTCTTCGGTGTGTGCGGTCATGAACCCATTCTGCTGAAATACCAGGGCCTGGTGGGTTAGGTACTGCTCGACGTTGGTGCGGGGGAAGAACTCGGGCTCGTCGTCGACCAGAGGGCGGTTGAACCGGGGCCAGCCGAAACTGAGGTCGGGAAAGTCCCGCCGCGGATAGTGAATGTTACCCCAGGAACCCTGGGGATAGATGTACCCGTCGAACGCCGGATTCGGCTCTTGGCCCGAGGAGCAGGAGATGATGACGTGAGGCCATCGCTGCCTCACCTCGGCCAGCACCCGGTTCACTCGGTCCGGCTCCCACCCCTTCCCGTGAATGTCGACCTCGTTGCCCAGCTCGAAAATCATGTTGGACTCGTCGTTGAAGCGCTCCATTACTTCGAAGACATAGTTCTCGGTGGCCTCGAATCTCTGGAAGAGCGGGCCGTTCTCCTCGAACTGCGTCACCAGGATGACGTATTCCATCACCGCCCGCTGCGGAATGAACGCCCGACGAATGGCCTGCCGGACGGTCCGCACGTGCTCCCGCGATGGGTGTCTTCCGGTGTCGTCCACCGCTCGGTGCTTGGGAACGCGGTCCAACAGCGGATCGCTGGGCCAGAAGGAAGTGTCGGAGAAGATACGGAAGACCACCACTCCTTCCGCGACGCCGCGCTCAACCCAGGCGATCTGATCCTCCACCGAACGGCCCAGCAAACCGAAGCTGGTGTAGCCGATGTAATCGAAATTGAAACCTATCCCCAGGACCGCCGGCCGAAAACCCTGATTCTTCTGAGCGTACTCTTGACTCCGAAGAAGCGTTTCCCGGAGATCCGCTTCGCTCATCCCGGCGTTCATCTCGATGTTGTAGACCCTGAGGCCTTCCGGATCCGCGGCGCGCTCCAGAATCTCCTGGTAGGCGTTCTGAATGATGCGAGCGAAATTGGGCATGATCTCCCGTTCCGGTCTTCTAGGAGACGAGCTCGCTGACCACCGCCACCGGCCTCAGAACTCCCTGCAAGAAGAAATACACCGGCTTGGGCGAAAGATTCGCATTGACGATCCCAAACCCGCCGTCGCCTTGATCCGGTCCGTCCCAATAATGGAAGAAGAATATCCGGTCTACCCAGTTGCTGTTCCTCAGAGTGGCCACCACGTCCTGGTAATACTCGAGCTGATTTCCTTCTCGGGTCTCCCGGCCCGTTTCGGTGATCCAGAAGGGCTTGTCCTCTACTCCCAGATCCCTGATCAGAGTGCGGAGGGAAGGTCGGAAGATTTGGTCTCGCTCCAGCTCGCCAATGACCTCCCGCCCGTCGCTCTGGTAATTATGATGATTGATGATGTCGATGTGGGACTTCGCCTGCATCGCTTCCTCGAACCAATCCCTCCAGTTTCCGATGTTGGCCAGACCGGGCGACACCACCTGAGTGGCGGGATGGATCTCCTTGGCCAGCAGCGCCGCCGGCTCGAGAATCTCCGTCCGGTACTGGGTCATGGTCCCTCCCCAGAACTCGCGTAGGTTGGGCTCGTTCCAGAATTGCCAGAACCGAACTCGATCGCGGTACCGGGTGATTGTCTCCCTCACCATCCGGGTCCAGTAGCTCGTCTCAGCCGGCGGATCGCTTACCGCCGGGTTCTGAGGATTGGACGAAGCCCAGGCCGGTGTATAGGACAGCGTAGCCAGAGGCTCCACGTTCAGCCGGAAGGCGCGGTCGACCACCCGATCGGTCTCTTCCCAACGGAACCTGCCCTGTTGCGGCTCGATGCGAAACCAATCGAAATCGACGCGGATCCACTGCATCCCCAAATTCCTGGCGATGTCCCGCAGTATGGGATTGGACGGAACATGTGCATTGAGCCCCAGTCGCTCGGAGATGCCGGGATCGGGATTCCGGGAGGCGTACTCCGGACTCCTGAGGAGGGACTCGCGCATTTCCGCCTCGCTCATCGACTGATTCATGCGGGCGTTGTAGCCAGCGAGCCCACCGGCGTCCGGCGGGCGCTCGAGTATCTCTTGGTAAGCGTCAGCGATGATGGGCGAGAAATCGGGCATGGGAGGTCTATCGCGACTGCCGGGGGGGCTTGGTCTTCTTCTTGGGTCCCTTTGCCTTGGTCTTCTTCTTCGCTGGTGGGGATCGATGCTTGGAGGCTGCTGCTGCCTGAACCGCCTGGTCGGGGTTGTTCACGGCGTACTCCGCACTTCTCAGAAGAGACTCCCGCATCATGGCCTCGGTCATGCCCTGGTTCATGGAGCGGTCGTAGCCCTCCAGTCCTCCGGGATCCGCCGGACGTCCCAAGATGCGCATGTAGGCCATGTTTATGATCCTCGAGAAATCTGGCATGACTCACCTCGAATGAGATTCGTTCCCGCGCGGCTTGCGCGTGGCACAGGTCACAAAGACTAACCGTGCCGCGTCGATAGGGTCAAGACAAACCTCTAGGTTGGACATGATTTTCTTGCCTTTCTCTACAGCCGTTCCGACCAGAAAGCGGGAGCGAGTATAACGCCGACCGCGGTGGTAGAGGAAGACGCCTGCGATCGCCATGCTATACTGTTGCTTCATCGAAGCCGAGGTCGAAGAAAGGGCGAGCGGATGTCCAAGAAGCGTGCGTTCCTCCACGGGCCCAAGATCAATCCACGGGCCATCGATCCCAAATGGTCGGTGGCAGAGCTCATCGATGACAGCTTCAACGCATACAACGCCGGCCGCCTCCGAGAGGCTTGCCAGCTCTTCTGCCTGGAGATCCTGGCAGACGACGTCACCGTGGGTCTCTCCATCTCGGGTGCCTTGACTCCCGCCGGCCTGGGAAGCGCCGCCATCATCCCGCTCATGGAAGCCGGCTTCGTGGACTGGATCGTATCCACCGGCGCCAACCTCTACCACGACACGCACTACGGGATCGGTCAGACGATGCACCGAGGCTCTCCCTTTGTGGACGACGTGGAGCTTCACGCCGAGAAGGTGATCCGCATCTATGACATCTTCTTCAAGCAGGAAGATCTTTTGTCCCTCGACCGCTACTACCAGCGCCTGGTGACGGGCAAGGAGTTCCAACGGGAGATGTCGACCGCCGAGTTCCACTACCTTTGTGGGAAGTACGTGGTGGAGCGAGAGAAGGCCTTGGGACTCGAGAATCGATCTTTCTTAGCCGCCGCGCACCGATTGGGCGTGCCGATCTACACCTCTTCCCCGGGAGACAGCGCCATCGGGATGAACGTGGCCTCCATGGCGCTCCACGGCAACCGGCTCAAGATCGACATCTCGGCGGACGTCAACGAGACCGCCGCCATCGTCTTCGACGCCAAGTCGAGCGATGGCAAGGCCGCCGCCATCATGCTGGGCGGGGGCTCGCCCAAGAACTTTCTCTTACAGACCGAGCCTCAGATCCAGGAAGTGTTGGGTCTCGATGAAAAGGGATTCGACTACTTCATTCAGTTCACCGATGCTCGGCCCGATACCGGCGGCCTTTCCGGCGCCACCCCTGCCGAGGCGGTGAGCTGGGGGAAAGTCGACCCCGACATGCTTCCCCACGCCATCGTGGCCTATATCGACTCCACCATCGCCTTACCGCTCCTGACCGCATACGCCTTGGAGAGGCGCCGACCCCGCAAGCTGAAGCGGCTCTACGATCACCGCGAGAGAATGTTGGAAAGGATGACGAAGGAGTACCAGCGGCGCATGGGAGCTGCCGTTCGCGGCTAGCCACCGTTTCCCTCGATTCCGTTCACCAGGCGGGGCGGAAGCTCGGCTCGCCGCTTGCGCCACCCCTTTCAGAGTATATTGTGCGGCATGCTCGCGCTTTCCCTCCTGGTTGGCGCGGTTCTGATGCTGGCGGGCGCCGATACCCCTGCCGAAGAGAGCGTGCCTCGCATCAGATCGATCGAGATCGTCTCCAGCCAAGTCTTTCACGAAGTAGAAGATGAAGAACTTTGGGTCTACCAGTTGGCGAACCGGCTTCATGTCCTGACCCGCGAGAGCATCATCCGCCAGGAGCTGCTGTTCGCTCCCGGCGATCCGGCCGACCCCGAGCTCCTGGCCGAGACCGAACGGAACCTTCGCGCCCTCATTTTCATAAGAGACGCGCGCGTGGAAACACTTCCCGGCGAAGACGGGACGGTGGACGTGCGGGTCCAGACGTTCGATGCCTGGAGCACCGTCCCCGAGATCTCCTTCGCCAAGGTGGGAAACGAGCTCACCTGGGGAGTGGGCGCCTCGGAAAGGAACCTCCTGGGGAGAGGCAAGCAGCTGGAGTTCACTTTCCGCCAAGAATTGGAGCGCGATAGCACCAACTTCTTTTATCGCGATCCACGGGTGGCCGGCTCTCGCCTGGCCACCAGCATAGGCTACTCCGATCTGTCGGACGGAAGCCGAGGACTGTTCGACGTCTCCAAACCCTTCTTCTCCGTCGACACCCGATGGGCCTTTGGTCTTCGGCTGCAAGGTTCCGATCAGCTCGATCCCATCTACCGCGACGGCGAGCGGGTGACCGATCTGCGGCACATCGCCAGCCTCGCCGCCGTCGACGTGGCACGGGCGGTGACACGAAGTCGGTCCAGTGCCCTTCGGCTCCACCTCGGCTACCAAAAGCAAAGAGATGAAGTGGATGGCATGCTCCGTGATTTCGGCATCCTGCGAGTCGGAGTAAGCTCCGTCCGGCATCGCTATCTGAAGCTCACCCACGTGAACCGCTTCGAGGTTGCCGAGGATTTCAACCTCGGTAACCAGGCATCGGCCTTCTTCGGCCTGTCCACACCGGCGCTCGGTGGCGAGCCCGGCAAAGTCTATTTCTTCTTCCTCTCCGAGCAGGTTGGAGTGCGGTTGGGCCCCGAGCACTTCCTTCGCGGCGCCGCTACCTGGCAAGCTCGTCAACGGACGGGGAGTCTCGAGAATAGCCTGGCGGCCTTCCGGCTGGACTACGTGAACAAGATGGCTCCTCGGCGGGCGCTGCTGGCCGTGGCACAACTTCGCTACGGGAGCAATCTAGACCCCGAGACTCAACTCTCGCTCGGCGCCCAGAACGGCTTGCGCGGCTACCCCGTTTTCCAGTTCAACGGTGACCGGTCCCTGTTGTTCAACGTGGAAAAACGCTTCTTCATCGCCGACGAAGTGGCACGGCTGGTATCGTTCGCGGTGGGCTTGTTCGCCGACGCGGGCTATGCCTGGTCGCCTGGCACGAAGATGGCTTTCCACGACCTCCGGGCAGACCTGGGAGTCGGTTTGCTGTTGGGAAGAAACCGGCTTTCCACCACCCGCCCGGGAGTCCGCCTCGACCTGGCCTACGCGCTTCATCCGGTGGCCGGAAAGAGTCGCTGGTTATTCTCGGTGGGCTCCCGCATCGGGCTCTAGATCTCGCGTCGTGAGAATAGCTCCTCCCCCTCACCGCTGGTCGGTGACTCCCTCCCAGGCCATCCAAATACAAAACCGACTGGCGGGCGCGGTTCGGCCGATCGCCCCGGCAAGGAAGATTCGTTTCGTGGCGGGAGTCGACCTGGCTTTTTCTCGAGACGGTGCGCGGTGCTTGGCGGGCGTTGTTCTCTGGGATTGCCAGGAGGCGGTGGTCGTCGAGGAGCAGGTGGCGGTCCGACCGCTTAGATTTCCTTACGTTCCGGGCCTACTATCCTTTCGGGAAACGCCCGCCGTTCTCGCCGCACTCCGGAAGCTCCGCAACACGCCGGATTGCGTGATGTGTGACGGGCACGGATACGCCCATCCGCGACGCTTCGGCATCGCCTGCCACGTAGGGATCCTCTGCAATCTTCCCACCATAGGATGCGCCAAGAGTCGATTGACCGGGGAGCACGGCACGCCCGGTGCGAAGCGCGGCGCCCGGGCCGCCCTCATCGACGCCGGCCAGGTGATCGGCACGGTCCTCCGCACCCGAGAGGGTGTGCGGCCGGTATTCGTAAGCATCGGCCATCGCATGGACCTACCGACCGCGGAGCGCATCGTGCTCGATTGCTCGCAAGGGTTTCGACTACCGGAACCGACGCGCCGCGCCGATCGGCTGGTAGCGACGATGAAACGCGCCCTCTGAAGCCGTCAATTCTTCTCCAGCACCAGCAAGAACTGGCGATCCAGAAAGTCTTCCTCTCGAATGAGGCGTAGGTTCTGGCCGGCGGCGGCTTCAGTGAGCTCCTCCGGCCCGATGACGTTGTCGAGCCGCTCGCTCCGTATCCCGATCCAACCTAGCCGAGCCCCGGACGGGAGACGCTGGCCCGCTTCCTGCAGCTCCTTGGCCACCGGGCCCATATCCTGCTCGGCGGTCGACACCTGCAGAAGCAGCAGGGCGTCGAGTGCAGAGGGTAGCTCGGGCACGACCGCGATCCCCGGCAAGCTCCTTTCGATGGCCTTGATGACACGAGCGGTCGGCTGGACTGCGTAGACCAGGCCCTCGCTTCCCACGCGCCGAGCCAGTCGCTCGAGGAAATAGGTGTCGGCCGGGTGCCACTCCGCGACGCGCATTCCCGGACTGACGCCGATAGAGTCGAGGACGGCTTCCGGCTTCTGCCAGCGATCCCTCCTCTCCTCCGCTCCCTGTTGGTAGAGATAGAGGGCGATCAGCGTAACCACCGCCAACACGACGGGGAGAAAAGCCAATGCCAGGTAGTGACGAGGGGGTGTCTCCATCTTTGAATAGAAGCTCCCGGGACGGCCGCGCCAGTCAGTTCGAGCTGGAAGCTTGGTCTTCGGCGGCCGAGTAAACCACTTCTCCGCCGACGACCGTATACAGCACCTCGGTGTCCAGGATCTGGAGGGGCTCGATGGTCAGGATGTCTTTGGACAGGACCGTTATGTCCGCCAGTTTCCCGAGCTCCAAGGAGCCCTTGTCCTGATCCTCGAAAGCGGCATAGGCGGCATCGAGCGTGTACGAGCGAAGCGCCTGTTCCCGGCTCATCCTCTGGCCGGGGAACCAGCCCTCCGCCGGCTTCCCGTTCTTGTCCTGACGGGTGATGGAGGCGTAGAAGTTCTCGAGGGCGGAGATACTCTCCACCGGAGCGTCGGTTCCATTGGCGATCCTGGCCCCCGATAGCAGAAGTTTCTGCCATGCGTAGGCGCCTTCCGCCGCCCGCTCTTCGGCGATTCTGTCGATGGCCCAGGGCATGTCGGACGTCGTATGAACGCCTTGCATGGAGGCGATGACTCTCAGTTGGGCGAAGCGAGGGATGTCGAGCTCGTCGAGAATCTGCGCGTGCTCGATTCGAAATCGTGGATCGCCGGCTCCCCCTTGCTCGTCGAAGGCTCGCTGAAAGGCATCCAGTACGCTGCGGTTGGCCTGGTCACCGATGGCATGCACATTGACCTGATAGCCAGCAAAGAGCGCCCGATCCGCCACGCGAAAGATGTCCTCGCCGCTCAGGAGCGTGAGGCCGCGCCACTCCGGGCGGTCGGAATAGTCCTCGAGAAGCGCCGCGCCGCGTGACCCGAGGGCGCCGTCCGCAACCAGCTTCACCGAGCGGATGGTGAGCCGGGGTGAGATCTCCGGCTGGTGAGAGAAGAACCGAGCCAGAAGCTCGGGGTCTCCGCCATCCAGCATCACGTAGAGGCTGAGGCGAAGCTCTCCCCTGGCGAGAGCCTCACGGTAGAGCTCGATGTCTCGAGCGCCTACCCCGGCATCATGAAGGCTGGTAATGCCGGCCCGCAGGCAGGCATCCTGGGCGATATGGAATGCCCGCCACCGTTCCGCTTCGGTGGGCTCGCGGATGCGGTCAGTTATCAAATCCGTGGCGCGGTCCACGAAAATACCGGTGGGATTGCCCTGGTCGTCGCGAACGATTTCCCCTCCTTCCGGATCCGGCGTTTCTTTGCCGATCCCGGCTTCCGCCATGGCCTCGGAATTGGCCCAGCCGGCGTGTCCGTCGACACGGGTCAGGAACACCGCTCGATCGGAAACCACGTGATCCAACATCGCGGCGGTCGGGAATTCCTTCTCGCGCCAATCGTTTTGATCCCACCCGCCGCCCAGGATCCAGCCACTCTCATCCGCTTCAGCGGATCGCTCCGCCTCCAACCGCACCATGCGTGCAATCTCGCTGCTGCTCCGCGTACCGGTCAGATCCAGTCGCATCTGGCTGAATCCAAGACCCATCAAATGGGCGTGCGAATCTATGAATCCAGGTATGGCGAGGGCACCCTCGAGTTCGATGACACGGGTCTCCGGTCCGACGAAGTCATCGATCTCGGCGGTTGTGCCTACGCCGGTAATACGCTCTCCCGTGGCGGCCAGTGCTTCCGCCACCGGGCGATCCGGCGAAAGCGTGACGATCTTGCCGCCGCGGAGAACCAGGTCGGCCTTGGGCCCGGGGGGAAGGCAAGCGACCGCTAGCCCGAGTAAGAAGGACGAAAGCAGGGGGCGCATGCCTTTTTCCTATCCCGAACCAAGTTCAGCGATCGACCGGGTAGCCCTTCAGCTGCCAGGCTTCGGTGCCACCCGCCATCGACGCGACTTCCTGAAAGCCGGCGTCTAGCAAAATCGCGGCCGCCGCGACGGAGCGGTTCCCGCTCCGGCAGATGGTGACGACCGGCCGGGCCCGGTGCGTATCGAGCTCGGCCAGCCGCTGCGGGAGCTCACCAAGCGGGACGAGCACCGCTCCGGGAAGGTGCCCCAAAGGCCCCCAGAACTCGTCGGGCTCGCGGACATCGAGGAGCAGGGGTGGCTCGGCTGCCGCGACTCGCGACCGGACCTCTTCAGGCGACACCTCGGGAACCGATAGGACAGAAGCGGTGTCGACCGGAGAGCGCATGCTTCGGCAGGCGGCATCGGCGGGGATCCAGTCGACTTCGGGGTCGGTGGTGCCGGCTAGATTCGCCGCCACGGTCTTCAGCATCCATTCCGGCGTCGCCTGCGCCATGGAAGCCATCCAGGTGACGTAGTCTTCCTTGCTCCTCTCCCTCAAGTTGGGGTTCGTCCGTCGCTCGACACCGAGAGCGGATTCGGTGAGGTTCCGGTAGTCGTGGGCGGGATAGATCACGTCGGTATCGCGGAAGCCGGGCAGCACGCGCTGCAGACTCTCCCAGTGCTCGGCAGGATCGCCTCCCGGCAGATCGGTTCGACCCGCGCCCCCGATGAACAGCCAATCGCCGGTGAGGAGTATTCCCGGAAGGCTCAGGGTGACGCTGTCCCTGGTGTGACCCGGCGTCTCGATGACGTCCATCTCCACCTCGCCCAGGCGCAGTGAGGAGCCATCTTTCAAGCGAAGGTCCAGCGAGCTCACGCCTGATTTCTTATGCATGGCGTACTCGGCCCCGGTACGTCGGGCCAGGGCGGTTCCGCCAGAAAGATGATCGGCGTGAGTGTGCGTATCCATCACATAGCGAAGCGTCCACCCATCCTTTTGAAGGAGTTTCAGGTAATCGTCCACACGCTCCAACACGGGATCGATGAGCGTTGCTTCCTGTGTAGGTTCCCAGCCCACCAGGTAGGTGCGACAAGCGCCCGGGTTGAGCTGTCTCAAGACCAGGGAGGGGCGCTTCATTGGAGGAGACTACCTCGGGATGACTGGCGCGGCAAGGACTCCCCTCGGGTGGAACGAAGAAGGCAATGCCTCCCAAATAGTTGACTCCGTCCACCGCGACCGGATACCATACCTCCGTATCGAGGCACGCTTCACTCCATTCTCACGTCAGAACTTAATCAAATAGGCACGCCTGGGAGGGAACGAATGGCTGGAAGGGGCAAAGACAAGACGACTGCTGGCATTTTGGGGATCTTGCTGGGTGGATTCGGAGTCCACCAGTTCTACCTTGGTTCGGTAGGTACCGGAGTCATTCTGATCGCCGCCACCCTGGTGACCTGTGGCATCGGCGCGATACTGGGGCTGGTCGAAGGCATCCTCCTCCTGACGATGAGCGACGAAGACTTCAACAAGCGCTACAACAACCGCACGCCGGCTTCCGTCGAGTTCGTGTTCATGAAGCCAAAGGAATAGCTCCACCGCCGCCGCGGGAGTGAGGCGGCACGCTGCCGGTCGCGCCGATCTCGCGGCGAAGCCTTGAGGATTCATTCTCCACCACGCGCTCGGCCCACTTTTTCTTCCCGCCGAGGCGGGTCAGCCCGTTCACTGGGGCCGTGAGATCAGGTGGTGTCCGAAGATCAGACTCAAGATGAGAAGCGCGCAGAGGGTGAAGTGAGGAGCGGTGAGACGTGGATACATCCATAGCCAGAACCGCCCAGCGGGCTCCCGGTCGTTCATGCGCAGGCGAGCGTAGAAGATTCGCTGGATAGCAATCAGGTTGGTAAAGATGGCCAAGATCCAAAGAGTGATGTGCAAGTTTCCGGCCAGAGCGCCGATGATAATGGTGACTGTCCTCTCCGCCCGCTCCATGAATCCGACCTTGCAGTGGTCCACGACCGTTTCCGCCCGAGCACGCACGTAGGGCGTGGTTGCCGTTCCGACCACCGCCAGCGACCAAAGCGTGAAATAGAGCAGCCGGTGCGTGTGAACGTGCCGGTTGGTGTAGACCAGGATGGCGAACAGCATGATGAAATCCGTGTACCGGTCGACCACCGAGTCCAAGAAACCCCCGAAGCGTGTACTGCCTCTGGAGATGCGGGCCACCGCACCATCGAGTAGATCGAAGGCGCCCGCGGCGATCAGAACCAGACCCGCCAGGCTCTGATTGCCGGCGTGGACTGGAATGAAAGCCATGGAAACGACCACCGGTCCCGTCAGCGTCACCGCATTGGGCGGGATCCCGACCCGGATGATGCCGCGGGCGATCGTGTCTCGTGCGAAACCAAAGATACCGGCCACCAATCTCGACAGGGCGACCGCAATCGCCCGCAGGAACGGCACCAGTCCCTGCGGCGGCTGCTCCAGAGTAACCTTGGCCTCCAATTTGCCTCCTCACTGACTCGCGCTAGGGCAGGGAAATGTATCACATTTCACTGGGCACCGCCCGTGGCGTCACAGCAGCCCCCAAGGGCGTATCCGTGCTGTGCTAAGATCCCGCATCCTTCCGTAAACGGGAAGAGTCCGCGGTGTTCTTTGACTGGTGGATCCGATGACGATGATGCCCTTTAACGACCCTATGAGCCCTAACGGACCCATCCGACAGGACTGGTCGGTAGACGAAGTCCGGGCGGTCTATTGCTTGCCCATCATGGACTTGCTCTTTCG
>Ga0209002_10003826_pt1 | contig 11957 bp, 12 predicted proteins | sample Rifsed16ft2_FD_184010 | JGI IMG/M metagenome (GOLD analysis project Ga0209002, IMG submission 184010) | Soil microbial communities from Rifle, Colorado, USA - sediment 16ft 2 (version 2) | ecosystem: Environmental > Terrestrial > Deep subsurface > Rock core/Sediment | place: Rifle, Colorado...
ATGAATTCGGAGGTTCGGGCCTTGCTCGATAAAGCCCGCGCCAGCCATGAGGCGGCGACTTTGCTCCGGCGCGAGGGCTATCTGGATTTTGCAGCCTCGCGTGCCTACTACGCGCTCTTCTACGTTGCTGAGGCGCTCTTGTTGGAGCGGGGCTTATCCTATTCCAGCCACTCTGCGGTGATTGCTGCTTTTGGCCGCGAGTTTGCCAGGACTGGCAATCTCGATCCGCGCTTTCATCGCTACTTGATTGACGCACAGGACTTGCGCCAGGTGGGCGATTATGGCACGGGTGGGAATGTGACTGCCGATCAAGTGGACGAACTACTGCACTGGACTCTGGATTTCATCGTGGCAACTGAGGGCTTTCTTTCGCGTTGAAGGGGCGGCAATTGAGTCAAAAAACCGCGCGGTTTCTTGCAGCAATTACTGCGCGGCCCAAGAGGTAGCTAAACCGTTAACGGTTGAAAATATAATTGGGCGGCATGAAGGGAGAACGATGGAACCCCGGATCAGTCTGATCACGCTCGGTGTCGCAGATCTCGAACGAGCTACGCGATTCTACGAAGAGTGTCTCGGTCTCCCGAGACTCAAGACCCCTCCATCCGTGACATTCTTTGAACTGGGCAAGACCTGGCTCGCACTTTGGCCGCGCGAGAACCTCGCGGCCGATGCAGGCGTCTCACCTGAAGGAACTGGATTTCGCGGATTCTCTCTCGCGCACAACGTACGTTCTCCGGCCGAAGTCGATGCTTTGCTATCCCGTGTTGCCGAATTCGGGGGCAAGGTCTTGAAGCCGGGGCATTCTACGGACTGGGGCGGTTACAGCGGCTATTTTGCGGATCTTGATGGGTTCCTCTGGGAAGTTGCACACAACCCGGGATTCCCCCATGTATAGGGCCGCCCAACAAGCGGCTCAACCCGACGCGCTGACGCGCGCGGGTTAGCCGTGGCGTTGGTGCGGCTAAGGCCCACGTTGTAAGATCTTCTCTCCTCAGCAACCCGTCTGGTGACTTATGGACGAGTATCTTCAAGCCAATCAAAGACTCTGGGATCAGTGGACCACTGAGCATGAAAAGTCGCCATTTTACGACCTGGCGGGTTTCCGGGCGGGAAAAGACCGGCTGCGTTCCATCGAACTCTCCGAACTCGGAAATGTGGCCGGAAAATCGCTCCTCCACCTGCAGTGTCATTTTGGAATGGATACCCTCGCCTGGGCGCGGCGCGGCGCCGCCGTCACGGGCGTAGACCTCTCGGGAAAATCCATCGCGCTTGCGCGTTCACTCGGCCAGGAACTGAATATCCCCGCGCAATTCCATTGCTCAGACATTGATCAGCTCCCCGGCAGGCTATCGGGCGAATTCGACATTGTCTTCACGTCGTATGGCGTCTTACATTGGCTCCGAGACTTACGCCGGTGGGGCGAGATCATCGCGCACTTCCTCAAGCCCCAGGGGATCTTCTACATCGTCGAGGACCATCCGTTTTTTCGCGTCTTTCGGGCTGAGGCGGAAGCAGACCTCAAAGTGGACCGCCCCTATTTCTTCTCGGAAGCGCCTGAGCAGATCGCCATGACCGGCTCGTATGCCACCGATAACCAGGGCGACATGGCGACCTTTTACATCTGGAATCATAGTCTTGGCGAAGTGCTGAATGCGCTCATTGGCGCCGGGCTGCGCATCGAATATCTGCACGAGTTCCCCTATGCCGCCCGAGCGAAATTTCCGTTTATGGAGAAAGGCTCGGATGGATGGTGGCGGCTGCCCGCGCAGCAGCACGGCATGATCCCTTTCTTGTTTTCGCTGCAAGCGCGGAAGCCGGGTTGAAGCGAGTCAGGTTAGGCCGAGGAGTGGACGATGCTCTTTTGGCTGGGTGTATTCCTCTTGATCACCGGAGGTATCTCATTCCTCTTCAATGAGTTTACGGTCAATGTGCGCCGGACGGTGAAACCCTGGTGGCGTGACGATGCCAATCCTGTGCGGGATCAGGCGACCAAAGAAGTCCACCGCTTGGTGGTCTATCTCGGCTCGATTCTTTCGCTGGAACTGGGCTTTTATCTCACGGGTTGGGTGAGTGGGAGCGAACCTATACGCGGCTTGATTTACCTGGGGAGGGGCATGGTATTATTCTGGCGTCGGCGGCTATTCTGGTTTTCTCTCGTCCGAAGGAAGTCAAAGGGATAGGGTCTAGATCCGCCGAGCGGGTGATGCGCACCGTTAGCCCCTTGCCCCTTTTCTGGCTATGAGCTCAAACCTTCCTACCACAACTCTTACCTTCCTTTTCACTGACATTGAAGGTAGCACACAACTTTGGGAACACCATCCTGAACCGATGAGGGTCGTTATGGCAAAGCATGACGCCATTTTGCGCGAAGCGATTGAAGCAAACAACGGCCACGTCATCAAAACAACCGGCGATGGCGTACATGCTGTTTTTGGAACTGCCCTAGACGCGATCCACGCCACCCTGGTCGGGCAGAATCAACTTCGAGCGCCGCTGGCTGATTTGCAGATCCAAGTTCGCATGGGGTTGCACACTGGCGAAGCGGAATTGCGCGCGGGCGATTACTACGGACAAGCCCTCAACCGCGCCGCGCGCATCATGTCCATTGGGCATGGCGGACAAATCCTGCTCTCCGCCATCACGGCGGAATTGGTGCGCGAACACTTGCCCGCGGAAACAACCTTGCACGATTTGGGCCAGCATCGGCTGAAAGATTTGATTCGCCCTGAACACATTTATCAACTCAACGCGCCCAACCTGCCCATTGAATTTCCTGCCCTCAAATCGCTCAACACATTTCCCAACAACTTGCCTCTCCAACTGACCGGTTTCATCGGCCGCAACAAAGAAATGGCAGAGGCGGAGCAATTGCTCTCAGCCACAAGGCTGCTCACCTTCATTGGCCCTGGAGGCACCGGCAAAACGCGCCTGGCTCTGCAAGTAGCTGCTGACTGGTTAGCGGAGTTCCAGGATGGCGTTTGGTTGGTGGAACTCGCACCGCTTGCCGCTTCAGACTACGTTGTTCCAACCCTGGCGACTACGTTTGAATTACGCGAAACCCCGGGCATTCACCTCATCCATCTCGTCATTGATTATCTGCGCGCCAAACAACTCCTGCTCATCCTTGATAACTGCGAGCATCTTATTGAGGTTTGCGCACAACTTGCCGATCAACTATTGCATGCTTGCCCGGCTCTCAAGCTCATCGCCAGCAGTCGCGAAGCATTGGGCATTACCGGCGAAACCGTTTATCGCGTCCCACCCCTTTCATTGCCGGAGAAAACAGTCTCAGCAGAAACTTTGCTGGCCTGTGAGGCCGGGCGACTCTTCATCGAACGCGCCGCGAAAGCGGAGCCGCGCTTCCGGTTGACGGATTACAACGCCCCAGCCATCGCCCAGATCTGCCTCCGTCTCGACGGGATTCCGCTCGCCTTAGAGTTGGCTGCGGCGCGCGTCAAATTATTTACACCGGAACAGATCGCGGAACGACTCGACGACCGTTTTAAATTACTCACAGGCGGAAGCCGCACTGCTCTACCGCGCCAACAGACTCTGCGGGCGATGATTGATTGGAGTTATCAAACCCTCACCACAAGTGAACAAAATCTCTTGCGCCAGCTGGCGGTCTTTGCGGGCGGATGGACGTTCGAGGCCGTGGAAGCCGTTGTCGGGGAGGCACAGGCGCTGGAGGGTTTGTTGGGGCTGATCAACAAATCGCTGGTCAATGTTGAGGAGCAGGCAGACCAATCGCGTTATCGTTTTCTTGAAACCATCCGTCAATATGCGCTGGAGAAGTTGGTCGAATCGGGCGGGGCCACTGAGGCGCGCAATCGCCAGCTGGATTATTTTCTGGACTATGCCGACCAAGCGGAACCGGCCACCTTCAGTCCAGAGCGCCCAGAACGGCTGGATCAATTGGAACTCGAACATGATAATTTGCGTGCCGCACTGGAATGGGCAACAGAAAATCAACCCGCCAAAGCATTGCAATTAGCAGAGTTGATGAGTGGTTTCTGGAGCATGCGCGATTACTACATGGAAGCGCGCGCCTGGTGCCAGAAGATATTAACTCGAACCGAAGGCATGCCCTCGCTTGAAAAGGCGCGGGCCAAAGTCTTTGAGACCTTAGGATGGATGGCGACCTTGCAAGGCGACCACCAAGCTGGCCGCGTGGCCTCAGAAGCCGGTCTTAGTCTCGCAAGACGAATAAACGACTCAAAAACAATCGCGCGCGCCTTAAACAGCCTCGCCTTTTCTTCGCTTTTTCTTGGAGACTATGAGACAGCCTCAAAGGCAGCGGTAGAAAGCGAAGCCATTGCGCGCCAGATGGGGTACACCTCGGAACTCGCCTTGGCGTTGACTACTCGCGCCCAGATCGCCTACATCGCGAGCAGAGACCTGGTCGCGGTCAAGACATATTTGGAGGAGAGTCTTGCTTTGGCGCAAGCGACAGGATTTCAGTGGGCTTTTTCAATCTCGGTCTATGGGTTGGCTCGCGCAGCTGGCGCCAGTGGGGACATTGAAACGGCGCGACGGAGATTTGAAGAATCCGCCGACGTGGGGCTAAGGATGGGCAATAGGCAGATGATCTATGCGAGCCGCAGTGAACTGGCACATGTTTTGCGGGAACACGGTGAACTTGACGAGCCGTTAGCCATCTACAAAGAGGTGATACTCGGCTGGGTTGAATTGGGCCATCGCGCTGCGGTAGCGCATGAACTGGAATGCATTGCCTTCATCTTCAGACGCAAAGGGCAGGCGCACCGCGCAGCCAACCTGCTTGGCGCAGCAGAGGCGCTGCGCCAAGCGATCGACTCATCCATGACCGACATAGAAGGCGTTGAATATGATCGGGAGGTTTCCGCTTTGCGCACGCAATTGGATGAAGCCGCGTTTACGACGTCATGGTCGGAAGGCCGTGCGATGACAATGGATGAGGCTATCACTTTGGCCCTAAATGACGCACGGGCTGGGATGTCGCACAGCAGTCGTTAGTTCAAGCGACTCGGCCTAGCCCCAGTGGGTGAAGCGCGCCGTTAGGCCGCGCGAAGGTAGGCATCTGGTGAGAGTCCTTGTGGTCGGCAGTCCCGTGGGGAACGCACCGGAGGAGGAGACGTCATGACCAATTGTCTGGCCGTCTGGTTGGGTATGGCATATTGGCCAGCCTGATTACCTGCAGATGATCCTAGGCATCTACGCGACCCTCGGCGTCTTTCTGATCATCGCCGCTCGCGATCCGCTCAAACATCTGAGCCTCATCTGGTTCACCGTGTGGTCAAGCCTGGTGCACGGCGGGATAATGGCGATTCAGGCGTTAGTGAATCCTGAACATATTGGTCATCTGTTAGGAGATGTGCCCACGATATTCATCGTGGCAGCGTTACTGGCCTTTCTGACTCCGAGGAGAGAGCAGGCCTTGTGACCTTACACTCCCACGGCCAGGCAGGTGATTGTTTCCAACACACCCGGGATGGTCTGGATGTCCCAGCCGACGAGGCGGCCCAGGGCTTTGAGATCGGGGGCCTCGACCACAGCGACAGCGTCATACTCGCCGAAAGTCATATCGGCCTGCAAAACGCCTTTCACCTGGCGCAGTTGGCTCAGCGCCTCTCCGATTTCCCCGGTCTGAATGTTGATCAAAATGTAGGCTTTCATAGATCTCCGTCGGCAGTAGTCAGTAGACAGTCGTCAGTAGACAGATGAGGCGGGCAGAGAAGCGGCGATCACGCCTCGGCCTCGTCGTCCCCGTCGAAAAAGTTGTTCAACTGGATGTGAAAATAGTCGAGCCGGTGGGCCACGATGCGCGCCATGCGTTCCGACAGGAGCGCGCGCAGTTTTTTGTCCACGCGCATCACCCGGCGCAAATCGCGGCCCTTGATGCCGAGCGCCTGCACCTGCGAAAGGCAGATAGCCGACGAGGTGTATTCAGAGCGCCCAATGGCCGCCGACCAACCGATGAGTCCGCCGGGATGGATGGTTTCGATGTCCATGCTGCCGCCGTCGTAAGGGAAGAAGCGGATCACGACTTCGCCCGCTTCAATCAGGTACAGATCGCTGGCCCTATCCGCCTGTTTGAAGATCGCCTGCCCGGACGGGAATGCCTCGCGCCGGAAAAGGGAGGCGAGCGCGCCTAACTGTTCAGGCGTCAACCCGTCGAAGAGGGGCAACTGGGCCAGTTCCTTGCTGTCCATGTCGGTCGTCGCTCAAGTGGATGAAAATGGTCGGACTTGGCGGGAAACCATCTTTGGAACTCAGCATAGTGAGGTCAAGAGGGGACTACCAGTGGGGAAAGTCATGTTTTGGGGAGGCAACCCGTCATGCCGTCAGGCGTAGGGGGCGGCAGCTGCCGCCCCCTACGGCCTCCCCCTACGCCCCTACCTTGACATTTGCAGAAATTTGGCAGGCGCGTTTATAGTGAGGGCATGACGAGCCTCAAACGCTTCGCACCTCATATCCTGCTCGCGGGCGATGTCCTGGCGCTGCTGATCTTCACCTACATCGGCGAGCGCGACCACGAGTTGTTAGACGGCGAGAATCCGCTGTTCCGCTTGCTGCTGGTGACCTTCGCCTTTGCTTTACCCTGGGTAGTTGCCGGTTGGGTGCTGGGCGCGTTCCCGCGCGGGGAGGCGCTGACTGCGCGGAGTCTGCTGCTCCGCTCGGTCAACACCTGGCTGGTGGCGGCGCCGTTGGGCGTGCTCGTGCGCGCCTACCTGCTGGGATTGCAAGTCATCGTCAGAAGCTTTGTCGTCGCCGGGCTGGTTTTCATCGGCCTCTTCCTGCTCGGCTGGCGGTTGGCGTTTGTCTTGATCTGGCTCTGGCTGGAGCGCCGGGCGAGGGAACCGAAGCCGGCCTGAGCCGCTGTGCGCAAACAAAAACTCCCGAAGAGGCGCGTCTCCGGGAGTTCGTCTTTACGAAGTGGTTTGGACAATCGGTATCTGTAGGGGGCGGCAGCTGCCGCCCCCTACCGCTGATCAATGGAGACGTAGTCGCGCTTGCCCTCGCCCAGGTACACCTGGCGCGGGCGGGCGATCTTCTGCTCCGGGTCCGTCAGGAGCTCCACCCACTGGGTGAGCCAGCCCACCGTGCGCGGGATGGCGAACAGGACCGGGAATATCGCCACCGGCAGCTTCATGGCCTGGTAGATGATGCCGGAGTAAAAGTCCACGTTCGGGTAGAGTTTGCGCGTGACGAAGTAATCGTCCTGCAGCGCAATCCGCTCCAGTTCCAGCGCGATGTCGAGCAGGGGGTTGTGGCCTGTCACTTCGAAGACCTGATCGGCAGTCTGCTTGATGATCTTGGCGCGCGGGTCGTAGTTCTTGTACACGCGGTGGCCGAAGCCCATGAGCCGCCCCTCGCCCCGTTTCACCTTTTCGATGAAGGCCGGGATGTTCTTCTTGTCGCCGATGGCGGTGAGCATCTTCAGCACTTCCTCGTTCGCGCCGCCGTGCAGCGGACCGTAGAGCGCCGCCGCCGCGCCGGCCATCGCCGAATAGGGGTCCACCTGCGAGGAGCCGATGGAGCGCATCGCGTTCGTGCCGCAGTTCTGCTCGTGATCGGCGTGGAGGATGAACAGCACCTCCAGCGCGCGCTCGAGCACCGGGTGCGGCTTGTACTTGACCTCGGTCATCTTGAACATCATGTTCAGGAAATTGCCGGTGTAGCTCAGGTCGTTGTCAGGGTAGTTGTAGGGCAGGCCCTGGCTGTGCCGGTAGGAGAACGCGGCGATGGTCGGGACTTTGGCGATCAGCCGTTTGATCTGGAACAGGCGGTTGTCGGCGTCGAAAATGTCGCTGGCCTCAGGGTAAAAGGTCGAGAGCGCGGCCACGGTGCTGATGAACATCCCCATCGGGTGGGCGTCGTAGCGGAAGGCCTCCATGATGTGCTTGACGTTCTCGTGCAGGATGGTGTGGTGGGTGATGTCGTACTGCCACCCTTCCAGCTGCGCTTTCGTCGGCAGTTCGCCGAAGAAGATCAGGTAGGCGGTTTCCAGGTAGGCGCTCTTTTCGGCCAGTTGTTCGATGGGGTAGCCCCGGTAGCGCAGGATGCCGTGATCGCCATCCAGGTACGTGATCTTGCTCCTGGTCGAGGCCGTGTTCATGAACGCCGGGTCGTAGGACATCAGCCCGAAGTCGTCGGGGCCGGTCTTGATCTGGCGCAGGTCACTGGCCTTGACCGTCCCATGTGTGATCGGGATGTCGTAGGTCTTGCCGGTGCGGTTGTCGGTGATGGTCAGGGTGTCGGCAGGCATAGCAGCTCCTTTTTTTAGGTCGGGGTGGATAGGGTGGGAAGAACACAGGCGAACTTCCAGCGCAGCGCGCAAGAGCAAATTCCTCCATTGTGGATGAACATTATTATAAGAGAAAAAGGCCTGTCCAGTGACTATCATCACCCTGGAGGACGCTCACCTGTCATGGGTTGGGTTAGACGTGGAACTTGCGGGAAAATCAAGACGAGGCAGCACGCGCGATGCCTTCTGATAAAATTCTCAGCGAATGCTTAGTATTCTCTTATGTACTGTTGTTACCTTTTGGGGGCGCCAGTTTAGCGCCAGTCCGCGAGGCGGTCGTTCGCCCCGAACACGCATGACATCCCGAAAGGAATGAGACCAATGCTGAAGCGTTCTCTCACGAAGATGAGCCGTCGCAACTTCCTGTGGGTGTTGCTCACGATACCCGCCTCGTATGTGCTTGCGGCATGCGACCGGCTGATCGCCGGCACCCCCGCCGCACAGGCCGTAGCCCAACCGGCGACCGAACCGCCGGCGGCGTCCGCGCCTGCGCAGCCGGCCCTGACTGAGACAGCGCCCGCCCAGCCTGCGCCGACCGAACCGCCGCCGACCCAGGTTTTGCCCCCGACCCCGGCGTGCGGCGATGATGACCAGGCGACGGCCGCGCAGACGGAAGGACCGTACTACACGCCCAACTCACCGGAGCGCACGTCTTTGCTGGAACCGGGCCTGGCCGGGACTCGCCTCGTGCTCACCGGGTATGTTCTGACGACGGATTGCCAGCCCGTTGGGCGCGCGCTGCTCGACTTCTGGCACGCCGATGATACGGGCGTGTACGACAACGTCGGCTACAAACTGCGCGGACATCAATTCACCGACGAGGCGGGGCGCTACTCCCTCGAAACCATCGTCCCGGGGCTGTATCCCGGCCGGACGCGGCATATTCACGTGAAAGTTCAAGCGCCAGATCAGGCGGTCCTGACCAGCCAGCTTTACTTCCCTGGGGAGCCGCAAAATAGCACCGATCGCATCTTCCTCCCGGAGTTGCTGATGGACGTGCAGGAGGCGGCTGACGGCAAGCGCGCTACTTTCAACTTCGTCCTGGGCATCGGATCGTAGCACCTCGACCCGAATGGGCACACACGCCCCGGGCGCCGTAGCGTTCCGGGGCTGCCTATTTTCTGCGGATGGGGTCTTCGGACAGGAACGTATAGGCAGGCGGGAGGAATTACGGGCTGCCTGATGAGTCCAGAACAAGATGGAAATCGAATTCGAGCTGGATAGGCTCCTGGATGCTCAGCACGACGGGCACCCGCGGCGCCGTCATGCCGAAGTCGGCAAAATTGAAGCTGGTTGAGGCGCTGCCCACCAACTCCTGCCCGGCCACCTGGGCCTTCACGTCCCAGGTGGCCGGGCGGGTGACCCCATGCACCGTCAAGTCGCCGACAAGTTGGAAGGTCACTTCACCCGAAGCGGGCAGGGGAGACGGAAGCCCCAGCGTTTCGGCGGGGACAAATTCGGCGGTGGGGAATCGGCTGGTTTCGAGCGTGTTGCGTTGGATGAAGTTGTCTCGTCGGTTTTGGTCGCTTTTGAGAGTGCGCAGGTCTACGACGAACATGGATCCGTCGCGCACCACCGTCCCATCCGTCTGGATGACGATTGAGCCTGAGATGTCACGGGTCACGCCGACGGCATCGCTGGGGAACGACAGACTGGCAAGCTGCTCTCTTACCCGGTAACGCGCTTCGTTCCCGTCGGGAGCAAGCACAAGGCGGAGTTGATTGCCGGAGGCGGCTGGAGCCGGTTCAGTCGGGGTGAGCGGGTCAGGGGCCGTGGCTGCTCCTGCTTCCGTCGGCGCCGGTATAACTGGCGCGGTTGTGCTGGTCGCCTGGGGGCTTACCCCCTCCGGAGCGCCGAGGAGCGAACACGCCGCCAGCATCAGGGCCAAGACAGCCCAGAGGATTAGCGGAGACTTCGGGAATGGCAGAGTAGTTGGTCGCGTCAGCATAGACGTATCCTTTTCAGTTTGTTGTGCTGGATTACACATTCCGCCGGTTAATGACCTCTAATCAAATCCTGTGAGTCGGCTAAGAATAAACGCAGACCTGTGTATTCTAACCTTTCTTATCATCTTCTTAGGCTAAATTTGGGATTCGTCTAAACTTGATGGAGTATCCAGATGATCCAGTAAAACAACGTATCAGAGGAGGTGCGAGATGAACGAATTCCAACGCTACCTGGTCGAAGAGTTTGTCGAAGACTATCAGGAGCGCCGGTTGTCGCGGCGCGAGGCGCTAAAGCTGATCGCGTCCATCACGGGGAGTCTGGTTGCGGCGCACACCTTCCTGGCCGCGTGCGCGCCTTCGCCCCAGACCGCCCCGACTGCACTGCCCACGTCTACGGTGCCCCCGACGGACGCCCCGACCCTGTCACCCACTTCTGCGCCTGAACCGACGGCGCCGCCAACACCTGCCGAAGCCTCTGCCTCGGCCACGGCCCCATCGCTCAGCGGAACGGTCAGCCCAGAGGACCCGGCGATTGAGGCGGCGCCAGTTCAGTTTCCGGATGAGGGTACGACGCTGATGGGGTATCTGGCTCGTCCCATAGGCGATGGACCGTTCCCGGTCGTGCTCGTCTGCCACGAGAATCGCGGCCTCACCGAGCACATCAGAGACGTTACCCGCCGCCTGGCGAAGGCCGGGTACGTGGCGCTGGCGGTTGATTTGCTATCGCGCCAGGGAGGCACCGAGGCCATAGGTTCCGGGGATGTGCCCGGCGTGTTGGGGAACATGCCGCCTGATCAGTTCGTCCAGGATTTCCTGAGCGGCTGGCGTTACCTGCAGGATCAGTCATTTGCCCAGGCCGACCGCGTGGGGATGGTGGGCTTTTGCTTCGGGGGCGGGGTGACGTGGCGGGTTGCGACCGAGATGCCGGAATTGAAGGCGGCGGTGCCGTTCTACGGCCCGCACCCATCGGTTGACGCCGTGCCAAACATCAATGCAGCCGTGCTGGCGGTTTACGCCGAGCGCGATCAGCGCATCAACCAGGGCATTCCCGCCATGGAAGCCGCCATGCAACAAAACAACAAGGTCTACGAAAAAGTGATTTACCCGGATGCGGATCATGCCTTCCACAATGACACGGGATCGCGCTACAATCCAGAGGCGGCCCGGGACGCCTGGGCGCGGACGCTGGCGTGGTTCGAAAGATACCTGAAATGAGTTGAGCGAATGTCCCCCGGCGAGCCGCCGCGGAAACGCTGATGACCACTGTTCTGGTTGTGGACGACGACCGTAAGATCACCGACATGCTCCGGCGCACGTTGGCCTACGAAGGCTATCACGTCCTGGTCGCGGCCGATGGCCACGAAGCGATCGCCCAGGCGGCGGCCCGACGGCCTGACCTCGTCGTGCTCGACTGGTTGATGCCCGGCCTGGACGGGATCGAGGTGGCAAAACGCCTCCACGCAGCGGACAACGCGTTGATTCTGATGCTGACCGCCCGCGACGCCACAGAAGACCGGGTGACCGGGTTGGACAGCGGCGCCGACGATTACCTAGTCAAGCCGTTTACCCCTGCCGAACTCCTCGCCCGTATCCGGGCCTTATTGCGGCGCTCGGAGGCCTCCAGCAAAGAGAAACCGCTTTCCTTTGCCGATCTCCATCTGGATCCCATCACCCGCGAGACGCGGCGGGGCGGGCGGCCTTTCGGCCTCACGCCCACGGAATTC
>Ga0209002_10003831_pt1 | contig 11951 bp, 14 predicted proteins | sample Rifsed16ft2_FD_184010 | JGI IMG/M metagenome (GOLD analysis project Ga0209002, IMG submission 184010) | Soil microbial communities from Rifle, Colorado, USA - sediment 16ft 2 (version 2) | ecosystem: Environmental > Terrestrial > Deep subsurface > Rock core/Sediment | place: Rifle, Colorado...
AGGCCCAGCACGCGGACGACGCATTCGCGTGGGACGCGACGGCGGCTTCCTCCGCGAGGGCCGAGATCCTGACCGCGGCGCAGCCGGCCGTCACATCTATTCGTTGACAATGCATCAGAGTCTGATATAGTCCGCGCCATGGAAGCCGTCGAACAGCCGCAACGAGTCCCACCGTTGTCGCGGACGGCGATGCACGTCCTCATCGCGATCGGCCCGGAGGAGCGGCACGGGTACGCGATCATGCGCGAGATCGTGCGGATGACCGAGGGGGCGACGCGGCTCGGACCCGGCGGCGTCTACACCACGATCAGGCGACTCCTGGACGACGGGCTGATCGAGGAGTGCGACGAGCGTCCGGACCCCGAGCTGGACGATCAGCGCCGACGCTACTACCGGCTCACTGGGACCGGGCGGGCCGTGGCGGGGGCGGAGGTCCGTCGCCTCGAGAGCCTCGTCCGCGCGGCACGCCCGTGGGCGCTCGAGGCCGTCGAGTGATCCCGCGGGACGGGGGCCACGAGCGCGTGTACCGCTGGCTCCTGCGCCTGTACCCGGCCAAGTTCCGGGCCCGGTTCTCGAACGAGATGGTGCAGCTCTTCAGCGACCAGCTCCGCGATGCGCGAACCGGCGGTGCGCCGGCCGGGGCCGCGAGAACGTGGCTGAGGACCCTCGGCGACCTGGCCGTCACGGCCGCGTCCGAGCACGCACGGAGGGATCGAACCGTGGCTCATTCGCTTGCCGCACCGTCGATCACGAGCCGGGCCCTCGGGACCCTCGGGATCCTGGGCGGCGCCGTCCTGGTGGCGGCCTTCCTGCCCTTCATCCCCTGGGGCCCGGACTTCTTCAACCTCCGGCTGGCGTTGTTCAACGCAGGCGCGATGGCGATCGTCATCGCCCTGCATCGCCGACAGGCGTCGGTTGCTCCGGCGCTCGCGCTGCTGGCCGCGGTCCCGGCCTTGCTTGCCAACGCGTGGCACCTCGTCATGATCGTCATCGTGGTCAGCCGGCCCGGGCCACCGGGCGTCGGGGACTACGGGCCCGTCTACATGGCCGCGAGCTCGGCCATGTGGCTGTCCGACGCCTGGTTCGGGCTGGTGACCCTGCGCCTGGGTGTCGTGAGCCGCTTGGGCCCGCTCGCGCTGACGATCGGCTCCGTGCTCCCGTTCTTCGGACAGGACCAGGTGCTCGCGTTCCTCGGACCGGACCTGTCGGCGATCATCGGCCCCCTGGCGCTCGCCGGCGTGGCCCTGAACGGGCTCGGCTGGATCGTCCTGGGGATCGTCGTGGCCACCCGACGCCGCGCGTCGAAGACGCCGTCGCAGGAGGTCCGGCCCGAAGGCTAGCGTAGGGCGCCGGATGCGAAACCCGACCGTGCTGTTCTGGCGCCCTCCGGACGGCCTTGGGGGAACGGCACCAGCACGCGGACGACGCACTCGTGTAGTACGCGGCAGCATCCAAGCGAAGGACCGAGCCGATCAGACCTCGCCTTCGAAGTAGCCGTCGTCGACTCGTTTCACGGCAAGGCTTCGACCCGCTCGGACGCCGATGCCGTAGTCGTACATGAGCCGAGTAAGGGTGCGCCCATCGACAAGGACGATCCGTCGGCTGATTCGCCTCACGTACTCCTCGGCTTCCGGTGTGAAGTGCGACGTCGTCAAGAACACTCCCTTGCTGGCCCGTTGGCCCTCGAGGCTCCCAGCGAAGGCCTGGAGTGCCGGCCGGCCAACCCCGGTCTTCGCCTGGTACTTCTTAGCCTGGATGTACACAGCGTCGAGACCGAGCTTGTCCTCATCGATCACGCCGTCGATACCCTCATCGCCGGTCAGCTTGGTAACGCGCAGCGACGTCTCGTCGGTAGAACTCCCGTAACCCATCGCCCCGAGGAGTTCGACCACGAGGCGCTCGAACGCCTCCCATGGGTATCCCGGCGCCTGGAGCCGGTCCAGCATGTCCGCCTCGATCGACCGACGGAGGGCGTCATAGGTCAGGTAGAGGAGTTCCTCTGGATTCTGATCGGGGATCGGGACCGGAGCCCCTTCGCTCCCGGTCTTCGGCTTCGACTTCGCCCGGAAGGCCTCGAAACCCGGGTAGCCCATGAGGAATGCGACGTTGACCTTGGCAGGCTTCTTGGCAAGGGCCTCACGTCCCACGTCGGTGATCTGCACCCGACCCCGAGCCGGACGTGAGAGCAGTCCCGCCTTGCTCAGGTAGGTCACGGCCCAATGGGTCCGGTTGACGAAGATCGACTGACTCCCGGACAGGAGCATCCGCTGATGATCTTCCGAGGTCAGGTGGAACTGCTCAGCGAGCGGGTCCGTGATGTCGGGGACGATCCGTCGCACTTGGCCGTCGCTGAGCAGTTGGAGCACCGGAAGCATCAGCGTCTGGTAGTCCGGGATCGCCATGGCCGGGAGTATGGCACCGGACGCGACGTCGGAGGCGTTCTTGGCGCGCTCCTCTGACGCCCCCGACGCCCCTTCGCGCACGCTTCCAGCACTGTGACGATTAAACTGGCTTGATATTCGGCGGCAACCACTTGACAGCTGAGGCCGCCGACGACCCTGGCGTGCTGTTTCTGGCGCCCCCGGACGGACTCGAACCGCCGACGCAGGCCTTAGGACGGCCTCGCTCTATCCACTGAGCTACGGGGGCGCGCTCCCATCATCCTACGCTGCCCCGGGAAAACGGCCGACGAAGCCGGCCGCCCTACAATCCCCGGGCGATGGACTCCCGACCCACGATCCGTTTCCTCACCCGGCCCGGCTGCCATCTCTGCGACGAGGCGCGCGCGGGGCTCCAGGTGATCCTCGAGGAGCGTGGCGCTGCCGGTCGCCTGCCGGCCCTCGTGCGCGAGGTGGACATCACCACCGACGCGGCGCTCGAGCGCCTGAACCTCGAGCGCATCCCGGTCCTCGTCGTGGGTGACGAGGAACTGCCCCTCGCGACGAGCGTCCGGGCCATGCGCGTCTTCCTCGAGCGGACGCTCGACGGCCACCTGGCCTGACCCGGGATGCCCGACCTGACCCTCGCGGCCGCGTTCGTAGCGGGCATCATCAGCTTCCTCTCCCCGTGCGTGCTGCCGGTCGTGCCGGCCTACCTCGGCCAGCTTGGGGTCATCACGGTGGCCGGCGCGCCGGCCGGCACGACCGACCTGCTGGGGACCCGTCGCTGGCGGGCGCTGCGGGCGGCCCTGGCCTTCGTGCTCGGCTTCGGGGCGATCTTCACGCTGCTCGGCCTGACCGTCTACGTCGGCGGCTCGATCGGCGTCTCGCTGCCGCTCCTGCGCCAGGCCGGCGGGCTGATCCTCATCGTCCTGGGGCTGAACATGATGGGCGTCATCCGGCTCACCGCGCTGGCCCGCTCCTGGCGGCCGCTGGACCGCGTCGCGGCGCGAAGGTCGACGGCAGGCCTGGCTGCGTCCCCCGCGGGCGCCTTCGGGCTGGGCGCCATCTTCGCCATCGGCTGGACCCCCTGCATCGGGCCCACCCTGGGCGCCATCCTCGGCCTCGCCTCGCTCGGGCCGAGCGCCCAGGCGGTGGCCCTCTTCGTCTTCTACTCGATCGGGCTGGCCATCCCGTTCCTGGCCCTGGCGCTGACGCTCGACCGGGCTCCGGCCCTCGTCCGGCCCCTGCTGCGCCACAGTCGGACCGTTGAGATCGTGGGGGGTGGGCTCATCGTCATGATCGGCACGGCCATGGTGTTCGACTGGCTGTTCGTCCTCGCCTCGACGTTCAGCTGGCTGTGGCCGCGGGTCTGAGCGGATGACCGAACCCGCGCGCACTCGGCGCCCCGGGCTCATCGGGCCCTTCAGCGGGCGGCACATCGCGCTCGCGCTGGCGATCGTCCTCGGTACCGCCGCCGTCATCGCCCTCGTCACGGCGCCGATCACGAACCCGGCCGTGCCGCAGCCGTCGCCGGGCACCACCTTCTTCGCCATCGGTCCGCCGGTCGAGGGACTGAAGCCGGGCGATCGAGCGCCCGAGCTGGAGGGCGAGGTCGAGGGCGTCGTCCAGCCGCTCCTCGACCTTGACGGCCGCCCGGTCCGCCTGGCCGACCTGCGCGGCCGGCCGGTCTGGCTGAACTTCTTCGCCACCTGGTGTCCGCCCTGCCAGTACGAGACGCCGGTGCTGCAACAGGTCTACGAGGCGCATGCGGCCGACGGGCTGGCGCTGGTCGGCGTGAGCGTCCAGGAGACGGTGCCAGAGGACGTCGCGGCGTACGCCTCCACGTACGGTCTCACCTACACCATCGGCTTCGACGCGACCTCGGCCATCTTCCGCACCTACAAGGCCTACGGGCTGCCCACGCACTACTTCATCGACCGCGAGGGTGTCATCCGCGCCGTGTGGCGGGGGCCGCTGACCGTCGCGCAGGCCGAGGCCTTCCTGGCGCCGCTAGTGGCGCCCTAGACGATCGGCTCGAAGCGGAAGCGGTCGCGGTCGGCGAGGAGGCGACCGACCGGGCGCCGCGGCTCGTGGGAGAGGACGACGGTCCAGCCCTCCTCGGCGGCGCGGCGGAAGAGCGAGGCCTTGACTTCGACGCTGGTCAGCGGGAAGTCGTCGAAGCTGGGCACCCAGCGCGGGTTGGCGCTCCAGGGGCGCATGCACAGGTCGCCGAAGAAGCCGACCGTGCCGCCCGGTCCATGGACGACGATGGCCTGGTGGCCGCCGGAATGGCCGCCCGTGCGGATGACCTCGACGCCGGGGATCAGCTCCTCCTGGCCGTCGGCGGCGCCGGCGAGGCCCATCGCCTCGACCAGCCGCAGCTCCTCCTGCTCGTACGAGGCGACGAGGCGCGGGTTGTCCCCCAGTGCGAACGACCACTCCACGCGCTGGGCCACGATCCGTGCCCGCGGGAAGGCCGGCGCGCCGTCCGCGGCGAGGATGCCGCCGGCGTGGTCCCAGTGGAGGTGGCTGACCGCCACCGCGTCCACCGTCCCCGGATCGAACCCGGCCTGGCGCAGGGCGGGCAGGATGGCCGGGCCGCTCACGCCCCGCTGGGCGCTGCGCTTCTCGTCGAAGCGCTCCCCCACCCCGGTCTCCACGAGCACGCGCCCCGCCGGCGTCTCGACGAGCAGGCAGTTGAGCGCCTGCGTCAGCGTCGCGTCGGGGTTCAGCTCGTCGGCCACCAGGCGCTCCCAGAGGACGCGCGGCACGGGCCCGAAGACGGTGCCCGCGTCGGAGGTGAAGGTGCCTGCCTGGATGAGCGCGACGCGCACGCCGCCGCCCAGCTCGGTCCGCCAGTCCACGCGCTCGTTGATGGCCACGGCCGCCTTCTCGCGCCGCTAACCGCGGCGCGGACCGCCCTTGACGGCGCGGCGGTCGCGCTCGAAGTCGCGATAGAAGGCGGAGGCGGTGGGGGTGGACTGGCCCTGGTATTTCGAGCCCAGCTCCTTCGAGCCGTAGGGGCGCTCGACCGGGCTGGTCATGGCGAAGAAGCTGATCTGGCCGATCTTCATGCCGAAGTAGAGCGCGATGGGCAGGTTGGCCACGTTCGACAGCTCGAGGGTGAGGTTGCCCTTCCAGCCGGGATCCACGTAGCCGGCCGTGGAGTGGATGAGCAGCCCCAGCCGGCCTAGCGAGCTCTTTCCCTCGAGGCGCGCGACGATGTCGTCGGGCAGCTCCACCCACTCGAGCGTCTGGCCCAGCACGAACTCACTGGGATGGAGGATGAAGGCCTCCTCGTCCTCGACCGTCACCAGCTCGGTCAGGTCTGGCTGCGCGGTCCGCGGGTCGATGTAGGGGTAGCGATTGTTGCGGAAGACGCGGAACTCGCGATCGAGGTGGAGGTCCACCGAGGAGGGCTGCAGGCAGCTCGGGTCGTAGGGGTCGATGCGCACGCGCCCATCCTCGAGGACGGCGCGGATGTCGCGATCGGAGAGGACGGCCATGCGCGCGATCAGGCTCTCTTGGGGCGGACGTAGCCGACGGTCTGGGGCTCGGCGCCCGGCGTGGCTCGCTCGGCGAGCAGCGTATCGACCTCGCGCTTGAGCTGCTCGATGTCCTCGAAGCTCTGGTACACGCTGGCGAAGCGGATGTAGGCGATCTGGTCGAGCTGGCGCAGACGATCCATGGCCAGCTCCCCGATGCGGCTCGAGGGCACCTCGGAGGTCCCGGAGGCGCGCAGGGTGGCCTCGATAGCGTCGGCCGCGGCCTCGGCCGCGTCGGGCGGCACGGGCCGCCGGGTGAGTGCCTTGGCCAGGCCGGCAGCGAGCTTGTCGCGGTCGAACTCGACGCGGCTGCCGTCACGCTTCAGCACGGTCAGGCGGGCCGCCTCGACGCGCTCGAAGGTGGTGAAGCGCGATTCGCAGGCGACACACTCCCGGCGACGGCGGATGGTCACGCCGTCGTCCTGGTCGCGCGAGTCGATCACTCGGGTCTGGGTCGCCCCGCATGTCGGGCAGCGCACGCTCGGGTCCTGGCCTCCTCGAGACCGACCACAAGGGCTTGTGGTGGCAGCTCTAGGCTACCACTAGATGCGGGACGCTCGCGAGCCCTTGACGGCGGCGGCGGCGAGCCCGGGCACGGCCGCCGCATGATCGACGAAGGCCTGCCGGGCGTGGAGCAGGTTGAGGTAGCCACGCTTGATCGCGGTCTGCGCCTCGAGTTCGCGCTGACGCCCGTCGCCGTCGCCGGCGAGGTCTGTCCCGAAGTCGATCATCTCCAGCGAACGGGCCAGGCGGTCGAGGTCGCCGGCGATCGCCTCGCGCGCCGCGACGAAGCCGCGCGGCGTCCGCCAGCGCTCGATCGCCTCCCGCGCCGCGACGAACTCGCCGTGCGCGGCGGCCAGCTCCCCGCGGACCTCGTCGGCCGGCACCTGGTGGCGGCGCACCGCGTCGAGGCGCTCGAGGAGCGGATCGACGACCGACCCCATGCGCCGGGAGAGCGCATCCGTCTCCCGCGCGAAGGCGACCGCCTCGCGGGCCCGGGCCAGGGCGGCCGCAGCGCGGCGCACGAAGACGACGAGGACGAACACGACGAGGACCAGGAGGACGAGCGGCAGGACGACGCTCAGCGACACGTTGCGGCTCCCGGCCTCATCCCCGCCGCTATCCGCGCCGCGCGCGAACGGCGGCCGTCAGTCGGGGCACGATCTCGAAGAGGTCGCCCACCACGACGAGGTCGGCGAACTCGACGATCGGCGCGTCCGGATCGCGGTTGATGGCCACGATGGTGCCCGAGGTCTGCATGCCGACCTTGTGCTGGATGGCGCCGCTGATGCCGGTCGCGACATACAGCGCCGGCTTGATGATCTTGCCTGTCTGGCCGATCTGCTGGCTGTAGGGCAGCCAGCCGGCGTCGACCACCGCGCGCGTGCCGCCCACCGCACCGCCGAAGGCAGCGGCGAGCTCTTCCACGATGCGAAAGCCCTCGGGGCCACCGACGCCGCGGCCGCCGGCGACGACGACGCGAGCATCGTCGATCGAGGCCGCCGCGCCGGCCTGGGCGACCCGCTCGACGACACGGACCGGGGGCAGCTCCGCGCTCGGCGCCGGGTCCGCGGTCTCCACGGCTCCGGGCGCCAGGGCCGGCTCGGCGGTCACGGTGCCTGGGCGCACGAGGACGATGCCCCGGCCGTGCGTGAAGGCGCTGTCGGTGCCCAGCCGCCCGCCGAACGTGCTCATCTGCACGACCGGGCCCCCGTCGGCCCAGCGCACGCCGGCGGCGTTGACGAGGACGGGCAGGTCGAGCCGCGCCGAGAGGAAGCCGGCCACATCCTTGCCGTCGGGCGAGGCGGAGACGAGGAGGACGTCCGGTCGCGCCTCCCCGGCCAGCGCGGCCAGGCGCGGCGCGACCACCGAGGCCGCGGGCCGGTCGCCCTCGGTGGGCGCCTCCACGGCGATCACGCGCGGCCCGAGCGCGGCCAGTTCCTTGGCCGCCCCGGCGGCGCCACTGCCCACGGCGACGACCGTGGCCGTGCCGCCAGAAGCCTGGGCCAGCTGCCGGGCCAGCGTCGCCAGCTCGAGCGAGAGCCGCGTGGGCCGGCCGCCGGCCAGCTCGGCGACGGCCCAGATGCCGGCCATCAGACGAGGCTCCGCGCGGCGAGGAAGTCGACGATGCGCTCCACCGCGACGTCTGGCGCATCACGGATGATGGTCGCGCCCGCGCGCGGCGGCGGCGGCGCGGCGGTCAGGACCCGCGTCGTGGCCGCGGCCGCGCCGACCCGCGCCGGGTCGATCCCCAGGTCGGCCAGCGACCAGGTCAGCGTCTCCTTGCCGCGCGCCTGCATGATCCCGCGCAGGGACGGGTAGCGCGGCTCGCCGAGCACCTGGGTGCCCATCACGAGTGCCGGCATGGGTGCCTCCAGGACGTCGTAGCCGGCCGGGCTGAGCCGATGGACGCGCACGGTCGCGCCGTCCGCGCCGGGCTCGATGTGCGCCGCGTAGGAGAGGTAGGGCAACCCGAGCCTGGCCGCGATCGCCGCGGCGACGATCCCGCCCTGGCCGTCCGACGTGTCGGCGCCGGCGAAGGCGAGGTCGTACTCGAGCCTGCGCAGGGCCGCGGCAAGGACCTCGGCCGTGGCCCGGGCACAGGACCCGGCAAGCGCCTCGTCGCTGACGTGGACGGCGCGCGTCGCGCCCATGGCCAGGCCCTTGCGCAGCGCGTCGGCGGCGGCCGCCGGTCCCATGGTCAGGAGCGTCACCTCACCGCCGTGCGCCTCGGTCAGCTTGAGCGCCGCCTCGAGGACGTACTCGTCGTTGCCGTTCGGCTCGAGGCCGCTGCCGCGGTCGACGCGGAAACCGTCGCCGAGGCGCTCGTTGCCGACGATCGGCACGGCCTTGACGAGGACGACGATGCGCAAGCTCGACCTCCCTGACGTGGCGCGCTCAGCCGCCGCGCGCGAGCACGTCGCGCCCGATGACGTGCCGCTGGATCTGCTGGGTCCCCTCGTAGAGCTGCGTGATCTTCGCGTCGCGCATCATGCGCTCCACGGGGTACTCGGTGATGTAGCCGTAGCCGCCGAGCACCTGGACCGCGTCGGTCGTCACGGCCATGGCGGTGTCGCCGGCGAAGAGTTTACACATCGCCGACCAGCGGGCCGCCGCCGGCGAGCCCGCCTCGATCTCCTCGCAGGCGGTGTACAGGAGCTGGCGCGCGGCTTCGGTGCGCGTGGCCATGTCGGCCAGCATCGCCGCCACCATCTGGTGCTCGCCGATGGCCTTGCCGAACTGGCGCCGCTCGGCCGCGTAGCGCGTGGCCACCTCGAGGGCGCCCTGGGCGATGCCCACCGCCTGCGCGGCGACACCCGGCCGGCTGCGGTCGAGCGTGCGCATGGCGATCGACCAGCCCTCCCCGACGTCGCCGACCCGGTTCGCGTCCGGGACACGGACGTCCTGGAACAGCAGCTCGGCGGTGGGCGAGCCGCGGATGCCCATCTTGTGCTCGAGGCGCACGGTCGTGAAGCCCGGCGTCCCCTGCTCGACGACGAAGCAGCTGATGTGCCGCTTGGCGCGGACCGCCTCGGGGGACGGGTCGGTGACGGCGAAAACGGTCACGCATCGGGCCACGTTGCCCTGGCTGATGAAGCGCTTGGCGCCGTCGATGCGCCAGCCCTCGCCGTCGCGCACGGCGCGGGTGCGGATGGCCGCCGCGTCGGAACCCGCCTCCGACTCGGTGAGCGCGAAGGCGGCCAGCGCCCGCCCGGCCGCGAGGTCGGGGAACCAGCGCGCCTGCTGCTCGGGCGTCCCCGCCAGGAGCAGCGGCAGCGAGCCGAGCTCCTGGACGACGAGGATCAGGCCGCTCGTGGCGCAGACGCGGCTGACCTGCTCCACGGCCAGGCAGACCGTGAGCAGCTCGCCGCCCAGCCCGCCGTGCGCGACGGGGTACGGCAGCGCCAGCACGTCCTGCGCGGCCAGCAGCTCGACCACGTCCCAGGGGAACTCGCCGCTGGCGTCGATGGCCGCGGCGCGGGGGGCGATGCGCTCGTCGGCCAGCTGGCGGACGGCGTCGCGGAGGGCGCGCTGCTCGTCGCTGAGGCGGATCGTCACGGGGTCCGTCGCCGGATCACGGGCGCATCGTACCCCAGCCGAAGTGGCGATCGACCCGTACGCCGTTCGGGTGATTGGCGGGCTCGACCGGGAGAGGTACGCTGTTCCGCGCTCGTCCGGGCGATGCGGCCCGGCGCCCGGAGGACAGGTGCTCATGGACCAGGGCATGGCCATCGTGCTGATCACGATCGCGGCGCTGCTCGGCATCACAGCCACGGTCGCCATCGTCGGGCGGCGGGACCGCGAGGTGGAGGAGGGTGCCGAATCGCCATTCGCCGTGTCGAGCGAGGGCATGACCGCCTGCCGCCATTGCGGCCGTGGCAACCTCGTGACCGACGACGTCTGTCTCTACTGCGGCACCCCCCTCCCCAACCACGAGGAGTTCGGCTAGGCCTGCACGACCGGCAGGCCCCGTCCGGCCCCGAAGCGATCCGCCGACAGGCTCGCCGCCAGCACCTCCGCCACGTCCTGGACGGCCACTAAGCCCGCGGAGGCATCGGCCAGGCCGTCGCGCATCATGACGATGCAGAAGGGGCACGCGGTGACGACGCCCTCGGCGCCGGTCTCGAGCGCCTGGCGTGTCCGCTCGGCGTTGATGCGCGTGCCCCGGGTCTCCTCCATCCACATCCGCCCGCCGCCCGCGCCGCAGCAGAAGCTTTCCCGGCCGCTGCGCTCCATCTCGCGCAACTCCACACCGGGGATCGCGCTCAACACGGCGCGCGGCTGGGCGATGACGTCGTTGTAGCGCGCCAGGTAGCACGAGTCGTGGAAGGTCAGGCTGCCCGAGCGCCCGAGTTCGGGGCGCAGGCGGCCGTCGGTCACCAGCCGCGCCAGGTAGGCGCTGTGGTGCACGACCTCGTACCGGCCGCCGAACTGGGGGTACTCGTTCGCGATCGTGTTGAAGCAGTGCGGGCAGGCGGTCACGATCGTCTTCGGCCGGTAGCGGTCGAGCGTCTCCACGTTGGCCATGGCCAGGATCTGGTAGACGTACTCGTTGCCCATGCGGCGCGCCGGGTCGCCGCTGCACGACTCCTCCTGGCCGAGCACGGCGAAGTCCACCCCGGCCGCGTCCAGGCAGGTCACGAAGGCCCGCGCGACCTTGCGGTTGCGGTCGTCGAAGGAGGCGGCGCAGCCCACCCAGTAGAGGCAGTCGAGCTTCGCCACGGCGTCCGGCCCGCCTTCGGCGACGACCTCGGCGGCCGTGCGCACCACGAAGGGCAGGCTCCTCGCCCAGTCGAGGCGCGAACTCTGCGGCTGGCCCCAGACGTTGCCCTGGCGCTCGAGGTTCGTGAAGGCGCCGGCCAGCTCGGCCGGGAAGCGGCTGTCCTCCAGCACGAGGTTGCGGCGCAGGCCGACGATCTTGTCGACGTGCTCGATGAGCACCGGGCAGGCCTCGACGCAGGCGCCGCAGGTGACGCAGTCCCAGACGGCGTCGTAGGGGATGGCGGTGTCGACGATGGGCCGCCCGAGGGCGTCCGCGCTCGGGGCACCAGCCGGCTTGCCCGGGGCGTCCGAGGCCCGGATGAACGGGATCGTCGGCAGCAGCCCGATGCCCTTCTCGGCCTCGACCGCCATCTCGCGCAGGCCCATGATCAGCGTCTTCGGGTTGAGCGGCTTGCCCGTCGCCCAGGCCGGGCAGGCGTTCTGGCAACGTCCGCACTCGGTGCAGGTGAAGCCGTCGAGCAGGTCTTTCCAGCCCAGGTCCTCGATCGTCTTCACGCCGAAGCGGGCCGTTTCGGCCTCGAGGTCCATGGCCGGCAGCTCGCCGCGCGGGCGCAGCTTGCGGAAGGCCGTATTGAAGAAGGCGGTCGCGATGTGGAGGTGCTTGGAGCGCGGCAGGTAGATCAGGAAGAAGCAGACGATGAGAACGTTCGCCCACCAGGCGAGCGCGAAGAGCACCTCGACGAACTCCGGGGCGAGGGTGCCCAGGGGGCGGGCGAGCAGTTCGGAGACGACCTCCCAGGCG
>Ga0209002_10003834_pt1 | contig 11947 bp, 7 predicted proteins | sample Rifsed16ft2_FD_184010 | JGI IMG/M metagenome (GOLD analysis project Ga0209002, IMG submission 184010) | Soil microbial communities from Rifle, Colorado, USA - sediment 16ft 2 (version 2) | ecosystem: Environmental > Terrestrial > Deep subsurface > Rock core/Sediment | place: Rifle, Colorado...
ATCGAGACCGACGTGATCAACATGGCCGTCACCGTCGAGCCGGTCGCGGCGAGGCTGAAGAAGAAGGAGATCACGCTCGACGAGATCGAGCGGGCGCTTGGAAAGCTCAAGAAGAAGACCTTCGACCAGCTGATCCAGAAGGAGGGCAAGATCGTGATCACGATCGAGGAGCCCTCGTACTTCAAGCTCCACGCGCTCACGGAGGCCGTGAAGCACACGAAGATCAAGGGGATCGACGGGATCTCGCGCGCGATCATCCGCCGCGAGAACGAGGGGTACGTGGTCTACACGGAGGGCAGCAACCTGTCGAAGGTCCTGCGCCACCCGAAGGTGAACCCGGACCGGACGCTCACGAACTCGATCAGCGAGATCTACCAGGTCCTCGGCATCGAGGCGGGGCGCAACTCGATCGTGCGAGAGGCGCAGAAGACGCTCGGCGAGCAGGGCCTCACGGTCGACATCCGGCACATCATGCTCGTCGCCGACCTCATGACCTGCGACGGCGAGGTCCGCGCGATCGGGCGCCACGGGATCTCGGGGGCGAAGGCCTCGATCCTCGCGCGCGCGGCTTTCGAAATCACGACGGCCCACCTCCTGAAGGCCGGAGTCACGGGCGAGGTCGACCCCCTCGAGGGGGTCGCCGAGAACATCATCGTCGGCCAGCCGGTCACGATCGGCACGGGGGCCGTCGAGCTCGTCTACGAGCCCAAGGGCGCGGCGCGGGTCGTCGCGGCGGAGGCGAAGTAGATGGTGGACATCGCCAGGTCGCTAAGGCTCGCGGTCACGACCGGCGAGGTGCGCTTCGGCTACACGCAGTCGAAGAAGGCCGTCAGAGCCAAGCAGGCCAAGCTCATCGTCGTCGCGAAGAACTGCCCCGAGAGCCACCGGCAGGCCCTCACGGGCGGCGGCGCGAAGCTCCACCAGTTCGAAGGGACGAACTTCGACCTCGGAGCGATCTGCGGGAAGCCCTTCGCGGTCTCGGCGCTCGCGGTCGTGAAGGCCGGCGAGTCGGACATCCTCCAGGTCGCGTGAGGCTGCCCGCGCGGTGGGTGCCCCTATGCCCGCCGACGAGCGGACCATCACGGAAGACGACATCCGGGCGTTCGCGCTCTTCGAGCGCGTCACGCACGCAAGGCCCAAGGACTTCGTGAAGCTCGAGGACCGCGTCGTCTTTGTCGTGGAGAGCGGCCAGCTCCAGCGGGCGCTTGGCCCCCAGGCACGCTCGCTCCAGAAGCTCAAGGAGCTCTTCGAGAAGCCGGTTGACATCGTCGAGTTCGACCCCGAGCCCGACGTGTTCCTCCGGAGGATCTTCCACCAGTACAAGGTCTCGTCCGTCACCTTCTCGGAGAAAGGCGGAAGGAAGCACGCGACGGTGACCGTGGACCCCGAGGAGAAGGGGCGGGCGATCGGCAAGGGCGGGAAGAACCTCAAGGTCGCGCAGATGCTGGCGAGCCGCCACACGGACATCCAGAGCGTCAGCGTGGCGTGAAGCGCGGGGCCCTGGCCCCCGGACGTACGCTCCTGCACAATCTATATCAATGGGGGACACAAACCGTCCCCTACCGATATGGAATCCTCGGCCGCAATTTGGGAAATACTCGCCCGAGACCACCGCGAGGTGGTCGCTAGCGGCGAGCTCGCGCGCCTCGCGCTGCGCCTCGGGCGGGACCCCCGCTTGGTGGCGCGCCATCTCCGACGCTCTGCCTACCTCGTGCCGCTCTTCAAGGGATTCTATTACGTTCGCACCGCTGAGGAGCGCGCCCTCCACACACCGCGCCTCAACCCCCTCGAGATCTTTGCAGTCGCTGCCCGGGCCAAAGGGCTGGGGCCATGGTACGCGGGCCTTCACAGCGCACTGCGCGAAAACGGCCTCACCCACGAGTTCCGGCGTGACGAGTGGATCGTGAGCACGAACCTCTATCGGCCGAACGGCGTCCGCATCGGCGGCCACCGGTTCGTCATTCACAAGTGGCGCCCGGAGTTGGTCAAATTCGGGATTCGGAAGGACCGCCCCTATCCATACAGCGACGCGGAGAAAACGGTCCTCGACCTCGCCTACCTCGATCTGTGGCGCGTTCGAAAGGGCCACGCCCCGGCCGGGGAATGGCGGGAGTACCTCGACCGCGTCAATCCCAAGACAATCGCGAAGTACGCGCGACGGTACCCCCCCGGGCTGCGCCGTCTCTTGGAGGAAGCCCCATGAAGGAATTCCTCGCCATGCTCGCCGCCCACTCGGGGGTGCAAGACGCTGCGCTCCTCGAACAAGACGTACGCCTTCACCTGCTGCTGAGGGATCTCGTCCAACATCCAGACCTGGGAACCAGGCTCGTCTTCCGCGGAGGCACCTGCCTTGTCAAATGTTACCTCGGCTACTACCGGTTCAGCGTGGACCTCGATTTTACCGCGACCGGCGGCGCCGAAACCGCTCGGCTCGGCGCCAAAGAAGCCCGCCGCCAGCTACGTCCCCTTCAACGGCAGATCGCCGTGACATTAGCCGATCACGCCGCGCGGGAGACGCTCCAATTTGATCCCCGAAGAGACCTCAAGTTTGGCCAGAGCAACAGGATGATGACCGCGTTCCTACACTACGAGTCCACTTCGCGCCGAGTTATGACCATCAAAGTAGATTTCAACTTCGCAGAGCCGCTCGAGTTCTCGCCGAAGCGTCTGGACGCGGTGGGGCTGCTTCGAACGCCTTTCGCGGCGTCAATCGCCCTTGTGGACTCCGACCTGCCCGACCGCTATGGGGCCCCCATTCCGGTCACCGCCTACGAGCCCCGCGAGATCCTCGCGGAAAAAGGGCGTGCGTTGCTGACGCGACGGGCCGCCAAGACACGAGACCTCGTGGACCTTTTCTTGCTTGAGCGCGATCTGGGCCTGCACCTCGCGGAGTTTCTGCCGGCCGTGCGGACCAAGACCGCGCGCGCCATTGCCGCAGCAAGCCGATATCGCGAGAACCTGAAGCTCATCGAGACGCGTTTCGACTTCATGCGGGGCGACGACCCGACCTCCTTGCTACTCAAGCCCCTCGACAACGACGCCTTCGGGAAGTACCGCGACCGAGTGCTCGACGCGTTGCTTGTGGAGGCCGAGGCGTTGAGAGTGGTTGGCACCAAGAGCTAGGGGCCTTCGGCACCCGATACCACGGGTTGCGCGCCGCTAACCTGCGGGGGGCGCGCGATCGGCAAGGGCGGGCGCAACCTGAAGGTCGCGCAGACATTGGCGCGCCGACACACCGACATCCGGAGCGTCAGCGTGCCGTAGCTATCGGTTCGCCCTGTGAGGCAGAACCCTCAAGGAGGCGGGGCCCCGATCGGCCACTCACGCATGGCCTTTGCTTGTGCCTCCGGGTGGTCGGTGAGGAGCGTGAATTCATTCCACGCAATTGGCTCACCGTCGGTCCCAAGGGGTGGCCCTTCATCCCCTTCGCTCGCCTCCACGTAACGATCGTACAGCTCGCCCGACCAGTTCGAGATGGGCTGGACGGCGCACTCGCGGTGCCGCTGCAGGAAGAGGCCGATCAGTTCTCGGATTCTTTTCTCTTCCTTCCGCGCTTCGCTAAGCGGCAGGAGCCCTCGGACATGGATTTGCTGCGGCAGCTCCTTCATGAATGCCTGCATGTCGACGATGGCCCCACCTGCATCGCGGCCGGCCCCGACGCAGTCCACGAGCACAGATCGCCCGACCTCCAGGGACTCCCAGTGGGGAAGGCAGTACAGCCAGTGGTCGTTGCTCACGGTGCGTGCCCCGCGCTGCCTACCTCCGTGCCCGCCAGAAAAAGGTTACCCACCGCCAGCGAGCGCCCTCGCTCGGCAAAGAGAGGTAATCTCCCCCGAGGGGGAGGAAAAGGAAACAGGGCCGCCTACAAGTCGTCGAAGAGGCCCTTCTCCTTCTTCTCGTCGGGCTTCTTCTCGGCAGGCTTGGCCTGGTCCGAGGTGGGCTCACCGCCCGCCGGCGTGGACTTCTCGCCCGGCTGGTCCCACGGGTTCTCATACTTGGGGCCTTCGGCCTGCGGGGGCTGGCCCGCGGGCTCCGCCGTCTTGAGGACCTTCTTCTTGACCGCAACGGGCGCCTTGACCGCCGCAGGCGCCGCGACCGTCGTGACCTCGGCCTTCACGCCCTCGGGTGCCGCCACATCGGGCGCCACCTTCGGCGCCTCCTCCGCGTCACCGATCGGCTTGAACTCCGTGTTGCACTTCGGGCAGCGCACGGCGTCGGCGGGGATCCACGACGCGCAGTGCGAGCACTTCGCGATGTCCGCCTCGAACTCGACGCCGCAGCTCGGGCACTTCTTGTCGCCCTCGTGCGCGGGGCGCCCGCAGTTGCCGCACTCGACGTAGTTCACGGACTGGCGGCGCGCGTTGACCACCATGAACCCGATGACGCCCGCGACGGCCAGGCCTGCGGCGGCAAGGAGGTAGAGCGTGATGCCCGACCCGAGGCCCTGCGTCGTGCCGGCCGGCGCCTGGCCCACCTGGACGGTCACGGGGACCGTGTTCGACGGCAGCCCGTAGACGTCGTCGAAGGCGTCGACGACCATCGAGTAGATCTTCGCGCTGTTGCGGCCCGGCACGCGGAAGTTGAAGACCCCCGCTCCGTTCGAGTGGCCCGTCGGCTGCGCGTCGGTCTGCGGCGGGTTCACGAAGCTCGCGCGTACCGTGACGTTCGGCGCGGGCTCCTCGCTCCCGTCGGGCCGGATGTACGTGACCTGGCCGGAGATGAAGAACTCGCCGCCGACGTTTTTCTCGAAGAGCGCGAGGTCGAGCTTGAGGAGGAGCTGGTCGGGGTTCGGCCGCAGGAGCTCGACGGCCACGACGGTCGAGCCCGCCACACCCTGATAGGTCGCCTGCACGGTGAGCTGCTTGACGCCCGGCGTCGTGCTGTTCGGGCGGAACTCGCCCGTCCAGTTGAACAGGCCGTTCGCGTCCGTCGACGCTTCGAGCAGCACGCTCCCGTTCTCGAGGATCTTGACCGGCGTGCCCGGCCGCGGGACGAGCGGCGCCGCCCGGTTCGGGTACACGAGGAGAACGCGGCCTTCGATCGTCACGATGCCGCCGGCCAGCGTGCTTGCGGGTGTGGCGTCTGCCTCGACCTCCACCGAGCTTGGGAGCACGATCTCCTGCGAGAAGAGGAAGAACTCCTGGCGCGCGGCGTCCATGACGACGTCCCGCGTGAGCGGCGAGGCGCCCTCCGCGGCGGGCGTCACCGTCACGCGGTAGTTGCCCGTGAAGTTCTCGAAGCCGAGCGTGATCGTGGAGGCCTCAAGGTCCTTCTCGATGAGCGCGCCCAGGCCCCCGCTGCCCTTGTCCTGGCCGCCCGGCACGCCGACGATCGAGAAGGTGCCGTCGGTCACGATGTTCTGGTTGATGTCCATCACGCTGATCGTGAGCTTGTGGAACGTCGTCACGATCGCCGAGGGGTCCACGATGAGCGCGGGGTAGGTCACGTCGTAGAGCGCCGCCGTCGACCCCGCGCGGAAGCCCGTGAGCGGCTGGCTGAAGCCCGTGTCGCGCGCCTGGACGGTGTCCGCCGAGAAGAGGACCATCGCGCAGGTCTGGACGTTCGTGCCGTCCATGTCGATGAAGTGGGCCTCAAAGGCCGCCTTTCCGAAGGCGCCGCAGGTGATGGCGCTGTCCATCGTCGTGAGCGTCTTGTCGGAGGCCGTCGAGCGCAGGGTGATGTCCGTCGCGCTCGTAAGCACGGAGCCCTTCACCGTGATGTCGCCCGCCGTGACCACGTCGACCACGGCAAGCCCCACGTTGGCGCCGTCGAGGATCACGGAGGTCGCGCCGCGCGCGTAGAGGCGCGTGCCGGTCACCGTGACGCCGGTCCCCAGCGTGAAGGACGAGCCCTGGAGGATGAAGGAGCCGTGCGAGACCGTCGTGCCGTTCGTGAGGGAGACGGAGGCCGTCCCGAAGGTCACGATCGCGTTGACATCGATCGCGCCTCCGTTGGCGACGAGCGAGCCGTTGAAGTTGTAGATGTTGAGCGGGAGGTTCGACCGGATCGCGCCACCAGGCCCGACGGTGACCGTGCCGGTGTCCTTGATGACAAGCGCGACCTCGAAGGCCCGGGTCTGCCAGATCGTGAGCGCGCCGTTCACATTGAGGGAGCCGCGGACCTCGATGTTCCCCGTCTGGTTGAAGTTCGAGATCTCCCAGGGCGCACCCTCGACGAGGCGGTCGCCCACGGTGGGCAGGAAGAGGTCCGAGGGGTCGATGACCTCGAAGGTGAGCTCGATCTCCTGGCTGTTCGACTCGGCGGTGAGCGTCGGGTAGAACGCCAGGTTCGTGACGGCCGTCGCGTGGTAGATGAGGTAGCTTGCCGTGTGGATGTAGGAGCCTTGGTACTGGGGGGCTCCGCCGTCCAAGACGTCCGTGACGAGCCAGGACGAGGCGCGCCCCTGCGCGTCGGTCACCGCGGTCGCGACGATCCCGCCGCTGAAGCCCCACCGCGAGTCGACGGTGGCGCCGGCGATCGGGATGCCCGTGAGGTCGGAGACCACGAACCTCGCCTCGCGCGAAACCGTCGCGAGCGAGCCGCTCTCGACCAAGATCGAGCCGGCCTGGATTCCCCGCAGGTCGGCCGACGACCCGCCCGCAAACGACAGCGCGGGGTCGCCGCCGGCCTCGATGAGGAGCCACTCGGCGTAGACGACTGAAGCCGTGAATTCGACGGTCCCCGGCGAGCTGATCGAGGAGCGGTAGAGCCCGGCGTTTGGCGAGGACACCGTCGCGCCGCCGCCGACCGCGCAGTCCTCGAGGTGGAGCGTGCTGAAGGACCCCGTGAGCGCGCCGCCCACGGTCGAGTTGTAGCACCAGAGGCTGCCGCCCGTGGAGGCGACCGAGGCCTCGAGGTCTGAGCCCGCCTTGAGCCAGACGGCGCCCGTGGGCTGGACGGTGACGCCGAAGGTGTAGTCCGAGGTGACCGATGCGCCGTCGAGCGTGAGCTTGCCGCCGTTTTCGACGATGAAGTCGTACTGGTTGTCCCTCTGCTGGTGGAGCTTGAAGTTGCTGTCGGCGATCGTGAGGTTCCCGCCGGCCCGGACGATCACGAACCCTTGGAACAAGGGGTCGACGTTGATCACAACGGTCGAGGTCACGACGAAGTCGCGGTAGGTGAGGACGAGGAGGCGCCCGGAGGCCCAATTGTTGTCCATCGAGGTCGCCTTCTCCGCGGGCGTTGCCGACTCGACAACGGCGTAGATGTCGTGGCGGCCTCCCTTCTCGGCGAGGTCCCAGTAGTACACGATCGTCTGGGGCGAGGTCAGCGTGACGCTAAGGACGGTCGTGTTGAAGATCTGCGTGCCCGTGGCCGGCGGCCCGTCGTAGAGCGCGACTTTCACGAGCGTGGCGTCGGAGCCGCCGACGTTCGAGACCGTCGCGAAGATGCCGACCGCGACGGTGCCCGGCGCGGGCGCGTTGTTGTCGAAGGTGACCGAGTCGACGCGCAGGTCCGGCCGCGAGCGCACAAAGATCGGCTGGGAGATCGCGTTGTTGTTCGCCGGCTGCACGTCGGCCTCCTGCGATTGGACGGAGACCGTGACCGTGAGGTTCCCTTCCCCGCTCACGTTCCAGAGGATCGCGGTCTCGAGCTGGGACTGGCCGGCGACCGAGCCGACCGCGGCGGTGCCAAGGAGCTCGCCGGTCGAGCTTAGCGCCGCGCTCACGATCACGTTTGTCGCCGTCTCGTTGCCGAGGTTGTGCACAATCACGAGGATCGACACCGTGCTCCCGTCGACGGGGCTCGGGTTCGAGAAGGAGATGTCGGGGGTGGCCACCGCCACGTCGGTGCCCGCCACGGCAGAGGCGCCGCCCGCTAGGGCGAGGAGCCCGAAGACTGCCGCCGCAAGTACGGCCGCGTTCACAAGGTACCGCTCTTGGCGGGTGTTCGATGCCCACATCGGTGCGTTAGACCCCCGGTTTGTCCGCGCGGCCGAAGGGGGGCTCGAAAGCGAGCCTCCCTGCCCCCCCTTGCCTCGCGTGAGTGCGGTCGAGAAGGCCAGACGCTTCTGGCTTTCGTAACCGCAGTCCGCTTGAACCAAGAGGACGATATATAAGCGTTCCCGGCGGGCTTTCATGCCTGTTTTCCAATCGTTCCGAGGGCGCAATATGAGTTTATATGAGGGGCCGGACAATCGCCGCTTCAACTTCCGCTTGAGAATCGATTCAGCCGATTCCTGCAGGCGTCGGGGGTGTCTTTCCGTGATGGATGCGCGTGTGCCGAGCCAGAGCCTTCGACCGAAAACGCGGGCCCGCCGTTCCGAGGGGCTGGGCCTCGAGCTCCTTGCGGGCGCCGCCTTGCTGGTCACGGTGCTCGCCTTGGGCGGTCCCTCCTCGGCGGCCGCCGACCTTGAGGTGAACGACGCGGATGTCGCGCTCGGCGTGCGCTCGCCGACGCAGGGCAACACGGTCTCGCTCTCGGCGACCGTGCACAACCTCGGCGACACGGCGGCGGCGAACTTCACGGTGCGCTTCACGCTCGACGGCTCTTCGACGCTTGCCAATGTCGTGGTCGCTTCGCTCGCGGCCGGCGCCTCGGCCAATGTGACGGCGAGTTGGACGGTGCCGGGGACGATGACGGGCACGCACACGCTAAACGGGGTCGCCGACGCGACGGCCCAGGTCGCCGAGTCCGACGAGCTCAACAACCAGGGCGACCGCTCGTTCGATGTCAATGAGCCGCCCCTCGCGCTCGCCTCGGTCAACGTCTCGGCCCAGGACAGCCTCGTGCCGTTCTACTTTGACGCGGGCGCCTCCGCGGACCCCGACGGCACGATCCAGTCCTACGTGTGGATTTTCGACGACGGCACGACCGCGACCGGGGCCACCGCGAACCACTCGTTTGGAAACGGCGGCGCGGGCGCGGGCAAGGTGTACAGGGTCACCGTGCTTGTCACCGACGACGACGGCGGGACGGACGCCGCCCAGATCGATGTCAATGTGTACAACCGGGGGCCCGTCGCGCTCACGGGCGATGTGATCGGCCTCACGAAGACGGCGCTGGCCTTTGACGGCACGGCCTCGACCGACCTCGACGGGCGCATCGTGAACGCGACCTGGGCGTTCTCGGACGGCCGGACGCTCTACGGGCTCACGGTCCTGCGCTCCTTCGACGACAACGGCGCCTACACGGCGACGCTCACGATCACCGACGACGACGGGGCCTCGAACTCGATCGGGCTCAACGTGTCGATCTCGAACCAGGCGCCGAACGTGGTCATCACGACGACGCCCGCGATGCCGTTCACGGCGAACCTGTCGGCCTTCTTCGACGGGCGCGCCTCGTTCGATGTCGACGGCGGGATCACGAACTACACCTGGGTCTTCCCCGGCGGGCAGACCGCCCAGGGGTGGAACGCGACGTACACCTTCGCGCAGAACGGCACGTACAACGTGACCCTCGTGCTCGTCGACGACGACGGCGCGCTCTCCGAGCTCACGATCGCGGCGCTCGTCGGCCAGGACGCGACGGGGACGAACGTGCCCACGCCGCCGGTCGCGCGGATCGGGTTCTCGGCCTCGACGGTCTTCACGGCCGAGGTCGTGGTCCTCGACGCAGTGAACTCCTCGGACGACACGGGGATCATCTCGTACCTCTGGGACTTTGGTGACGGCTCCGTCGGTGTCGGCCTCGTGGCCACGCACACCTGGGCAAACGACGGGAACTTCATCGTGACGCTGAATGTCACGGACACGGACGGCAACTCGTCGTTCGCCCAGCAGACGATCCGCGTGAAGAACCGCCTCCCGGTGGCCTCGGGGGTCGCCTCGCCCGGCGAGGACCTGACCCTGAAGACCTTCTCGTTTGACGCCTCGAGTTCGGCCGACCCGGACGGCACGCTGCTCTACTACCGGTGGGCGTTCGGCGACGGCTCGGTGCTCTACGGGCGCACCGTCCAGCACATCTACACGCGCGCGGGGACCTACCTGGTCACGCTCACGGTCACGGACAACGACGGCGGGGAAGGGGCCACGTCCCTTAGCGTGACGGTCCACAACCGCGCGCCGGTCGCGGTCACCCCCGCGAACTTCTCGGTGCCCACCTTCGAAGACCGCGTCTTCGACGCGGTCCTTTCCTTCGACCCCGACGGGCTCATCCAGAGCTATACGTGGACCTTCGGCGATGGGACGAACGCGACGGGGCGCGCCGTCAAGCACGCGTTCGCCACGCAGGGCGCCAAGACGGTCTCCCTCACGGTCCGTGACGACTCCGGGGCGACGGGGACCGCGTCCTTCACGGTGACGGTAACGAACAACGGGCCCACCGCGGTGATCACCGGGCCCCTGTCGGTCTACACGAACGAGCCCGCGAATTTCGCCGGCGACGGCCTCGACCGCGACGGGACGATCACGGTTTGGGACTGGAATTTCGGCGACCTGAGCGCGAACGCCTCCTCGGTCGGCCTCGCCGCCCACGCCTACCCGACCAAGGGCACCTACACGGTGACCTTGCGCGTCGTCGACAACTCGGGAGCGGCGGGGACCGCGAGCTTCACGGTCCGCGTCCTCAACCGCCTGCCGACCGCCAGGATTGCGAGCCCTTCGAGCGGCGCCACCGCGCAGTCCCTTACGCCGATCGCCTTCTCCGCGGAAGGCTCGTCGGACCCGGAGACCGCGGCCTCCGGCCTCGCCTACTTCTGGATCTTTGGCGACGGGCAGGTCGCTTCGGGGCTTTCCGTGAGCCACCCGTTCCAGCGGGCGGGGGCCTTCACGGTGATCCTCACGGTCTCCGACGGCGAGGGCGGCGCGGCGAGCGCGACCGTGCCCGTCGTGATCCAGAACCGCGTGCCCGTCCCGGAGATTTCCGCGAGCCCGCCGTCGGCCGACTCGCTCGTCGACATCGCCTTCGACGGGTCTGGAAGCGCCGACCAGGACGGCACGGTCACCTCGTACCTCTGGGAATTCGGCGACGGCGCGACCTCGAACCTCCGGAGCCCGACGCACGCGTTTGCGGCCTCGGCGGTCGCGGGGGCCTACACGGTCCGCCTCACGGTGTTCGACAACCTGGGGGCCAACGGGTCGACGACGCTTGCCGTGACGATCAACAACCGCCTTCCGGTGGCGGCGTTCACCTTCGGGGACCCCGTCTACGGGGACCTCTCGACGGTGTTCCACGGCACGTCGTCGACCGACGCGGACGGCACGATCGTGAGCTTCGCCTGGGAGTTTGGCGACGGTGCCACGGCGACGGGCTCGGAAGCCGCGCACAAGTTCCCCGCGACCGAGGCGCCGACGACGTACACGGTGAAGCTCACGGTGACGGACAGCCGCGGCGGCGTTTCGGCGGCAAGCCACGATGTCACGGTTGTGAAGAAGCCCGTCTTTGACACGGGCAAGCCCGGCGAGGGCGGGACGACCCCCGTCCAGTCCCCGGGCTTCGAAGGCGTCTTCGTGGCCGTCGCCCTTGCCGGCGTGGCGCTTGCCGCGGCACGGCGCAGGCGCGCTTGAAGGGCGCGTCAGGCCCTTGCGCCTTCGGCGATTTGGCCCGCCGCGTCTTGAGCGGCCGCGGCCGGGTCTGCGGCGTTCACGATCGCCCGCCCGACGATCACGAAGTCTGCTCCGGCGCGCGCGGCCTCGCGGGGCGACCCGCCCTGCGCGCCGGCTCCGGGGCTGAAGATCAGGAGGCCCGGGTGCGCGGCGTGGATCGCGGCGATGCGCTCGGGGCGCGTCGCGGGCGCCACGACGGCCGTGGCCCCGCCTGCAAGCGCGACCTCAAGGAGGCGGCCGGATGCGGGCGCCGTGAACTCCCGGCCGCCCTCGTGGGACATCTCGACCACGGCGATGGCAAGGGCCCCCCTCGCGTGGCATGCGTCCGCGACGGCCGCCACGGACTCGCGGCCCGCGAACGCGTGGCAGATCACGCCGCGGGCGCCGGCGTCGACGGCGCGGCGGGCGATCGCGCCAGCGACCGGCGGGATGTCCGCGATCTTGAAGTCGCAGATCAC
>Ga0209002_10003836_pt1 | contig 11946 bp, 9 predicted proteins | sample Rifsed16ft2_FD_184010 | JGI IMG/M metagenome (GOLD analysis project Ga0209002, IMG submission 184010) | Soil microbial communities from Rifle, Colorado, USA - sediment 16ft 2 (version 2) | ecosystem: Environmental > Terrestrial > Deep subsurface > Rock core/Sediment | place: Rifle, Colorado...
CGGCGCGAACGCAGGTGCGGTGAGGGCGGCGAAAGTGAGTAAGACGAGAGCCTTGCGGGTCATGTTGTTACTCCTCCCGGTCGAGTGACTTTCTCAGCACCCTAGTCCTTCGGCAGCACTGCCGGTTTGCCAACCCCTTGGTATTGCAACGTGTATACCATGTCATCCCCGAGATGGGAAGGACCGAAAGCACTCATAAATAAGGATTAATAGTAGGGCTATCGGGACAGGACCCCTGGTAGGGTCCACGCCAAGGGACACCTTGTATCCCTGGCGAGACAGGTCCAACCGCTCAATGACCTCCGCAAAAAACTTGACGTGCATCCGCTCATATTCTATCCTTGGCTCTGACTAAGCCTCCACAGGGAGGATCTTCTCAGGGAGGACAGGATGAGCAAGATTATCGGCATCGACCTAGGCACCACCAACTCGGTCGTTGCCGTCATGGAGGGCGGCAACCCCGTCGTCATCACGAATCCAGAAGGAAGCCGTACGACTCCTTCGGTCGTCGCCTTCACAAAGGGAAACGAGCGTCTGGTGGGGCAGGTCGCCAAGCGACAGGCGGTGACCAATCCGGAGAACACCGTCTTTTCCATCAAGAGGTTCATGGGGCGACGCTACCAAGAGGTATCCGAAGAGATGAAGATGGTTCCCTACAAGGTGGTGGAGGTGGAGAACGGTGACGCGCGCGTCGAGATCAAGGGTCGCCACCATTCTCCTCCCGAAATCTCGGCGATGATCCTGCAGAAGATGAGGCAGGCCGCCGAGGACTACTTGGGACAAAAAGTGGAGCAGGCGGTCATCACCGTTCCCGCCTATTTCAACGATAGCCAGCGACAGGCCACCAAGGACGCCGGCAAGATCGCCGGCATCGAGGTGATGCGCATCGTCAACGAGCCCACCGCGGCAGCACTCGCCTATGGCCTGGACAAGAAGCGCGACGAGAAGATAGCCGTCTATGACTTCGGCGGAGGGACCTTCGACATCTCCATTCTGGAGGTGGGTGAAGGGGTGGTCGAGGTGAAGGCGACGAATGGTGATACGCACCTGGGGGGGGACAACGTCGATCAGAGAATCATCGATTGGATCATCGACCAGTTCGTCAAGGATCAGGGAATCGATCTGTCCAAGGATCGGATGGCGCTGCAGCGGCTCAAGGAAGCGGCGGAGAAAGCGAAGATAGAGCTCTCGTCGACCATGGAGACCGAGATCAACCTGCCCTTCATCACCGCCGACGCCACCGGACCCAAACATCTTTCTTTGAGGCTCAGTCGTTCGAAACTCGAGCAGCTCGTCGATGACCTCCTGCAAAGGACAGTGGGTCCTTGCAAGCAAGCCATGCTGGACGCAGGAATCTCTGCCAAAGAAATCGACGAGGTCGTGCTAGTGGGAGGCTCCACCCGCATGCCCAAGGTGCAGCAGATGGTGCGGGAGATTTTCGGGAAGGAGCCACACAAGGGAGTCAACCCGGACGAGGTGGTGGCGGTGGGTGCCGCCATCCAGGCAGGAGTGCTCTCGGGTGAAGTGAAAGACCTTCTGCTTCTCGACGTCACGCCTCTCTCGTTGGGAATCGAGACGCTGGGCGGAGTGTTTACCAAGCTCATCGAACGGAACACGACCATTCCCACTCGGAAGGGCGAGATCTTTTCGACGGCGTCCGACAACCAGACTCAGGTCGAGGTACACGTGCTGCAGGGTGAGAGGACGATGGCTAGCGACAATCGAACGCTCGGTCGGTTTCACCTAGTCGGGATTCCGTCGGCGCCACGAGGGGTGCCGCAGATCGAAGTCACCTTCGACATCGACGCCAATGGGATCGTGAACGTATCGGCCAAGGATCTAGCGACAGCAAAGCAGCAGGCCATCACCATCACCGCGTCGAGTGGCTTGGACCAGCCGGAAGTCGAGAAGATGCAACGGGAGGCGGAGTCTCACGCCGAGGATGATTCGCGCCGGCGGGACGAGGCGGAGGAGCGCAATCGAACCGACAGTATGGTCTACCAGACCGAGAAGATCCTCGCCGAGAACAAGGAGAAGATTCCCAAGGAGGAGTCTTCGCAGATCGAGTTCGCCATCCAAGACGCCAGGAAAGCACTGCAAGAAGGCGATGTTCAGGCGGTTCGCAACGCCCGGGAGGTTCTGGAACGGGCGAGTCACCGCCTGGCCGAGATCATGTACAAACAGGCGGGAGCCGGCGCCGCCGGCCAGCCACCCTCGGGAGCCGCCGGTGGAACGGGTGCCGCGCCCAGCGAGGAGGGCGACGTCATCGATGCTGAAGTCGTCGACTCCGACGAGAAGTAGAAAGGCTTGGCCAAAATCGACCAGGGTTAACCAGATCTAGCCGGGCGCGAGGTATCAGGACTCATGGAAAAGCGTGGTTATTACGAGCTTCTCGGGATCAAACGATCGGCTTCCCTCGTCGAAATCAGAAGGGCTTATCGAAAGCTGGCCCGCAAGTATCATCCCGAAATCAATCCGGGCGATCGCATCGCGGAGTTGCGGTATCGGCGGATCACGGAAGCCTATGAAGTATTGTTCGATCCCGAGGAGCGCGAGGTGTACGATCGTTCCGGCGCCCGGCGAACGACGGAGGCACCCGAGCCCTCCACCGGGTATGGTTTCGAGGGGTTCGACTTTTCGATGACCGGCCAGTCCGAGGCCGATGTCTTTCCAGAGATCTTCCGCCGTCCCGAGTCATCTCATCGCTCGAAGGGCGCCGTGCTGGGGGAGGACATCCAACACCGACTGAGCATTTCCTTCGAGGAGTCGCTCACGGGCTTGACCGCCTCCTTCCAAGTCCATCGGCTCATTGCCTGCGAGATGTGCGAAGGCTGGGGACATCTGCCGGCCAACCGATCGCAGACCTGTCCGGCTTGTCGAGGCCGAGGTCAGGCAACCCAGGCGCGCGGGCACATGCTGTTCACCCGGGCGTGCCCGGAGTGTGGTGGTGCGGGGAGCGTGGACCGTCAGGATTGTCCGGACTGCCAGGGTGTCGGCCGGTCGGGCAAGCAAGAGGCGGTGACGGTCGAGATACCCCCCGGTGTCGACGACGGCTCCAGGGTGGTGGTGTCTGGGCTGGGGAATGAGGGGAGGGGAGGCGGCCGAACGGGCGATCTCTACGTATTGATCCAGACCATCCCCGCCGAGCCCAATCCTTTCTTCACTCGAAAGGGCGACAATCTCTTCTGCACGGTGCCCGTCACCTTCAGTGAGGCGGCGCTGGGATGCCGTATCGAAGTGCCCACCGTGCAAGGGACCGTGAAGGTGCGCGTGCCGGCAGGCATTCAAAGCGGACAGAAACTCCGCCTTTCCGGCCGAGGTGCACCGTCGCTGAGGGGCGGGGGAAAGGGGGATCTGTTCGTTACGATTCAGGTCGTCACGCCAGCCGCCTATGACGAGCGCTCGCAGGAGCTACTTCGTGAGTTGGCGCGGCTTCACCCGGAGGACCCGCGTCGAGAAGTTTTCGCCGCGTTTCCGAAGGGTAAGGGGGTGTTGCGGTGAAACGAGCGGGCTCACCACCGCGCGAAAAGCCTCGGGGAGGTCGGGCGAAGGGTAAGGGGTACTACATGATCAGCGCGGTGGCACAGACCTACGGTATTCACCCGCAGACCTTGAGGCTCTACGAGAGGGAAGGTCTGCTGAAACCTTCCCGCACCGAAGGTAACACCCGTCTTTACTCGGAAGAGGATCTTCGTCAGCTGGAGACCATCCTCAACCTCACCCGCGATCTGGGGGTCAATCTGGCGGGAGTCGAGATCATCCTCAATATGCGCGGCAAGATGGAGCAGATGCAGGCCGAGGTAAGCGAATTCATCGAGTACGTCCGTCGCGAGATGATGAAGGAAGAAGAAGGGTGGAAGGACCGCGTCAAGAACGCCCTGGTCAAACTCCCCCCCCGCGATTTGGTCAAAGTTCCTCAGGATTCCTGAAGGACACCGGTGCCACTCTTTGCGGACAGGGGGTGTCCTGCGGCATGATCGGGGACATGCAGACCGCGCGTCGATGGCAGCGCTCATCCGCCGAGGCGGCACTCCGCAAGCTGGTAGAGTGCAATCTCCGCTTCATGTCAAGTAGTGCGCAGGCGATGCGGGGATTCCTGAATTGAACCCCACCTGCGCCCTTTGCGAGGGGACGTCTTGGAAGAGGGTGGAGCGCGAGGGGGTCGTTCGTGTCGAGCGATGCACCTGCTGGTTGGGAGATGCGGCGGGAAGCTCAATGGGACGGGCCAGGATCCCGTCCCGATACAGTGAATGCGCATTCGATGATCGAAGCGGCGGTAAGCCTTTCGAGCTGCTTCACCCCAAGCTGGCACAGGCCTGCAAGATCGCGGAAAAGTGGGCGGACCAGTTTCCAGACGTGGAAGCAGGTCTTCTCTTCAGCGGGCCTCCCGGCGTGGGTAAGACCCACCTGGCGGTGGCGGTTTGCCGACGGGTTCTCATGGAGAGGGGGATCAGAACGGGGGTTCGCTTCGCCGACTTCCGCGCCCTGCTTCGAGAAATCAAAGAATCTTACAACCCCGAGACGCCGATCACGGAGACGGGGGTTCTCCGACCGGTGCTGGAGTCGGAGCTTCTGGTCCTGGATGATTTGGGCGGGGAGAGCTCGACGCTCTGGGTCTTCGATACGCTCTTCTACATTCTGAACCACCGCTACAACGAGAAGAAGCTAACGGTCATCACCACCAACTTCTCCGATCGGACGAGGACGGGAGGGATGGGGGTAGCCTCGCCGGGTTTCGGTAAGCGCCCACCCACCGAGGAGTACACCTTGTCGGAGCGGATCACTCTGCGGCTCCGCTCTCGACTCTACGAGATGTGCCGGGATGTCCCCATGGAAGGCGATGACTATCGGATGAACATCCTGCAGGCCAATTTCAAGGGGTAGGCGCCTCCGTCCCTCGAACCGGCCCCTCGCGGGCCCCAGGAGCCCACGGAAACACACCTTTATCTCACTGAAAATAAAGCCTTTTAACCGCATGGCTTGACAACCGACGCGAAATAGTGTAACAAGTAGCGCAAACTCCTAAGATTGACGCACTTGCGGCCTGGCGGGGGCCAGCTTCTGGGGTCCCTTCTGCGGCGCACGAGAGACTACATGAGGGAGCTCGAGCACCAGGATCTTCTCCTCGCAGTGTGGACGGACCCCACACCGGGCTACTACTCCGCGGCTGGATGGGACGAGTTTGGTCGTTCGACGCCGCCCGTCCAGCTCCGCATGCCGTTCGACGATCCGCGTTTCGTGCAGTCGATCGATCGGCTCGACGAGCTCACCGCCAACGAGCTCCAGTACGTGGGAGCACGGCTCTTCGATTCCCTATTCCAGGGCGATCTGTTAAGGCTCTACATCCACCTCCGGGAGCAGACTCGGCCCACCGGGACCCGTCTGCGAGTTCGTTTGAAGATCGATCCACCGAATGTGGCACGCCTACCTTGGGAGTGTCTCTATGACACGCGACGCGGAACCTTCTTGGGTAACTCCCGGGAGACGACGCTCGTTCGCTTCCTCGAACAAGCGAAGGAGCCGCCCTCCGTCCCATTGGAGCTTCCCCTCAAGGTTCTCTTGGCCGCCGAGTATGCCAACGACAAAGACGCCCCGAGGATCCGGGCGGAGGCGGAGGCGGTGCGCGAGGCCCTCCGCCGGCTGGAAGGGGAAGGGCTGATCTCGGTTCGGGAAGAGGGCCGCGGCTTAGGCGCGGAGTGCCTGACGCCTGATCGGCTGGAGAGTCTTCTGCGACGTAACGTCGACGTTTTGCACCTCCTGGCGACCAGTCGGTGGTCGTCTGGGGAGGCCAGCGTCGGGCTCGCGGACCCCAACCGGCGGAGCGACCACCTGGCACCGTCTGAAGTGGGGGACCTCCTTGAGGATGGAAGTGCGCGGCTCATGGTTTTCAGTGGCGGAGAGGGCGTTATCGGCGTGGGCCCGGAGCTCGCCGGGCATCTACTGGAGCACATCCCAGCCCTTCTGACTCTCAGTGGTTTGAGACCCGAGGACTTAGCGGTTCGATTCGTGGAGTCCTTCTACCGTTCCTTGGCGTCGCTGAAGCCGGTGGACGCCTGTCTCTCGGATGCGCGCCGCGAGGTGAGTGATTTCTTTCCGCTGGAGAGTACCTGGTTGGCGCCGGCGTTGTCTCTTTCGCGGAAAGAGGCGGTGGTTTTTCACAGCCGCGCCGGGGAGCGGGTTCGTCAGGTCTATGAGCTTTCCGAGGGTCGCTACCGCCGGAAGCTCCGCGAGACCTTGAATCGCATATGGCCGAAGCCGGAGCGATACGTGCGACAGTTTTTCAAATGGATGCCGCGCCAAGACCCGCTCACGTCGTACCTTCACGCCGCCGACTTCCTGGGGCGGCCTCAAGACGCGATGGAGCTGGCCCGTCGTTTCCAGCGAATCTTGGTCTTGGGGGGGCCGGGCTCGGGCAAGAGCATGACTCTGTTCAAGCTCTTCTATGACTCCGCCCAACCGATTCTCTCCTACAGCGTCAAGTCTCCTCTTCCCATTCACCTATCCCTTTCCGATCTACCTCCCGGCACCGAGTTGCTGGATTTCGTGGCCGAGGGATTCGATGGCAAGCTGTTTCGCAGCGACTTGGACGAGGGGCGGTTCCTCTTCCTCATGGATGGGCTGGACGAAATGAGCGCCGATTCCGCCAAGCGACTCACTGGGGAGCTCAATACCTTCATGCGACGCTTTCCCCAGAACCGCTTCGTCGTCGCCGCCCGCCGGCCGGTACCGGTCCCCCTCGAGATCTCCAACTGGTTCGAGGTTCTTCCCTTCGCCGAATGGGAGGCGACCGATTTCCTGGTGGAAGGTGAGGCGATGAGGGTGGAGCAGGCTCGCGTCCTTTATCGCCAGCTCGTTCAGGCCATGGATTCTCAAGGCGCGAACCCGCAGGTTCTGGCCATGGCGCGCAGGCTGTGGAGGGAGGGCTCGAGTGTGCCCTCCACCCGCACCGGTCTCTTTGCGGCGTTCTTCCAAGTAGCGGGTCAGACACTCTCGCCGCACGTCCGGGAGACCGTCCTACCCGCCCTGGCGCTGAGAATGAGTCGCTCAGGTAGGACATCGCTTCGACGGGAGCACATGGAAGGTGGAAGCGAAGGACTCGACAGCTGGTTCGATAACCGATTCGGTTCGGAAGAGCTTCTCGCTTCGCTCAACAAAACCCGATTGCTGAGAGGACCCCACGCCTTCTCTTTTCCCAATCTGGCGATTCAAGAGTTCCTCACCGCCTACGCCCTGCGCGGGAACGGCATTCCCGAGATTCTGGATCTCATCGAACCGGCCGAGTGGATCTACGATGCCTCGCTGGACGATCGTCCCCTCAACCTGAAGGGAGGTCCCTTTCACGGCGCCTTGGTTTTCATTAGTGGAATGTTGGAAGACAGCTCGAACTTAATCCGTGGTTTGCTGGAACGCGATCTGGTACTTGCCTCTCAGTGCTACCATGAAGCACCCTCCCGTGAGGTAACCGAGCCCCTGCGCAGCGCCATCCAGCGCTCGCTGGGCAGCAGCGGTGAGATCCACCAGCGCATCGGCTGCTTCAGCCTGGAGGCGGCCGGCGACTCCTGGGCCGTCGACTTGTTGGAGCGAGCGGCCGGCGACGACCACCTCGCACCACGGGTGCAGGCACTCATCGCGCTCGGCAACCTGCGCTCCTTCCGCAGTCTTCCTCTCTTGGAGGCTGCCGCCAAAGAGCCAGATCCGGACGTGGCGCGGGCGGCTCAAGATGCACTGATGCGGATTCGAGCCAGCTAGCAGGGTGCTCTACAAAAGCATGAGCACTCTGCGCGACCGCCGGCCGCAGCGACGCCTGTCGAGCGGAGGCCAGGGCCGAACGAGGAGAGAGGCCCGCAGTGAGAAAAGTCGACGGAGCGCCCGCTTGGGGGTTGAGCCGCCGCGGCATTAAGCACTAGAGTGTGATCCTTCGCACGCCGTCCGCTTATCCCACGTCACACGCTTCACACTTTTTGCGAGCCATGCCGGCAAAACTTTGACAGTCAGCGGCCTTGGCCCACCAACTTCCTGGTCCCGGCCACCTTCGCGATCGGAACGTTTCTTGCTTCCTCCCGACAACAGGGGCCGAGAGGCTCAACACGACAGGAGGCCAAGATGTCTACTGCCGACATTCTCAGGAGCGAATCGGTTCTGGAGGATGGGTTCAGCGTCCTTCGGATGTTACACCTTCCAGGCGGAGAGATCGCCCTGGTGGCCGTTCACCAAGGGGCGGATTGGAAGGTGACCGTCGAAGGCGAAGGTCCATTCCAAGGACTAGAGTTCCATGGACCGTTGCCCAAGCGGGCGCTGGACAACGCCGAGTCTTTCGTGCGGCGCCTGATCGGACCCGCGGGTCCACAGTAACCTGGGCGTCGCGTCTATTTACCCGCCCTTTCCGGTCCCAGCATACCGAGCACGGTCTGATGGACGACCGGCCAAGCCGAGCTGGTCGGGGCGATGAGCTCGCACCGGTCTCGTTCAGCCAATTCTTCGAGTCGCCGCCTCCGGCCTTGACTTTCCGAGCCGCTTGACTTACTTTGACCCAGCCTTCGGCAAGTCTCGACAATGCGACGATCTTGGGGTATGTCATCGTGGCGGGCGCGCCGCCGGCGCTGTCGCCGCGAGGTTAAGCTTGGCGATTCCCTCGATTCTGCGTCCAGGTTCCGGCCAGGTGATCTCCAACCCGTCGATATCGACTCCATCCCACCTCGCGCGGTGCGGCGCTTCATACCGAAACAGTCGATCACCGTGGCGGTCAACGAAGACGGATTTCCGCTGGGGTGCGGTGTCGTCCGCGACCTCTCGGAATCGGGTGCCTGCCTGGTTACCGACCTCCTCTTGAAGCGCGGCTGGAGGGTGGATCTCAAGGTCAACCTGAACCGGTTGGATGTGTTCGAGACCAGAGGACAGGTCGTGTGGAGCGGTGAAGGTAGCAACGCGGACGGCGGCGTGCTGGGTGCCGTGCTCCATGGGGTCCAGTTCACGGGACTTCCCGACGCAGTGCGCTCCAGGTTGAAAGGGTTGCTCATCACTAGTGAATTCGACATCGCTCCTACCGCCATCGGGGCAGCGGACCGGACTCCGTTTCAGGAAATGTTGGAGGACCTGCAACCCGACCTAGACCGGCTCGGAAACAAGATGGACTGACGTCGCAGCGCGCCGCTCTCTCCCCTCTTCTTCCGAAAATCAGCATTCGAGGAAATGCTGCCGTGTCTCCTCACTGACCGCTCCCAGATGGCATTCGCCTTGCCGCACGTGGACGAGCTTCAGGCCTTCTTCGCTTCATGATCCTATGGGGGGTCGTCCTGGAGCCGCTTTTTCTTCTTGCGTACCGTCTCCATGCGCTCGCCCAGCGTTTTTTCGAAACCCTCGCTGGTGGGACGGTAGTAGATCTTGCCTTTGAGGCTCTCCGGCAAACAATCCATGCCGGTCGTTTTCTCCTCGAACTCGTGCGCGTATTGATAGCCGCGACCGTAGCCCCAGTTCTTCATGTGTGCGGTAACCGGGTTGCGCAGGTGCAAGGGAACGGGCTCCGAGACTTCCTTGAGCGCATCCGCGGCCGCCTCACCATAGGCGCGGTAGACGGCGTTCGACTTGGGCGCCGTCGCCAAGTAGACAACCGCTTGGGCCAGCGCCAGCTTTCCTTCCGGAAGCCCGATGAAATGAAAGGCGTCTTTGGCGGTGGTGGCCACCGATAGTGCCTGGGGGTCGGCGAGTCCGACATCCTCGGAAGCGAAGCGCACCAGCCGCCGGGCGATGTAGAGAGGGTCTTCGCCCGCCTCCAGCATGCGAGCCAACCAGTAGAGCCCTGCGTCGGGATCCGAGTTGCGCAGCGACTTGTGAAGCGCCGAGATGAGATTGAAATGCTCCTCGCCGCTCTTGTCGTAGAGGAGCGCTTTGCGCTGGACGGTTTTCTCGAGATCGGCGTGCGTGATGGCTTGATTCCGCTTCGAGCCCACCGCTGCTTCCAGCACGTTCAAGACGAAGCGACCGTCTCCGTTCGCCTGCCGCGCCACCCATTCCATGGCCTGGGAGTCCATCCGGATGCCTCGATCTCCCAGCCCTCGTTCTCGGTCGGATAAGGCCCGCCGCATCACTTCGCACAGCTCTTCGGTTTGCAGCTGCCGCAACAACACCACGCGGCAACGGGACAGGAGCGCCGCGTTCACCTCGAAGGAAGGATTCTCGGTGGTGGCGCCGATCAGTGTGACGTTGCCCGATTCCACGTGGGGCAAGAAAGCGTCTTGCTGTGCCTTGTTGAACCGGTGGATCTCGTCGATGAACAAGATCGTTTTCTTGCCGGGAAGCCTTCGGTGCTGCTCCGCTTCCAGCATGACGGCGCGGATTTCTTTGATTCCCGAGAGCGCCGCCGAGTAGGGTACGAAGCGGGACCGGGTTCTGAGGGCGATGATGCGAGCGAGCGTTGTCTTTCCGGAGCCGGGGGGGCCCCACAAGATCAGTGACCCGACGGTGTCACTCTCGATGGCGGCGCGCAGAGGGGTATCGGGACCCAGGATCTCTTCCTGGCCCAACATTTCGTCGAGATCGCGGGGACGCATCCGTTCTGCGAGAGGCATGTGAGCATCGACGGGAGGCCGACCCTGCGGTCCAGCGAAGAGCTCTTGTTGGCTCATGTTGCCACGCCCCTCTGTCGGACGGCCTCGTAGAGCACCAAGCCCGCCACCACCGCCACGTTGAGCGAGTCTACCCTGCCCTGCATCGGCACGGACAATCGAACGTCGCACCATCGCAACAGATTCTCCCCGAGCCCGGAGCTTTCGCCTCCCAGGGCCAGCGCGATCGGTCGGCGGAGCTCCGCCTCACGAAAGTCCAAACCACCGCGGGGCACACAAGCGACTAGGCAGAGTCCCTTCTTCTTCAGAGCCGCAGAGGCAGTTTGTGGGTCCTCACCGTCGAAGACCGTCAAGCGCAGGAGACTTCCCATCGAACCTCGGAGCGCCTTGGGGTGAAACGGATGGGCCGTCCCCTTGCACACGACCAGGGCGGACGCTCCCCCGGCCTCCGCCACCCGAGCGATGGCGCCGAGATTGCCCGGATCCTGAACGCCGACAGCGAGCAACACCAGGTCGCCGGTGAGCTCGTCCAGTCGGCGAAGCTCAAGCCGTCCCACCAGCAAGACCCCCTCCGGGGACTCCAGGCTACTGCAGTGGCGAAAGATCTGTTCATCCACTACCGCGCGAGGAACGCCCGCCGCCTCCAGCCGCGGCAGGAGCGCTCGACCGGCCTCGCTATGGGCGAAGTCCGTTGAGACCAGCGCCTGACGGACCTCCATGCCGGAAGAGAGCGCCTCCCGGGCCAGCTTGACTCCTTCCAGGATCACGTTGCCGCGAGCTCGATGGTGAGGCCTTTGTTGCAGACGGCGAATGCTCTTGACGAGTGGGTTGTCCAGGCTGGTGAGGGTCTTCACGGTGACATCACTCGCCGCCATGCTACCACCCCCCTTGTGCTAAGATAAACGGCCTGAATCATGGAACAGGATTTCCTGAAGAAGCTCAAGGACGAGGTCAAATCGCTGGAAGACGAGCTCCACGTCAAGCTTCCCAAGGAGCTCAAGACCGCCCGCGAGCACGGTGATCTCTCGGAGAACGCCGAGTATCACGCCGCCAAGGAGCGGCAAGGTTACGTGAACGCTCGTCTCGGTCAGCTGCGCAAGCGGCTCGCCGAGTTGTCCATGATCAACCTGGCCAAGATCCCTCACGACAGAGTCTCATTGGGCTCGGAAGTCCATCTCTACGACGTCAACAAGAGTGAAGAGCTGGTCTACCGGCTGGTGATGAGCGAAGAGGCGGACGTGCAGCGCGGACTCATCTCCACCACCTCGCCAATCGGCAAAGGCCTCCTGGGCAAAGTGGAAGGGGACGAGGTCACGGTGCAAACTCCGGCCGGCACCAAAACCTTCGAGATCACCAAGCTCATCACGATCCACGATCGGTTGGA
>Ga0209002_10003838_pt1 | contig 11944 bp, 10 predicted proteins | sample Rifsed16ft2_FD_184010 | JGI IMG/M metagenome (GOLD analysis project Ga0209002, IMG submission 184010) | Soil microbial communities from Rifle, Colorado, USA - sediment 16ft 2 (version 2) | ecosystem: Environmental > Terrestrial > Deep subsurface > Rock core/Sediment | place: Rifle, Colorado...
GTGTAGAAAAACTTCAGGCTGAAAGAGGCGTTCTTTTATTGAGAAACCGTATAAGTCCTTTCATTGAACAGTTTCAACATCCGATTGGCAGGTGCGCTAAATTTTATAAGCTGACTGCTTACAATAATTGCAATTTCTGGTGCGAATACTGTTATCTTTATCTTACCTTCCGCAATATGCCTATATCAACTCATTTTGTCAATTACGATAAAATGTTTAAAGAGATTATAAGCTTTGACAGGGAAGATATCCCTGACATGCTTAGAATATTAAACCTTGGCGAATTATGCGACCCATTGGCTGTTGAAGATATTACAGGGTTTGCAAAAGAACTTATAACTTTTGCAGCAGAAGAGACTCAAAAAACAAGACTTCTTTTTCTTACCAAAAGCGATTGCGTTGATTCATTATTGAATCTTGAGCATAAGAATAAAACCATTATGTCTCTCAGTATTAATACAGATATGGTCTACAAACAACTTGAGCATAGAACAGCTTCGCCAGAGGCAAGGTTAATAGCTGCAAGAAAGTTACAGGATGCCGGTTATGAGGTACGATTGAGAATAGACCCTGTAATACTTTACTCAACATGGAAAAAAGACTATACAGAGCTTATTGAAAAAATATTTAATTATGTTAAGCCAGAAAGAATCACCATCGGCGAGTACCGTCCTTCAAAGGGGCTTGCATCACATATCAGTTCACGCTTTCCGGAGTCTTCGCTATTAAAGATTACTTCAGGGCTTATTAGTGATGGAGCTAAACTAAGATATCCTGACAAGCATAGATTGTCCATGTTTAAAACAATAATTGATTCAATAATAAAACAGGATAAAAAGGTAAAAATAGCGTTGTGTAAAGAGGACATTAAAATCTGGAAAAACCTTAATATACCCATAAATGGCTTGCATTGTAATTGTCTCGATTGCCCTTGAATGTGAGTAAATATGGTATATGCGCTTTACGAACTAACACCGGAAGAGATTGCCATAGTGGAGGGGAAAAGGATAGAATGAGAATAATTTAAACAAATTTAAACAAAGGAGATGACTTATGAGAACAAAAGGGGCAACAGCAGAGGTTTTTTTAACAGCGTTTAGAGCATTGGCAAGAAAGGAACAGGATATTTTTCTGTCAGCGATATTAAAGGATAAGAGACTTCGTGAAGATCTGATAGATATAGCCATAGCTGAAAGCAGGGCAAAGGGAAAAAGCAGACCTTTCAGAGATTTTTTGAAAGAACATGGCAATTAAATGGGTAAATATTCTATTGAGATAGTTCCAAAGGCAGAAAAGGAATTTCTGAAACTGCCTGATACCGTGAGGGTAAAAATCAGAGATAAAATAATTTCACTTGAAGACAATCCAAGACCTTTCGGACATAAGAAACTAAAGGAAACAGAATATTATCGCTTAAGGAGCGGCGACTATAGACTGATTTACAGCATTGATGATAACGTCAAAACTATAAAAGTGCTGTCTATCGCTCATAGAAAAGATGTTTACAGATGAATCCCCCCGTAGTCAAAAGGGGGAATATAGAAGTCGATACCTTCACTCTTGAGTGGCAAATTGATAAGAGGAGATTGAGATTGTGGAAGGGAAAATGTAACTGTACCGGGTAATATTCAACATAGTGACCACTTGTTGTTAAAAATAGAAATACTGTATGAATTACAAACTTATTGGTGATGATAAATGCTTTGTTTGTGGTCCAAAAAATCCGTCTGGTCTCAAGATCCCTTTTGAGACAGACAAGGTCAAAAAGACTATTAAGTGTGAGTTTATTCCAGGACCGGAATATCAGGGGTTTCAGGGCATAACACATGGCGGGATTATCGCAACTATACTCGATGAGGCAATGGTAAAACTCGCATTTGAGCTGGGATATAATGCAGTAACAGCATGGATGGAGATCAGGTATAGTGCACCTTTAATGTCAGGAGAAAAGATAAAAATATTCTCTACAATAACTAAAGAGAGTAAGAAACTCCTTGAGGCCATTGCAGAGGCCACGACAATTAATGGCAAGACCATAGCAAGCGCAAAAGGGAAACTGATTATATTTACCCATCCATAGATTAATATGGTTATAGTATCTTTGTTACTGTACTTCAAAATAATCTGTTATGATTTGTGAAACATTGAGGTAATGCTCATCAGTGGTTAAGACCCTTAATCCATGCTGCATGGCAGAGGCTGCTATCCAGATATCATTGGTGGGAATTGGTGTACCATTTTCATACAGGGTCTTCACGATTGCTGCATATCTTTCTGATGTACCTTCATCTATTTCCATGATATTTACACGGGGTGAAGACAGGAATTCCTGAAGGGTAGCCCTGTTATTAATTTCTTTTGTACCCATCGAAAACCCTGCAAGTAACTCCCCGAGAATAATCGGGTTTAAAGCTATCTGATCAGCCTGCTGTATTTCTGATTTGATCAGGGCATTGCCCCGTAAGAAGGCAGAATATGCAGAGGTATCCAGTATTATCTTTCTTTTTTCCATATTTCCTCATCTATCTTTCTTAGAAGCTTTAGTTTCTTTTCAAACATTGTGGAATCTTCTTTTGTCCATGCTCCCGAAAGGTGGTCTAAATCATGATACAAAATCTTTTTCTTCTTTCCCTCACCTTTAAGGCCGGTTGTTTTCATGAGCAATGATAGAAATGCCTTATTAAGGCTCATTCCTTTCTTTTCCGCCTCTTCTTTTATAAGCTTTTCAATCTCAACTGGAATTCCTCTAATCGTTATTTGTTTCAAAATAATCACCCCCTTTATGACTCACATGATGAATCATAGTGAATCTATTATTACATTAATTAGATTCACAGTCAAGTTTCCTATATCTTGTATCAAAACTCCACCATCACCCATAGAATTGTATTTTTTTCTTTACTTTTGTTTCTGCATATGGTAAAAAAGAATCCATGCGTCTCCGCAAGGTAGAGATCTTTGGGTTTAAGACCTTCCCTGAAAAGACCATCCTCTCCTTCCAGCCTGGTATTACCTGTATTGTTGGTCCAAATGGCTGCGGCAAAAGTAATGTAGTGGATGCCGTACTCTGGGCCATGGGTGAACAGAGCACCAAGACCCTCAGGGGTGAACGGATGGAGGATGTAATTTTCTTTGGTAGTGAATCAAGAAAGACCATTAGTATGTCTGAAGTGACCCTCACTATCGGAGATATAAAAGGGGAGCTGCCGTCTCAATATTCCGGCTACTCCGAAGTTGAGATAACGAGGAGGCTGTTCCGTTCAGGGGAGAGTGAATATCTTATAAATAAGGTACACTGCAGATTAAAGGATATCAAGGATATACTAATCGATGCGGGTGTAGGTTTTAAGGGACATACTGTCATAGAGCAGGGGAAGGTCGAAAGGATCCTCACCTCAACACCGGAAGACCGCCGGGCCATAATTGAAGACACTGCCGGCATTATGAAATTCAAATATAGGAAGACCGAGGCACTTAGAAAATTAGAGGCCACACAGCACAACCTTCTGAGGGTCAGGGATATAATATCTGAGGTAAAGAGGCAGATTAACTCTCTTGACAGACAGGTACGAAAGGCCAGGGAATACCAGGAACTGGCAGGCCGGATAAAAGAGCAGGAGATTGCACTCTATGCAGCAAAATATACATCTATTGAGAGCACACTTAAGGATTTGCTCAGCAGGGAAGATGTCTTACGGGTGAGGGAGATAAAGACCCTCTCAGAGGTCTCAAACATGGAGGCAGAAACAGAGGAAACAAGGAGATTGATAGGTGAGGATAACAGGATTCTTAATGGCCTGAGACAATCATTATTTAGTTTTGACAGGGAGATAAGCGAGAATGAAAATAAACTTGTCCTTTTAGACAGTCAGGTTACACATCAAAAAGGTGAGAAAGAGCGCCTGCTCAGTGAGATCTCAAAGCTAAGGGAAAATCTTCAGACCCTGAATGTTACATCAGAGTCTTTCAGGATAGAGAAGGATATTATTGAAGAGGCGCTTATTAGGGCAGAGGCAGCTATCCTTGAAGAGGAAAAACAGTTTGAGTCAGCGAGCCGGGAATTCTACAACCTCCAGGAGAGTCTGGAGAATACACGTACAAGGGTATTCGGGACAGTAGGAAAGATAACAGAGGCAAGGAACCGGGAAACCTCAATCCAGGCAAGGATTACTGAGCTTAACAGACTAAAAGAGCGGGGTCTTGCAGAAAAGGCAGGCAGTGCCACGCAATTAGCAGAAACACAGGCACAAATACTTTCCAGGAAAGAAGGCAAGGGTGTGGTAAGTTATGGCCTTGAAGAAAAAACCGCCTTAATGACTTCCCTTACAGACAAACTTGCCTCAACTGAAAATTCTCTCATAGAGAGTACAGGAAGATTGGACAGGATAAAAGAGGCCTTTCACCGCAGTGAGGCAAGATACCATTCTCTCGAAGAGATGGAGAAAAACCTTGAAGGATATCAGGAGGGTGTAAAGTCAATCCTTTTGTCAAAAGGGGGAGATACCTCTCCACTCGCAGGGATTCACGGGATAGTAGCGGATTTCCTCGATATCATAACCCCTGCACCCAATATTCCAAACCGGGATAATATTGAAGGGGAGTTGCAGGCAGAAAAGGTGATAGAGGCAGTTTTAGGTGAACGTCTTCAGAACATAGTAGTGGAAGGTCAGGAGGATACAAAAAAGGCAATTGAGTTTCTAAAATCAAATAGTGCTGGCAGGACCACATTTATCCCAAAAATACCGAGGCCAGAAAAACACAGAATCGGAGGGAAGTCATCACAAGAGTTTTCATCTGAAAATGCCCTTTCAAATCCCCCCATCCCCCCTTTAGAAAAAGGGGGGATGGGGGGATTACATGTAAGTGGAGTAATTGGCCCTGCGATGACATTTATTGAATTCAGGGAAGGTTATGAGGCGCTTGCAGAATATTTCTTTTCTGATGTTGTAATTGTGGACAAACTCGAGACTGCCATAAACCTTTTAAAGGAAACTAACAGCAGTTATACATTTGTTACAATTGACGGAGAGGTTGTAGAGTCGAGTGGACGTATAACCGGAGGGATTTCTAATGGTAAATCCCCTGGTTTGATACAGAAAAGGAGAGAACTACGCGCCCTTAAGAATGAGCTCTTAAGACTGGAGAGGGAGGTATCCGGGACAGAAGGAGAAGTTGAAAGGGCGAAAAACGAGAAGGTCCTTTTACAGGTACAAATTGAAAATATTAATAAACAGATACACGAGGAAACGATTCGTATTGTTAATATTGATAAGGATATAGAGGCACTAATAGATGATGAGAAGAGGATTCAGCTCAGGATAGAGACACTTTGCCTGGAGGAGCGGGGGATTGATTCTGAGATCAGTAACCTGTCTTCAGAGCTAAACATATATAATGAAGAGATTCAAAGACTTCTGGCAGAGCAGGCTGAAGGGGAGCAGGAGATACAGGGACTGATTGAAAGCCAGAAGCTGGGAAGAGAGCATTGGGAGGAGGCCCAAAGAGGAATTACTACCAGGAAGTTAGAGCTTGCAACCCGGAGGGAGAAAAGGGAGTCTTTATCCGTACGACTCAAAGAGCTTGGAGAACGGATTGAGAGCGCAACCACACTGACAACTGACAAGGAAGAGAGTCTTTCAAAAATAGACCAGAAAATAGATGGATATCTCAGGGAGAAATCTGGAATAGAGTCAACCATTGCCGGTCTCTGGCAAAAAAAGGATGCAATCTCAAAGGAGATTGTGGCTAAAGAAAATGAGCGGGCTGGCAGGGAAGAGAGGCAGAGGTTATCAGAAGAGGAGTTGAAGGAAAAACGGAGGGTCATGGAAGATATAAAGAAAGAGATAAACCAGTTTGAGATACAGAAGGCCGAGATAAGATTGGAGACAGGCCACCTGAAGGAGACCATTTATACAACATACCAGATAAACCTGGAAGAGGAGATAAAGAACTTAAATCTCAAGGACCTGAACATAGATGAATTGACCTCAAGCCTGACTGCACTCAAGGAGAGGCTCAACAGGATGGGGCCTGTAAACCTTGCCTCTATCGAAGAATATCAGGAGCTTAATCAAAGATATGAATTTTTAACCTCCCAGGAGTCTGATCTCACGCAGGCATGTGAGACATTACATAAGACAATTTCAAAAATAAACATGACAACAAGGGAGATGTTTTTAAACACCTTTAATATAATTAACGAGAAGTTTCAGTATCTGTTTCAACTCTTTTTCCAGGGAGGAGAATCGAAACTTGTGCTTACAGATGAAAACAATGTACTGGATTCAGGGATTGAGATATTTGCACAACCACCAGGTAAAAAGGTCAGTCAATTGGCATTGCTCTCAGGTGGGGAGAAGGCGCTTACAGCGATCTCCCTGATATTCGCAACATTCCTGGCCCGTCCCACACCATTCTGTGTACTTGATGAGATTGATGCACCGCTTGATGAGGTTAATACAGAACGTTTTATTAACAGCGTTAAGGATATGACCGGGTTTTCACAATTCATTATCATCACACATAACAAGCGTACAATGGAGGCTGCTGATACACTGTATGGAATAACAATGGAGGATCCAGGTGTATCAAAGATTGTCTCTGTAAATCTTACAAAGAGGGAACAGCATCCTCTTTCTGTCAGAGAAGAGCAGTTCGCAATCAGCAATCAATAATGTGAAGTGGTTTTCTGGTAAGAGAGTTCATTTGCAATGACAACACGGTTCTTACCGAGGCTCTTTGCCAGATACATAGCCTGGTCTGATAATCTCAATAACTCTATTTCATCCTGGGCATGATCAGGGAAACCGGCTACCCCAAAGCTTGCTGTAACCTTGAGTGCCAGGCCCTCATCTTTAAGAAAGTGATGATGATTAATATCTCTTTGCAACCTTTCTGCTATCCTTATCGCCTTTTCCACAGGGGTATGTGGTAATACAATTACAAACTCATCCCCTCCATAGCGTGAAATAATATCTACCTCTCTCAAGGCCCTGACAAGGATGCTTGCAACCTCAACGAGGGTCTTACTCCCATGGAGATGACCATATTTATCATTTACCAGTTTAAAGCAGTCCAGGTCTAAAAATATCACAGAGAATATGGAATTATATCTTTTACTCCGTTTAACTTCTAAATCCAGTACCCTGTAAAGATACCTGAGATTGAATAATTTAGTCAGGTCGTCAGTTATGGCAAGATTGGCCATTTTTTGATATAGATTTGACCGCTCTATTGCTATTGCCGCCTGATCAGCAAGCTTTGTCATAAGCTCCATATCCCTCTTGTGAAAGGGTGTGTTATCCTTCTTATTTATTGTTTCCAATACTCCGATGGTCTTCTTTTTATTTATTATAGGGACACATAAGATGCTTTTTGAAATAAATCCCCTGTTGTTATTTTTTAAAAAGCTTGAATACCGTTTCTCCTTTGACACGCTGCTAATAATCAAAGGTTTCCCATTTTCAGCAACACGACCGGCTACCCCTTCCCCCATCTGCAGACGCACACCTTTTACTGCATCAGGCAGCCTCCCCTTTGCAATGACATAATACAAATCATTTCTTTCATCATCCAGAAGCAGAAGAGACCATGACTCTGGTTTTACAAGACAGTGGACGTTTTCCATAATAATTTCAAGTACCTTGTCGAGTTCGAGTGTGGAGGTAAGTGCCTTTCCTACCTTCATGAAGAAAGAGAGTTCTTTCTTAACCTGTTTAAGATTTTCTCTTAGTTCCTTATTCTCTTCTATCAGATTCGGCATGTTCTCTTTCTCCCTCGTTGTCTGAAGAGGGATAATAGAAGCCAATTAAATGGCTTTAGGATAATCAGACGGCACTATTTTATTTCAAAAATGTAGATGCTATATCGGTAGTTGCCAGGGAGTGTTTTAGTCTAAGCGCCTCAATTCACAAATTCGGTTACACACCAAGGCACTAAGCTCCGCAGCATTTTTTATACTTCTTCCCGCTGCCGCAGGGGCATGGGTCATTTCTTCCGACCTTTGTTGCGTTTTTCTGAACAGGTTTTGCCTGGGGTACCTCTCCACGATTCATACGAATGGCCCTCGGCATAACAGGGACACGTTGGGGTGCAGGTTCTTCTTTTACCAATTGTATCTTAAATAATCGTTCGATGGTATCTGTTTTTATTTGCTTGATCATTGAATTGAACATTTCAAAACCTTCAAGTTTATATTCATTAAGAGGGTCTTTCTGTCCGTAACCTCTAAGCCCTATTCCCTCTTTAAGATGATCCATTGCCAGAAGGTGGTCCTTCCAAAGGGCATCAACAACCTGCAGGAACAGGATCTTTTCTACCCGCCTCATTACATCCGGAGTAAATTCGCTCTCTTTGTTTTTGTAGACATTCTGGACTTTCTCAAGCAGGGTCTCCTTTAATCCCTCAACTCCAATGCTTGAAAAATCTATATCTTCTTCTTTAATATTTAAGGAGAATTGCCGTGCGAGGGACTCTCTCAGGCCTTTTAAATCCCACTCCTCCGGATAGATATCTTTGCTGCAAAATACAGGCAGTATCTCATCAATGACATCTTCTGTCATATCAAATATGATATCTGTTAGTTTTTCTCCGTGGAGTATCTGCTTTCTCTGTCCGTAAATAACCTTTCTCTGCTGATTCATTACATCATCATATTCAAGGAGGTGTTTTCTGATATCGAAGTTGTGGATCTCTACCTTTTTCTGTGCCCCCTCTATGGCCTTTGATACCATTCTATGTTCAATAGGTGTACCCTCTTCCATTCCAAGCTTATCCATCAGAGAGGCAATCCGCTCAGAACCAAATATACGCATGAGGTCATCTTGAAGAGACAGGTAGAAACGGGAAGAACCGGGATCACCCTGACGCCCAGACCGGCCACGAAGCTGATTATCGATACGCCTGGCCTCATGTCTTTCAGTACCAATTATATGTAACCCGCCTGCCTTAAGTACCTCTTCCTTCTCTTTTTCGCACTGGGCCATTAAGGCTTTGTAAATTCTATCTTTTTCTTCCTGGGGGAGGTCAGGTTGTTTGGCATACTCCCTTTTGGCAAGGAAGTCCGGATTGCCGCCGAGGAGTATATCTGTACCCCTTCCTGCCATATTGGTTGCTATTGTAACTGCGCCTTTCCGGCCGGCCTGTGCTATTATTTCTGCCTCACGTTCATGGAATTTTGCATTCAGAATTTCATGTTTGATCCCTTTCCTTCCAAGCAAGGCAGCTATTTTCTCAGATTTCTCAATAGAAACCGTTCCAACCAGTACCGGTTGACCAAGCTTATGACATTCAATAATTTCATTTACTATTGCATTAAACTTTTCCTTCTCTGTTTTATACACTACATCAGAATTGTCTGCTCGAATCATGGGCTTATTAGGTGGGATTACCACTACATCTAGTTTATATATGCTTTGAAATTCCACTGCCTCTGTATCTGCTGTACCGGTCATACCTGCCAGTTTATTATAAAGCCTGAAATAGTTCTGGAAGGTAATGGTGGCTAGGGTCTGGTTCTCTTTTGCAATAGTTACATTTTCCTTTGCCTCAAGCGCCTGGTGCAGGCCGTCGCTATATCGTCTTCCAGGCATTAACCTTCCAGTAAATTCATCAACAATAAGAACCTCGCCGTCTTTTACCACATAATCTACATCTCGCTTAAAGATTGTATGTGCCTTTAATGCCTGGATAACATGATGTACCATATCAATATTTGATATATCATAGAGGTTACTCAGGCCGAGCAGCCGTTCTACCTTGGCATTCCCTTCCTCTGTCAGTGCTACTGTACGGGTCTTTTCCTCAAGTGTATAATCCTGTGTCTCTTTAAGAAAAGGTATAATCTTGTTTATCTTATAATATTTGTCTGTAGATTCCTCTGTTGGGCCTGAGATTATCAGGGGTGTTCTTGCCTCATCAATTAAAATGCTGTCAACTTCATCAACTATTGCATAGTTAAGCCCTCTCTGGACAAACATAGAAGAGTCAAACTTCATATTATCCCTTAAATAGTCAAACCCAAACTCATTATTGGTTCCGTAAACCACATCAGAGGCATAGGACATCTGACGCTCTCTATCCGGCATATCATGCTGTATCAGTCCGACAGTGAGGCCTAAAAATCGATAAATCTCCCCCATCCACTGACTATCACGTTTTGCAAGGTAGTCATTTACAGTAATCACATGGACCCCTTTGCCTGGAAGCGCATTGAGATAGACCGGTAATGTGGCAACAAGGGTCTTACCTTCACCGGTCTTCATTTCTGCGATCTTACCTTCATGCAGGACCATCCCGCCAATGAGCTGAACGTCAAAGTGCCTCATGCCGAGTACCCTTTTTGATGCTTCACGCACAACAGCAAATACCTCGGGAATGATATCCTCGATAGTCTTTCCGTTTGAGAGTGCAGAACGGAACTCGTCTGTCTTCTGTCTCAGGGCATTATCAGAAAGGGAAGATATGGCAGGTTCAAGGGCATTTGTCTGAACTACGACATCATCAAGACGCTTTATTTCCCGTTCATTCTTTGTGCCAATTATCTTTTTAAAAAAGTTACCAATCATTATTTCAGTCGTTCAATCTGTTTTATAATAATCTTATTTTATAACACTTTTGGGTTTCTTATGCAAATCGTATTCCAGAGGACATTGACTGCATAGAGGTGATTTTTTACACAAATCCTTTCCGACCCTGACAATAAGGGCGTGATATTCATTAAATAAAGCAGTATCTTTTGGAAGGTTATTCATAAAGAGTTCCTGAACCTGATGATATGCAGCCTTTTCACTAAGATAATTATGTCTTGAAAATATGCGTCTTGTATAGGCATCCACTACAAATATGGGATATTGAGCTGCATACAGGAGGATGGAGTCAACGGTTTCTGGTCCGAGGCCATTTACGTGAAGCAGTTTCTCCCTTAATTTTTTACCATCATCTTTTAACATCAGGTCTAAGTCTCCTCCGTATCCGTTAAACAGAAAGGATAAAAAGTTTTTTAATCGTTTGGCCTTAATATTAAAGTAACCGGAAGATTTGATCAGTTGAGCAAGTTTATCAGTTTGAATCTGATATAATCCCTGTGGTGAAAAATGATCGGTACTCTTAAGAGAAGTGATAGCCCGCTCTACATTCTTCCATGATGTGTTCTGTGTGAGTATGGCCCCGATTATTACTTCAAAAGGGGTCTCACCAGGCCACCAGTGCTGTGGCCCGAACCTCTCGTACATTGAATGATAAATCTTTAAGAGGTGATCTCCTCTACCCATTTAAGATATTCTCTGGACCCATCAATAACAGGCAGGGCAATAATCTCTGGAACCTTATAACTATGAACCTGTTTAACCTTGTCTATTATCTTTTCAAGAAGTTGTCTTCTGCTCTTTACAACAAGTAAAACCTCTGATTCCAGGCAGGTCTTCCCTTCCCAGAAAAAGATGGACTTTACTGAAGGGATAATATTGACGCAGGCAGCAAGACGGGATTCTACTAATGCATTTGCTATCTTCTCCCCTTCCTCAACAGAACCTGCTGTGATTAATATGACAATAAATTCCATGGGATTAGTTAAAATCATCCTTTTGACTTTATTTATAGATTAAAATATTTTATATTCTATATAGAATTCGGTGTCAAGGTAAAAGCATACGTCATCCTGAATTTATTTCAGGATCTTAACATTATAATACGGGAGGTAAGACCATGAAAGTAGATATCAATAAATCTATTTTAGAGTTTGTCGAAGGTGATATAACAAACCAGGATACTGAGGCTATTGTGAATGCAGCCAACGAGCAATTACTGCATGGCGCAGGGGTCGCTGGCGCCATTTCCCGCAAGGGCGGTTCAACCATTCAAAAGGAATCGAATGATTGGATAGCCAAGCATGGTAATGTAAGCCATGAAAAACCCGCCTGGACAACCGCCGGATCGCTGCCGGCCA
>Ga0209002_10003839_pt1 | contig 11943 bp, 14 predicted proteins | sample Rifsed16ft2_FD_184010 | JGI IMG/M metagenome (GOLD analysis project Ga0209002, IMG submission 184010) | Soil microbial communities from Rifle, Colorado, USA - sediment 16ft 2 (version 2) | ecosystem: Environmental > Terrestrial > Deep subsurface > Rock core/Sediment | place: Rifle, Colorado...
CGTAGATGCACGAGTGGCGAAAGGTTCGAGAGGGGAAAACCGGCAAAGCGATAAAGCGTGGGTCGCCCTGAGAGCGCAAGATAGTGTAGGTGGACAAAGACATTTCCGATGCGTCAAATTCCTCGTTGTTGAGCATGCGCCAAAAAGTTTCCCCTGGAGTTAAGGGAAGGTAATTTAGATCGATGCCCTCGGGCCGGACTGTGCCGTCTATAAGAGCACGCGTTCGATCATAGTTTCCACAGGCCAAGGTTAACTTGAGCTTTGCCATCCGAATCCTCCTTTGTCTAAATAACCTCGGTGCCCCTCTTCGCTAACTGCTGGGAGCTTCCAAACACGGGACACCAGCAAGACTCTCACTCAAAACGGTCCGGTTTACGGGGAGCAGGTCACCGCTGAAACTCGTGTGTGTCCTCGCAGCCCTGAGCCTGATCGCAGGTTGCATAGCTCCCCCAGAGCCTCGCCGCGAGTAGCGACCAGTCGCCCAGTTCCGTCCATCCGCGCTCAATTGCTAAAGCATTAGGTCTAGGTCGAATAGCGCCTGCCAGAGTTCGTTTTTTGCCTTTCTGCAATTGGAACGGAGAACCGGAATCTCGGAATTCGAGAATTCCTCTAGAATTTTATACGCGGCAAGCAGCTTCTCTTCGTCTTTCTTCGACAACCGATCATTCTTCATCTCACCCTTCATCATAATGCACCTTCAATGAGGTGTCCGCAGGTCTTTAAAACGCCTGGACTTCAGTTCAAACCGGGGCAGGGAATCCCTTGGCGCCACCTCTATTTCAGGCGTCAGCCCGATCTCAGTTTTGAACTGGTCTTTGATTTGCAGAACGATATCCTCTCCTGTGGATGGCTCTAAATCCTTTCGCAGTTCGAATTTGATGATGAGGCTGTCCAGGCCGTCCCGCTCCTCTACGGTGCTGAAAAATTCGTCCACCTCGGAGAAACCTCGCATGATCTCCTCCACCATTTGCGGCGTCAGTTGAACCCCTCGTACCTTGACCATGTCGTCGTACCGTCCCAAGATGCCTCCTCTAAAAAGGTCGAACACTCGCCCGCAGGAGCAGGTATCGTTTGGGTCTAGGATAACAATGTCATTGGTTCCGTAACGTATTAGGGGCATCGCCTCTTTGACGAGGGGGGTTACGACCATCATCCCTCTGTTGCCGTAACCCACAGGCTTTAGCGTATCGGGGTCAACGACTTCAGTCAGGTAGCGGTCTTCGTTAATATGCAGACCGCCGGGAAGTTTTGAGCACGTAGATGCCATCATTCCCGCCGTCTCCGTTGTTCCCATGAAATCTCCCAGATGGGCATCAAAGCCGCTTTCTATCACATTTCTTGTGGATGGAATGGACGCCCCGGGCTCGCCGGCGACAACAATCTTATCGACCTTGGACTCTCTGGCTAAATTCACTCCTTCCTCTTTGGCGACGTGAAGCATCCTGATGGCATACGAAGGAGTGCAGCAGAGAGTTGTTACCCCAAGTTCCAAGATCATCGGAATCCTTTTTTTGGTATCCATGCCTCCGGTCGGTAAAACTCTGCAGCCGATTTTTTCAAAGCCGTAGTGAGCGCCCCAGAAGCCGATAAAGGAGCCGTAGCCGAAGGCAATCATCACGACGTCGTCGGTCCTCACACCGAAATTGTATAAGCTGGAGGCCCAGGCGTCGCCGCCCCAAATCCAGTCTCTTTCGCTATCAAAGGCCTTCACCGGAGGTTTTCCCGTCGTTCCAGAGGTCGTGTGGTATCTCAATGCGCTCTCTGGGGGAATGGCCAAGCGTGTTCCATAGGGAGGGTTATCCAATTGATCTTTGTCCAGATCGTCCCTTCGAGTAATTGGAAACCTTTTGAAAAAATTGTCCAGGGTGCGGATCTCCTTTGGAAAAAGTCCATGCCTTTTCATCAGGTTTCGATAAAAAGGAGAATTTTCCCAGGCGTATCGGATTGTGTGGCGCAGCCTCTTTAGCTGAAGTTCTTTGAGGTCGCTTCGCGGAAGAAGTTCGATCCTGGGATTCCAATATCCGTGAGGCAACTCTACTTTCATGGAGCGTCCTTCGGCGAAGCGGGATTCTTTTTGATGTAAAAGACGGAAAAATCTAATTTGAGATCGCCCCTCAGGGGTTGGGCGTCTCCTGTGGAGACCAACCGTGCAACTTCGCTTCCTGGTTGATTCAGGTCGCCAAAGATCATGGCTTTGGTGTGTAGCCAAGAAACCGTTGGATCCGTTCCTCTAGCTCTTCTTCCTGAATTCTTTCAATCGGCATTTTCTCAGTTTCGTTGAGATTCATTTTTCCCTCCTGAGATTCACTTTCTGGTTGCCAGGTTTGCGTTTTATGCGTATTTTTGCAGCACGTGACGGGCAATCACCATACGCATGACTTCGGACGCACCTTCCGTAATGAGCCGGCTGCGCTGGTCGACAAACCACTTGGCAAGTGGGAGATCCAGAGTTAAACCGATACCGCCGTAAATCTGGAGCACGCGATCCACGACTCTAAAAGACATTTCGTCTGCATAGAGCTTGGCCATGTAAGCCTCGTTGCGCGCATCCTCTTTCTGGTCATATTTCCACGCGGCGTGGTAAACCATCAGGCGAGAGGCATGGAGCTCTACGTAGGAATCAGCCAACTTCCATTGGATCGCCTGCCGTTCCGCCAAGGGTTTACCGAAAGTTACACGCTGTTTCGCGTATTTGGTGCCCATTTCAACACACCGCTCTGCGATCCCGAGAGCCCGCGCTCCATGCTTAAGACGCCCAACAGCCAACCACTTCTGGGCCAGCTTAAAGCCTTCCCCTTCTTCTCCCACCAGGTTCGCTGCCGGAACCTTACAGTCCTCAAAAACAATCTCGCACGGCTCATCGCCCATCATAGTCTTATGTTTTGTCGTGATTTTGACTCCAGCGGTATCCATATCCACTAGGAGGCAAGAGATGCCTCCATGAGAGCCTTTACGTGGGTCCGTGACAACCATGACTTGCGCGAAATCTGCTTTATCAGCGTCGGTAATGAAGCGCTTGACACCGTTGATCACATAGTAGTCACCCTGACGGATCGCCCTCGTTTTCATAGAGCCGGGGTCAGAACCGGCATCAGGCTCGGTCTGGGCGAAGCACATCTTCTTCTCTCCGCTCAGGACGGGATGGAGATAGCGCTGTTTTTGCTGCTCGTTGAGGCTATAGAGAATGGGTCTTACCTCGGGTCCAAAAATTCCTTCGCCCCGGGAGGGGAGGGCTGCTGTCCTCGTGAGTTCCTCCCATACCACAACCTGTGCGAGAAGCCCGAGGCCGGCGCCGCCGTATTCCTCCGGGACATCGAGGAGCCAAAGCCCCATTTCCTTGGTTTTCTTCTCCAGTCTTGCTTTGATCTCCGGTTTGAGCTCATTGCCATCACAGCTGTGCATCTCGATGGGGATTAACTCCCTATCAACGAATTGCCGGACCGTCTGTTTTAGCATCTGAAACTCTTCTGGCAGCGTGAAATCCATGCTTCTCTCCTTTGGTAGTTCCGTTTTTGGGCGCGTCAAAGTTTCTGGTTCGGCTAGGGGATGGGACGCTATTTTTTCGCTTTCAACTCAGTAAGCACCTTTCTTGTGATGGAAAAGTCGAAAATTTTCTGTAAAGATGGAGGCTCTTTCGAACCAGTTCTTTCGAGAAAGGGAGCTAAAGATTTTCTCTGTTGTTCTTCGTTTACGGTTCCGTCTTGAGTTAGCCCGGGACGGATCTCGTCATATATTCGAGTGGCGATGTCCTGCTTGATCTTCAGCGCGCGGGAGAGAATGCTAATTGTTTCAGGCCGATTGGTTTGAAGGTACAAGAGGGCTTTGAGACTTCCGCGGATAAATTTCTCCGCCAGCACAGGCTCTGATTTCAACAGGTTATTGCGCGTGATGACGCCTCCTTGGAGGTAAACGTAATCCCCTTGCTTAACGAAGGAAAACAGCTCTCGAAAACCTGCCTCTTCGGCCATGATATACGCAGATGGAGAAAGCATAGCGGCGTCTACGGTCCCTGTTTTTAGGGCGATAAAGCGTTCCGTGCCTGACCCCACTGCAAGGATCGTTGCGTCACGGCCTCCGTCGATGCCTTGGTCATTCAAGAAGTCTCGCACCAGAGAATCTGGACCGCTGCCGAAACTGGAGATCCCTATCCTTTTACCCTTGAGCTCCTGGACAGATCGGATTTGTGACTTTGCGTAGAGTGAAAAGTTAGCTCGATTAAATGTGGTGAAGAGAAACGTCATAGGCAGTCCCCGCGTAATTGGCAGGAGCGCTGAGCCGCCGGCAGTGCCAAACTCAACGTTGCCCGCTATGACGGCTTGGATGGAGGTTGCCGCGCGCGTCACAATAAGTTCCACGTCCAATCCTTCGTCTCGCCAAAAGCCTTTCTCCCTGGCGATAAAGAAGGTAATCGAAGACTCGGTGAGCGCGGGTATCGTCGCGTGCACCTTTCGGAGCGCTTGCGCTTCGGCTTTGGGCGGAATCGCTAAGAGAGCGAGAACACAAAATAGAGTCGTTAGCGGATGGCCGCGCATGATTGGGCTCTTCTTTCTTTGAGAGCAGAATAAATCTTCTCCGAGGTGATCGGTAAATCTCTAATCTGAATTCCAATGGCGTCGTAAACGGCATTAGCGATCGCCTCTGCAGGATCAAACACTGCACGAAGCTCGTCGTATTCCACTTCGATAAGGTTGGCGGCTTTCTCTGCGAGTTCGGGGGACTCTGCGGCAATTGCCGCAACTTTTTCGCCAATGAATCTCACCCGATCCTGCGCCAAAATCGGCATGTCTCGGAGCTGACGCCCAACAAGCTGATTAGAAACATCGTCCGCTGTTAAGACCGCCAAAACGCCGGGATACTTTTTGGCCTGTGAAACATTAATTTTAGTGATGCGGGCGTGCGGAAGGGGACTTCGCAAAACTTTTCCCCATATGATCCCCTGAAAAGGGCGGTCTGCAGCATAGATCGTTTTTCCGGTAACTTTGTGTCTCCCGTCAACTCTGGGTTCAGGTTTCCCAACGGTGAGAAATTTTGCTGAAGGGGCAGCTCTTTCCGCCTCATCGATCTTTTTCATCGATTTGAAGTTGCCTTTGTGAGTTGAAACTCGATTTCCGTTGACAGAATGGTTAGCTAGCCCCGACCCCGAAATACCGGTATGCCTTCAGTCCTTTCAATATACCGGACGAAACGGTACTTGTTCTCTAATAAATCAACATCCGAACGCTGAACCTTACGGTGTTCGAAGGTTTCCTCGATCTTTGCCACGATAAAACGCAGCCCTTTTTCCTTTACGGCTAAAGACATCTCTCTGTTAAAAGCTTCGATATCCCTGACCGTCACAGCATAAGAGACCCCAGCATCTTTTGCCATGGCGGCAAGATTCGTCTTTCCCGCGGTGGCTGTCGGTCGGCTTATCCGACTTCCGCTGTAGGCTTCATTGTCAAAGACAAAAACAACAAGGTTGTCAGGATTAAGACTCCCCAGCGTCGGAAGATTAAACAAAGATAGCAAGACACTTCCGTCTGACTCGAGAACGATTACTTTTCTGTGGGGGAGCGCCAAGGCCATACCCAATCCAACCCCTATGGCATTGCCCATAGATCCTAAAAGAAGGTTGCCGTCGTGTTTTGACAACTCGCCCCAAATCCATTGGCCGCTGACGGATGGCACAACTAGTTGATCCGAGATGTGGGGAACAAGGGCCTGCAAGCAATCGTGACGGTTCATGCCGTAAAATCCCCTGTGAAGAGTAATGCAACAGGCTGCTTCAGCGCGTTCATCATTCGCACCGCGTCATTAGTCTTCGTCTCAAGATCGTGACAGTTAGCTATTAGTTGGTATTCAATATTGAGGGCTTCGAGCTGCGCCTCGGTTCTTATTCCAGTGGGCGCGAAACGGAAGCTGTTCCTTTGGTCGGCAAAGCTTCCTACATAGGATATCAGGAGCAGAAGGGGAACGCCTAGCCGAACGCTTACTGTCAGCAGGTTGTAAGAACATACGAACAGTCCGGTGCCTTCCATATAGCAAGCGGGCTGCTTACCCACCAGGGATGCTCCGGATGCTATGGTGATGGCTTCGGCTTCGCTAGCCACAGGAACTAACTGAAAAAATCTCTCGGCTTCTAAAAAGGGTAGGATACTGCTTAATCTGGTTTCGGGAAGGTAGGTAACAAAATTTATTCCCGCTCTCCGGAGTTGCTCGACTGTTTTCTTGGCTAGATCCTGATCCATAAGAATTGTCTTCTAAGTTTGGAGACGTTGGCCATCTAAAAAACGTCTTGACAATTACATGCAGTTTTGAATAGAAGAATGCATGTCGCAGCATATATAATAGTCGCCGGCGAACTGTCAATAGAAGAGACGCAAGATATGGAACAGCATAACGCCAAGAATCTCACGGAAGAGGCTTATCAAAAGATCAAGGGATTCATCCTGCGTAGCGAAATCTACCCGCGGCAAAAGATCATAATAGAGGATCTGTCCAAACAGATAGGCATCAGTCGTACACCCATTCGTGAAGCAATGAATCGTCTGGTGAAGGAGGGATACGTCAATCAGATTTGGAATCGGGGATTCTTCGTCAAGGAAATTACTGGGGAGGAAGTCGAGGAACTTTACGGAGCAAGGGAGGCTTTGGAACCCTACCTTGCCGAACAAGCGGCCGGTCGCGCTACTCCTGCGCAGATTCAGTAGTTGGGTGGATTGCTCAAAGAATACGGCGAATATGTGGAGCGCCGACCCATACGGGAGCGCCGTCTTCTGAATCTGGGGTTTCATACCAAAGTCGCGGAGATTGCAGGGAATTCTTACCTGCAGCGGGTTTTGGATGAGGTATTCGAGCGCATCGTGCTAAAGCAGAGGATCGCCGTAGGGCAGTTAGACCGGGGTAAAGACGCGTGCTTGCAACACCGAGCCATCTTAGCGGCCATTCGGGATCGCAAGCCAAAGACTGCGAGACAGGAGGCCTTGTGCCACGTGAGAAAATCCAAGCAGTTGGCAATGCTTCGTTTGCAGGAAGAGGCCGAGTATCTGAAAAGCCTGAAAATTGTGGGCTGATCATTTTGGAAAGACAGCAGCCGGATCTACGAATTGAGGGTGAGCGTCTGCTTATGACCCTTTATCGCAGAATCGCATGCGTCGCTTTGGTTTTCCTGGCGCTTATTCTACCCGGGACTGTTTTTTCGCTTGAAAAAGTAAGACTCGGGTACAGTGGCGTCGGGTCCGGCGAAGAGATCCATCATTTCGCCAAGGAGGTCGGTCTGTTCGAAAAGTCGGGTTTGGATGTCGAGATCGTCTACATCCCCGGCGGTTCCACCGTCGTTCAGGCGATGATCGCAGGCGAAGTCCAGTTCGGGCGGGGCTCGGCGACGGAAGTCGTGAGCTCGCATCTGGCGGGGTTCCCGCTTAAGATTCTGGCGGCCTTGATCAACAAATTCGTTTACAGCTTCGTCACTCCGCCGTCGATCACGAAGACGCAGGACCTCAAGGGAAAAGCCGTGGCGGTGAGCCGCTTCGGCTCCGGGTCGGATTTTATCACGCGCATGGCCCTGAAATCCTGGGGCCTGGAGCCCGTGAAAGACATCACGATCCTTCAAATCGGCAATTCTCCCGAACGGCTGGCCGCGGTCTCCTCCGGGAAAGTCCAGGGCTCCATCCTCTCCCTTTCCCAGACGCCCCGGGCGAAAAAATTGGGGTTGCGGGTTCTGGCCGACCTGTCTCAGATTGATGCCGAGTACCCTCAGGGCGTGCTTTACGTGCCTTCTGGCTTAATCGAAAAGAGGCCCGATCTGATCAGGAGTTTTTTAAAGGCTTATGTGGAGGCGATCCGGCAATTTAAAAGCAATAGACCAGTCGCGTTCCAGATTATCTCCCGGAGCAGCGGCCTGAAGGATAAAGCCGAAATCGAAGAGTATCATAACACCCTATCGAAGAACTTCTTGCTGGACTATCCGATGCCCACCCTGGCGGGAATGAGAACCGTCCTGGGCGATCTTGCAGTAAAAAATCCCAAAGTTCGCGAGATCAAGCCGGAAGATCTGCTGGAGGTGCGCTTCCTGCGCGAGCTGAAAGAAAGCGGGGTCACGAGATAACGGACATCATGATTAGTCGTGAACGCGGCTATGAGTAAAGAATTCTATCCGTAGAGAGAGAGGAGGCTGAAGGCAATGGACAAAGTTAGATTCCCTTATCGAGCTGCGGGCCACCTGGCCCTACTGCATATTGTCGCGGAAAGCGGGTCATGGAAGAAACAGGGACTGTCTGTGGAGTATGACTCCTACGTGGGTCCGCAAGAGGCGCATGAGGTGTTACGCAGCGGCAAAGCCGAATTTATCAGCGGAAACCATATCACTCCTTACATCGCCCGAGCTGAAGGAGACGACTGGATTTATCTAGGGCAGACCGCCAACTATGTAGCCCATTCGATCGTGGTGGGGAAAAAGAGCAAAATCAAGAGGCTGGAGGATCTTAAAGGGAAGTCGCTCGCTATCGACGGAAAAGGGGGTCCTCATATCTGGCTGAATGGCTGGCTGATTCTCAAGAAAAACGGTCTCGAGGACGCTGTAAAGGTCAAAAGAATCTACAGTAAAGGACCCGCCTGGAAAGCAGTGGAGAGCGGGGACGAAGAGGCCGCGCTCGTGAGCCGTCCGCAGGATCTGATTGCGCGAAGGGAAGGACTTCAAGTCATTTCCCTGCCGCTGCTGCCCATGATTGTTTTTACCACGGTATCGACGACGGGGAAATTTGCCAGAGAGAATGGGCCTATGATTTATCGGTTCTTAAAAGGGCTGGCCGACGGAATTAAATTCGTAAAAAGCGAAAAGAAAAGAGCCGTTGAAATTTTGAATTCGACCCTGCCAAAGGAAAGGGGAGGTGGAGATAAAGAGATCGTTCAGTATCTGTACAAGGATCTGACGGAGACGCTGACACCCACACTCTACCCGACCATGGATGCGCTTGCCAATGTTTATGCCGAAGCGTGCCGTTACGGCGCAGCGGCCAAAAAGGTGAACCCCCTCGAATTGTGGGATCTCCATTTTCTTAGGGAATTGCGCGATCGTGGAGAACTTTAGGCGCGAGTGGACCGACAACGCACAATCCGAATCATTCAGGAGGTGGGCTATGACTACGAGCTATAGAGTTTCCCGACTCTTGGCGGGTTTCGTAGTACTGGTTCAGTTGGTAACGCCTTTGCTCGCTCACGCTCAGGAAAAACTAGAAAAAATACGGATCGGGTACCCCACGATCACTCCTTCCGTGGGCCCATGGTGGATTGCCAAGGACGCGGGAATTTTTTTGGAGGAGGGGCTGGACGTGGAGATGACGTTTATTAGTGGGGGGGCCACAGTCGTGCAAGCCGTATTAGGAGGCGACATACGGGCGGGGTACGCGGGAACGCCCCCTATTGTTTCGGCGATTGCGCGCGGCGCCGGTTTGTCGATTGTTGACGTGAACCAAAACCATTTGGACTACGTCCTTGTTTCGCGAGAGTTGTTTAAAGATCCCAGCCGGCTCATCAACAAAAAATTTGCCATCAGCTCGCGCGGAGCGATCAGTGAATTCGCCACCCGAATTGCTCTGAAAAAGTTGGGCGTCAATCCTGATAACGTGGTTATGTTCGTGGTTGGGGGGTCACCACTTCGAATCGCTGCTTTGCAAAGAGGCAGCGTCGATGGGTCGATCCTCTCAACTACCGAGTTTTTCCAGGTGCAGGACATGGGATTTCATCCGGTTTTTGAGTTCCTAAAGTCGGACGTCGAGTATCCTTTTAATGTGATTTTTGTAACGAAGCGGTTCGCGAAAGAGAAGAAACATGTCGTATCGGGAATCATCAAGGGGCTGCAGAGAGGACTCCGGTTCATGCAAAATAATCCGGACAGATCGCTTCACATTATGGCGCACTGGCTCAGGACCCCGGTGACAGACGAACTGAGACGCCAGTGGAAATACGTGGCCTTTGATCTTTTCGAAGAAACTCCTTATCCAACAGAAGCAGGGTTTTCACTTCTGATCAATCAGATGGCTGAGAGAGATCCTGCGATAGCCCGTCTGCGAATGGGGGATATTGTCGACACGAGCTTTCTCGACGAACTTTCGAGGGCCGGTTTTTTTAAGCAAGTCAAGCCAAATCGCTAGGTAAGAAGGAAGAACAGAATTCGAAAAAGGAATTAGCCGGCAAAAGCGTCGTCCCAAATTCGGTACCTACAAAGAAATTAATGGGCAAGAACCCGGCTGCCCTCCGTGCGGCGAAGGAAGTATTCAAAACGTGTCGCAACATGGATTACTGGCAAGCTGAAGAGTACATGGCCGCGAAAGGAATCGCGCTTAAAGCGAGCGATCCGGAGCGGGGGCAAGAAAAAGGTATTAAGCAGTTCGTTGACGAAAAAAAATACCGGCCTGGCTTTGGAGCCTACGATCGGAAAGCGTAGGTTAACGTATTAAGGGGACAACTTGTATGGATTTCGATTTGCCCGAAGAACTCAAAATACTTAAGGAAACGGTTGGACGTTTCGTAGACAAGGAGGTGATTCCGCTTGAGCGAGAATTCCGGCCCGAGGGTGAGGAAATGCCAGAGCGTCTGCTTAAGCCCCTTCAAGAGAAAGCAAAGGCTCTGGGGTTGTGGCTCCTCGAGGTTCCTGAAGAATACGGTGGGGCCGGGCTCGGTCTTCTTCCTCGGTGCATCGTAGCGGAGGAGGTGTCGCGCAGTGTGGCCGTCCCGTTTCGAGGCAACGAAGTTTTTGGACCCGAAGTTCGGCCTGTCCTTTTCCACTGCAATGAGGAGCAGAAAGAGCGGTTCCTGTTTCCAGTCTTACACGGGGAAAAGCGGGTATGCTTTGCCCAGACTGAACCGGACGCGGGGAGTGACCCAGCAAGCATGCGCACACGCGCTATTAACCAGAGCGATTACTTTATTCTCAACGGCAGAAAACGCTTTATTACAGACGCTGGTCGGGCGGACTTTGCTCAAGTGATGGCCGTGACCGATCCACAAAAAGGAGTTCGAGGGGGCATCACCTGCTTTATGGTCGACATGAAGAGTCCCGGAGTGACCTTAGAAAGACAGTGGCCTACCATGATGGGAGATGCGCCTTGGGAGATTGTCTTTCAAGATGTCCGGGTGCCGGCAGCCAATGTCATTGGTAAAATAGGTGAGGGTTTTGGACTCGCGCAAAAATGGATAACGGAAGGTCGCATTCAGGGGCACGGCGCCCGTCCTCTCGGGATGGCCGAGAGAGCTCTTGACATGATGATCGATTATGCCCATAACCGTGTGACCTTCGGACAGCCGCTTGCCGAGCGCCAAGCCGTCCAGTTCATGGTAGCCGATTCGGCTATGGAGCTGCACGCGGCGCGACTGATGGTCTATGAGTGTGCCTGGCGGCACGACAGAGCGGAGGACGTGCGCGACCTCTCTTACATGGTCAAGATCGTGTGCACGGAGATGGCCAGCCGTGTGGTAGATCGATCCATTCAAGTCCACGGCGGCATAGGCCTGACGAAGGAACTACCGCTGGAGTGGTGGTACCGGCAGCTTCGGAGCATCCGCATTACTGAGGGGGCCACAGAGGTGCTACGCTGGCGGCTTGCCCGCAACCTCATGAGCGCGCACAAGCCCCAGCGATGAAGGCTGCAAAGGCTCTTCTTTTCGGCTTTCCAAGCCTGGAGTGTGGCACCGACCTGTGAGCGCCTTATGCGGTTGAGTTGTGGGCAATTTGGCACCAATCGAGAGAAACAGGAAACTTTAGCTGTAGGTGAAAAAACGCATGATATACAGGTGGAGGCTAAACAGATGGATTAGCTCTTACACCTCGAGGCAGCGTGGCACTGTCGGAGTTACATTCGAACGACTGCTAGTGTGGTGAGTCCAACGCTTCTTTACATTAGCAGGATGCTGAAAAAGGTTTTTTACGTGTCACCCTGAACGAAGTGAAGGGTCTCATGTATTTGA
>Ga0209002_10003840_pt1 | contig 11942 bp, 9 predicted proteins | sample Rifsed16ft2_FD_184010 | JGI IMG/M metagenome (GOLD analysis project Ga0209002, IMG submission 184010) | Soil microbial communities from Rifle, Colorado, USA - sediment 16ft 2 (version 2) | ecosystem: Environmental > Terrestrial > Deep subsurface > Rock core/Sediment | place: Rifle, Colorado...
GCCCACCCGTGGGCTTGCGGCGGGAGCGTCCTTGCCAGAGGGCCATCGATGCACCTTGAGGGCCGCCTCGAAGAGGGGGTCGCTATAAAAGGTTTGGCTCCAGGAGGATTCGGGCGACGATCCGCTCCCCGACGTCCACCAGGCCGAGGCGCCCGTCCTTCGCGGGCCCCGGGTTGATCATCGCCACCTCGCCTTCGACAATCCCGGGGGACTCGTGGATGTGCCCGCACAGGACCGCCCGGGGCCGGTACTTCTCGACGATGCGGGCAACGGAGCGGCTGCCGACGTGCTCCCCCGACCGCACGACGTCGAGGTGCCCGAACGGCGGCGGGTGGCTCGCGAGGATCGCGCGCGGTTCCATCACCGCGTCGAGGCCCCGCCAGATTGCGTCCTCCTCGATCTCGAAGGGCGTGTCGAACGGGGTCGGGTTCGCCCCGCCGAGGCCGACAATCGTATGGCCTTCGACCTTGGTCCTTCTCATGTGGAGGTTGACGCCAAGGCCCTCGAGGGCCTCCATCACGGGTGGCGGGTCGCAGTTCCCCGGGACCGCGAGCGTGGGCACCGGGACCCGAGCGACGAGGTCCTCCGCATAGCCCGCGGGCTGTCCGAAGTGCGTGATGTCCCCGACCGCGAGGAACAGGTCCGCGCGGTGCGCCCGCACCGCCGCGGGGATCGCCTCCAACGCCCACCGCGACCCGTGGAGGTCCGTCGCCATCAGGATCCGCATGGCCCCGCCATTAGAACAGGCCGAAGTTGTACGCCATGCCGTACACGAGGGCGAACGACACGAGGTACCCGAGGATCGCGCCGCCGTTCAGGAGGGGGAGGCCCGCCTGCGGGTTCCCCTTCATCACGAACCGCATCAGAACCGCGAAGCCGACGATTGTCCCAATCATCGTCCCGATCGCGATGAGCAGGTTCGAGGGCAGGCCCAGCAGGGTCCGGATGTCGGGCCCGAGCGCCGACCCCGCCATGGGCGGGAACGTGAGCGCGGAGACCGCGAGCGCGCCCGGGATGATGATGTCCCCGAGCCCCATGAACATCGCCTCCCTCTCCTCCCCTTTCGCGATCGCCTGCTTCAGGCTCCCCTGCTCCATGTACGAGTACGACGCCTTCTTCGGCACGACGAGGAGGACCGGGAGCCGCTGGCCCGTCATCTCGTCCGCGAGGGTGACCATGTGCTTCGAGCGGTACACGGCCCAAGCGTCGTACAGGGCGAGGCCGATCAGGAGGAGGAACGCGGGGAGGATCGCGAAGCTGATCCCGAGGATCGCGGTGACGCCCGCGGCAATCGAGATCCCGACCGTGTCGACGACGTACCACTCCGGGTACCGGTACAGCGTGTACACCATCAGGACCGCGAGGAGGAACGAGAGGGCGAGCGCGAGGTTCGAGCGTAGCATGTCGTCGATCGGGGCGGGGAGGAGCCCGAGGTAGATCGGGATGGTGAACACGAAGAAGATCGTGATGAAGATGGACCCGAGGACGAGGTACTTCGCGACGTTCCGCTTCCGGTACCGGAAGAGGAGCAGGATAATCGCGGTGAACCCCAGGATCAGGAGGATGTAGATGATCGGGTTCACGGGGTTGCTCGTGTCCGGGAACGCCTGGAGGTTGTTCGCGGAGAAAATCGGCGCGAGGGCGAGGGCGGCGAGCTGCGACACGACGAGCATCGCGGCCATCGCCAGGATCGCGGCCAGCTCCTTCCGCATGGCCTATTCCCTGTGCACGCGGCCGAACGCGACGGTCCCGGCGATCTTCTCGATGAACACCTTCACGACGGAGCCCTTCGCCGTCCCCGGGATGTAGATGATGTAGGGCTCCCGGCGGGCGATCCCGTCCCCCTTCTTCCCCACATCCTGGATCATCACCTCGTACACCTTCTTCTCCTCGAGGACCTTCTCCTCGACCTTCGCGGGCTTCTTGATCGCCTTCACGGGCCGTCGGGCCCCGCACGCCTCGCACTCCAGCATCTGGACCCGGTCCTCCCTCACGAGGTGCGTGTCGGGCCGCCCGCATTCCGTGCAGATCACGTAGCTCTCGATGTACGCCTTCATCCGGTCCGCGACCTGCTGCGCGGTGACCTTGCCCTTGAACACGACCCGGTGGCCGTCCCGGACGCCCGCCGTGCCGAGCTCGCGCAGGAGGAAGGTCAGGACCATGTTCGGGTCCCGCCGGATCACCGTGACGATGTCCTCGAAGTTCCGGAGGATCGTCGTCTTCCCCTCCGTGACGATGTCCGGCTCCGGGACGTTGAACCGCTCGCCCGAGGACAGCGCCTGGGGCAGCGCGCCCTTCGCGCGCTTCAGGAGCTCGTCGTAATCCGACGGCATGTGTCCCGCGCTATTCGCGCCCGGATATAGAGCTTTGCCGTCCCGCACCCGCCGCGGGGCGGGCCCGCACGCCCCGGAAGGCCGCGTAGAAGGAGGTGATGCCCACCGCGTAGAAGCTCGCGGCGATCAGGAACGGGAGGTCGTACAGCCCCGCCGCGAGGATCACGCCGCCCGCCACCGTGCTGATGCTGTTCGGTAGCCGCCAGATGATCGAGTTCACCGCGCTCGCGAAGCCGCGGTCCTCGGGGTTGATGATGCTCATCAGGTACGAGTCCAGGATGGGCGAGGACATGTTCATCAGGGCCGCGCGGACGACGTACAGCCCGCCCGCGAGGACGGGGTTCGGGACGAACGCGAGGCTCACCATGAACCCCGTGGACAGGCTCTGGGTCATCACCGCCGCGCGGACGGATCCGTACCGCCTCGCGAGGCCCGCGCTCGCGAACCCCGCAAGCCCCATCGCGACGTTCGACACCGCGAGGAGTGGCCCGCTGTACGTGTCCTGTATCCCGAACTTGTAGAAGAGCCACGTCGGGATGAGGGGAATGATGAACCCCGCCCCGAGGCCGATGAAGCCGTTGATCAGGGAAAACCTCAGGAGGAGGCGGTGCTTCTCGAGGACCCGGTCGAGCCTGCGGGCGAGCTCGCGCATCTTGAGGCGCAGGACGCCGAGCCTCCAGGGCGAGCTGCGCTCCCGGGACGCCCGCACCGCCGCCCTCGGGCGGAGGATCTCGACGTGGTGGCGGAGCAGGAACCCGAACGCGATTGGAGTGGCGACGCTCAGGAGGCCGAAGGCAACGAGGAACACGCGATGGACGGCCTCGGAATCCAGCCCCGTCCACCCCCGGAGGGCGGGGAAGAACAGGGGGAACGCGAAGCCCAGGCCGCTCATCGTCGTGCCGACGATGAAGGACAGCGCGAAGGCGGCGTTGCGGTCTTCGAGAGGGGTCCCGTCCGCGATCAGGGCGTTCCACGTGGACAGGAAGGCGGCCTGCGCGACGCCGGAGACGAGGCCCATGAGGATGAGGACGGTGGGGTTCGTCGTGAAGGCGAACACGAGAAGGACGGGGGAGAACGCGGCGCTCCCCAGGATGAGCATCGTCTTGCGTCCCCGTCGGTCGGAGACGATGCCGAGGGGGATCGCGCTGAGCACCATCATCAGGCCGCTGACCCCCAGGATCGTGCCGACGACCTCCGGGCCCAGGCCGACCTCCGGGAGGTACGCGCTCACGACGACGAAGAAGAACCCGCCCGCGACGTTCGTCGGGGCCCCGAAGTAGATCAGCCGCTTCACCGTGACCGGCACCGCGGCGAACGGGCGCCACCGTGTGCGGGGGGAGGGTTCGTCCATCGGAGTCCCTGGGTTCGCGCCGGGAGACAAAAGGAATCGCTATAGAGCCTTACCGTCTCCCGTGGCGGGAGGTCACTTCTTCCGTTCCGCCGCGGCCCGCACCAGGCCGAGGTGGATCGGCGAGGGCCGGAGCGGGCGGGACTTCAGCTCCGGGTGGAACTGCGACGCGACGAAGTACGGGTGGCCCTTGAGCTCGAGGATCTCCATCCGCCGCCCGCCGTCGGAGCGGCCCATGTACCGCAGGCCCGCAGCCTCGAGTTTCTCGATGTAGTCCGGGTTCACCTCGTAGCGGTGCCGGTGTCGCTCGTTCACGGGCTCCTTGCCGTACAGCTTCGCGGTCTTCGAGTCTGGGTCTACATCGACGAGGTGCGCCCCGAGCCGCATCGTGGCCCCCATCGCCTTCACGTCCCGCTGCTCCGGGAGCAGGTCGATTACCGGGGCCTTCGTCTTCGGGTTGAACTCCGTGCTGTTCGCGTCCCCGAGACCGAGCACGTGGCGGGCGAATTCCACGGTCGCCAGCTGGAACCCAAGGCACACCCCCTGGAACGGGACGCCGTTCTCCCGCGCGAACTCGATTGCCTTGGTCTTCCCCTCGATGCCCCGGTCCCCGAACCCGCCGGGCACGAGGATGCCGTCCGCGTCCTCGAGCATCGAGGTGCCGCGCTTCTCGATGTCCATCGACTCGACCCACTTCAGGTTCACGCGGACGCCCGCCGCGGCCTCCGCGTGGTGGAACGCCTCGATGTGGCTGATGTACGAGTCCTTGAGGTGCGTGTACTTCCCGACGAGGGCGATCGTCACATCGCCCTTCGGGTTCTTTAGCCGGTCCAGGAACTCCCGCCACTCCTTCAGGTCCTCGCGCTTCGACGCGAGGTGGAGCCGCTCTAGGACGTACTCCGTGAGCCCCTGCCCCTCGAAAATCAGTGGGACGTCGTAAATCGTCGTCGCGTCCGGCGCGCTGATGACGCCCTCCACGGGCACGTCGCAGAAGAACGCAATCTTCTGCTTGATGTCCGGCTCCAGGCTGCGCTCCCCGCGCGCGATGATCACGCTCGGCTGCACGCCCATGGACCGGAGCTCGCGGACGCTCTGCTGGGTGGGCTTCGTCTTCTGCTCGCCGACGGCGCCCATGACCGGGACGAGGGTCGTGTGGACGAACAGGACGTTCTCCTTCCCCTCCTCGAGCGCGAGCTGGCGGAGGGCCTCCACGAAGGGCATGCCCTCGATGTCCCCGACCGTGCCGCCGACCTCGATCAGCACGACGTCCGCATGCTCCCTCTCGCCGACGGCCTTAATCATCCCTTTGATCTGGTCCGTGATGTGCGGGATGATTTGGACGGTCTTCCCGAGGTAGTCCCCGCGCCGCTCCTTCTCGATTACCACGCGGTACACCTTCCCCGTCGTGATGTTATGGTCCCCCGTGAGGTTCACGTCGAGGAACCGCTCGTAGTTCCCGAGATCGAGGTCGGCCTCCGCGCCGTCGTCGAGCACAAAGACCTCGCCGTGCTGGTACGGGTTCATCGTGCCCGCGTCCACGTTCAGATATGGGTCGATTTTGATCGGACAGACCTTGAGACCGCGGGACTTCAGGAGGACGCCGATCGAGCTTGTGGAGATGCCCTTGCCTAGGCCAGAAAGCACTCCACCCGTGACCACGACGTATTTCATCGTCTCACGGGATTGAGACATTCCAGGAGCCGCAGATATAGTTTGCGTGCGGGGCCGGGCGATTTGGCAGCGGATTCTCTCGAATTCTCGGTGTTCCGGGCCCTGCTACGCACTACGCGGGTGGCCGTCCGGCGGTTTCCTTGGTGGATTCGAACCTGCGCGGATGCTTCGTGGTTCGCCGCCAAAGATAAAGGAGAAAGAACCCTGGGACGAGCAATGCGATGCCCGCGAGGAGCAGTAGAGGGTCGATGCCCGACGTGCGCACCGTCGCCTGCACGTGCTGAGTCTGGGCGCGGTAACTGTAGTGTTCGAAAACCACGTAGTGGGGTCCGGTGACTGAAGCCACGAGCGAGAACGAACCCGAGACTCCCGAGGCCTGCTCGACTTGGCAGAAGAAGCCACGTTCAACGTAACGTCGATAGTCCGTGTCGTCGCATACGTGAACGAAGACCTCGAGGGTTCCCGTTACATCCCGGAAGTCCCCGTACACCCGCTGACCTTCAGTTAAGGTCACCCGGACGACGAAGAAGTAATCTCTCCCTTCGGGGATTGTGAATGTTCCCCCGAATCTGACGGGCTCTATGGAATTGTAGGCAAGAATCGGTCCTGCGGCGAGCAACAGGAGTGAAACCACGGGAAAGGTGACACGGAATCTCACTTCTGAGCTGAATTCGCAGGGCGTGCAAGTATCTTTCGCATGTTGAGGCGCCATTGCGGAGAGGGATGCCGGCGGGGGGGCGCAAAGGCTTAACGCCCGCCCCGCCCTTGAGCGCGCGGTGGACCGATGGAACTGAAGCAATACCAAGGCCTGCCCCTTGGCTCGCCCGCCCCGGACTTCTCGCTGCCCGGTGTGGACGGCAAGACGTACTCCCTCGCGTCGTTCAAGGACAAGCCGGTCCTCGCGGTCGTGTTCTGGTGCAACCACTGCCCGTACGTCCAGGCGTGGGAGGACCGCACGATCGCGACGCAGCGCGACTACGCGTCGAAGGGCGTCCAGTTCGTCGCAATCAACCCGAACGAGACGGAGGGTTATCCGGAGGACGACGTCCCGCACATGGTCGAGCGGGCGAAGATGAAGGGCTACAACTTCCCGTACCTCCGGGACGAGACCCAGAGGGTCGCGGAGGCGTACGGCGGGGTGTGCACCCCGGACTTCTTCGTGTTCGACAGGTCCCGCCGGCTCCGGTACCGCGGGAGGCTCGACGACTCGAAGGACCCGAACGGGGTGAAGCGGCGGCACCTCCGCGAGGCCTTGGACGCGGTCCTGGCGGGGAAGGAGCCGCCCGCCACGTTCGTCCCGCCGATGGGTTGCTCGATCAAGTGGCTGCCGGGCCACTTCAAGTAGGCGCGCCTAGCGCCTCCGTGGAGCCTTGCGGGCAAGGTGCCGCAGCCGCCAGTTCAGGAACGAGTACACGGCCCGCAGGTTCCCCGCCTTGCGGTACGTGCGGGCGATCCGCCTCGATTCCTCCGGGTCGTCATGGAGCTCGCGCACGAACTTCTCGATGTTCGGGAGCGCGCGGGTGAGCTCGTCGACGATCGGAACGGTGGCCTTCTGGGATGTGCGGGAGAGCGGGTTCAGGTCCACGCTGATTACGGCCTTCCCCATCCGGACGAGCGCCTCCGTGCGGTCCCCGTCCTCGAGCGGGACGAGGACGACGTCTGCGCCGTAGATCCCCGCGCGGTGGGCGAGGGCGCGCCTCGACTCGAGGCGGGGGATTCGGGCGTCGGGCCGCGGGCCGAGTACGTCCCTCGCGCCCGCCCGCTGCAGGAGCCGGACGATCCGCGCGACGCGGGCCTCGGTCCGGTGGAAGAGGTTCACCTCGATTCGGGCGGGGATCGCCCTCGCGAGGCGCACCACCTCCCTGGCCGCGAGGGCGGCGACGTTTCCGTTCACGGAGATCACGGGGCGCTTCGCGCCGAGCAGGAACGCGGCCGCCGCCTTCTCCGCGACGAGGGCGGGCGCGCTCGTCTCCTCGCCGAGGAGGTAGTCGAACGCCTCCCCGCGGCCGTGCGCGATGAGCCCCTCTGGCACCACGATCCCCGCCTTCCAGGCCTTCACGAGCCGTTCGCGGGTCACGAGGGACCGGTGCCGCGGGTGGGAACGGGGGATTTTCATAACATCGCCCGTATTTTATTCACGAGCTTGCCGCACCCATCGAGGAGCGGGTCGCACGTCGGGAGCCCGTACCGGCCTTCGTACTCCGTCTCGATCCGCGCCACGTCCTCCGGTGCGAGGTTCTCGTGGTTCAGGGTGAGCGCGATCACCTTCGAATCGGAGAACAGCTCGAGCATCGCGATCTCCCTTTCGACCGAGGGCATGGGCCACGTGACGACGTCCCGCCGGAAGTTCCGCGTCTTCCGCGCGGGCGCGTGCTGCAAGACGATCCCGCTCGGCATCGAGGCCATGAGGATCGCCCGCGTCCCGCACACGTACGCGGGGTGGGAGATGCTCCCCTGGCCCTCCACGACGACGACCTCCGGCCGGTTCTCCTCGTACGCCATCACGATCTGCGACTCGAGCTCGCCGACCATGAAGTCCCCCTTGATTGAATCGATTGCGACGCCGTACCGCGCACCCTGGAGGAGCCCCGTCTGCCCCGTCGCGACGAACTCCGCCTTCACGCCCGCCGCGTTCAACGCCTCCGTGAGGAGGATCGCGGTCGTCCGCTTCCCGATCGAGCCGTCCGTGCCGAGGACCGGGATCCGCAGGCAGGGCAGCTGGCGGGCCCGGTCACTGAACTGCTCGAGCTCGCGCAGGGGCCGCGGTTTCCGGACGTCGATTAGTCGAACGCCATGGCGGGCCGCGAGGGCGCCGAACTCCGGGTCGTCGGAAAGGTACTCGTGCAGGCCCGCCGCGACGCTGATCCCCGCCTCGATCGCCTCGCGGATCACGGGCCGGAACTCCTTCGGGATGTACCCGCCGAACGTCGCGACGCCGATGATCATCATGTCCGGCTTCCGGGGGAGCCTCGCGAGCGCGTCCTTGAGGTCGCGGAAGATCGGGATCCCCGCGGGCCGCCCGTCCAGCACCTCGCCCGCGTCCCGCCCCGCCTTCGTGCTGTCCAGGACCCCGACGATCGCGTAGCGTTTCGAGTACCGCACAAGGCCGTTCGCGGTCTTCCCCGTGTTTGCGCCGAAGTACCCCTCGCAGAGGACGACCACAGTCTCCATCGAAATCACTTTCACCCCTGATAATCGTCGGCGAACTTGCTTAAAGGTTCATAAAGGTGCGCGACCCCGAATGCTCGACCGTCTCAGGCGACTAGCCAGGGCACCCTTTGCCCTTTCGAAGGCGCAGCGGGCCCGGCGGGAGGTCGCCCGGGGCAACCACCTGCTCCGCCGCGGGGAGCTCGCGGCCGCGCTGAAGGCCTTCAACCTCGCGGTCGAGATCGACCCGGACAACGAGGTCGCGTGGAACCACCGCGGGGTGATCCTCGAGAACCTCGGGCGCGCGGAGGAGGCCCTCAGGTCCCACAACCGCGCGATCAAGATCCGCCCGACGTACCTCGAGGCCTGGTGCAACAAGGGCGTCGCCCTCATGCACCTGGGCCGGGAATCCCGGGCCCTCGAGTGCTTCGACACGGTCCTGAAGGCGGCCCCCCGCCAGGCGGTCGCCCTGATGAACAAGGGCGTCCTGCTCGCTCGGCGGGGCGACCACGAGCGGGCGATCGGGCTCTTCGACCGGGCCCTCCAGGCGGACCCGTCCTGCGCGCTCGCGGCCGCAAACCGCGGGTCGTCCCTCCTCGCGCTGGGCGAGGCCGTGAAGGCGATCGAGGCGTACAACCTCGCGCTGCGCCGGCGGCCGGACCTACCCGACGCCTGGTTCCACAAGGGCCGCGCCCTCCTCGAGGCGGGGGAGCCGAAGGCCGCGGCGATGTGCGTGAAGAAGGCCCTCGACCTCCGGCCCGACTTCCCGGAGGCGACGATCCTCCTCGAGCGGGCCCGCGCGGAGGAGGCGGGGGCGTGACCCTCAAGGTCGCGGACCTCCGCCCCTGCCCGAACTGCGCTTCGAAGCTCGAACCGGTCTCGCTGTGCACGACGTGCGGCAGCGTGTCCGTTCGGTCCGACCTGAAGGAGGTGGACCGGCGGACCCCGTGCGCGGAGTGCCGGGCCTCGAACCCCACGGTCTTCGTGTGCGAGAAGTGCAACGGCCGCTTCCTGTTCGAGGAGGTCACCGCGCCGGAGAAGGAGAAGTTCGCGTGCGCCCTGTGTGGCACCTTCGTCGAGCCGGACGCGAAGGACTGCCCCGCGTGCGGGGCGGAGTTCACGGAGGAAAAGCCGCTAAGGATCGCGCCGCGACCGCCGCGCCCGAAGCGTCGCGTGCGGAGCGAGTACTCCGACGCGGACCTCGACGACATCGCCCGCATCCCGGGGGTCGGGCGGGAGAAGGCGGAGGCCCTGTGCCGGGCGGGCTTCAACGCGCTGTGGAAGATCAAGCGCGCGGCGGAGGCGGACCTCGCCCGCGTTGCGGGCATCGGCCCCCGCGGCGCGCGGACCGTGAAGGACTCCCTCCGGTTCATCCTCCTCCTCCCGCGGCGGAAGACGAAGGAGGAGGTCCTCGAGGAGGAGTACGCGTGCCCGCTCTGCGGCGCGGTCACCTCCCTGTTCTCGCGAGAGTGCCGGGACTGCGGGGCCCGGTTCGACGAGGAGGAGCTCGAGGAGGACCTCCGCAAGGAGGTGGACCGGGAGGTCGACAAGGGCCTCCTCGCGTTCTACGACGTCCACCTGGAGGAGACGCCGAAGGACCCCGACCTCCTGTACGCGCGGGCCCTCCTCCTGTACGACATGGGGAAACTCGAGGAGGCGCAACGGTCGATCGACGCCGCGTGCGCCTCGGACCCCGCGTCCCGCCGCGCGCTCCTCGTCCGGTCCCGCATCCTCGCCTCGTTCTTCGACTTCCCGCAGGCCGCGGCGGGCCTGAAGGCGGTCCTCTCGACCCTGCTCCCCGGGGGCGAGGCGCGCCCTGCGGCCTCGGAGGAGGAGGCGAAGGCGGCGAGCGCCGCCCTCGAGGCACTGACCTCCCTCCAGGAGCGGGAGTGCCCCACGTGCGGGGAGCTGGTGCTCCCCGACGCGCAGGTCTGCCCCGCCTGCGGACACCGGCTCGAACCGGAGGCACGCCCCGCGCCCGCCCCGGAGGGACCCGCCGCGGACCTCGAGGCCCCGCCCCCGGAGGCCCCGTCGGGGTTCGCGGCGCTGGAGGAGCTCGAGCGGCTCATGGACATCCCGCCGCCCGCGACCCCGCCCGAACCCGAGGCGAAGCCCGAACCGGAGGCGGAGACGCGGCCATCCGCCGCGCCCAAGGCCCGGCCCCCGTCGCGGCCCGCGGGCCCGTCGGAGGAGACGCGCCGGCGCGGGATGACGAACGGCCTCGGCCGCGTCGACGTGCGGTCCCCGTCCGTCCGCTTCCGCCGCGGGCTGATCAACGGCCACGGGCTCATCAACGGCAGCGGCCGCGTGAACGGCCTGATCAACGGGACCGGGTTCGTCGACGCGAGCGTCCTCACGGAGTTCCGCCTCACCCGCCAGCCGTTCCTGATGCGGTACGCCCTCGTCGCGGGCTCGATGCTCATGGCGTTCGTCCTCGCGGCGTCCCTCCTGTCTCCGGGCCCCGGGTGGCCGTCCGGGATCGCAATCGACGGGAACCCGGGGGACTGGGCGGGCGTCCCGACGTACGCGGACCCCGCACCCGCCTCCGACCCGAACGTCGCGATCGCCCGGTACGGCGTCGCCCTCGAGGGGACCCGCCTCTCCATCCTCGTCCAGGTCTCCGGCCAGGCCCTCGGCGACGCGGCCGGGTACGACGCGTTCTACGCGTTCATCGACGCGGACGGCTCCGCCGCCACCGGCTACGGGGCCGGCGGCCTCGGCGCGGACTACGTCGCGGAGGTGTACGGCGGGTCCGGGCAGGTCGCCTCCGGCCGCCTGTACGAGTTCCCCGCGAACTCGGAGCTGAACTGGAGCCGCCGCACCGCGATTGGCGGGGTGCAGGCGGCAGCCTCGGGCGCGACCCTCGAGCTCCGGGTCGACACGGACCTCTTCGCGTCCTTCTCCCCGACCGCGACGACGATCCTCGTAGCCTCGGACGACTTCGAAGGGTCCTCTGCGCGCGCGGGCATCGCGGTCGCCGCGACCCACGGCGCGATCCGAATCCGCCAGGTGCCCCTCCTCTCCGTTCTCCCCTCCGGCACGACGGCCGCCCTCCGGCTCGACGTCGCGGCCGTGGGCGAGCTCGGCCCGCAGGACTCGTGGACCGTGGGGTCGTTCGTCCTCGGTTCCACCGCCGGAGTCACCGCGTCCCCGTCCCCCGCACAGGTCACCCTCACGCAGGCCGTGCGGTCCGCGTCCGTGACCGTGTCCGTGAGCGCCTCGGGCCTCTCCGCGGGCACGCCGGTCCAGGTCTCGCTCCAGTCCGCGCAGGCCCCGCGGACCGTCACCGTGGCGGGCGAGGGGCTCGCCGCGTACTTCGCCTCCATCCCCCCGGCGATCCGGATTGACGGCCTGTTCGTGGACTGGGCCGCTCGCGCGGTGCGGGATTCCGATCCCACCGCCATCCCGCGCGCGAGCCTCGACATCGACGAATACGGCGGGGG
>Ga0209002_10003842_pt1 | contig 11940 bp, 9 predicted proteins | sample Rifsed16ft2_FD_184010 | JGI IMG/M metagenome (GOLD analysis project Ga0209002, IMG submission 184010) | Soil microbial communities from Rifle, Colorado, USA - sediment 16ft 2 (version 2) | ecosystem: Environmental > Terrestrial > Deep subsurface > Rock core/Sediment | place: Rifle, Colorado...
TGCCCCAGAGAAGCTTCGCTCTGGGCAACGATCTCCGGCACGCCGTAAGCGTCGAAGCCTCCCGTGGGGATCCGCTCGAAGGTGTCTCTGTTCCCGGTCACCCCGGAGTCGAGCGTCTGGTCGCTCTTGAACGGGGAGACGGGCTCGAAGCCAGCCGCGAAGTGCTGTGCGGCGGCGACGAATGGATCGTAGGGCTCGAATGCCGGCTCGGGCGTGAGCGGCGCCGGCATCTCGAGCGGTGACGCTTCCGCGATCGCGGGCGGCTCGGGTATCGGCGGCGGCACCTGGGTCGACGCCTCCGGGCGAGGCGGGTCCGCGAATTCCTCGAAACCCTGGTAGCTCGGCGCCGACTCGGTGGGGCCCTCGCTCGGCATGCGCCACGTGGCGTCCATTCCGTCGGCCTCGTACTGGACCTCGTAGTCCTGTGAAGTGAAGGCCTGAGTCGGGGCCTGGGGGGCTCCGATCGGTGGCGGCGCCATGAACACCGTCGAGCTGTCTTCCTCTTCGGAAGCGACGGGCGCATCGACGGGGCCCCAGATGTCGTCTCCCCCCGAGGCGGGCGCGGCGGACCGCCCCTCGCGGCCTCCGAGAAGAACGGTGTGGTCGCCTGGCTCCATCATGAGCTCTCGTTCCCCTGCCTCGATCGCGAAAGCGTCGTCGAATCCCCCGGCGTAATCCGCGACAGGCGCCGGTGGCGGCGGCGCGGGCGCGGCGGCGACGTGAGGCGCTCTCGCGGGTGCGGGAGGACCCCCGCCCGGAGGCATGATGACCGTACGCTCGTCCATGTCCCTGAGTGGGCTCGGAGCCGCCGGACTCGGAAACGGCTTGGGTGCCGGCGCTGAAGCGGGAGCGGCCGCGACCGCGGGGGCCCGGACCAGAAGCTCCTTCACCTTGGAAATCAGAGTCTGGGGCTCGAAGGGCTTGGCCAGGAAACCGTCGCATCCGGCGCCGCGGGCTCGCTCTTGATCGAACGGCTCGAACGCTCCGGTCAGGAGAAGAACTGGAATGTGCTTCAAATCAGGGCTGGACTTGATGAACTCACAGACCTCGTAGCCGTTTTTCTCCGGCATGATGATGTCGCAGAGCACGATATGCGGCATGATCGAACGGATCTCGTCGATCGCCTTCTGGCCGTTGCCAACGGTATGAAGCTCGAAGTCCTCGTCGGAGAAGGTGAGCTCGATGACCTTCTGAATCGTGATGCTGTCGTCGGCGAGCAGGATTTTTTGTCCCATCGCCCCTCCTTCCGGACGCTCTCGAAGGGTTAGCTCTTGATTGGTGTGCGAAACGCAACGTCGGCTTGCTCGACTAATCGAGAGTTTTTGGAAATGTTAACACGCGAGGCCTACGCTGTCAACCCGAGGCGGCTACATAATTCCTTGTCTACGAAGAGGATGCGAAAGGCGACCGGCCCGCCTTCGCAACGCTTCGGCGGCTCCGCAGAAGCCCCGGAGGGCGGAGGCGGAAGCGAGTCCCGACTTGGCTGCGAGAGTGGGGCCCGGCGGCACTTACTAGACGTCAGCTCGCGCCCCCCGAAGAGAGCCGCCCCAGGAGGAAGTTCACGATGTCGTCGGTTCTGGCTCCCGGCTGGAATACCTTCTGCACACCCATCTTCTCGAGAATCGGGATGTCTTTGTCGGGGATGATGCCGCCGGCGAAGAGGATAACGTCGTCCATTCCCCTCTCGCGCAATAGCTCGAGGATGCGCGACAGCAGGTGGTGGTGGGCGCCCGAGAGAATGGAAACCCCGATGGCGACGACGTCTTCTTGCACCGCCGCATCCACAATCTCCTCCGGAGTCCGGCGGAGTCCGGTGTAGATCGCCTCCATCCCCGCGTCCCGGAGGGCGCGGGCGACCACGAGTGCACCGCGATCGTGCCCGTCGAGTCCGGGCTTCGCCACGAGGACCCGGTAGCGCTTCGTCATAACGCGCGCCGGTAGCGCCCACCGACCTCGTAGAGGGCGTTCGTCACCTGCCCGAGGCTCGCGACCCGGACCGTTCTCATGAGCTCATCGAAGACGTTTCCGACTTCCGTGAGCGCCACTTGCTTCAACGTCGCGAGTGCCGCCTCGCTCTCGTGCCGGTGTTTTTCCTGAAACGCGGCGAGACGCCGGATCTGCTCCTGCTTCTCTTCCCCCGTCGCTCGGGCGAGCTCGATCTCCGTCGGCTCGGCCGGCCCTTTTTCTTCCTCGTCGGGATCGAGGAAGCAGTTCACACCCACGACGGGAAGCTCGCCGCTGTCCTTCTTGAGCTCGTAATGGAGCGACTCCTCCTGGATCCGGCTCCTCTGGTACTGGAGCTCCATCGCCCCTAGAACTCCCCCCCGGGAGTTCAACCGGTCGAACTCCGCGAGCACCGCCTCCTCCACCAGATCGGTGAGATCGTCGATGACGTACGACCCCTGAAGGGGGTTCTCGTTTTTCGTCACCCCGAACTCCTTCTGGATGATCTGCTGGATCGCCATCGCGCGCCGCACCGACTCCGTGGTGGGGGTGGTGATCGCCTCGTTGTAGGCGTTGGTGTGAAGTGAGTTGCAGTGGTCGTAGATCGCGGTCAGCGCCTGGAGGGTGGTGCGGATGTCGTTGAACTGGATCTCGCGGGCGTGCAGTGACCGTCCCGAGGTCTGGATGTGGTACTTGAACTTCTGACTTCGCTCGCCCGCGCCGTAGCGGTGTCTCATCACCCGCGCCCAGATGCGCCGGGCCACCCGGCCGAGGACCGAGTACTCGGGGTCGAGCCCGTTGCTGAAGAAGAACGAGAGGTTTCCCGCGAAGTCGTCGATTGGCATCCCGCGGGAGAGGTAGTACTCGACGTAGGTGAAGCCGTTCGCGAGGGTGAAGGCGAGCTGGGTGATGGGGTTCGCCCCGGCTTCCGCGATGTGATAGCCCGAGACCGAGACCGAGTAGAAGTTCCGCACCGAGTTGTCGATGAAGAACTGCTGCACGTCGCCCATGAGCCGGAGGGCGAAGTCCGTCGAGAAGATGCAGGTGTTCTGCGCCTGGTCTTCCTTGAGGATGTCGGCCTGCACCGTGCCTCGAACCGTCGAGAGCGTCTCCCGCCGGATGCGCTCTCTCTTCTGAGCGTCGGGCTTTTTCCCGCGCTCGCGCTCGAACCGCTCCACCTCCCGGTCGATGGCGGTATTGAAGAACATCGCGAGGATCGCGGGCGCCGGTCCGTTGATCGTCATCGAGACGCTGGTCGAAGGGTCGAGAAGATCGAACCCCGCGTAGAGATCCTTCATGTCGTCCAGAGTGGCGACGGAGACCCCGCCCTCGCCGATCTTTCCGAAGATGTCCGGCCTCTCTCCGGGGTCTTCCCCGTAGAGGGTCACGCTGTCGAAGGCGGTCGAGAGCCTCTTCGCAGTGTCGTTGCGAGAGAGGTAGTGAAAGCGGCGGTTGGTGCGGCTCGGCCCCCCTTCACCCGCGAACTGGCGCCGGGGCGACTCCTCGTCCCTCTTGAAGGGAAAGACCCCGGCGGTGAACGGGTAGAGTCCCGGCAGGTTCTCCTGAAGCCGGAACCGCAGGATCTCTCCCCAGTCTTCGAACCGCGGGAGCGCGACCTTGGGGACGCGGGAGCCGCTCAAGGTCGTCGTGGTGCTTTCGACTGCAATCTCCCTTCCCCGGACCTCGAACTTCACTTCCGGCGCGGAGTAGCGTTTCTTGAGCTCCGGCCATTCTTCGATGAGCGCGAAGCTCTCGTCGCGGATTCCTTTGCGGAGCTCCCGCGAGCGCTCGCGCAGCATCGCTTTCGAGGCCTGGTCCTCGATCTCACGTGAAGCGCCTTCGAGCTGGTAGAGCTTTCGCGCGATAGAGACTTCGGATTCGATCCGCTCGCGCTCTTTCCTCAAGAGCTCGGTGATTTCCCCCAGGTAGCGCTCGCGGTTGTCGGGGATGATGGCCTTGCGCCGGCCCACCTTCTCACCTCGGCTGGTGTTCGCGCTCGAGCGAGCAAACTGAGGAAATGAAGCGTCGATCTCCCGCAGCCGGTCGAGGAGGTGAAGGTAGAGCGCATCCACCCCCCGATCGCCGAACTGACTCGCGATGGTGCCGAAGATCGGAAGCTCCGAGTCCGGAACCTCGTGGCCGATGTGCTTTCCCCTGCGGAACTGTTTCCTGACGTCGCGGAGCGCGTCCTCGCCGCCGCGGCGGTCGAACTTGTTGATGGCCACCACGTCGGCGAAGTCGAGCATGTCGATCTTCTCGAGCTGCGAGGCAGCGCCGTACTCCGGGGTCATCACGTAGAGGCTGAGATCGCTGATGTCGGCCACCGCCGACGCGCCCTGCCCGATGCCGCTCGTCTCCACCAGTATCAGGCGGAAGCCCGCGCCGGAGAGAATCTTGATGTCCGCCTCGATCGCCTTCGGGAGCTCCGAGCCCGAGCCCCGGGTGGCGAAACTCCTCATGTAGACGTTCTCGCGCTCGATGGCGTTCATGCGGATGCGGTCGCCGAGGAGGGCTCCTCCCGTCTTGCGCTTGGTCGGGTCGACGGAGAGGATCGCGATCGGAAGCTCGGGAGCATCGGTCACCAACCGCCGGACGATCTCGTCGGTGAGTGAGCTCTTGCCTGCCCCCCCGGTGCCGGTAATCCCGACCACAGGGGTTAGCCGCTCTTTCTCCCCAGGCGTTCTCGCGAGCGAGGCCCCGTTCATTTCCGCTTGAGTGAGAAACCTCGCGAGCTTTCCCGCCGCCAACCAGTCCCGAGGAGTGATCTCGACACGCCCCTCGAGCGGCGCAAGCGCGAAGTCCGCGGAGCGCAGCATGTCGTCGATCATGCCGGCGAGGCCGAGAACTCTTCCGTCCTCGGGAGAATAGATCCTCGTCACTCCGTACTGCTCGAGCTCGCGGATTTCCCGGGACACGATGACGCCGCCGCCGCCGCCGAAGACGCGAACGTGGGAAGCCCCTCTCTCTCGCAGCAGGTCCACGAGGTACCGGAAGAACTCATTGTGCCCACCCTGGTAGGAGCTCACCGCGACCGCCTGGGCGTCTTCCTGGATGGCGGCGCTCACGATCGAAGAGACCGAGCGGTTGTGTCCGAGGTGGATCACCTCGGCGCCCCGCGCCTGCAGCAGGCGGCGGATGATGTTGATCGAGGCGTCGTGCCCGTCGAAGAGCGAGGCGGCGGTGACGAAGCGGACTTTGTTCTTGGGGCGGTAGAGGGTTTCCTCGGATTTCATCGGCCTACCCTCAAGATACCGCGTCCTCTATCAAGGGCGGCGAGGGTTTATTCCTCGGCCGCAGCGAGTCCCGGCTCTTCGGTGGTGTTGATGAGCTCCTTCAGCTCCTTACCCGGTTTGAAGTAGGGGACCTTCTTCGCCGGCACGTCCACGCGCTCGCCAGTCTTGGGGTTTCTCCCTTTGCGGGACTCGCGCTGGCGGATGCGGAAGCTCCCGAAGCCCCGAAGCTCGATCTTGTCGCCCCGGTGCAGAGCATTGATGATGCTCTTGAAGACCGTGTCCACGATGATCTCGGAGTGCTTCTTGGTCAGGTCCGAAACCCGCGACACCTCTTCGATGAGCTCCGCTTTCGTCATGACTGGACTCCTATCCGTACTCGATTGGTCCATGCTCTGCACGTCTTCCGCCACCCGGCGGCTCAGCGTTTGTCGCCGCCGTCGGTCTCGGGATTCGCCCGGGTGCTCGACGCCCAGTCGGTGCCGAAATCCGCCACATCGCCGAGAGTGGCGTTGGGCGAACCCTGGCTCGAATAGTGGCTCTCGTAGTCGTCCCGGTGCACCGCGCGAATCGAAAGCCCGATCTTGCGGTCCAGAGACGACATCTTGATGATCTTCATCGTGTAGGAGTCGCCCACCTTGAGCTTGTCCTCGGGTTTGTCCACCCGCTCGTCATCGACCTCGGAGACGTGGAGCAGTCCCTCGATGCCTTCCTCGATCTCGACGAAAGCGCCGAAGTTCGTGAGCCGCACCACCTTGCCGTTGACGATGTCGCCTTCCTGGTGGCGGTTGAAGAACTCCTCCCAGACGTCGGAGCCGAGCTGCTTGAGCCCGAGCGACAGTCTCTGGTTCTCGGCGTCGATGTTGAGAACGACGGCGTCGACCGTGTCCCCCTTCTTCAGCACCTCGGAGGGATGGTTGATGCGCTTGTTCCAGCTCATGTCCGAGATATGGATGAGGCCGTCGATCCCCTCCTCGACCTCGACGAACGCGCCGAAATCGGTGAGGTTCCGAACCTTCCCCTGGATGCGGGCGCCGGTCTGGTACTTCTCCGCGAGCTGCTGCCACGGGTTGGGCTCGACCTGTTTGAGGCCGAGGCTGATGCGCCGCTCTTCGACCCCCACCTGGAGCACCATCGCCTCGACCTCGTCGCCGACGTTGAGGACTTTGGAGGGGTGCTTCACCCGCTTGCTCCAGGACATCTCGGAGACGTGGATGAGGCCCTCGACTCCCGGCTCGAGCTCGATGAAGGCGCCGTAGTCCGTCAGGCTCACGACCTTGCCCCGGACCCGAGAGCCGGTGGGAAACCGCTCCTGCGCCGAGTCCCAGGGATCGGGGGTGAGCTGCTTGTAGCCGAGGGAGACCCGCTCGGTCTCCTTATCGAACTTCAGCACCACGACCTCGATCTGGTCGCCGACGTTGAAGAGCTCCGACGGATGCTGAATGCGCCCGAAGGACATGTCGGTGATGTGGAGGAGACCGTCGATTCCCCCGAGATCGATGAAGGCGCCGTAGTCGGTGAGGTTCTTCACCACACCGCGGAAGACGCGGCCTTCCTCGAGAGCGTGGAGCGTCTCTTGCTTTCGGCCCGCGAGCTGCTCTTCCATCACCACTTTGCGGGAGAGCACGATGTTGCCGCGCTTCTTGTTGACCTTGATGACCCGCATCTCGAGCTCTTTGCCCTTGAGGCTGTCGAGGTTGCGGACCGGACGGACGTCGACCTGCGAGCCCGGAAGAAAGGCGCGCACTCCGATGTCGACCGCGAGGCCGCCCTTGATCCGCTCGATGACCCGACCCTTTACGATGGTCCGGTTCTGGTAGGCCTCTTCGATTTGGTCCCAGACCTTCATCTTCTCGGCTTTTTCGCGCGAGAGAATCAAGTAGCCGTTCTTGTCTTCGGCTTTTTCGAGCAGGACCTCCACGGTGTCGCCGATCTGGATGGTGATTTTGCCGCTTTCGTCCCGGAACTCGTTGAGCGCGATGATGCCCTCGGACTTGTATCCGACGTCGACCACGACTTCGCCGCCTGCGATCTGGAGCACCTTTCCCTTGACAACCTCGCCTTCGGCGATGTTGCTGTTGTACGCGTCGAGCAGCCGCTCGTATTCCTCCGGTGAAAGGCCGGACTCCTCGCTCGCCGCGAGACCTCGTCCCTCGAGGCTCCCGCTAGCGTTACTGATATCGGCCATGCCTGTTATGGTTCCTCCTGAAGCATTTGATTTACAAGTGAGCACCCGTCTAACGGCCGCGGGTCAAACTTTTCGAGGCTCGCGCTGCGATTCGGGCGGGCTGACCTGCAAACCGTTATCTTACTCTGTTTAATCGGCTTATGTCAAGCCGGCCAGCCCAGCCGGCGCCGGGCCTCTTTCAGGAGAATGGCGAGCGTTTCCTCCGGAGTCAGATGCGTGGTATCGACGAGGATCGCGTCCTCGGCCCGCCGGAGCGGCGAGTGCGCCCGATTCCGATCGGTCTCGTCGCGTGCCTCGAGCTCCCGTTTCACCCCTTCGATCGTGAGCCCGGCTCCTTCGCCCTGCTCGTGGAACCTTCGGCTCGCGCGCTCCCCCTGGCCCGCGTCGAGGAAGAACTTGACCTCGGCGTCGGGAAACACCTCGGTCCCGATGTCGCGCCCCTCCAGAATCACGCCGCCCGAGGCGCCAACCTTCCTCCAGAGTCGCACCAGGACCGCCCGCAGGCGCGGATGTACCGCAACCCGTGAAGAGGCGAGCGCGACCGGAGGTTCCCGAATGGCCCGGGAGACATCTTCCCCGTCCAGGAGGATTCGCTCGAAACGCTCCCCCGCAAAGGCGATGTCGCATCGCTCCGCGATCGAGAGCAGGGCCGACTCGTCGTCGAGGGCGACTCCCTCGCGGAGCGCCTTCAAAGCGACCGCGCGAAACGTGGCCCCGGTGTCGAGATAAACGAGCCCGAGCTTGTCCGCGAGGTTCCTCGCGGCGGTGGTCTTCCCCGCGCCCGCGGGACCGTCGATGGCGATGATGGGCTTCCGGGTCATTGCTAATGCTCGCTCGCCTCTTCACTTCGTGCGCTGGGGCCCCACCCCCGGCGCTTCTCGCTCCGGGACTCGCTTCGCTCGCCCTGCGCTCGGGCTGAGGGCTCCGCTCGACTCGCTCCCCTCGCTCCTCGCTCGGGGAGGACGGCCGGATTCCCGCGCATCGCGCCTTCGGCGCATGCGCTTCCTCCCGGCCGGGCTCGCTCCGCTCGCAGCGCGCGGCTTCCGGGACTTTGCCTCGAGAAGCTTCACCTCGGCCCGGCTCAACGGACGGAATCCGCCGGGCGGGATTCCGCGGACCGAAAGACCCCCGATCCTCTCGCGGTGAAGATCGACGACCGGAAAGCCGAGCGCCTCGAACAGGCGGCGGATTTCCCGGTTCTTTCCGCGGCGGAGCGTGGCGCGAAGCCGCGTGCGCTCGTTCTTCACATCTGAGGGCGAAGGCCTCTTGTCGGCCCGACCGGCGAGCACCTCGACTTCTTCAACCGAGAGTCGCTCCCCCTCGACGACGATGCCGCGGGTCGCGCGATCCAGGGTCTTCTTGTCGGGCTGACCCGCGAGGGTTACGAGATAGCTCTTCTCGATCCCGAAGCGGGGGTGAGTGAGCCTCTGCGCGAGCTCTCCATCATCGGTCAGGATCAGAAGGCCGGTCGAGCCCATGTCGAGCCTCCCGACCGGGTAGAGGTTTCGGAACGCCGGAGGCAGAAGCTCCATCACCGTGGGCCGGCGGCCGGGATCGGAGCGGGTGGTGACGTATCCCCTCGGTTTGTTGAGAGCGACGGTGCGCCGCGGCTTCCCCGGCCGGACCCGCGTCCCGTCGACGCGGATCTCCTGGGTCTCCGGGTCCGCGCTCGTCCCGAGCTCGCGAACCACCCTGCCGTCCACTTCCACCCTGCCCTCCTTCATCAATTTCTCGGCCGCGCGGCGGGAGGCGATCCCGGCGCTCGAGAGAATCTTCTGGAGGCGTTCTCTCACGGCTCCGATGCGTCGGCGGCGACGTCTTCCTCTCCCGCTGCCGGCCCCGCTTCCCGCTCCCCCGAGACTACGATCTCGCCGCCCCCGGGCCGAGCTTCCTCCATCCCCTCGGGCACCTCGAGCTGCAGCGCGACTTCATCCCCGAAGACTTCAGACATGTCCTTGAGCTGAGGCAGATCCCGAAGGTCTTTGAGCCCGAAACGCAGCATGAACTCCCTGGTCGTGCCGTACAAAAGCGGACGGCCGACCACGGGCTTCCGCCCGACGATGCGGACCAGCTTTTTCTCGAGGAGGGTGCGCACCACGGAGGCGGAGCGCACACCCCGCAGGTCCAAGAGCTCGGGAACGGTGATCGGCTGCCGGTAGGCGATGACCGCGAGAGTCTCGAGCGCCTGAAGCGAGAGCCGCGCCGGCTTGGGGCTCGAAAGGAGCCTCGACACCACCTCGTGGAACTCGGGACGGGTCGTGATCTGGAAGCCGCCGGCGACCTCGACAAGCTGCAGGCCCCGGCCCTCCTTTCCATAGAGCTCGTTCAGCTGCTCGATCGCCGGCCGTATGAGATCGCCGGCCTCCGGAAGCGCCTTCTTCAGGTCTTTGACGGATAGCGGCTCGCCCGAGGCGTAGAGGAGTGCCTCGACGTTCGCCTGGACCTCGGGAAGCGAGAGGCGCGCCGTCGGCTCTTCTCCCAGGGGATCCTGGGGAGGCGACTCCTCGACGTCCGTAGAAGGGATATGTTCTTCGCCGTTCAATTGGACTCCGCGCCCCCGAGGCGCTGGACGTGGATGGGGCCGAACAGATTCTGCTGAAAGATTCGGATCTCGCGCAGGCGCGTGAGCTCCAGAATCGCGAGAAAGGTCACGATTACCGTCGCGCGATCGTAGGCCTCCTCGAAGAGGTCGACGAACGTCGACTGGCTGCCCGGGGAAAGACGCTCCTTCAGCCGATCGATCATCTCCTCGATGGAGATGACCTCCCGCTCGTAGACCAGGTCGACCCTCTGCCGGACCCGTTCGAGGACTTCGCGAAACGCACTGAAGAGCTCGAAGAGGTCGACTTCGACGAGGCAGTCCGCGGGCGTTTCGTGGTGGCCGTTGGTCCCCTCGAGGGCGCGCATCGCCTCCTCGGGCCGGATCCAGATCGCGGCGCGCACCTCCTCCTGCTGGTGGAGCTGCTGCGCGGCCTCTTTGTAACGCTGGTACTCGAGGAGCCTGGCCACCAGCTCGTTTCTCGGGTCTTCGCCGAGCTCGTCCGTGGTTCCGTCCTCGTGGGGCGGCGGCAGGAGCATCTTCGACTTGATGTGGATGAGGGTCGCCGCCATCACCAGGAACTCGCTCGCGAGGTCGATGTTGAGCTCCTCCATCAGGTCGAGCGTCTCGAGATACTGCCGGGTAATCTCGGCGATGGGGATGTCGTAGATGTCGACCTCGTTCTTGCGAATGAGGTGCAGAAGGAGCTCCATCGGTCCGTCGAAGACCGGAAGCCGCACGTGGTAACGGGGCTCGATCGAGCCGTCGTCGTCCCTCGAAGGGCCCAGATAAAGCTCGGTCATGCTCATAATTCGGTTGGCGGCGGAAGTCTCACCGCCGAGCGCACGTCGGTCATCGTCGCTTCCGTGACTTCCCGGGCGCGGCGCGCGCCCTCGAGAAAGATGTCGCGCACGTCCTTCGGGCGCTTCTCGTAGTCCCGGCGCCTTTCGCTGATGGGCGCGATGCGCGCGACGAGGTGATCGGCGAGGGTGCCCTTGCACTCGATGCAGCCGATGCCCGCGGTTCTGCACCCCTCGGCCGCCCAGGCACGGGTCTCTTGCGTCGAGAACACCTTGTGGAGGTCGAAGACCGGACACAGAGCCGGGTCCCCGGGGTCGGTCCTTAGCTTCCTCGCGGGGTCGGTGACCATGGTCTTGAGCTTCTGGCGGATCGACTTTTCGTCCTCGCCGAGATCGATGGTGTTGCCGTAGCTCTTCGACATCTTGCGGCCGTCGGTTCCGGGAAGCTTCGGCGTCGGGGTAAGCCGGACGTCGGGCTCGGACAGCACCGCCCCATAGAAATTGTTGAAGCGGCGGGCGATCTCCCGGGTGAGCTCGACGTGCGGCTTCTGGTCTTCCCCTACCGGGACGAAGTCGGCGTGATAGATGAGGATGTCCGCCGATTGCAGAAGGGGATACCCGAGAAACCCGTAGGTGTTTAGGTCCTTCTCCCGAAGTTGCTCGATCTGCTCCTTATAGGTCGGAACCCGCTCGAGCCAGGGAAGGGGCACGACCATCGAGAGCAGCAAGTGAAGCTCCGCGTGCGCGGGAACGTGCGACTGGACGAAGAGCGTCGAGCGATCCGGGTCGAGCCCCACCGCGAGGAAGTCGAGCGCGAGCTCCCGGATGTTGTTCCGGAGCTCGGTGGTATTCGCATAATCCGTCGTGAGGGCGTGCCAGTCGACGATGCAGTAGAAGCAGTCGAGCTCGTCCTGCATCGCCACCCAGTTGTCGAACGCTCCCACCAGGTGACCGAGGTGGGCGGGTCCCGTAGGCCGCATGCCGGAGAGAACGCGTTTCTTCCCCATTTTTTTCGTTGCGACGCGATGCTAGCACAGAAACTAAAGGTTCTCCCGAACGTGCTGATGAACGCGCGCTCCCAACTTCTCTCCCAACACGGTCTGGAGATCGGCGAGCTCGGCGGCCTTCACTCCCTTGAGGCTTTTGAACCGGATGAGGAGCTTCTTGCGATTCCGGGGCCCGATCCCGGGGATGGTGTCGAGCGACGACCGGAGGTCACGCGCCTTTCTTTGCTGGCGA
>Ga0209002_10003846_pt1 | contig 11933 bp, 11 predicted proteins | sample Rifsed16ft2_FD_184010 | JGI IMG/M metagenome (GOLD analysis project Ga0209002, IMG submission 184010) | Soil microbial communities from Rifle, Colorado, USA - sediment 16ft 2 (version 2) | ecosystem: Environmental > Terrestrial > Deep subsurface > Rock core/Sediment | place: Rifle, Colorado...
ACCGGCCACGAGCTCCTCAGACGGTGGCCGGTTTCGCTACTCGCTCCCTGAGGGCCTGCCCTCCGCCGGAGAGGCAAGCGACCAGTTACAGCCCTCAGATCATCGCTTCCACTGAGCTATTATACGAATGACTGGCGACGGATTTCTGTTTCCCTGGCGCTTCTCCACAAGTATTGTAAATGGCCAATGTTTCTTTACATAAGATTACACAGCGAGACAGGTGTGCTTAACGAGGCCTAGCCATTTACTAGACCGCAAAATATTGAGAAAAGTTACGCTTAACCTGGAATAACCAGGGGAGCGAGAAGCCGGGGGTCAGACAGGGGTGAGCAGGTTGAGCACTTCGGTGAGCACAGCGATTGCCTGTTGGTACTCTGAAATCAAGATGTTCTCCTCAGGCGTGTGGTCGAGCGACGAGTCGCCTGGCCCATAGGCCAGGATGGGCGTGCCCCAGGCAGGCGCGACGAGGTTCATGTCCGAGGTGCCGCTCTTGAGTGTGAATCCTGGCGCGCCGCCCGCCTTGCGGATAGCCATGAGGAAAGCACGGACGAGTGGGGTGCTTTTCTCGCCCCTATACGCATTCACGCCGTCCAGCCGCGTTAACTCGGCCCCTGCCATGTGCGAAGTCGAAGGGCCTGCGAGCAGGCTGCGCAGGGCTGCCTCCAGGGCCTCCACGCTCAGGCCGGGCGGGAGGCGTACGCCAAACCCCAGCCGCGCGCTCTCGACAAACCCATCGGAGTCTGATGTCATCTCGCGCAGCGTCGGGCTGACCTGCTCGAAGACCTTCTGCGCCCCGGTGTTCTGTTCACCGGCCCACGCCGTCACCCGATTCCAGAAACCCACCGCCGCCTCACATGCGCTCTCCTGCCGCGCCGAGGTGTGCGCCAGCGTGCGCTTCACGCGATACTCGAACCACGCGCTGCCCTTGTACCCCAGCGTGATTTTCTCCCAGCCGCTTGGTTCGCCGATGATGGTGAAGGCGGGACGATGCTTGTCTATGAGATAGCGCGCGCCCCGGCTGTCCCCTTCCTCCCCGACTGCGCCGACGACGATCAACGGCCGCCGCTGTTGGGGCGAACCTGCGTGTTCGCCCGCCGCCCGCCCGGCCGCGGCGACGAAGCACGCGAGCGGCCCTTTGGCGTCCACCGCGCCCCGGCCTGAGAGCCGGTCGCCTTCCCGATGGACCGGGATGAAGCCGGGCACGGTGTCAATGTGACCCAGCAGCATAACAGGTCCTTCGGCTTCGCTCAGGACAAGCCCTTCGGCTTCGCTTCGCGTAGTACCCCCGTGGGGCAGGACATGTTCTGGCCCGCTGCCAAGCACCCCCACCGCGTTCCCGGCCTCGTCCACGAACGCCTCGAACCCGGCCAGCCCCATCTGCGCGACCAGGTAATCCACCGCCTCGGCTTCCTGCCCGGTGGGGCTGTAGATTTTCAGCAGGCCTTCCAGGAGGGCGATTTCGTCCATGACCGCACTACTGATTGTGGATTTCTGATTGCCGATTGAAGCGCAGGGGATCGCCAATCAGCAGTCCTCGATCAAAAATCAGCCATCGCCGATTCTCGCGCGGGTTGGGCCAGAACTTGCTCCACTGCGTCGGCGGCGCGGGCGAGCTGCGCCTGGGTGACGACGAGCGGGGGGAGAAAGCGCAGCACGGTGAGGCCGGCGGGCAGCGCGAGGACGCCCTGGCGCATGAGCGCCTGCAAATACGGCGTGGCCTTTTGCTTAAGCTCAATGCCGACCATTAATCCAAGTCCGCGCACCTCGCGGATGAGCGGCGACTGGATCTGCCTGAGCCGGGCGAGGAACCACGCGCCCAGCTCGGCGGCGTGGTCGGCCAGGTGGTGCGCCTCCAGGTAATCCATCGCGGCGAGGGAGGCGGCGCAGGCGAGCGGGTTCCCCCCGAACGTGGAGCCGTGAATCTGGGCCGGGAGCAGGCCCACGCGCTCGCCGAACAGGACAGCGCCCATCGGCAGTCCGCCCGCCAGGGACTTGGCCAGGCACAGCAGGTCAGGCTGCAGGCCATAGTGCTGACAGGCGAACATTGCGCCCGTGCGCCCGAAGCCGGTTTGCACTTCGTCAACGATCAACAGCGCCCCGCGCTCACGGCAGAGCCTCTGCGCGCCGAGCAGAAACTCCGGCGCGCCGGGCCGCACGCCGCCCTCGCCCTGCACGACCTCCAGGATCACGGCGGCCGTTTGATCGCCCACGGCGGCCTCCAGAGCGGCCAGGTCGTTGTAAGGAATATGCCGGAAGCCGGAGACGAGCGGCTCGAACGGCTCGCGGTATTTCTTCTCCCACGTGGCCGACAAAGCGCCCATCGTCCGGCCGTGAAAACCGCGCATGGCGGCGACGATCCCCCGGCGTCTGGTCGCCGCCCAGGCAAACTTGAACGCGGCCTCGACGGCTTCGGTCCCGGAGTTACACAGGTAGACGCGCGTGAGTCCGGCCGGCGCAAGGCCGACGAGCCTCTCCATCAATTGCGCCCGCTTGTCGTTGTAAAACATTTCCGGGCAGGAGATCAGCGCCCGGGCCTGCGCGGCAATCGCTTCGGCGACCGCCGGGTTGCCGTGCCCGAGGTTGGCCGCGCCCTGGCCGCCCACGCAGTCAAGGTATTCATTTCCGTCGCTGTCCCACAGCCGCGCGCCCTCCCCGCGCACGATGGCGATGGGGCGTTTGGTGTAGAGGCCGCTGGTGTGGAGGGATTCGAGGTCGAGGAGGTTCATTGATGGGTGATGGGTGATTTCTGAAATCACGAGATAACCGTTCCCTTTCCGGCCAATGCGTTCGCGATGGGGTCGTCAGTTCTTCCGTCGGCAAAAATGACTTGCGCCACGCCGAGTTGGAGGGCCTCGCTCGCGCCGAGGACTTTCTTTTTCATGCGGCCCTCGGCAAACTCCAGCGATTGCTCGACGCGGGCCTTGTCAATGTGCGGGATGAGCGTGCTCTCGTCGGGGAACTGGCGCAGGAGGCCGGGGACGTTCGAGAGGAGGATGAGCCGCTCGGCTTCCACCGCGCCCGCAACCATCGCCGCGGCCCGGTCGGCGTCCACGTTGAGCGCCTCGCCTTCAGGCGAGAGGGCGAGCGGCGCAATCACGGGCGTATAACCGGCCTCGATCAGCAGCCATAACAAATGGCCATTGACTGTTTCAATCTTGCCCGTGTAATCATCCCGCAACATGCGCTGCTTGCCCGTCGCCGGGTCAATGATGCGGATAGCCTCTTTGCGCCGGGCGACCATCAGCCGCCCATCCAGGCCCGACAGCCCCAGCGCGTTCACGCCGAGCTTTTGCAGCCGCTCGACGATGAGCGTGTTGATCTTCCCTGAGGTGACCATGGCAAAGATTTCGAGCGTGGCCCGGTCGGTGTAGCGGGAGGTGAAGCCGGAGGGCGAGGTGACAAACTGCGGCGGGTGGCCCAGGCGCTCAGAGATCGCGTTCGTCTCGCCCGACCCGCCGTGGACGACGATCAACTTCTGCCCGGCCTGCACGTGCGCGGCGACGTCGGCGCAGACCGCGCCGAAGTTTATTCCGTTAGTGCCGCCAATTTTTACGACAATCATTCGGCCATCAAATTGGGTGCAGCCCCGGGAACTCCAATCCCGTCGTTTCCTCGAAGCCGCACATGACATTCATCGCCTGTACCGCGCTCCCGGCTGCGCCTTTCATGAGGTTGTCAATCGCGGCCAGCGAGACCACGCGGCCCGAGTTGGGGTCAAGATCAAAACCCACGTCCACATAGTTGGAGCCAGCCAGGATCTTTGGGTCGGGGACGCGGTGGATGCCGCCCTTGTCCTTGACAATGCGGACAAATGGCTCGGCGCTGTAGGCGGCGCGGTAGGCCTTCCATAGATCTTTTTCTGTGACGCCGGGTTTGACGAAGGCGTGCGCCGCCGCCAGCACCCCGCGCACCAGGTCCACGGCCGTCATGCTCAGATGCACATTGCACAGACCTAATTCTTGAACGACTTCGGCGGTGTGGCGGTGGCCAGTAGGGGCATAGGCGCGGACGGAATGACTTTTTTCAGGGTGGTGCGAGCCGGGGTTCACGGTCGCGCCGCCCTCGGAGGAGCCGGTCTTCACGTCCACGATAACCGGCTTGTCGAGGTCGAGCAGATCAGCCCGGACGAGCGGCAGGAGCGCGAGGATGGAGGCGGCGGCGTTGCACCCCACGCCGCTGATGTAACTCGCCGTCTTCATCGCCTCGCGTTGAAGCTCCGGCAGGCCGTACACGAACCGGCTTAAATACTGCGGGGCCGTGTGATCGCCGCCGTACCACTGCCTGTACCGCGCGGCGTCTCGCAGCCGGAAGTCCGCCGAGAGGTCAACGATCTTGGGGGCCAGGCTCAGGTAGCGTTCGATCTGCTTCTGCGCCTCGCCGTGGGGCAGGGCGAGGAAGAGGAGATCGCAGGGCTGGAGCGCCTGCTGGCTGACGAACTGCAAGGGTGTCCGTCCAGCAAGCTGGATCTTCGATTTGCGAAGGTTGGGGTGTTGCTGGTAAACGTACTCGCCCGCGTGGCTTTCGGAAGTGACCTGCGCCATCTCGACCTGCGGATGGAACAGCAGCAACCGTAAGAGTTCTCCGCCCGTGTAGCCGGAGGCGCCGACGATAGAGACGCGCAGTTTGCTCACGCGCCCTCCGGGAGGGACGTGACCCGTGACCCGTGATGCGTGGCGCCGTTTCCTCCCTCCTCCCTCCTTCTTCCTACTTCCACGATGTAATCAATGACCTTTCCCGGAATGTCAATCCCGGTCGTGGGCAGGGAGGTATGAAACTCCATCGTGTGATTGACTTCGTTGACGAGATACCCCCGGTCGTCCGTCTCGAAGAGATCAATCGCCAGCACGCCTCCGCCGACGGCCTTGGCCGCCGCCGCGCAGACGGCGTTGAGTTCGGGCGTGATCGGGCAATTGGCCCCCACGCCGCCCCGCGCGGTATTCGTGATCCAGTGAGGGGCGGTGCGATAGATGGCGGCGATGGTTTCGTCGCCGACGACGAAAGCGCGGATATCGCGCCCCTGGGACTTGGGGATGTATTCCTGGAGGTAATAAATCTGCTGCTGGTAGCTGCCCAGCACCTCGCGGTGCTCCAGGATCGCTTCCGCCGCCTCGCGGTCGTTGACTTTCGAGACGAGCCGCCCCCACGAGCCGACGACCGGCTTGATCACCACGGGGTAGCCCATGGCCTCGATGACTTCCAGAGCTGACTCCGGAGTAAAGGCGAGGCGGACGTTGGGCTGAGGCGCGCCGGCGGCTTGCAGCGCCGCCGAGGTCGCAAGCTTGTCGCCGCAGACAGCCGCCACGCGCGCGGTATTGACGGTCGGGATGCCCCAACTGTTGAGCACCTGGCAGGCATACAGCCCGCGCCCGAACGAGAGGCTGCGCTCGAGGATGACGTCGTATTTCAGCCAGGGCGTGGGATCGGCCAGGTCGAATTTCACCCCGCGGTCGTCGAGGCGGTCGTAGTCGAGGCCGCGCTTCTCCAGCGCATCGAAGAGCCACTTCTCCTCGACGCGCACGCGAGAGAGGAGGACGCCGATTTTCAACTGATTTATTCTCCCCAATCTTCGGCTTCCTGGGGGGCGAGGGCGAGCTGGACGGCCGGTTCTACCGCCATGACCTCAAGATCAACCCCGCAATCGGGGCAGACGACGATCTCGCCGGTCAGCACCTCATTGAGCGACAGGCTGGCTTCGCATTCGGGACAGAGAGCGGACATGGGAGTGGTCTCCTTTGGAAAAATAAAGAGGGCCTCCCAAAATTGAGAGGCCCTTGGGTTTGCAGACTGAGCAGTGTGCAGGCTATGCGCGCCGCGTCTCCAAGCCAAAACCGCCGAAGGCCTCAATAGGCTTCTTCGGGAAACGCGGGAAACGCTTCGCGAACGGCTTGGCAAACATCGCGGTGAAAAGTATCACGCGCCGGTCAATCTGTCATCGTATAGTTCGCACGAGATTCGAGCAGGGACGTTGGGCAGATTGCTTATTCTCGCTTTCAGGCTCGGAACGCTTTCCGTCCCGCATACACGGCGCGGCTGCCCAGCTCTTCCTCGATGCGCAGGAGTTGATTGTATTTCTCCACCCGGTCGCTGCGCGCGGGCGCGCCGGTCTTGATCTGCCCGGTGTTCAGGCCCACGGCGAGATCGGAGATGAAGGTGTCGCCGGTCTCGCCGCTGCGATGCGACGTAACAGCCGTCCATCCGGCGCGGTGCGCCAGGTTGATGGCGCTGAGCGTTTCCGTCACCGAGCCGATCTGGTTGAGCTTGATCAGGACAGAGTTGCTCACGCCTGAGGCAATGCCGCGCTGGATGCGCTCGACGTTGGTGACGAACAGGTCGTCGCCGACGAGCTGGGTGCTGCCGCCGAGGCGCTGGGTGAGGTGTCTCCACCCCTCCCAGTCATCTTCGGCCAGGCCGTCTTCTATCGAGAGCAGGGGATAGCTCGCGCGCCAGCTGGCCCACAGGTCAACCATCTCGGCGGAGGTCAGGACCTGATCCTGGCCGAGGTGGTAGCGCCGGTCGTCCTTGTACAGTTCGCTGGTGGCCGGGTCGAGGGTGAGCGCGATATCCTCGCCGGGGCGGTATCCGGCTTTTTCAATCGCTGCGACGAGCAGTTTCATCACGTCCTCGAGCACGGTGATGGCCGGGGCAAAGCCGCCCTCGTCGCCCACGCCGGTGTTCAACCCCTTTTCCTTGAGCAGGCCCTTGAGGGCATGATAGGTTTCCACGCCCCAACGTAGCGCCTCGCGGAAAGAGGGCGCGCCGACGGGGGCGACCATGAACTCCTGCATGGGGACGGTCGTCCAGTTGGTGTGCGCGCCGCCGTTGAGGACGTTCATCATCGGCACAGGGAGGACGCCGGCGTTGACGCCCCCCAGGTAGCGGTAGAGCGGCAGGCCGTAAGCCGCCGCGGCCGCACGGGCCGCCGCCATCGAAACGGCGAGGATGGCGTTTGCGCCCAGTTTGCTTTTATTGTGTGTGCCGTCGAGGTCAAGCATCCGTTGGTCGAGGGCGGCCTGGTCGGCGGCGTCCTGACCTATGAGCGCCGGGGCGATGTGATCCCGGATGTTGGCGACGGCCTTCTGTGCGCCCTTGCCGAGGTAGCGTTTTTTGTCCCCGTCGCGGAGTTCGAGGGCCTCGTGGGCGCCGGTGGAGGCCCCCGAGGGGACGGCGGCCCGGCCCGCGGCCCCCCCGGCGAGGCTGACTTCGGCTTCGACGGTCGGGTTGCCGCGCGAGTCGAGGATTTCGCGGGCGCGGATAGAGGAGATGGAAGTGGTAGCCATGGTACTCCTTATGGAGATAGTGAGTGATGCGTGACGAGTGATGAAGGATGGAGCTCAGGGAACCTGGGTGTCCTTTTGCTCTTTGGGCAGCGATAGTTCTTTCAACCGGGCGGCGGCTTGTGCGGCGCGGCTCGCTTCGTCGCGCGAGGGCGGCTCAGCTGCATAGCGGGCCAGGATGTAGGCGTCCGTCAGCGCGGCGACGGCGTCTTGGCCCGCTGGCGCGGCGCTTAGTGGAACACTTCGGCTCAGCGCCTCGGCATACGTCCTCGGCGTCTGCCCGGCGGCGCGGGGCTGGCCGAGAGCCGAGGCCCATTCTAGCATGACCTGGTAAGCCCGGCGGACGATCAGGCGCGGATCGTCCGGCGCGCCGCTCAGGGCAAGGTAGGGCGGAGGGGGCGGGGCAGGCCGCGCCGGCCGGGGACGCGCGAACAGGTTCTTCAACTGTCTCAGCAGCAGCTCGCGCGAGATGATGCTCTCGCGGGTTTCGTCAACCTCCTGGCCGGGCAGCCGGAGAAAGCGCCGCAGGGCCAGGACGAACAGCAGGCTGAAGAAGGCGACGAGGAGGAGGACGACCAGGCTGTGGCTGGTCGTTTGAAAGAGGCGCGACTGCAAAAAGTCGTTGATCGCCCGCTCGACCTGCTGGCTGAATGGCGCCGGCTGCGGCAGTCGCGGAAATCGCAGCGTTTCGAGCAAACGCCGGGCGAGCCATTCCGCAAACATGAAAACCGGCGTGGTGATCCAGACCAGGAACAGCGCCAGCGCGACGAGCAGGACTTGCAGGCCAGGGGTGAGGAAGTCAATCAGCGGGCTGACGAAGAGGCGCAGGCGGGCGAGCGTCTCGGGGGCGACGAGGCTGGCGAGCAGCAATCCGCCGAAGAGGATGGCGCCGATGACTCCGGCGACGACGGCCAGCCAGTGGCGATTGAAGGCCAGCCAGGCGCCGCTCGTTTCCCGCTGCTGGCGGCGCGCACGCTCGAAACTTCCGAGAGCCAGCGCCCCCAGGCCGATGGCAAAGAAAGTCAGGACCGGCGGAGTGATCTCAGCCGGAGCGAGAAGTGACGTGGCCCGATTAAGCCCCAGCACCAGGGCCAAGCCGAGGATGCCGCCATAAAACGCGCGCTCCAGATCGTCGTATGGAATCCGGCTTCGGCCAATGGTGATGCCGCGATGCCACAAGTACAACGCGGCGATGAGCGCGATGAACTCCGCGGAGATGAACTCTCCCCAATCCAGCAGGCCGCGCAGGTATTGAAAGGGGAAGCGCGCGCCGAAGGTCAGCCACAAAGTAACAACCACGGCTGCGAAGCCAGCATTGAGGACGATCCGCCGCGCGCGTGGGCCGGGGTCCCACGGGAATCGGAACGCGGAGTCGGTTTGATCGGCCGCCCGGCTCAAGGCAAAGCGCGTGATGAAGACCCCCGTCAGGATCAGCAGAACCATCAGGAGCGGCGAAAGTAGGGGCGGATGTCCCTCCGCCCCGACGGGTTGATTGGTCTGCCCCAGGCGCACGAACCAGCGCAGCCACAGGGTAAGCCAGGCGGAGGTCAGCACGGCCATGGCAAAGGGAAGGACGAGGGCTTCGATCCAGTTGATGCGTTTCATTACCTGAGGCTCTCCATCTCCGTCCAATTTCTGGTCACAAAATAGGTCGGCAGTTCTTGAAGCGCCGCCGGGAAGGTAGTGTATTCCTCCGGCGATTGGCCGATCAGGATGAGCGCGGCCGGGTGGCCGGCGGCGCGCAGGTCCAGCACCTTGGAAAGGATGGCCTCGTTGACGATGGCCGAGACGGCGATCACCGTCGCGCCGTAGGGAAGCAAGGCGGCTTCGATCGCCAGCAGGGTTTCGAACGGCAAGAAGGTGAAGGGGGTCAACTGCGCCAGCGTCTCCAGGATGCGCGTGGACTGGGCCGTGTGACGCGAGGCGGGCAGGCGCACGCGCCGCTCGGCTTCTTTGACCCCGCCGTTGGTGAACAGCCCCACCGGCAGACGCGCTTCCAGCCCCGCGTGTGCGAGCGAGGCCGCGACGACGATCGCCGTTTCAAAATACTCGCTGATCACGCCCTCGTGCGCGCGCGCCATGGTCTGGCTGTTCAGGAAGATGACCTGCGCCTGATGGGCGCTGGGGTCGAAGACTTTGGTCTGCAGCGCCCCGCGCCGGGCGGTGGCTTTCCAGTGGACGTGGCGGATGCTCTCGCCCGGCTGGTAGTCGCGCGCCCCGGCCAGGCGCAGCGGGTCCGCGTTCACGCGCCGCAACGCCCCAAATTCGCCCAGCGGGCGCGCCGGGCGCAGGCCCAGCTCCTCCAGCCGGACGAGCTTGGGATACACGAGCAGTTTATGATGATAGTTCAGGTCCAGGTACCGTGTGCGGAAGCCGAAGATGTCTCCTGACGAGACCTGCACAGGGCCGAAGTCAAAAGCGCCGCGCTTGTCGGCGGTCAACCGGTAGTGACGCCGGACCAGCTCGTACCAGCGCACGCTGATCAGGTTGTTAAGGAGGCGGCGATTGTGGTCGCTGGCCCGGCCCAGTTCGGCGCGCTGGACGGTGACCTCGGCGGGAAACTCGTCGGCGGTTTTGAGCCAGGCGAGGGGCAGGGGCTTGGCGTTGACGATTTCCACCCACAGGTCGGTCGCCTCGCCGCAAAACAGGCGCTCGACCCCGAGGCGGCGGGCGTAGCTCACGCCCGCCAGGCAATAGCGCCCCCACAGCGCCGAGGCGCCCGCGACGAGGAGCACCAGAGCATCCAGCAGAAAGAGCAGGGGGCTGCGGACGAGCAGGCTCAGCAGGAGAAGGAAGACGATGAGCGCGCGGCCGAGGCGGTCTGTCATATGCGATCCAGTCGTCAGTAATCAGTCGCCAGTAGTCAGACGCTCATAGCTGTCTACTGACCTCTGACGATTGACTACCGATTTCCGACCAGCTCTCCTCCACCGGCACGGGGACCTTTGTGACGAGGTCGCGCAGGATGTCGGCGACAGCTTTGCCCCGCAGGCGCGACTGGCTGGAGGGGATGAGGCGGTGCGCTAGCACGGGCGCGACCAGAGTCTGGACGTCGTCAGGGCTGACGAACGCCCGCCCCCGGATGGCCGCCAGGACCTGGGCGGTGTGATACAGGGCCAGCGCCCCACGCGGACTGGCGCCCAGCGCAAGCGCCGGTTCATCCCGCGTCGTGCGCGTTAACCGCAGGATGTAGGTCTCCATCGCCTCGCTCACATGCACGCGGCGGCCGGCCTGCGCCATGGCCAGGATGTCCTCGCCCGAGGCGACCGGCGCCAGCTCGTCGAGCGGGTCGCTTTCGCGGAAGCGGCGCAGGATGGCCCGCTCCTCCTCGGTCTCGGGGTAACCGATGGCGAGGCGGAGCAGGAAGCGGTCGAGCTGCGCCTCGGGCAGGGGGAACGTGCCTTCGAGTTCAATCGGGTTCTGCGTGGCGAGGACGAGGAAGGGGCGCGGCAGCGGGCGGGTGACGCCGTCTACGGTGATCTGCCGTTCTTCCATCGCTTCGAGCAGGGCCGACTGGGTGCGCGGCCCCGCGCGGTTGATCTCGTCCGCGAGGACGATCTGGGCCACGACCGGGCCGGGGCGGAAGTCGAACTCGCCCGTTTTCTGATTGAACACGCTCACGCCCGTGATGTCTGAGGGCAGGAGGTCGGGCGTGAATTGCAGGCGCTGGAACGAGCAGCCCAGCGAACGGGCGAGGGCCTTCGCCAGTTTGGTCTTACCCAGGCCGGGCACGTCTTCGAGCAGGACGTGCCCCTCGGTGAGCAGCGCGGCGAGCAGCAGCTCGACCACCTGCGCCTTGCCGACGATGACGCGGGCGATATTTTCCTGAATGGCGCGGGCGAGGGATTGGACGCGGGAAGTGTCGGTCAAAGAAGGCCTCCTGTAGGGGAGAAGCATTCGCTCGCCGGGCTGTGCGCATAGCCGTGGCTGGTGGTTGGGCGAATGCTTCGCCCTTACTGGGGCATGGGCCGCTTGAACACCAGCCGGAACGTGTCCACCTGCCCCAGCCGATTGTGGTCGGTGATGAAGTCCACAAGTTCCCAGCCCCTCTCCCCCAGCAAATTGCTGAACCCGTAGAGAGTCATCTCCGACCAGGCTTTAGCCTCGCTGATCTCCTCCCCGTTGACGTAGCGGGGCCGCCAGTCGTTGTTGTGGTAATCGCAAGTGACGAAGAGGTATTCCCATTTTTGCATGGCGCCTCCATCTGTTGGGGCGAAGCATTCGCGCTTCAGCCAGTCGCCAGACTGGCCCACCTGGGCGCAAATGCCTCGCCCTTACGTGATGACCAGCACTTCTTCCCCCAGCATGTCCGTGATCTTCACGGCCACGGTCGTTTCCCCCTTCGGCGTGTCGAGTTCGTATTCGCCGGCCACGAGATAGGTTTTCTTCTCGGGCACGTCGGCCAGCGCGATGTTGAACGTCTCGCCGTTATAGGCTGTGTCAATCATCACGCTGTCCACCATCGCCCGCCAGTCGTCAATCTGCGGGGTGAGGATGCCCGCCTGCTGTTTGAGGCGTTCGAGGATGGTCGGCGAGATGAAGTCCTTGATTTCGACCTTAATCTTGTCCCCAGCGCGTTTGATGCTAACTTTGGCGCGGGCGGGCTGGTGGGCGAGGACGTCTTTGTTGTCGCCGTGGAAGAGGAGGGCGGCCCTCGCC
>Ga0209002_10003847_pt1 | contig 11932 bp, 8 predicted proteins | sample Rifsed16ft2_FD_184010 | JGI IMG/M metagenome (GOLD analysis project Ga0209002, IMG submission 184010) | Soil microbial communities from Rifle, Colorado, USA - sediment 16ft 2 (version 2) | ecosystem: Environmental > Terrestrial > Deep subsurface > Rock core/Sediment | place: Rifle, Colorado...
CCAGGAAAGGAAGGAAGAAGAGCAGGATGAATATTCATAACTCTACCTTTGAAATGTCTAATAAATTCAGGACTCATAATTCTCATAAATCCAGCAAGGCATACAAGTCCATTACTTGCAGTGACATTATATTTTTCTAAAACTGATACAATTTTTTTATCATAATCCCAGTTTGGGCCTTTGATCCCTTGACTTTCTACCACTACAGTTTTGACGCCAATCTTTTGAGCTATCTTAAGACCTCCTGCATCAGCTTTGTTTGAAATGACGACGCTAGGATTTATAGGAATCTTATTTTTTTTGATTGATTTTAAAATAGATTCCATGTTACTTCCGCGCCCAGAGATCAAAATGGCAAGATTGATCAACTGTTACCACTAATTTTGTTGTTTAAAATAAAGATATGGAATAACTTTTTGCCTAGATGATAACATCTAATCATAATTTTGATTCAAACCCACACAAGATTTTACCTGCTTATAACGATGGCATCATACATGCGTTGAGTTAAACACCGCCATTTTTACACTGTAACATCCTAAAAATAACACTTTTTTATATAATGCATATGGGTAATTGTTTCGTGTTTGACGCTACAGACGGGGAAATAAGTAAAGCACTGGTAACGTTAGCTATAGAAAAAACTTTAATTAACATGGGAAAGCCTGTCTTGGATGAAGTAACACATAGACTATTTGCAAATTACAAATGTTATATACCAGACTGCCATGAACATCCAGAATATCTGAAAAATGTGCTCGAGGAACTTTATGGAGATTGTTATAACACTATAGTTGAATCAATCAAGGAAAACCTGGGCGAACTTACTACAAAAAAATCAATTAAGAATTTCCTTACCGTTATTAGTGAATAAGACATGCAAACTAATTTAGAAAAATTACAAACAAAAAAATACTTAATGTTTTCTATCGTTGGTACTTATTTTGTAATGTTGATTGCAAATTTAAGCGGACATGAGATTACGACCCTCGCAACTAATCTGCTTTATGTACCTATACCGGGAGCATTAGTCATTCTATCGATAATTATTGCCAGAAGATTTGGCATAAAAGGCAAACATGGACGAGCTTGGCTTTTTTTTGTTGGCCTTGCCGTATCATGGTTCATAGCAGAGCAGATCTGGCTAGTCTATGATCTAGTATATCAAATAGATCCATTTCCATCTATGGCTGACTTTTTCTATCTTGCAGGATATCCATTCCTGTTTTTGTTTTCAATATATTATTTAAAACCGCTGAAAGATGCAATTTCTAAAAAAACCTTAACCTATGTGTCCTTGGCTGCCATAGCCTTGCTGGTTCCATCACTATACATGGCATATGACACAGATTCTGAAATTAGTGCTTTTGAATTTACATTGGCATTAATCTATCCGATTGCAGATGCAATTGTTTTGATCCCAGCCTTAATCGGCCTCATTTTGTTTTTCAGAGGTGAGGTGAATTTTTTGTGGTCACTGATATGCATGGCAATCACACTTAATGTAGTAGCAGACACTGGTTTTTTGCTTACCTCAATGGACGGTTCCTACTATATGGGCCATCCAATTGACATGCTATTTCTTTGGGCTTATATCCTGTTTTCATTTGGTGTGTATAGTCACATCCAGATATTCAAAAAACCCAATCACTATACAAAATCAGGCCTAGAGGACCTGAGATGATAACTAGCATCATATAACATAACAACATTTCATCAAATTCAGTACAAAACAATAATTTTACGATTTAAGAAAATAATCACTACAGCATCTGTTTTTTTCACACATAACCTCTCTTAAGATCTTAAATGGCACTTGTGATTTTTGTAGTGCATCTAATGCAGCTTTGGCAAAAATATCGATTTTCTCTAGTACTTCCTTAAATTGAACATCATTTTCAAGCATCTTTAAATATTTTTCACTCCATGCCCAATCACTATCTGTATTACATGAATAAACTATCCAATGATACTTGTTTTCAATCAAACAAATATCAAACGGGTATGCTCTGCAATCAAATGGCTTGTTATTGTAAACTGTACAGATCTTTTTATCTTCATCATAAAACGTACATATCCCTGAATTATTTTTTTTTCTTATAAATTTTGTATCTTGGCCATTTATTTTAATAGTCTTCAAGAATTCGTCTCCTGATTTACCAATTGATTCTAAATCGGCTAAATCATGGGAAAAAACTATGGGGTTAGCAAGACCTGTACAACATCCATGATGATTACAGCTATCACATAATTTATTGAAAGTAGGCAATTCCAATTTAGATTCGGTTTGAACATTTTTCTTATCCCGATCCAGTCTATGTCTGAGAATATACAGACCTATAGTGACTAAAATTATGGAAAATACGTTTGGAACAGTTATGCTTTCTTGTAAAATTATGGCCGCAAAGATAACACCAAAAACAGAAGTTGTTGAATAAAGTAATACTGTTCTAACAGTACCAATCAATCTTAACGCCACAAGGAAAAAATACGTAGCTAGTCCAGTGCCAAAAAGCCCAATAATTGCAATACTTGGTAATTGTTCAGGGTTAATATCAAAAGGTACTTGGAAAATCAATATGAGACCAAATGCGAATGCTGCACCCACGAACGATACTATCTGTGTGATTTTCTTTGGACCAAACTTTCCACTTACATATCTGCATAAGTTAACATCAAGTGCAACCAATGCACCAGATAACAGAATTAACAAGTTACCAAAGACCAATTCTGTAAAAACCATCCCGTTAAGATAAAGCTCGTACCCAACTGGCAAAAGAATTACACCAGTTGCTATCATTGTGAACGCTGGAATTTCCTTTTTCTTTATTCTGTCCTGTAAGACAGTCATGGCTACTAAAATCGAAAATAGTATTTCGCTATTAGTAAGAATTGAGGCGTTTACGGCAGTTGACTCTTTTAAACCATAAAAATACGTAATTATAGATGAAACTTCAGCAACCGAAATCACTATTAAGAAAAATACGCTTTTTTTATCAAATTTAGTTTTAGCATCTTTTCGAAGTGGAGTAAAAAACAATCCATTAATAACATAAATTATGGCAGCCAAAGTTAGTGGATTTATTGCAACCCCATTTGTTCCTGTAGAATCTAACAGTGGTTTTGATATTGTGTGCAAAAGACCTGTTAATGCAGCCGCTGCTAGTATAGCTGTGTACCCCAAGTAATGGGGAGAAAAAAATCTATCTTTTTGAACAGTTAATGCTGTTAGTAACCGCATGCTATTTCCATATTTGGAAAAGTGCTTGCTACTAATATGCTATCATCTGTATACTCTTTTACTTACCTTAGTTGTCACTCTAATTTTTCGACTGTCTCATTAAACTTAACAAAAATTGACCACAAAATTGCCTACTAGTCATATCTTACATTCTAAGATTTTAAGGAAAATTACTACAATTTTAGTGAGAAATTTTTTCTTTTATGAATCTGAATAATTTAATTAGCAAAAACAATCCGTAAACTTATAGTGAATAATCAAATATATTCTAGATGAAATACGTCTGCTGTATTCTTTAAAATATGACTATCTATAATTTTGTAGTAATGGTATCAATAGGCTATTATTCATTGATTCTTTGTTTAGCTGAACTTTAACAGTAACTTTGTTTTTCACAATATTGATCTTTATATTTTCAAACACTGGTATGTACTTGTTAACTCGTTTACCATCGGGGGTAGTGATAAATCCATGTACGGTTAGCAAACCATTGTCTATTAACCAATTAATTTTTCGATAACCAGAGGTTTGTGGTATTTTGCAAATACTTAAAACATCAGAAATTATACGCGGTTGTTCTAGTAACGCTGTCAGAATTTCTTTTCTATCATCACCAAATGCTTCTAAAATGACTCTGGTAAGAAATTGATCTTCTACTGTCATCCATTCTTGATCGTTGGTTTTGGATTTTTCCAAAGTGCATACAGTTTCGAAAATCTTTTTTTCTAATCCATCCGCACCTGCTCCAAAAAATTCCCTTAATACGCCATCTAGTTTCTGAAAGTCTAGGATAGCTTGATTTATCGTAATACCGTATTTCTCAAAGAGTCGATTATCTATTTTATGTAAAGCGTCTTCTCCTAGGTTATCTTCAATCGCAGCACCCACTGATCTTGCTAACAGACTATCTAATCCTGCCATTAAACTGGTATTCTCGCGGGTTATTATAAGTAGAGAGACTGTCTCAAAACAAACAGACATTAAATTATATGATTAACCTTTCAATAAATAGAGTGGAAAAGCCAGTGGAATCGCAAACTGTACCAGAAAGGTTGGAAAGACCAATAAATCCAAAAATCCTGCTGCTCATCTTGGGCCTTGTTATAGCATTCGAATTATACGTAACATCACTCCCAAAAGGAGAAGCAGATACGCCTATTACAGCAGTTTCGATAGCATTACCAGCTATTGCTGCAGGAGCCTCATTTTATGTTGCAAATAAATACCGCGGAACAGAAGTTTTTGGAAAAGCCTATTTTGCATTAGGCTTAGCCCTGGCAATGAATTCCTTGGGAGAAACAATCTGGCTTATTTACTATTTTCTAGGTGAAGATCCATATCCGTCTATAGCAGATATTTTCTACCTTTCATTTTATGGATTAGCGCTTTATCACTTGATAAAAAATATCAAATTTTTTAAAGCCAAAGTTGATATCCCTACAAAAATTCTGATAATAAATATTCCAATAATGCTTGTAGCAGCTTATTCTTCTCTTTCTCTTGCAGAGATTGGAGAAGCAAACTTTGATTATTACTACGGAATGATCTATATTGTAAGTTCGTCAATTGTACTTTCAGCTGCAACTTTAGGTGCAAGGATATTTCGTCAAGGTGTTTTGGGGAAAGCGTGGCTTCTTCTAGTACTTGGGATTGTATTGCAATCAACTGGGGATGTATGGTATTTCTACTTGGAAACGTTTGAGCAATATTATCTGACCCACCCCGTAGATTTATTTTGGTATGCGAGCTACATGACTATTATTTATGCGCTATTCAAGCATAAAAAAATCATTTAGCTAAAATCATTTGGAAATCAATTAATTTAATTTAATTTTGCAATTGTTTCTCTGTTGGTTAAAAATAGATGAATCTTACACTTTATATTCAATATGATTCATCTAAATTTAGATTTGCAACAAAAAATAAGGATGACTACAAACGGAATAGTTTTCTCACAAAATGAAAAGATAATTCATCTTGATCCAAACCATGGAACAAATAGTGGCATTTCGTTTGTTTCGCATGCGCACACGGATCACTTGCACAACCAAAACGGTGGTTTAGTTTTGACTACAAGGCAAACAAGTGAGATCGCAAAGCTTCGTGGATATTATATAAGCAACTTCGTTGAAGAATATGAAAATTTTTCCATGGTGGATTCTGGTCATATTTTAGGTGCACGTGGTCTTTTGTTTGGTGATGGCATATTCTATACTGGTGACATTTGTACGCGACAAAGAGGCTTTTTGGCAGGTGCAAGAGTGCCAAAATGTCAAACCCTTATCACAGAGTGTACCTTTGGCCTGCCTGAATTTGTCTTTCCAAGCATAGAAGAGACCATAAAAAAAGTTAATGGAATAATATCTGAGGTATATGCAAAGGGAAAACCTGTTATTATGCTTGGGTATGAGCTTGGCAAAGCTCAGATTCTATCTTATTTGTTTTCACACTGGGATCCACTTTACTACCATGACTCTATCAAAAAAATAAACGACTTGCATAGAATCTTTGGGATTGATCTGAAAGATGCTATTGGGCATACTGAAGCTGAAAGCGCTGGTCTACTTGATAAAAAGCCATGGATTATGATTGCACCACACATGAATGGAAAAAGTACTTTTGTAAACCATATGAAGTCAAAATATGGCGCTATAACAATTGGTTTTAGTGGTTGGGCTCAGTCTAGTAGATTTGCGTTTGGCAGACAGCATGATTATTCTGTAGCTCTAAGTGATCATTGTGATTATAGCGAGCTTATAGAACTTGTAAAAAAATCCAATCCAGAAAAAGTTTACACCGTGCATGGATTTGTGGACGAGTTTGCAAATGATCTTATCAAAATTGGATTTGATGCTCAACCCTTACGCGAAGAATCACTTGATGATTTCTTTTAATGCTAGAAAACTAAAACTTGCGTAGTGATCTATTATAGGCCACACCAAACCTATGCGCTTCATCTCTGGCATGTTGTAAAATTTTTAATGCAGGATTATTTTTTGGTATTACAAGCGGTTCTTTTACTTTTGGAAAATAAACCTCTTCATTTTCTTTTGCTAGTGACACACATGGAATATCTGCACCTACACTTTTCAATGCTGATTGTGCAGCTCCAAGCTGTCCTTTACCGCCATCTATGAGTATCAAATCCGGCATTGATGTCTTTTCGTTTCGTAATCTGAGGTAGCGACGTTTTATTATCTCGCCAATCATGGCATAGTCGTCTCTTCCTTGAACAGACTTTATCTTAAATTTCCTGTAGCCAGATTTAGCAGGTTTTCCATCCACAAATAGTGACATTGAACCCACAGCGTATTGTTCACCTAGATTTGATATGTCAAAACATTCTATGGTTTTGGGGATGTTACGCAAGTTAAGCTTTTCTTGTAATTCGATAAGGGCAGGCTCTGAACCCTTTGATTGGTAAAGCATGATATTTTTCATGATAAGGCTGATCATTTCTTTTCGACTTCCTCCTAAAGGAACTACGATACTAACCTTAAAACCAGCAGCTTTAGAAAACACTGCTTCAAGAATCTCTTTTTTCTCAGGCATCTCACTTGCTACAATAAACTTTGGAATGGGGTTTGTAACATAATACTGGGAAAGAAAGCCTGAAAAAGAATTATCGCCCACAAGATCAAATGAAAATCTGTTTCTGTCCTTTATCACTCCATTAATCTGTCTGAAGCTCATGACCGTTGCAGCTTGGTCTTTTATTTTTATGCCAAAATATTCTTCATCATAGTTTCTTGCAACCTCCATCTTTTGTCGTGTCTGAAGATTTTGTAATCTTTGCATTGTATCATAAATTTCCTTTGCTTTTTCATATTGTCGTGCTTCTGATGCATCTCTCATATCTTTTTCAAGTTTTTTACTAAAGCCTTCTAACTTTTCTTTTCCTTTTAGAATGGATTCAAGGTCAGCTGTATGTTGAGAATATTTTTCTTGTGCTTCTTTAAATTGACACGGAGCTTCGCAATTTCCAAGATGATACTCCAAGCAAGCTTCTTTTGGAAGCTTTTTACAAATTCTTATTTTGAAAGTCTTACGTAAAAGTCCAATTGATAGCATTTTTGAGCTGCCATGTGTAAAGGGGCCGTAAATTCTTCCATCCCCTAGGAACTCACCAGTTCTTGTTCGCCTTGCCACCAAGAGTCGTGGGTATTTCTCGTTGGTTATTCTAAGGTAAGTATAACGCTGCTGATCCTTTAGCTCTATATTAAAAACTGGTCTGTAGCGCTTGATCATATTTGCTTCAAGCAAAAACGCTTCACCTTCGTTATCAGTTAGAATAAATTCAATATCGTGTATTTTTTGCACTAGTTTTTGTGTTTTGTAGTTTTGGTTTTTAAGAAAATAAGATCGTACGCGATTTCTAAGATTTTTTGCTTTGCCAATATAGATTATTTTATTGTCCTCATCTTTCATCATATAAATTCCGGGCTGAGAAGGAATTGCCATCTTTGAGATATCAATTGCCATTTTGTAAAACCCTTTTCAGATACTGACCGGTATAGCTTTTTGGGTTTTGAGCTAGTTGTTCAGGTGTGCCATATGCAATTACCATCCCGCCAGCATCACCACCTTCTGGACCAAGATCTATTATCCAATCTGAATTTTTTATTACGTCCATGTTGTGCTCTATTATGATAACTGTATTGCCAAGATTTACCAGCCTGTTCAAAACATCAAGCAACTTTTGTACATCGGCAAAATGCAGTCCGGTTGTTGGTTCATCTAAAATGTAAACTGTCCTGCCAGTATCTCTTTTTGAAAGCTCAGCAGCTAGTTTTACTCTCTGGGCCTCTCCACCAGAAAGAGTTGTAGCAGCTTGCCCTAGTTTGATGTATCCAAGTCCAACGTCTGCAATTGTTTGTAGCTTTCTTTGGATTGCAGGTATGTTTGTAAAGAATTCCAGTGTTTCATCTACTGTCATAGAAAGAATATCTGCTATGTTTTTCCCCTTGTAGAGTACAGACAGCGTCTCAGAATTGTATCTTTTTCCTTTGCACTCATCACACATGACATAGACGTCAGATAAAAACTGCATCTCAATTTTTTTAACACCATCGCCTTCGCAGGCAAAGCATCTGCCATCTGCTACATTAAAGGAGAATTGACCTGGCGTATAGCCCCTTTCTCGTGCTGTTTCTGTATTTGCATAAAGATCGCGTATGGGGGTAAACGCGCTAATGTATGTAACGGGGTTTGAACGTGGCGTTCTGCCTATTGGAGACTGATCTATTCCTATTATTTTATCAATGTGTTCTTTCCCAAGTATTTCCTTATGTTTTCCAGGTCTTTCTACAGATGTGTTAAAGTGCGCAGCAAGGGCATTGTATAAAATGTCGTTTACAAGAGTTGACTTGCCGGAACCTGAAACACCAGTCACCGCAATCATCATGCCAAGTGGAAACTCGATGTCGATGTTTTTGAGATTATTTTCTGCAGCGCCCCTGACAATTAATTTGCCATTTTGGTGGCGATTCTTTTTGACGAGTTTGATTGCGTTGTGATTTTTCAGATATTCGCCTGTCACTGATTTGTGGTTGTTTAAGATTTCTCTGATAGTACCTTCAAACACCACGCTACCACCATGGACTCCTGCCCCAGGTCCAAGATCTATTATCCAATCAGAATTTCGTATAATCTCTTCGTCGTGTTCAACGACAAGAATTGTGTTTCCAAGATCACGTAGTTTTGTCAGCGTTTTGATGAGTTTTGAGTTGTCTCTTTGGTGAAGACCAATAGTTGGTTCATCAAGAACATAAAGTACACCAGTAAGATTAGAACCAATTTGCGTTGCAAGTCTGATTCTCTGTGATTCACCTCCAGATAATGTAGCGCTAACCCTGTTTAATGTCAGATAGTTTAACCCTACATTTTTTAAAAATTCTAGCCTTGAGAGAATCTCTTTTAATATCGATTTCGCAATGTATTTTTCAGTTTCCGTCAGCTTTAGGTTTTGGAAAAAGTCATAGCATGCATTAATTGAGAGATCGCAAACATCCATTATAGACATGGAGTTTGTCTTAACTGCTAGTGCTTCGTCTTTGAGCTTTCTGCCCTTACAAGAATTGCATGGAGTTTCACGCATGAATCTTCTAATCTCCTCTCTTTTTGACTCTGAATCAGTTTCCACAAAATTACGATGTAAACTTGGTATAACCCCGCTGAAAGTATTGGCATACTGCCACTTTGAGTCTGTTGTTTGTGATTCATAAGAAAACTTGACTACCTCATCAGTTCCGTACAATATGATTTGCATTTGCGTTGGAGTCATCTTGTTTATTGGGGTCAATAAATCAAAGCCAAACTTTTTTCCAACATCTCTGAGAGTTTGTCTTCTAAATGATGAAAACCTACCAGACCACGGTACTATTGCACCGTCAAGTATGGATTTTGATTTGTCTGGAATCAGCAAATCTTGATCAAACTCCATCTTAACGCCAAGACCATGACACATCTTACAGGCTCCAAAAGGTGAATTGAACGAAAAGGTTCTTGGCTCTAGCTCTCCTATGGTGATTCCGCAATACGAACAAGCATTGTTTTGTGAAAATATTCGTTCATCACTTCCTGAAATCAACACCGTGCCTTTGCCAGCCTTTAATGCATTTTGAACAGATTCAAAGAGCCTACTTTTTTCTTCTTTTGATGCTTTCAGTCTATCAACAACTATTTCGATACTATGGCGTTTTTGTTTATCAAGAGTTGGAATTTCTCCGTTTAGCTCCGTTATTTCATTGTCTACTCTTATTCTGGAATAGCCCATTTTTTTTATCTGCTCAAATAATTTTTCATAGGTTCCTTTTTTACCGCGAATCAGCGGTGCAAGTATTAGGATGTTTTTTCCATCTGACTCCTTTAGAACAGACTCACAAATAGACTCGGCAGACTGATTTGATATACGGCGCCCACATTTTGTGCAATGTGGTATTCCTATTCTGGCGTAAAGAAGCCTTAGATAATCATAGATTTCTGTTATGGTGCCAACAGTAGATCTTGGATTTTTGCTTGTGGTTCTTTGCTGAATTGAGATTGCAGGCGATAATCCCTCAATGGAATCCAAATCAGGCTTATCCATCATTTCTAAAAATTGCCTAGCATACGCAGAAAGTGACTCTACGTATCTTCTTTGTCCTTCAGCATAAATTGTATCAAATGCTAAGGTAGATTTGCCAGAACCAGAAAGGCCAGTAATTACCACAAGCTTGTCTTTTGGAATATCTAAATTGATGTTTTTTAGGTTGTGTTCTCGCGCACCACGGATTATCAGTTTGTCAATCATTTCTTTCTTAACTCCTTTTGAATTTGTGCAAGCTTTTCACGGTATTCTATAGCACGCTCAAAATCAAGTTCCTCAGCAAATCTCTTCATAGTAGCTTCTGTTTCTATTGCTTCTTTTATCAAATCATGTCTTGACAGGTGTTTTATTTCATCTAGTGTAGTAGTTTGTTCTGGAATTGCCTTTACTATAGTACTTGGCGTGATGCCCATTTTTTTGTTGTATGCAATCTGTTTTTTTCTTCTCCTTTCGGTTTCTAACATTGCATGCTTCATTGATTGCGTAATGGAATCTGCATACATTATCACAGCTCCATCTATGTTTCTTGCTGCCCTGCCAAAAGTCTGAATTAGGCTTGTTGCGTTCCTCAAAAAGCCTTCCTTATCAGCATCTAAGATGGCAACAAGGGCGACTTCGGGTATGTCAAGACCCTCTCTTAGAAGGTTTATTCCAACTAAGACGTGAAATTCGCCAAGACGTAGCTGTCTTATTAACTCAGTTCTTTGCAGGTTCTCTATTTCAGAGTGCAAGTATCTTACCTTGACTTGCTTCTTGGATAAATACTCGGCAAGGTCTTCTGCCATGCGTTTTGTAAGGGTGGTAACTAGGACGCGCTGATCTTTTTCAACACGCTTTTTAATCTCAGATACCAAGTCGTCCATCTGGTTTTCTGTCTTTCTTACCTCGACTTTTGGATCAACAAGACCTGTAGGGCGTACAAGCTGTTCTACTATCTGAAAACTAGATTTTTTTTCGTATTCCGAAGGAGTTGCAGAAGCAAAGATGGTGTTTTTTATGCACTTTTCAAACTCTTCAAACTTTAGCGGTCTATTATCAAATGCACTTGGAAGCCTAAAGCCATACTCTATTAGCGCTTTTTTGCGGGAATGATCACCTTTGAACATGCCATGAAGTTGCGGTAATGTAACATGCGATTCATCAATTACTAGTAAGAAATTATCTCCAAAGAAATCTAGTAAACAAAATGCAGGCTCACCTGGCTTTCTGCCATCAAAATGTCTAGAATAGTTTTCAATTCCAGAACAGTATCCAAGCTCCTCTATCATTTCCAAGTCGTACTTTGTTCTCATCTCTAGTCTTTGTCTTTCTAGTTCTCTAAGTTGAGGCAGTCTCTCTTTGAGTTCTTTTTTAATTGACTCTACCGCATTTTTTCTTACATCATTTGCAACAAGGTAATGCTTTGCAGGAAATATCTTGATTTTTGGAATGGTTCTTTTTTCTTTTAGTGAGATATGATCACATAATGATATTTTTTCTATCTTATCGCCAAACATGGAGATTCTTACTACATCATCAGAGTAAGCAGGAATGATATCGATGGTGTCTCCTTTAATTCTAAATGTTCCTGAGACAAGCTCTATATCGTTTCTTTCGTATCTTGC
>Ga0209002_10003850_pt1 | contig 11928 bp, 11 predicted proteins | sample Rifsed16ft2_FD_184010 | JGI IMG/M metagenome (GOLD analysis project Ga0209002, IMG submission 184010) | Soil microbial communities from Rifle, Colorado, USA - sediment 16ft 2 (version 2) | ecosystem: Environmental > Terrestrial > Deep subsurface > Rock core/Sediment | place: Rifle, Colorado...
GGCTGAGCGCGAAGCGCCCTCCACTGCTGAGATGTAGATGTCCGCAAAGGCCAGTTCCCGGTCTATTTTTACATCTGTCACAAAAATTTGTTTCAGGCGCGGGTCACTCAACTCGCGGATCAGCATCTGTGCCAGTTCCTGCTTTACACGATCTGCAATGCGTTGTAATCGGATTCCTGATGGCATGTTTATGATTTTCGATTTATTAATTTACGATTTTCGATTGATGGTCGAATATATGTTGAGCTTTGTCGAAACATAGCCTGAGCGTTTTTTGCGAAGTGCGGACCAAGACCCGTTATTCAACAATGTAACACATCAGCATGTCACCGGGTTGAATGTCATTGAAGCTCTTAAAGCCCACACCACATTCAAATCCCTGGCGAATCTCTTTAACGTCTTCTTTTTCATGACGCAATGAGGAGAGGTCGCCTTCGTAAATAGTATCCGTACCGCGGTAAAGGCGGACCTTCGCGCCGCGTTTAAGTTCACCGTCTGTAACTTTGCATCCCGCAACCCTGCCGAATTTGGAAGCGGTGAAAACCTGCAATACTTGAGCGCGTCCAAGGGTTTTTTCCACAAGTTTCGGTTCGAGCATGCCCTTGAGGGCTTTCTCGATATCTTCGGTCATGCGGTAGATGATCTCGTACAGGCGAATGTCCACGCCTTCTTTTTCAGCCAGGCGGCGCCCGTCCACATCTGCCTGGACATTGAAGCCAATGATAATCGCTTTTGAAGCCGAAGCAAGCATCACATCGTTGTTGCCGATATTCCCTGTTTCTGCATGGAGAATGTGCAAGCCAATCTCGCCTTCGCCAAGTTTGTTCAATTCATTGACGATGGGGTCAAGCGAACCCTGCACATCCGCTTTGATGATGAGATTAAGTTCCTTTGCCTCGCCTGCTTGAACATTTGCGAACAGGTCTTCCAATGAAACTTTCTTGCGCGCTTGAGCTTGGGTTTTGATGGCTTCCAGCCGCCCAGCGACAATGATACGGGCTTCTTTATCTGTTTTTACAACCTGGAAAATATCACCCGCAGAAGGGACATCACTTAATCCCATCACCGCTACAGGTGTGGAAGGTCCAGCTTTCTTGACGGGCTTGTTTTTGTAGTCGGTAATGGCGCGCAGTTTGCCGTAGGCAGTCCCGGCCACGACGACGTCACCCGCTTCGAGCGTTCCGTTTTGAACGAGCAGAGTCGCCAGCACGCCCTTGGATTTATCCAATTCTGCTTCGATGACCGTACCGATCACTTTTCCATTTGGATTGGCTTTGATACCGTTGCTATCTGCCACGAGCAAAATGCCTTCGAGCAGATCGTCTATGCCTTGTTTTTGTTTGGCAGAGACCAGTACCACCATCGTGCTGCCGCCCCAATCATCGGGGACAAGTTCCAGTTCAGCAAGTTGTTGTTTAACGCGGTCTGGATTGGCGTTTGGTTTGTCGATTTTATTCAATGCCACCATGATCGGCACACGCGCAGCTTTGGCATGTGCAATCGCTTCTCTTGTCTGGGGCATGATGCCATCATCTGCCGCAACAACCAGTACGACAATATCTGCGCCCTGCGCGCCGCGTGCGCGCATTTGTGTGAATGCGGCGTGACCGGGTGTGTCAAGGAAGGTGATCAGACGGCCCTTCTTTTCGACCTGATACGCGCCGATGTGCTGGGTAATGCCGCCTGCTTCACCGACCGCCACTTCTGTGGAACGGATCGCGTCCAAGAGGCTAGTCTTGCCGTGATCAACGTGACCCAAAATCGTCACGACAGGAGGACGCGGCTTCAACTGCGCTTCGTCTTCACCGGCGATCATTTGACGCCAGAGCGGTACTTCACCTGCTTCCTCTTTTGTGGCTGCTTCGTCTGCCGCTTCGAGAACGGCCTCGAATCCATATTCAGCGACCACAATCGCCGCTGTGTCAAAATCCACAGTCTGGTTAATGGTCGCCATCACGCCGTTCGTCATCAGCTTCTTGATCAGATCAATCGGGCTTTTTTCGATCTTTTGCGCCAGATCGCGTATGACGATGCTGGCGGGCAGTTCTAGTTTATTACCGTTGCTACTCATAAGCCACCTCCTTCTAATTTGCGGGTTTTCCCTCATCCTACCCTCTCCCGAATGGAGAGATCACTCCCTTCCCCTTCGGTGCGCTTGCGCGAGGGCTGGGAATGAGGGCGAATCCTGCGTTACTTCTAAAATCCCCAACAAGAGCAGCCTGTCAGCGAGTGGTTATTCGTTCACATGGCTTTACTTGTCTGGCTCAGCATGATCAGCATGATCATGCGGCAGGGTCTTCACAAAATTTTCCAATTCCATGCGGTCTTCGGCAGTCAATTCTGCTTTGAGCGCATGAGCCAAAGCACCCCTCAAGCCGTGCGCCCAACATTCACGGCGGTCATGCAAATACGCGCCCCTGCCAGCCAATTTACCGGTTGGGTCCACTCGTACCCCCTCAACTGTGCGGACGATCCGCAACATTTGCCTTTTTGGCAAAATCTCGCGGCATCCCACACAAGTACGTTGGGGTACATGCTTTACGCGGTGGATCGGTTTCTTCTTCACCTTCAATCATCCCCCTCCTCCATTTCAGAAGGAGGGATTATATGTCTACCAATCCTCACCGCCGCCGTCTTCGCCACGTTTATGAATCTTGCGGCCTACGACTGTGCCGAGGTCTTCGTCGAACTGTAATTCAACTGCCTTCTTCTTGCCTTTCTTGTCTTTCTTCTTATCGCTGGATTCATCTTCGGCAACCCCCGTCGTCTGGAAGATTTCCGGCTTCATCTTGAACAACTCATCCAGAGAGACGCCGTCCTTGGCATGTTCATTCTCTTCTTCGATGACTCGCTTCGCGTTCGCCTCTCGCTTCGCGTTCCCGTCAGCCTGCTTCTGTTCAGCAGACATTTCTTCACCTGTGACAGGTTCCGCCAGCGCTTCCGCTAGGACTGGTTCCTCAGCCTTGATCGGTTCCGGCTCAGGCTCCGGTTCAGGGAAGGATAAGGCGCCAAGCGCTTCTTCAATATTTTGCATGGATTTTGAACCAATTCCTGAAAGCCCGCGCACCTGATTGGGATCCATCTTCATGGCAAACATTAAATTGCCAACCGTTTCAAAGCCGGCTTCGGTGAGAATGTTGAAAACATGCTCCTTGATGCCAGCCTGATCAAGCGGCAGGTTGAAGGCCGCCGCCGGGATCTCTGCGCGCGCAACGGTTGAGCGTTCCTCTTCTTCGCGGGCAGCTTCTTCCTTGATTTCAATGGTGCGGCGTTCCACGCGTTCTACAAATTGACCGAGTAACGTATACTCTTCCGGCATGATCGCGCGACTCTCCGCTTTTTTAGCAAGAATTTCCTCGATTTGCGGAATTTGTTCCACAGCCGCAGGCAGCAATGCCATGAGCTCTTTATTCGCCCGTAATTTATTTAGGGTATCGCCGGTAGCCTCCGACAATGACTTGATGTCAATGCGCCAGCCTGTTAATTTCGCGGCGAGGCGGGCATTTTGTCCGTCACGTCCGATGGCGAGGCTTAATTGATCTTCGCCTACCACAACAGTGGCAGTCCGCGTGTTTTCGTTATCAACCAGATACACACCGTTCACACGCGCCGGGCTGATGGCTTTGGAAATATAAACGATGGGATCCGGGTCCCATTGAATGATGTCTATTTTTTCGTCGTGCAATTCCTTCACTATTGCCTGGATACGCACGCCTTTGATGCCGACACATGCGCCGACGGGGTCAATCCCTGCCTGTGTGGCAGAGACCGCCACTTTGGCGCGCGCGCCCGGTTCACGTGAGATCGCGCGGATCTCAACAATGCCGTGATAGATCTCCGGAACTTCATTTTCAAGCAAACGGCGCAGGAAGTTGCGATGTGCGCGTGACAGAATGATTTGCGGACCGCGTGTGCCATCCTTCACTTCCATCACCACCGCGCGGATGCGGTCATGTAATTTCAGGCGCTCACCTGGTATTTTCTGGTTATTCGGCATCACACCTTCAGCCTTCATATCCAGTCCGATGGTGACGCCCTGCGCATTGATGGCTTGAACAAGACCTGAAACGATCTCGCCGGTTTGACGTTCGAAGTATTGCATTTGATTCGAACGTTCCGCCTCGCGGATGCGCTGCTGGATCACCTGCCGCGCAGTTTGAGCTGCCACACGCCCAAAGTCCGCGGGTGTGGTTTCAACGACCAGCATGTCGCCGGGCTGAACCTCAGGGTTGACCTTGCGCGCCTCTTCCAAAAGCACTTCAGTGCGCGCATCAACAATACCGTCTTCAACCACTTCCTTCTCGGCATACACGGTCACAAGCCCGGTTTCAGGATCTAATTTCGCTTCCACCTGCTGTGCAGAGGATGCGCCCACCGTGCGGCGATAGGCGGATACCATTGCCGACTCAATTGCAGCGACGACAATATCCTTGGTTAATTGTTTTTCTTCAAGCACTTCATTGAATGCTAATGCAAAATCGTTTTTTGCCATGCTGCCAGCTCCATACCTGCTATTTACAAGCGAAGAAGTGGGGGCTACCCACTTCTCGGCGTTTTCTCTATTGGGTTGTCCTTACCTGCGAAATTTTAGCATAGAGGCAGTGAAGGCGCAAGGTATAATCTCCGCCATGATTGAAAGAGACATGCAAAAAGCCGCGTTACGAGGCGAACCCTCCTATGTCTGGCGGGACGGGCAGGAACGCCGCCTTCAGATGATTTCACACTTTGCGGGCGAACGGGTCCGCGGGCGGGTGCTTGAAAACGGCTGTGGGGTGGGAATGTATGTTGAGAAGCTGGCAGGCCTCGGCGCAGATGTGATCGGTTTGGAATATGATTTTGAGCGCGCGCTTGATGCCAGAGTCAATTCGGACAAGATCATAAATGCCGCCGGTGAATCCATCCCGCTTCCTGCTTCGACCTTTGACCTGATCCTCAGCCACGAAGTGATCGAACACGTCCAGCATGACCGCGCTGCGATTGAAGAAATGGTGCGCGTGCTGAAGGTGGGTGGGCGCGCCGTGATCTTTTGCCCCAACCGCGGCTATCCTTTTGAAACGCACGGAATCTTTTGGAAGGGGAAATATTATTTTGGGAATATATTGTTCGTGAATTATCTGCCGCGGGTTCTGCGCAATAAACTGGCGCCGCATGTGCGCGTTTATTCGAGGCACGATATGGGAAAAATATTTGATCGCCTGCAAGTGAAATTCATTGAACGCACGATCATCTTTGGCGCGTACGATAATATCATCGCCCGTTTTGGCGTATTAGGAAAATTCCTGCGCGCAGTGTTGCAATTTTTGGAATCGACACCGTTGAAGGGATTTGGGCTTTCGCACTTTTGGGTGGTGGAGAAAATATAGATATAGGGCTTACATAGAATGGAGGTTGGCAGCCCACAGATGACTGACCGTGATGATCTTTTATCTTGCAGTCATTGTTTGAAATTTTGCGATAAGAATCCTGTGTTATAATCCCGCCGCTTTGATTCTTCATCCTTCGATTTACTCAGGATCAGAATCAAGCGACATCTTGCCTGGGACGGGCAATAAGCGTCCCTGAGCGGGTTCGTATTCCCGCTAAACTCATTCCGTTCCGCGCCAGTCAATGAACTGCGCGTTGGAGAACGGCAAAAGTTAAGGAGTAATAATGGCTGTCATTTCCATGAAGGCCCTGCTTGAGAGCGGTGTCCACTTTGGGCATCGCACGAACAAGTGGGATGCCCGTATGAAACCGTACATCTTCACCGAGCGTAATGGTATTCATATTCTTGACCTGCAACAGACTGTCAAGTTGTTGAATCAAGGCTATAACGTCATTCGCGATACCGTGGCAAATGGCGGCAATGTTTTGTTCGTTGGTACAAAACGCCAGGCGCAGGAAACAGTGGCTGAAGAAGCCACCCGCTGCGGCATGCCGTATGTAACCGAGCGCTGGATGGGGGGTATGCTCACAAACTGGGCTACGATGTACAAGCGCATTCAGGAACTGGAGCGCCTCGAGAAACTACGCGCTACAGATGAGATCAACCGCCTTACCAAAAAGGAAGGTCTGTTGATCGAACGCGAGATCATCCGCTTGCAGACCCGTTTGTCCGGCGCCCGCATCATGAAGCGCCGCCCTGATCTGCTTTTCATCATAGACGTGGGACGGGAAGATGCTGCTGTTCGTGAAGCGAACCTGCTCAAACTGCCGATCGTGGCTTTGGTGGATACCAATTGCAACCCCCAAAATATTGATTATGTGATCCCCTCCAACGATGATGCCATTCGCGCCATCAAACTGCTGGTAGGCAAAATGGCGGACGCAGTGCTTGAAGGCAAAGCCATGCGCAAGGAAGAAGAACCCGAGCAGGCTGGGGATCTTAATTCTGAAGGTAAGCCGAAATCCCGCCCGTCTCGTAAACCCCTTTCTGAAGCAGAGCAGGATGAGACTATGGGCGATGAGGCCTTGCTTGGTGAATCCACTTTGGCGAAACTAAGTGTCGGACGCCAGGTTGAAGATACCCCGCCAGTGGCTGAAAAAGCGGCAGAAGAAAAGAAACCTCGCGTTAGCAAGGTGGAAGACGCTGCTCCCACGGTTGAAAAAGCGGCAGGAGAAAAGAAGCCTCGCGCCAGCAAGCAAGCAGACGCTGTACCCGCGGCTGAAAAAGCGGCAGGAGAAAAGAAGCCTCGCGCCAGCAAGGTGGAAGAAACTACACCCGCGGCTGAAAAAGCGGCAGAAGAAAAGAAACCTCGCGCCAGCAAAGCAAAAGATGACGCTGCTGAAGTTAAGGCAGAATAATTACAAAGTGCCGCACGCATGTCAGACATGCGTAATTAAACCAGGATTAAGATATTTACTCATAATGTCTGTCAAATGGTTTAGTAATTTGTGCAACAAGCGGTAACAAGAACTGTAAAGTTGGATCAAGGATTGTGAAATGGAAATAACAACTGAGATGATCAAGCAATTACGAGCCGCAACCAACGCTCCGATGTTGGACTGCCGCAAAGCATTGCAGGAAGCGGATGGAGATTACCAAAAAGCCGTAGACTGGCTGCGCGAAAAAGGCATGGCGACTGCCGCCAAACGCGCTGACCGCGACGCTTCAAATGGTGTGGTTGAAATGTACTCCCACGGCGGTGGACGTGTAGGCGTTATGGTTGAAGTCAATTGTGAAACCGATTTCGTGGCCCGCGCTGAGCAATTCCGCACCCTGGCGCATGAGATCGCATTGCAGATCGCAGCCAGCGCGCCAAAATATGTCAAAGCGGATGAAATTCCCGCCGCAGAACTTGAGCATGAAGCCGACATCGCGCGCGCGCGCGCCATTGAAGAAGGCAAGCCCAAGAATGTAATGGCGAAGATCGTGGAAGGCCGCGTTGAGAAGTTTAAAGATGAAGTTTGCCTGATGCGGCAGGCCTACATTCGTGATGAGTCACTGACCATTGAAAAGCTGATTTTACAAAATGTGGCGGCGATTGGCGAAAGTGTGATTGTCCGCCGCTTCCAACGTTGGGAACTGGGCGAAGGCACAAATCAATAATAAGTTTAAAAAGCCAGCCTTCGGGTTGGCTTTTTTTCGAGTAGGTCAAATTTTTTTGTTTGCCAGATTGAGCGATAATAAATGACTGGAGGTATGAATGGCTGAATTGAAATATAAACGGATCCTGCTCAAATTAAGTGGCGAAGCGCTTGGCGGCAAATCTGGTTTTGGCATTGACGTGGATGAAGCCGAATCAATTGCAAGCCGTATCAAAGAAGTCCGTGAGATGGGTGTGGATGTGGCTGTAGTCATCGGTGCGGGCAACTTGTGGCGCGGCAAGCAGGGACTGGAGCGGGGCATGGATCGTTCGACTGCGGATTATATGGGTATGCTGGCCACAGTGATGAACGCCATGGCCTTGATGGATGCCCTTGAAAGACAGGGTGTTTACACACGCGTCATGTCTGCCATTGAGATGCGTGCCATTGCCGAGCCTTACATTCGCCGGCGCGCTGTGCGTCATCTCGAAAAGGGCCGCGTGGTCATTTTTGGCGCAGGGACAGGCAATCCGTTTTTCTCCACAGATACCGCAGCCGCTTTACGCGCCACCGAAATAGACGCGCAGGTTGTCATCAAAGCCACCAAGGTGGATGGCATCTATGATTCAGATCCAAAGCAGAATCCCAACGCGAAGAAATTCGATCATTTAAGTTATATCGAAGTCCTTAACCTCCGTCTTGGAGTAATGGACAGCACCGCCATTACATTGTGCATGGAAAATAACCTGCCCATTCTTGTGCTCAATCTTTGGGACGATCATGCCCTGCTCAGTGCATTACGCGGTGAAACGGTAGGGACGTTAGTGAGTGCTTGAGAAATAAAATGATGGAAGGAGGAAAGGTTTGTTAATTGAGAGTCTCTCAAATTTTTACATTTCCTCTCACTTTTTTACTGCCCCCATAGCCTAAATTCTTATTTTAAGGTATCCTTATGTAGTAATTATTTTCAGGAGGAAGATCGTGAGTACAGACGAAATTAAAGATCTGTTGAAAGATGCCGAAACCCGCATGAGCGGCGCGATTCATTCTCTGGTAGATCATCTCGCCGGCATTCGTACGGGACGCGCCAGCCCGGCGTTGGTTGAAAAACTCCCGGTGGAGTATTACGGCACACCCACTCATCTTATGCAACTGGCGTCGATCAGTGTGCCTGAACCGCGCTCGTTGTTGATCAAACCCTTCGATGCGGCTTCCATTAAGGATATTGAAAAAGCGATTCAGGCCTCAAACCTCGGCTTGAATCCCAACTCTGATGGAAAGGTCATCCACCTGAACCTGCCTCCGCTGGACGAAGAGCGCCGCCGCGACCTTGTCAAACAAATGCACCATCGGCTCGAGGAAGCCCGTGTGGCTGTACGAAATATCCGCCGTGACCTGCACAACGATATTCGTGAATATGAAAAGGAAAAATTGATCACGGAAGATGATCTCAAACGCGGCGAAGAAGACCTGCAGAAACTGACCGACAAGTTTGTTGAAGATATCGCCAGGCACGGCTACACCAAAGAAAATGAGATCATGGAAGTGTGATTTACTTTGAGACGCTGTAAATGACTCCACTGCAAAACCAATTAAACACGAAGGTCACTAAGGAACACCAAGTAAAAGCCCTTCATTTATTTATTAACCTTTGTGTACTTCGTGTCCTTTGTGTTTGAAGACCTTTTTGCAGTAGACTCATAAATGGTATTAAAAAAAGCGTTTATCACATGGCTGAAACACCCTCTGCGATTCCCCTTGAAAAAATCCCCCAGCACGTTGCCATGATCATGGACGGCAATGGGCGTTGGGCGCTTCAACGCGGCCTGCCGCGCCTGGCCGGACACAAGGCAGGCACAGAAAACCTGCGCCGTGTCATCCGTTCGACGGTTGAATTTGGCGTGAAATACTTAACGATTTACGCATTTTCCACTGAAAACTGGGGACGTCCGCCTGAAGAGGTGAAAGGGTTAATGCTCATTCTTCAGGATGTGATCGATCACGAATTGAACGAACTCCATAAAGAGGGCGTGCAGCTGCGTCACATTGGGCGGTTGGAGGGACTGGATCCGAAGATCCAAAAAAAGGTTCTCAAAGCCATCGAGTTGACGAAGAACAATGACCGTCTTATTTTGAACGTTGCATTCAATTACGGCGGACGGGACGAGATCGTCTGCGCGATCCAGAAGATCATCAATGACGGCATCCGTGCCGAAGATATTACCGATGAATTGGTCGGCAAATATCTGTTTACGGCAAATGTGCCGGACCCCGATCTCATCATCCGCACATCAGGCGAATTGCGCGTCAGTAATTTCCTGATCTGGCAGGCCGCTTATTCAGAATGGTACATCACGCCGACCTTCTGGCCTGATTTTGACAAGGAAGAATATCGCCATGCGTTGGAGTCGTTTGCCCAGCGTGACAGGCGATTTGGAAAGGTATCTTCGGGGGAACTTCTGGAATCCAATGCGTAGAAGGTTAATCACAACCCTCGCTTTGACTACAATTGGTATGCCCGCCGTCCTGCTTGGCGGCATCTTTTATTTTATATTGATGGGGACATTCCTGATCGGCGCGGCCTGGGAGTATGTGCAATTATTCCGCGCGGTAAAGATGGAACCTCAAATTCATATCACCATGGGCGGCGTGGCTTTCATTCTCCTCACGCGCATGTTCTTTCCGGAATACGCCATGCCCGTGTATGCCGCCGCAATTCTGATTGCGCTGGCATATCATCTGATTGCTTATGAACGCGGCCGCGATCAGGCCGCGCTTGATTTTGCCATTACCATCGCAGGGCTGACCTACCTGGGCTGGATTGGCGGATATTTATTTGAGTTGCGTAATCTTACCGAAGGCGGCTGGTGGTTCATGCTCGTTTTGCCTTCGGTCTGGCTTGCAGATTCAGGCGCCTACTCCATTGGCAGGGCCTATGGAAAACATAAAATGGCGCCGCGCCTCAGCCCCAGGAAAAGCTGGGAGGGTTACGCTGCCAGTGTTTTTACCGGCATGATCGGCGGTGCTTTCCTTGTATATGCCTATTCCACATTCGGAAATTTTTCAGGAAATATCACCATCCTGCAAGGCGCATTGCTCGGGCTCATCCTTGGAATACTTACGCCGCTGGGCGACCTCGGCGAGAGCATGATCAAACGGCAATCGGGTCTCAAAGATTCAAGCGACATTATTCCCGGTCACGGCGGCTTTTTTGACCGCGTTGATTCGTGGTTATGGGGCGGGGTGATCGGTTATTACTTCCTCGTCTGGTTCATCCTATAAACTCTGGAGGCAAAATGGAAGTCCGTGGCGCTACACCTACTCGTAATCTCGCGCTGGAATTGGCGCGTGTCACTGAAGCAGCAGCCATGTTGGCAGGTCGCTTTATGGGACGGGGAGATCAAGAAGGGGCGGATCAGGCCGCTGTCAATGCGATGCGGTTAGTCCTCAGCACTGTGGATATGAACGGCGTCATCGTCATCGGAGAAGGGGAGAAGGATAAGGCGCCGATGTTGTTCAATGGAGAGAAGGTCGGCAACGGTTCATCGCCTGACGTGGATGTGGCTGTGGACCCCGTTGACGGGACCCGCCCTTTGGCATTTGGCCGCTCAAATTCGCTTGCGATGGTGGCGCTTGCGCCGCGCGGCACGATGTTTGACCCTGGCCCTTTTGTATACATGAATAAACTTGCTGTGGGTCCTGAAGCAAAGGGGAAGATCGATATTGAAAAGTCAATCACTGAAAATCTCAAGGTGATTGCAAAAGCCAAAGGGAAACGCATAGAGGATTTAACCATCATCATCCTTGACCGCCCGCGTCACGATGACATGGTTGCCGAGATCCGCAAGGCTGGCGCGCGCATCCGCCAGATACCGGATGGTGACGTAGCTGCCGCGTTGATGACCTGCTGGCCTGATTCGGGTGTGGATGTTTTACTCGGGATTGGCGGCACACCGGAAGGCGTGATCACTGCCTGCGCACTGCGCGCCATGGGCGGCGAGATTCAAGGCAAGCTCTTCGCGCGTGACGATGATGAATTACGGCGCGGCCGCGAAGCAGGCTATGATTTTGACAAAGTGCTGACAATGAATGATCTGGTTTCATCGGAGGATGTATTCTTTGCCACGACGGGCATTACCGATGGCGAATTGCTCCAGGGTGTGCGCTATTACGGCGATCACATCACGACGGATACGCTTGTGGTGCGCGGACTGACGGGCACCATCCGCCGCATCAACGCCACACACAGCACAGAAAAACTGGATAATTTAAGTTCGATACAGTATTAATTTTTTACTGCTACCATGTCGTTGCGAGGGCTGGTGGTTGAGTAGGGCGAGTGCTTTTCTCGCCCGTATCGAAACCAACAGAGGCTACCATTTGCTTTCCTGACCGTATAGTCCCCAGAGAAGGAGAACCTTA
>Ga0209002_10003856_pt1 | contig 11914 bp, 11 predicted proteins | sample Rifsed16ft2_FD_184010 | JGI IMG/M metagenome (GOLD analysis project Ga0209002, IMG submission 184010) | Soil microbial communities from Rifle, Colorado, USA - sediment 16ft 2 (version 2) | ecosystem: Environmental > Terrestrial > Deep subsurface > Rock core/Sediment | place: Rifle, Colorado...
GGAATTGCACGAAGAATCCGGGTTGACCGTGCCTGTTTTACGACTGTGCGGGACGATAATGATTGACGCTAGTCCGGATGGGGGAATCGGATTGTACGTTTTTAAGGGGGAATCGGTTGATCGGCATGTAGTCCATTCTGTGGAGGGCTTAACAGAATGGATTCCAGCCAGCGACCTGAATAGCTTTGCCCTGGTGGAGGACTTGCCAGTCCTGCTGCCGAAAGTCATCGAATGGGACCCGATCATGCCGCCGTTTTCAGCCCGATATTATTACGATGAAGCTCAACAACTTCAGATTGTTTTCGCCGCTGAGTCGGATTCTGGCGTAACCAATTCGTAAAATACCAGTATCGTGCTGCCGTACCGGCGCTGGTCGAACTCTACCAGGTTGGTAAGTGTGACCGATTCGTATTCCACTGGGTCGATCTGAACGATGGTCCAGGATTCGTCGGATAACCAGCCAATATTTTGATCAAGAGCATGCAGGGCAGTGATCCACAATTGCTTATATTGCGGCGGCGCGATATAGATATAGTCAAAACGGTAATCGGGCGATTTTCGCAAGATATCGAGAGCATCCCGCTGCGTAACATCCACGCCTTTTTCAAGGTGTGTAATTTGAACATTGGCTTTGATGGTGGCGACCGCCTGGCGATTTAAGTCATTGATGCGCGCATATCGTGCCCCACGGCTAAGCGCCTCCAATCCAACTGAGCCGGTTCCGCCAAACAAATCCAGCCAGGTGGCGTCAATTACATCAGCGCCGATGATGTTGAATAACGCTTCTTTGACGCGATCGGTGATCGGGCGGGTAATATCGCCGGGGACGCCTTTCAGACGTATTCCGCGGGCTTTTCCGCCTATGATGCGTGGGTTCGCCAAATTGGGCTCCGGGGTTGTATTTTAGAATTGCTTAAAGCCGAGCAAATCGCTGGCGGATCGACTCATCTTCCCTGGTCAACGTATCAATAAATTTCGGCATGAACTCTGAACGGCGCATGCGCAGTGCCATGGGCGCTAACTCCTTAATGTCGTCCAACGTCACCTGAGCGCGTCCATCTGCGGCAGCGAAAGCGCGCGCCGCCTCGAACAGGGTGATTTCAGCACGCAAGGTATCGATTTTGAGGTCTTGAACCAATTTGATGCCGGCTTGAGCCACTTCCGCAGGAATTTGAACAAGGGGGAGGAGTGCTTTCGCCGAGGCAATTTCTGCCACAGCGATTTGGGTGGCATCCGCAAAGGAGGCGATGGTCTCGCGCGGGTTGTTGAGGTAGGCGCGAGTGCGGTGATAGGCTTCCAGCCGTTGAGCCGCTTCCGTGAGGCCTTGAACCACCACGCGCAGTCCGAAACGGTCCATGATTTGCGGCCGCAGGTCGCCTTCTTCCGGGTTCATCGAGCCGACCAAGGCAAATCGGGAACGGTAGGTGGCGGAAATCGAAGACCGGCGCACCGTATAAAGTCCAGAAGCCGAGGCATCCAAAATGGCGTCGCTGATAGCGTTGTCGAGCAGGTTTACTTCGTCGACAAACAGCAGATTCAGATCGGCGTGCGCCAGAATGCCGCGCTTGAGTCGCATGCGCTCGTGAACGGCAGCCCGTTCATCAATGCCGCCCACAACGTCCTCGAGCAGTGCATTGAGCGGCAATTCGATCAACTTGACCCGGTCAGCGCGGGTGAGCGGTTCGCCGCGGGCATATTTGGCGGCGCAATCCGGGCAGACAGCGTCCATTCCGCCAAATTCGACATCCTCCGGCAGGCAGCCGTAAAAACAGGAACTGCGTTCCACTGGCGGCAAGAGATCCATCAATCCACGCACCGCGGTCGTCTTACCGGTGCCGCGTGGACCCATCAATAAAACACCGCCAATCGCCGGGTTGATGAGGTTCAGCAGCAGCGCCAGTTTCATCTCGTACTGCCCAACCAGGGCGAGAAATGGGAATGGCAGCATTTCTGCCAGGCCAAAATCCTCAGCCGGCTGCTGTTCCTTGAGGGAACGTCCGGAAACTATCTCGATCAGCTCGCGCAGCGAGCGCACGCCGGTAGAGACGAGTTCACCATCCTGGTCGGGTGCGGGAGTCTTGTCTTCCATAAGGTTCAGGCTTTTACGTCGTTATACGTCCAATAGCGGTTGGCGATGAAATTCCAGACCATCACAATCAAAATTACGATGGCTAACGCCAGGTTGTGAGCTACGATCACCGGGGTGAGCGGCTTAAAGGTCCATCGCCCGGTGAAGAATTCGGTCAAGGCTTTCTCCAGGTAGGAGAAAAGCGGAGTGCGAATGAGCAGGCCGATGACGCTAACTGCCACAAATTGGGTGAGTTGACGCGCCATCGGCTTGGAACGAGAGTCCGGATAGGTCCACAGCCGATTCCAGGTGAAATTGCTGATGACTGCCAGGATGAAGGAGATGACGCTGGCCCACACCACGTTTTCTTTGAAGAATCCCACCAGGTTGGTCAGAAAGTTGAATACACCAAAGTCGATGACGGCGCCGGCAGCACCAACAATGGCAAATCGAATGAATCGACTGCGTTCTTTAGCGTTGGTGAAAATCATGACAACCCCAACTTTGTGCGAAAATAGGGGATGGTGCGTGCGATACCCTCTGCCAATGAGACGGTAGGCTGCCAATCCAGTATTGATTTGGCGCGGGTAATATCCGGCCGACGGCGCTGCGGATCGTCTCCCAGGCGCAGATCCGGTTTCTTGATGATGCCAGCAGGATTATCCGTTATTTTATTGATGGTTTCGGCAAATTCAAGAATAGAAATCTCGGAAGGGTTGCCAATATTGACCGGCAGATGCTCGTCAGAAAGCAGCAGGCGGTATATGCCCTCGATCAAGTCGTCCACAAAGCAGAAGGATCGGGTCTGTTGACCATCGCCGTAGACGGTCAGGGGTTCACGGCGCAGCGCCTGTTGGATGAAGTTAGGCACCACCCGGCCGTCATCCAACCGCATGCGGGAGCCGTAGGTGTTGAAAATTCGGACGATATGCGAATCGATACCATGGGTGCGGTGATAGGTCATGGTCAATGCCTCGGCGAAGCGCTTGGCTTCGTCGTACATGGAACGCACGCCGATCGGATCTACGTGGCCCCAGTAAGTCTCCTTCTGTGGATGCTCCAGCGGGTCGCCATAAATCTCGCTGGTGGATGCCAGCAAGAATTTAGCGTTTTGAGCCCGGGCAACTCCCAGCGAATTGTGGGTGCCGAGTGCGCCAGCCTTCATGGTTTGAATTGGTAAATTCGTATAGCCATAAGGCGAGTTGGGATTGGGGCTGGCGGGCGAGGCAAAATGCATCACCGCATCGACTTTTCCAGCTACGAATATGAAATTGGCTACATCATGTCGGATAAATTCAAAACCCGGCTTGCCAGCAAGGTGAGCCAGGTTATCGGGGCTGCCGGTGATGAAATTATCCATCCCAACCACGCTGTGACCTTCTTTGAGCAGGCGGTCGCACAAGTGGGAACCCAGGAAGCCCGCTGCACCAGTGATTAATACACGCATAAAAATGATTCCATTCTTTGTTTCAAGGTTATTCCCAATCCATCCGGCTGACAAGCCCGTCACCGGTGATTTGTTGCGTTTTGGCAGTTTCAGAATCGATCAACCAGATATTACCCTGATTAATAATGGCGATGAATTGCGGTTGATTTTCCAACCGGCCCGGCGCCCAGATGACTGTTTGCGGTTCCAACCCGGTAGAGCCTTCTGGCGGAAACATTCGTGTGCGATTCGAGCCGTCCTGATCCAGGGTGAACAGGCGGTAACGGCTGGAACCGCTCTGTTCCGGGAAGGCGGCTTCAAGATAGGCTACTTTCGAATATCCTGCACTGAAGGACGGCGAAAAGCTTGGATTAGCAAACATCCCGGTAGATTGAAGAAGTGGAACCTGCAACCCGCTGGCGATTTGGATGGAAGTCAAATCGAATCTTGGCGAGGATTCCGGATTGGTCAAATTGCTGTCGCCTGCGTGAGTCACCACATACAATTGCTGGCTGTCAGCTGACCAGGTTATTGCTGGCACCCAGGCCCAGTCGGCGCGGGTCTGGTAGGGAAGGATTTCCGCCAGCGGGGAAAACCCACCCTCTTCAAAATTGACCAGCCCAACTGAATCCGGGCGAGCGTAAGCCAGCTGTGTGCCGTCTGGCGACCAAATAAAAGTAATACCCCACCAGCCGTAAATGCCGCCAGTATTTGCGCCAATTAACTCATCGCTGGAAAGGACAATACCGTCCGACCCGACTACTAGTTGGCGTAGATCATTATTGGCCTGCCAACCGGGGGCAGCAGTACGCGGCTCAACGGTTGAGTACAGAATGGTTTGGGCAGCGTTCGGCGTCCAATCGGCATAATGGATCACGTTTTTAACGCCCAGGTCAAACAATGCGGGTGGATCAGTCGAGAGATTTGCAGCCCATAAGCTGTTGATATCCGGGCTGGTATTGTTCTGGTTGGAGCGAGTGAAAAGCAACCAGGATCGGTCTGGTGAAAGTGAAAATACCCGCCCATCCAGGTCGCCGGTGGTAACAATTGGCAAACGGTTGCTGGTGGTGGTTTCCACCATCCAGGCGTTGCCGCCATTGATATAAACCAGCCTGCCTGGGATCGAGATGGGGGAAAATGGCGCCTGCACGCCGACCATGATGATTTCTGCAATCGGCGCAGTGTGGGTTTCGTTCTTAAAGATGGTTCTGGCGACTTCGACCCCATTTTCCATCAGGCGGCGATAGGTAATTTGTTGCAGTCCGTTTTCCCCGGGTTGAATCAACAGGCTCTTACCTTCTGGTAAAGTTTCATTACGCACCGTTTGGTGTTCGAAGGGGATATCCTTTTCCTCGACCTCGTATTCCTCGGTAACCCGGAAAATGGTGATTTCCAGCGGAGCTGTGATCAAGGTGAAGGTTGGGGGTTCGGTGCGGTCTAACTCGGTCAAGTTAAGTCCGGCCTGCTCAATGGCGCTCTGAACATTCGCGCCAGAAGCGATCTCAAGATTGAAGGTCTTCTCCTGGTCATTAATTGTGATCGGGACCATGGTTTGAGTAGGCGTAACTTGAGCGCCGCAGGCTGCAATGAAAAACGGAAAGGCGATCATCAAAGCCCATAGCAACCAGGGCGCCGACGAATGAGCCTGGGTGCTATTGCGTGTAGATTGCATACGGATTAAGGGGAAAGTCACTGAATCGAGTATAATCAGCCGAGAAATTTTGAACGCGACAATTATAGCATGACAGACTCTGAACCATTTCGCCAATCCCACACCCTGACCGCCCGTATTGAGGCGATTCTTTTCGTTGCACCTCAGCCGGTCACTGTTCAGCAATTAGCTGAAGCCTTGGCGACGCCCATGGCGGAAGTGGAAGCAAGCCTGAAAATCCTCGATCAAGAGCTGCAGAACGGCCGCGGCATTAATCTGCAACGGCACGAGGGCCGGTACCAATTGACCACCGCACCGGAATTGGCCGAGGAAATTGAAAAATATCTTGGGTTGGAAGCGACCGCCCATTTGAGTCGAGCGGCTCTGGAAACCCTGGCGATTGTTGCGTATCGCCAACCCATTACCAGGCCTGGCGTCGATGCCATCCGCGGCGTCAACAGCGACGGCGTAATGAAGAGCCTGCTCTCCAAGGGGCTGATTCAGGAAATTGGCCGAACAGAAGGCCCGGGAAGGCCGATTTTGTACGGCTCGACCCAGGATTTCCTGCAACATTTTGGAATAAACTCGCTGGAAGATTTACCGCCATTTGAACTGCTGGATCAAGAAGGCGTCACTCATAATGAGGACCAGCGCCTTTTAAAGGATTAATAATGACTGAAGAGCGAATTCAAAAAATCCTGGCGCGGGCTGGTTTTGGCTCCCGCCGGGCGAGTGAAGTGTTAATCGCCGACGGACGTGTGCGGGTAAACGGCGTTCAGGTGGTATTGGGTGCCAAAGCCGATGCCGCCAGGGATAAGATCACAGTGGATGGCCAACCTATCCCTAGCGCAGCTCCCGCGGACGTGTACATCGCCTTGAACAAACCGCGCTTTGTCCTTTCAGACAACGCCATGGATGACGAGCGAAAAACTGTTTTTGATCTGGTTCCCGTACCCGGACCACTTTTTGTAGTCGGCCGGCTGGACTTTGAGAGCGAAGGCTTGATTCTATTGACCAATGATGGCGAGTTGGCCAACAAGCTAACCCATCCGCGCTTTGGCCACGAGAAGGAATACCGGGTTTTGGTCGCAAAACGGCCGGATGAGGAACAATTAGCCATCTGGCGGCGCGGCGTGGTGATGGAGGACGGTCATAAGACTGCGCCAGCAGATGTGCGCATCGAATCGGTCATGGGTAAAGGCGCCTGGCTGCGCATCACCATGCACGAAGGGCGCAAACGCCAGATCCGTGAGATCTGCATGCAGATTGGGCTGCCGGTCGTGCGTATTCTGCGTTTCCGCATCGGAACGCTGCAATTAGGCGGGTTAAAATCAGGTGAATGGCGCAATTTGATGCCGCTTGAAATCCGGGCATTAAAATCACCGGTTACCCGCATCGAGAAAAAGCCGTTCCCACAGACCACGAGAAAGCCGGCTACCCAGGCCGCGAGAAAGCCGGCGACACAGGCTGCGAAAAAGCCAACCAGCCGGCCTCGGCCGCCATTTGGAACCAAAAAACCATAACAAAAGCGGGTGTTTGAGAATTCAATCTCATCCACCCGCTTTTTGTTGAGCTGACCCAATCAGCTTATTCGAAAGTGGTTTCAGACGGCAAGGCTTTTTGTAAAGTCTTGATCACTTCCAAACCTTCCGCTGTTGCCTTGGGCTGTTTCCGGATGAAGTCTTTCAACTTGTCAATATGCACCGCCGGAGTGGGTGAATCCACCACATCCACTTCGACCTTGGGGTTCGTAAACACCACTACAGCCTGAGGATCCGGCAGTGCCAACTCGGGGGCATTCTTCTTGAATGACTTCATGAGGTCGTTCAAAGCATACTGGGCATCCAACTCCGGGCGGCCGATGGAGTCCTGACCGAAGAGTTTGAGGTAAAAGTTACCGCCTTTTTGGCGGAATCGACCTTTGGACTCGTCGTATGTAATTTTGCCGCCGACCGGTGTGGGCACGATTGCCCAGACTCCCGTTGGCCCGGTTAGCAAGTGCGGGATGCCGGCTGTATAGTGATACAGCACGTACTTATCTTCCAGACCCTTCAGATTGGCCGAAATCATTTCATCCGGGCGGGGAGAGCGTCCCCAGCGGTTGCCGTAGTAAACACCAACCTGGGTCAGCAGGAAACCAATCAGCAGGGAGCCAAATGTGATGGTAATCTCTTCGGGCCGGGCGAAGGAAAAATATAACCCGATGCCCAGGATGGCCAGTGCTGCCATAGTCAAAACCTGGCCAATTTTTTTATTGCGTTTGATCAATTTTTCGTTGCTAACAATCTTCATTATCAGTCCTTATTCAGTGGGGGTGAGTGATTCCAATAACGCCAGGCGATCCTTTATCGCCAGGCGCAGGCTATCCAATAATTCAGCCTGGACGGCCTGGCGGGCAATGCGGATGGCGTTTACCAGTGCCCGGCTGTCTGAACGTCCATGGCCAACAAATACTAAACCGTCGATGCCCAACAAAGGAGCTGCGCCGGTTTCTGACGGATCCAAAATTCTTTTAAGCTTGTTGAAGGCGGGTTTTGCCAGTAAGGCGCCTATTTTGGTCACGAATGAAGACATCAACTCGGTACGCAGGTTATCAACCAACAGTTTGGCTACTGCTTCGGATGATTTGAGTAAAATGTTGCCAGTAAAGCCGTCTGTCACCACTACATCCGCCTGACCGCCAAACAGCTCTTTGCCTTCGACATTGCCAATGAAATTCAATCCGGATTTTTCAAGCAGCGGGTAGGTGTCATGGGTCAAGGCGTTTCCTTTGCCTGCTTCCTCACCATTGGAGAGCAGCCCTACCCGCGGATTGGGGATATTGAGCACCTTTTCAACGTAAATCGAACCCATGACGGCGAACTGCAGTAAAAACTCCGGGCGGCACTCCGAGTTGGCGCCAATATCGACCACAGCGCAATATCCACCTTTGACCGGGAACAAGGCGGTGAGTCCTGGGCGGGCTACTCCAGGAATTCGCCCAAGAACGCGCAGCGCGTTAAACATAGCAGCGCCAGTATTGCCGGCTGAAACGAAAGCCTGGGCGCGCCCGGACTTGATCAAACCCAAACCGACTGCCATGCTGTTGCGCGGTTTGCGGCGAGCCGCCTCTACCGGTTTCTCGCCCATTTCGACCAGATCCGGCGCATCCTCAATCAGGATCGGCAAGTTTTTGAGGTTGAGCGCTTTTAATTTAGGCTCAATCAAAGCTTGATTGCCTACCAGGATGATTTCTTCGCCGAACAGCTCTGCAGCGGTGACCGCGGCTTGAATTTCTGGGTCGGGGTATTGATCACTGCCCATCGCGTCAAGGACAATCGTCATGAGTGCTCCTTATGCGTATAACCATAATTAGTGGGATAAATGTGGAGGTGCAAAAATTCTTGACATCTACTCAGAGCCGATTATAATAGCGAAGCTCTCGCGCTGGTGCTGGAATTGGCAGACAGGCATGGTTGAGGGCCATGTGCCGCAAGGCGTGGGGGTTCAAGTCCCCCCCAGCGCACTACCAATTGTGCAAGTAAGTTAGTAAATATCACCAATAATTGGTGGTATTTTGCTATTAAACAGGACCCTAAAAATAATCTCATGGTTGAGTTGTGCAAATCGGGGACAAATTGCCTGGGTCAGGCATCATTTATTTTTTCATTCCTTTCGGCTGTCACCGGATTTTAATCAAGCGATACGGAATCCAATCATCGACAGTAAATATTAGCTGATATTTTCCAGCATCGAGGTTGGCGGTTATTTGTTCTTGAATGGCTGCGTCAGCAGATGGCGGCACAAGGATCCAGCAAATCGCCGGGTCTTGAATCAATTCAGTATAAGTGTCAAAACCATTATAAAAGAACCATTCTTCATGGGATTCATGCCCGGGAAGGTAGCGGATCGGGTAAGAGGTTAACACTTTTTGACACGAACCGCTGAAATCCAGCGAATCGATTTGCTCATTTAGGTTGGGCGAGAAAATTAATCTTTGTTTATCCTGCCATGCAGCGGTTATTCTGTCCTTCGAAAACAGGAAATTAAGAACGAATATACCGATTAAGACTGCAGCAATGACAAACCCGGTTGGGATTTTACCCAACTTCCAGCGATCCAGTTTCTGGAAAACATACTCACCAATCTTTTCAAGCGTCAACCCGGAAATTATGGCTAGCAGTGGGAAGACCAGAGAAAGGTTGCGAACGTCATAACTGGCGAACACAGCCCACAATACGGTAAATGGAATCACCAGAGTGACAATCAGTAGCTTGAATTTCCTGGGGAGAATGAAGAACCCGGGAATGAGCAGGACGTATAGAATGGCGTATTTCCCCAGGCTGTTGATTGCGAATGCCAGGTGACCTGCGAGCGTAGACGAATCGGAAGTGTCTGTAGAGATGGCGTAATACGCCGGCAACCCGGTCTGATCAAAATTTAACAGCGTTGGCAGAATTGTGCGGGAATACCCAACCAGGACTATCAATCCCGAAATACCGCCAACAATGAGAAACCAGCGCAGTGACGCTTTGTTGCGAATGCCATCCAACAAAACCAAAACCGCGAGGACAACCAATAAATAAGCGGCTGGCTGTTTGGTCACAACTCCAGTAGCAGCGATAACCATCACAAGGAATAGTTCTTTCCTGTTGTTCAGTATTTGTTGTGTTCGGCTATAGACCTGTATCGCCAACAGGCTTACGAAAGCCAGAGGAAGATCGACGTATGCCTCGCCAATGTTACTGCCGAGGAATTTCTTAATCAGAAAATAAAGGACGATAATGCCAATAAAATAGCCATAACGCTTTTGCTCCAAAGCAGCTTCGAAGAGCAGCAATGCCATCAGGACAGAAAATAATGGCATGATGGATTTCGAAAAAAAGCTGACCTGGATGTTGTCAATCAGTACATAAGGGATTGAAAGGTTAATGGGGATTAACTGCGGATAAAAAGTCTGATTTTCAGGGATTTTATTTTGCGCCCAGGTTTGCGCCCAGGTATTCCAGGCAAGTACAGAATCCCATTCACTAAACACAGTAACGGCATTACTGATCACATGCTTGAAAAACCACCAGCAAAGGCTAATCGCCATGACCATTAATATCGCAAGAATTATCGTCCGGACCAATTTGATGCCTGGATAAGCAATCTCGGATAAAAATATCGCCCTGAAGGAGGATTTCCAACCGTTAGCCACCTGAATGATTTTCTGGCTGGATTCATCGATCGTTTGAGTAAGTTGATTGCGGTAAAGATAGAGAATTAAGAGAAATTCGATGGCGATCAGTACAAATAGCGTCGTCCGGGTATACAGATGGATCTCGGTCAGAAAAGTAACAACAAGAAAATTTAACAGCAGCGAAAAAAGGAAAATAGTTGAAAATTGAAATACTATTCCGCCTTTTGGTTTTACCAGCCGGTTAAATATCAATCCAGGCAGGAGGATGGTTTGAATTACACCCAATACACCCAGGAAAAACATCTTAATTCTCCATTCGATCCATTTTCAATGATTATTTAACGCGAAAACAACAAACTTTTTGGTTGGTGCCTGCAAAAGCGGATTTACCTCGAAATTCCAGGTGATTTGAGGCGTCATATATGAAAGCCGCCTGGTCTGGCGGCTTTTTGATTTACGAATTTCGGCGGGTGATGTAAAGGGTCAACTGCTCCAGATGGTCGCGTTCCGGGCAAGCGGGAAGCTGCTGCAGTTTTTCCAACGCCAAGTCGACGTAGCGGTTGGCTTCCGACAGCGCCAGGTCGATGGCATCGCTATTTCGGATTTTCTCTACCAAACGGGACACCTGCTCGTCGTAGTGCAGGCAGTCTCCGGCAAGTATTTCCTGGGCATCTTCGTCCTCTGGGTGATTTTCGAGGAAGAACAAGGTTGGCAGCGTAATCAAGCCCTGGCGAAGGTCGCTGCCGACCGGTTTGCCGAGCTGCGACTGGTCGCTGGTGAAATCGAACACGTCGTCGATAATTTGGAAGGCCATGCCGATGTCGTAGCCGTACTGGCGAACCAAATCCGTTGTTTCAGGATCGACCGGGCTGATCAGCGCGGCGCAGCAGGTACAGGTTTCGAATAAAGATGCGGTCTTGGCGTAAATTCGTTGGTAATATTCTTCGCGATCGGCGCGGCAGCGGCTGGAAAACAGCTGGGTAATCTCGCCGTTGACAATAACGCCCAGAGTCGTGGCAAACAGGCTGATGGCTGGGACGGATTCAGTATCGGCAGCCAGTTTCGCGGCGCGGGCGAACAGGAAATCACCGGTGAGAACGGTGGCGCCGGGCGACCAGCGGGAGTTAAGGGTTGGGATGCCGCGGCGCAGCAGTGACCCGTCAATCAGATCGTCGTGCACCAGAGTGGCCGTGTGCAGGAGTTCGATGGCAGCCGCCAGAGTCACTAACTTTTCCTCGTCACCGCCGAGCATGCGTCCGGTGAGGATGGTCAAAGTCGGGCGTATTCGTTTACCGCCGGAGGAAATTAAATGATCGAGCGCGGCTTTCAAGTCGGGATTGTGACCTTCAGCCTGAGACCGCATCATAAATTCGACGCGGTGAATTTGGTCCTGGACGGGTGCAAAAAATGATGTGGTGGTGCTCAATCAATAACTCCAGTTGAATAATTTATCTGCATTTCTGGTGGTCGCATCCGCGACCTGTTCCAGCGTGATATTACGAAATTTTGCAATGGCCTGGGCTACCAGTGAAACATTCGCTGGTTCGTTGCGCTGCCCGCGATATGGGTGAGGCGTGAGGTAAGGTGCGTCGGTTTCGATCAGGAGGT
>Ga0209002_10003857_pt1 | contig 11911 bp, 13 predicted proteins | sample Rifsed16ft2_FD_184010 | JGI IMG/M metagenome (GOLD analysis project Ga0209002, IMG submission 184010) | Soil microbial communities from Rifle, Colorado, USA - sediment 16ft 2 (version 2) | ecosystem: Environmental > Terrestrial > Deep subsurface > Rock core/Sediment | place: Rifle, Colorado...
GCCTTTTTCTTCGTTCCCGCAGATCCGAAAACCAATAACCTAAGAGTGTTCGTGGTACGCGCGGCAGTCACCAAGGTTCGCTTCCTGTAGCGCGGTACTCCTTTCTGCCCCTCAGCAACCTGAGCGTCGAGAAGCACTCAGCACACAGCCGTCAGCGCTGGACCCCGGCCTGCCGCTCCAGGACCCGGCGGACCAGAACGTGGCGCTGGATCTTGCCGGTGGGGGTGAATGGCAGCTCCTCGAAGATCTCGACCATCTCCGGGAGCTTGTACGTCGCCACGTCGTCCTTCAGGAACGCCACGACCTCCTCCAGCGAGATCCGCTCGCCCGGCCGGGGGATCACACAGAGGCAGTTCCGCTCGCCCAGGCGCGGGTCGGGGATGCCGACGATGGCCGCGTGGAGGATCTTGGGGTGGGTGTAGAGGATCTCCTCGATCTCCCGCGGGAAGAACTTCTTCCCGCCGCGATTGATCATCTCCTTGAGCCGCCCAACGATCTTCAGGTTGCCGGCCCGGTCGAACTGGCCCAGGTCCCCGGTGCGGAACCAGCCGTCCGACGTGAACAGCTCCGCGTTGGCCGCGGGATTCTTGTGGTAGCCGAGGTGGACCGCCGGGCCATCGGCGGCGATCTCCCCCTCCGCCCCCGGCGGCACATCGCGGCCGTGCTCGTCGATGAGCCGGAGGCCCATGCCCGAGGAGGGCTTGCCCACTGTCCCCGTCACGGCCTCGGGGTCGTCGGAAAAGCGCGTGTAGGTGTGGAAGCCGGTCTCCAGCATGCCGTAGAGCTCGATCAGGTGGCCCTGCATCCGCGCGCGGAACTCCCGGATGGTCTCGATCGGGCAAGAGGCGCCCCCGGTGATGACCACCCGCAGCGACGACAGATCGAAGCGGCCCAGGTCGGGCTCGTTCAGCATCGAGATGATGGACGCGGGGGCGGTGGGGATGAAGGTCACCCGCTCGCGGTCGATCAGCTCCAGCGCGGTGCGGCCGGTGAACTGGTCGAGGAGGACTGCGCGGGCCCCCGCCAGCACCGTCTGGACGAGCGTGAGGTAGCCCCAGTTGAGGCCGAGCGGCAGGTAGATCAGGAAGACCTCCCGCTCGGTTACCTGCATGTCGCGGTTCAGGTTCCGGCAGGTGGAGAGGGTCGTGTTGTGGCTGTGGATCACCCCCTTGGGGTTCCCCGTCGTGCCCGAGGTGAAGGCCATCCGCATCACGTCGTCGGCCCCGAGGGGCTCGGCCCGCAGCGAGACGGGATCGTCGCCGTACACGATGTCGTCCAATGAGACGGCCCCGTTCCCCCGGGCCCCGAGGACGCAGACCGCCTTGAGGTCGGGCAGCTTCGGCCTGAGCTCCTCGATCATCTTGACGTAGTCGAAGCCCTTGAAGGTGGCCGGGCAGACGAAGGCGCGGCTCTCGGAGAAGCGGATGATGTACTCCACCTCGCGGCTCCGGAAGTCCGGCCCGATCTGGTTGGCCACCGCCCCGAGACGCTCGAGGGCGAAGAAGACGTAGGCGAACTCCACCCAGTTGGGGAGCTGGATGGTCACCACGTCGCCCCGGCCGATGCCCAGCGCTGCCAGCTTGGCGGCGACCCGGTCCACGCGGGTCTGGAGCCCCCCGTAGGTGACGCGGTGGCGCCGGTCCACGAGGACCTCCCGCTCAGGGTGGGCTGCCGCCCGCCGCTCCAGGATCTGGCAGAAGGTCTCGGTCCCCCAGTGGCCCGAGCGCGTGAACCGCTCCATCAGCTCCTTGGTCAGACGTGTCTGGAAGCTCATGGGTGTTTCCTCCCCGCCGCCTCCGTCTTCCGGTATACGTGGATGATCCGCCCGTAGGAGGACGCGCGCCAGCGTCTGAGCCGCGTACCGATGGCCTCCAGCACCGGGTGGTTGCCGGCGGCCGAGTTCCTGAACACCGTATGCGCCGGCACCCGGGTCTTCGGATACACCACCGAGCCCGCGGCCACCAGAGCGCCGGCCCCGATCCGCGCGCCGTCGAAGACCACGGCGTTGGCGCCGATCACCGCCTCCGCCCCCACCGAACAGCCGTGGAGAACCGCCCCGTGGCCGATGATGCACCGCCGGCCGACGACGACGCGCCCGTGCACTACCACATTGTCCTCGACGAGGCTCTCCTCGCCGATGACGATCGGCGCGAAGTCTCCCCGGAGGACGGCCCCGAACCAGATGCTCGCCCCCCGCCTGATCGTCACCCGTCCGACGATGTACGTCCCCGGCGTGACGAACGCAGAAGGATGGATCCGGGGCCGGTGGCGGCCGTAGGAGAACACGCCGGCCGGCCTCACGCCGAGTCCACCCGCCGCTTCTGGAGGGTCGCCTTGAGCCCTCCGGGCTTGAAGCCCCCGCCCTCCCCCTCGACGGCGGCCCACCACTGACCGTACTCCTCGCTCCGCTTGGCGGCCACGTGGAGGAGGAAGTGGTGCTCCCATGCCCTGCCCTGCCCCATGAAGTCCAGCGTGTCGTTGATGGTCTTCTTCACCGTCCGGACGGCGAAGGGCGGAAGCGCGGCGATCCGGAGAGCGAGCGCTCTCACCTCCTCCTCCAGGCGGGCGCTCGGGACCACGCGGTTCACCAGTCCCAGCCCGTGGGCCTCGTCGGCCGTCAGCGCCTCTGCCGTCCAGAGGAGCTCCTTGGCCTTCCGGGCCCCGATCTCCCACGGCTCCACCAGGAGCTGGACTCCGGCCAGGGCCATCTCCAGCACGGGATTCGAGAACCGCGCGGTCTCGTCGCAGACGATCAGGTCGCACATGGAGGCCAGCATCAGCCCCGCCGCCACGCAGTGGCCATGGACCTGGGCGATGGTCGGCTTCGGGAGGTTCCGGATCCTGAGCATCTTGTCGATGAAGAGCTCCCGCTCCATGTCGAGCCGGGTCTGGTAGGTATAGCGGTGCCGGTCGTAGCCCGGGTACTCGAGGTCGTGGCCGGCCGAGAAGGCCCGGCCCTGGCCGGAGAGGACGATGACGTGGATGTCGGAATCGGCCGCCGCGGCGGCGAAGGCCGCGTCCATCTCGTTGATGAGCGTGGGGTTCTGGGCGTTCAGCTTCTCCGGCCGGTTCATCCGGATCCGACAGATCGGCGCCGCCTTCTCGACCAGGATCGTCTCGTAGCCCATCATTGGCCTCCTGCCTGCCGCCGGACTCGCTCGATGACCTCGCCGTAGCCGTCGAGCTGGCGCGGCCAGTCCCGGTGGTCCGAGACCGGCCCCAGCACGATGTAGTCGGTCCCCGCCTCCACGTAGCCCAGGGCCCGCTCGGCGCACGCCTCCACCGGCCCCACCGCTCCGAACCGCTCCACGATCCGCGCCCCGTCGAGGCGGTACACCCGCTCCACGTACCGGGCGGCCGCCTCCCGGGCCCGCGCCGGGTCATCGTCCACGTTGGCGAAGAGGAACATACCGAGGGTGAATCCCTCCGCTTTCCGCCCCTCCTCTTGGAGGAAGCCTCGGAGGTCGGCCGAGAGGCGGCCGAACTTCCTGACGCTCGAGAAGGCGGCAATCCAGCCGTCGCCGTACCGGGCCGCCCGCCGGAGCGCCGCCGCGGAGCCGCCCCCCACCCAGATGGGGATGGAGGGCTGGACCGGGTGGGGGGAGATCTCCACGTCCCGGAAGCTGAAGTGCCGCCCCTCGTAGCTGAAGCGCTCGTTGGCCCAGAGGCCCTTGATGATCTCCAGGCTCTCGTTGGCGCGCGACCCGCGCTCGCTCAGCGGGATCCGCATGGCCGCGTACTCGAGAGGATGGTCCCCCCCGACCCCGATCCCGAAGATCACGCGCCCGCCCGAGAGCACGTCCAGGCTCGCGATCGTCTTGGCCATCAGCACCGGGTCCCGGAGCGGCAGGATGATGACGTCGCTGGCGATCCTGACGCGCTCGGTGACGGCGGCGAAGGTCGCCATCAGGGTGGTGGCCTCCAGGATCGGAGCGTGCCACTGGATGTGGTCCCCGACCTGGACCGAGTCGAACCCCACCGCCTCCGCCTTCCGCGCCAACTCGGTGAGCTCGTCCCGCCCGGGGACGCCCCCCAAAAAGGCGCCGACCGCGATGCCGAACCGGACGGGTGGGGTCGCCATCAGCCGCCCAGGTAGGCCGCCTTGACGTGCGGGCTCTCGCGGAGGCTCGCCGAGGGGCCGTCCAGCACGATCTTGCCCGTCTCCAGCACATAGGTGCGGGAGGAGATGGCCAGCGCCATCCGCGCGTTCTGCTCCACCAGGAGCACCGCCACCTTCCGGTCGTGGTTGATCGCCCCGATGATCCGCCCGATCTCCTTCACCACCATCGGCGCCAGGCCGAAGGACGGCTCGTCCAGAATCAGCATCCGCGGCTCCGCCATGAGGGCGCGGCCGATGGCCAGCATCTGCTGCTCACCGCCGGAGAGCGTCCCCGCCCGCTGGTGACGGCGCTCGGCGAGGCGCGGGAAGCGCCCAACGACCTCCTCTAGCGTGCGCTCCAGGGCGGTGCCGTCCCCCCCCCGGAGGTAGGCGCCCATCTTGAGGTTCTCGAGCACGGTCATGTGCGGGAAGAGCCGTCGCCCCTCCGGGGCGTGGCTCAGGCCCAGCGCTACCACCCGGTGGGCCTTCCAGCCCGAGATGTCGGTGCCGTTGAAGACGATGCGCCCTGCCGACGGGCGCACCAGCCCCGAGATGGCGCGGAGGGTGGAGGTCTTGCCGGCCCCGTTGGGGCCGATCACCGCCACGATCTCGCCGTCCCCCACGGCCAGCGACACCCCGTTCACGGCCGCGACGTTGCCGTAGTGGACGCGGAGGTCCCGCACACTAAGCACTCTGGTCCTCCGCCCCCAGGTACGCCTCGATCACCGCCGGGTTCTCCTTGATCTCACGCGGCGTTCCCTCGGCGATCCGGACCCCGTAATCGAGCACCGTCACCACGTCGCAGATTCCCATCACGGCCCGCATGTCGTGCTCGACCAGGAGGATCGTCAACCCCCCGTCGCGGAGGCGCCGGAGTACCGCCAGCATCTCCTCCCGCTCGCGGGCGGTGAGACCGGCCAGCGGCTCGTCCAGGAGCACCAGCTCTGCCCCCGTGGCGAGCACCATCGCGACGGACAGGGCCTTCTGGTCCCGGTGGGGAAGCTGCTCCGCCGGCCGCTCCGCCTGCCCGAGGCCGCCGAGGCCCAGCGAGGTCAAGAGCTCCTGCGCGCGGGCCACGGTCTCCCGCTCCTTCCGCCGGTAGGCCGGCGAGGCGAACAGGGCCGGCCCCAGGCCGTCGGCGGCGCGGAGGTGGGCCGCCACCAGCAGGTTCTGCAGGACCGTGTACTCGCGGAAGAGCGTCGTGGTCTGGAAGGTCCGGGCGATGCCCAGCCGGCAGATCTCAGAGGGCCGGAGGCCGGCGATGTATTCGCCCTTGAAGAAGATCCCCCCGGCGGAGAGCGGGAGGACGCCCGAGATCAGGTTGAAGACCGTGCTCTTGCCGGCGCCGTTGGGGCCGATGAGGCCATGGATGCGGCCCTTCTCCACGGTCATCGAGAGGTCCGAGACCGCGAGGAGGCCCCCGAACCGACGGGTGACGCGCTTCAGCTCAAGGAGCAACGCCGACCCCCATCGTCTCGGCCCCGGGGCGCCGGCGCCAGAGGCGCGCGAGCCTGCCCGGCACCGAGATCAGCCCCTCCGGGACCAGCAGCATCGCCAGGATCAGCACGCCGCCGTACAGCAGGATCTCGTAGTAGTGGAACTCGCGCATGAACTCGGACACGATCGTGAGCGTCACCGTCCCCACCACGGGCCCCCAGACGCTGCCGGTCCCCCCGATCACGGTGAAGACCACGAGGAGGACCATGGGCTCCAGGCCGAAGTCGCTGGAGTGGAGCACCTGGTGGGAGTGGGCAAAGAAGGCCCCGGCGAGCCCCGCCATGAAGCTCCCCAGCACGAACGCCGTGAGCTTGTAGCGGAAGACCCAGACCCCCAGCGTCTCCGCCAGGAGGTCGCCCTGGCGGATCGCGTTGGCCAGGAGGCCGAAGCGCGAGTAGTCCACGCGCACCAGCACCGCCGCCGCCAAGAGGAGGAGGACCGCCATCAGGTAGTAGAGCTCCACCTTGCTCACGAAGGTCAGCTCCACCCCCGGCAACCGGAGCGGGTCGGGCTTCGGGATCTGGACGAGCCCCGAGGGCCCCCCGAACCACCCGACGAAGAAGTTGTTGAAGATCAGGCGGACCACCTCGGAGAAGGCGAACGAGATGAGAAAGTAGTACGGGCCCGTTACCCGGAGCGCCAGGCTCCCGATGGGGACGGCGAAGGCGGCGGCCGCCAGCCCAGCCAGCCACAGCGTGACCCAGAACGAGTAGCCGCCCCGCATCACCAGGAGGGTCGAGGCGTAGGCCCCGATCCCCAGGAACGAGATGTGGGCCATGTTGAGCTGCCCCGTGCTCATCTCGAGCCGGAGGCTCATGGTGAGGACGAGGTTCATAAGGATCGTGGTGGCGACGTCCACGTAGTACGAGTCCCGGGTCACGAGCGGGAGGCCCAGGCTCGCCACCGCGAGGAGCCCGTAGCCCGTGAGCGCGCGCCGGAGCGCGGGGCTAGGCAACACCGAACAGCCCCCGCGGCCTCACCAGGAGGACCGCGATCACCATGAGGAAGCCGAGGACGTTGACCGCGGCGCTGCCGAAGAAGAGCGAGCCGATCCCCTCCACCGTCCCCAGGAGGAGGCCGCCCAGGACCGCGCCCGGGAGGCTCCCCATCCCGCCGACGATGATGATGATGAACGCCTTGACCACCGGGAGCGCCCCCATGGCCGGGCTCACGGCGAAGACCGGCGCCAGCAGGCCGCCGGCGGCCCCGGCGAGGGCGCAGCCGATGGCGAAGCCGAGCATTGAAACGAACTCGATATTGACGCCCTGGAGCGCCGCGCCGTCGGCGTCCTGGGCCACCGCCCGCATGGCCCGGCCCACGCGGCTCCACTGGAGGAAGGCGTAGAGGACGGCGATCAGCCCCACCGCGGCGAGCACCACCACGAAGCGCTCGACGGAGATGATGATCCCCCCCGCGCGGATGATCCCGGAGAACGCCGACGGGACCGACTTGTCCAGGACGCCGAAGGAGAGCTGCGCCCCGGACTGGAGGACCCAGAGGAGCCCGAGGGAGACGATGAAGGCGTTGAGCGTCTTGCCGCGGAGGTGCCTGAAGATCATGCGTTCTGCGACGACACCGGCGAGCCCAACTACCACGATCGCCAGGAGGAGCGTCGGGAAGTAGGGGAGCCCGAACAGGGCGAAGCCGAAGTAGGTGGCGTAGCCCCCGAGCATGTAGAACTCGCCGTGGGCGAAATTGATGATCTCGAGGATGGAGAAGATCAGGGTGAGGCCCAGGGCCACCAGCACGTACACGAGCGCCAGGGCGAACCCATTCAGCAGCGCCTGGACCAGCAGCTCGATCGGCACGGTCGGAGGGATGCGGGAGGTGGGAGGCGGCTCCCACCCCCCGCCGAGTGCCTACTTCTTCAGCGCCTTGAGAGCGGCCGGCAGGACCTGCTCGATGTCCACGGCCTTGCCGCCGCGGATCTCGCTGATCACTACCGGGTAGAGGAACTGCCGGTCGATGCCGTAGGTCTCCTTCGCGCCGATGACCAGCTTCCCCCACACGGTGTCGTACGGCCGGGAGGTCAGCGCGGCGAGCACCTTCTCGGTCTCGACCGAGCCGGCCTCCTGCATCGCCTTGGTGAAGACGTCGAAGGCCCCGTAGTTGGCGACGGCGATGACCCCCGGCACTTCCTTGTAGCGCTTCTCGTACTCCTCGCCGAACTTCCGCACCTTCGGGTCCACGAAGTCGCTCTTCACGTTGACGTTCACCGGGCTCCAGACGCCCTCCGCGGCCTCCTGGCCGGCCACGTTGATGAGCGTGGCCGGGTTGACGCCGGCGGTCCAGCCCTTGGCGCCCTTGAAGCCGAGCTCGACCGCCTGCTTGAGGATCAGGCCCGCCTCGCCGGGCGGCGCCGCCGCCACGTCGAGCAGGTCCGGCTTCTTGGCCAGCATCTTGGTCAGGATCGGATAGAAGTCCTTGGTCCCGCGCTCGTAGGTCTCGTCGGCCACCACATCGAAGCCGAGCCCCTTGGCCGCCTTGACGACGGCGGTGTTGGTGTCCAGCCCGCTGGTGTCGTTGGGGGAGATCACCGCCACCTTCTTGATGTTGGGGCGCTTCTCCTTCATCCACCGGTAGAAGGGCTCGGCCGCCTCCCACTGGCTCAGCATCGACCGGAAGGAGTACGGCTTGTCGGGCCCGAGGTTCTTGGTCCCCCAGCAGACGAAGGCGAACATCACCTTCTGGGGCTCCGTGACCGTCTGGACGGCGTTGCAGGTGGCGCCGACGGCGTTCCCGATGATGTACTTCACCTTGTCCTGGAAGACGAGCTTGTTGGCGGCCGTCGCCGCGTCGGCGGCGCTGGCCTTGTGGTCATAGGTGATGAGCTTGATCCGGTAGACGTCGCCGCCGACCTTGAGCCCGCCGGCCTTGTTGATCTCGTCGGCCCGCATCTCGGCGCCGCGGACCAGCTCGACGCCGTAGGCCGCCGCGCCGCCCGAGAGCGGCCCCAGGACCCCGATCTCCAGGGTCTTCTCGGCGGCCGTCGCCGGCGACGCCGCGCCGAGCGCCACGAGGGCCGCCAGGCCCACGATCCATTCACGACACCCTTGCCTCTTCATGCCCGTTCCTCCCTTTCCCCGTGTGGGTTACCGGAACTTCGGGATGACTTCCTCGCCGAAGAGCCTGAGCGCTTCCATGACCTTCGCGTGCGGCGGACCGGCCGGGTGCTTGAAGCGGATCAGGAAGTAGTCGGCGCCGATCTCCGCGTTCCACATCCCGATCCGCTCGATGCAGTCCTGGGGCGACCCCAGGATCAGCCGCTCTAGCCCGATCCGCTTCAAATCCAGGTCCTCCTCCTGCTTGACGTCCTGGTAGTAGGACCCGTGCCGCCAGTAGTAGCGGTGGGTGCTGAGCAGTCGGCCAGGAGGGCGTCGCCCACCCGCCCGGCGCGCTTCATCGCCTCGTCGCCCACCCCCGCGATCCAGATGGGCGGGCGCGGCTTCTGCACCGGCTTGGGGGCGACGCTGACGTTGGTGAGCGTGTAGCGCTTGCCGACGAAGTAGAGCTTCTCCTCCGTCCAGGCGCGCTTGACGATCTCGACCCCCTCCTCGAAGAGCGACACGCGGTCGCTCACCCGGAGCCCGTAGGCGGCGAAGTCCACGTCCTGGTAGCCCATCCCGACCCCCAGGATCAGCCGCCCCTTGGAGATGATGTCGATGACAGCGCAGTCCTCCGCCATCCTGACCGGATGGTACAGCGGCAGGACCGCGATGCCGGTGCCCAGGCGGATCGTCGACGTCCGCGCGGCCAGGGCCGCCAGCAGCGGCAGCGGGGACGGCAGGTACCCCGCCGGCTCCTGGTGGTGCTCGGTCACGAAGATGGAGTCGAAGCCGTACCGCTCCGCCTGCTGGGCCTCCACGATCATCTCCTCCACCAGCCGCGTCAGGTCGGTCCCCGGCGCGGGGTGGCTGTTCGACATGACCCCGAACTTGATCATGCTTTCTTCTCGAAGCGCCTGTCGAGGAGCCGCTTGGCCTTCCCCTCGCGGCCGTAGGTATAGGCGGCCAGGCTTCCGGCGGGCACCAGCTCCACCGCCACCTTGACGCCGAGGTCCGACCGGAGCCGGTCCTGGAGCTTGGCCTTGAGACCCTCGGGTTCCGCCGCGCCCTCCTTCATCTCCACCTTCACCGTCATCTCCTCCCGGATGTCGAGGCCGGACTCCCTCCGCTCCACGACGCAGAGCCACTCGCCCGTGGTCCGGTCGTCCCCGGTCACCGCCCCCACGCACGCCATGGGGAAGACGTTGGTCCCCCGGAGCTTCACCATGTCGTCGCTCCGCCCGAGGAAGTGATCCATCTTCTTCAAGTAGGAGCCGCAGCCGCAGCGCCGGGTCCCGTCGCTCACGAGCCGGATATAGTCCCGGAGGTTGTAGCGGATGAGCGGGGGGTGGTGGCGGTAGAGGCTCGTGATGACCAGGTTCCCCTTCTCGCCCGCCGGGAGCATCCGGTCGGTGTCCACGTCGGCCACCTCGACGATGAACATGTCCTCCATGATGTGAAGGCCGTCCCGCTCGCGGCACTCGAAGGCGCTGAGCCCGATCTCGTGGGTTCCGTAGTTGTCGTACACGGGGCAGTGCCAGATCCCCTCCATGAGCTTCCGAAGGCTTCCGTCGAGGTCGGGGCCCAGGAAGGAGGTGATGAACCTGGTCTTGAGCTTCGTGAGGTCGAACCCTTCCTGGGCGGCCACCGAGGCCAGGTGCATCAGGTACTCGGGGAACCCCGCCCAGAGATTCGTCCCCCACTCGAAGGCGACCTCCAGCTGCCGCCGGCTCGGGGTGACGTTGCCGCTCCCGGTCGTCACGGGGACGATTCCCGACCAGTGCATGCACGAGAGGTAATAGAACCAGCCGAGGTTGGACGTGGAGAGCGTGGAGGGGATCTGCATCACGTCCCCCGGGCGCGCGCCCTGGATCCAGAGCGCCCGCGACCCCTGGATCCCCTGGATCTCCCACTCCCAGGGCGTGAAGAGCGTCGGCCGCGGCATCCCCGTGGTCCCGCCGCTCGACTGGATCTTGATGGGCGTCCGGGCGCCGTCGGCCGTCTCGAGCCCCTGGTGCTCGCCGAAGGGGGGCTTGGCCTTGATCCCCTCCTTGAAGTCCTCCACCGCCACCATCGGGAGCTTCACGATGTCCTTCACGGATTTGATGTCGCCCTTCCTGACCCCGTGGGCCTCCCAGCGCCGGCGGTAGAAGGGGTTGCTCCACGCGTACTTCACGATCTCCAGGAAGCGGCGACTCTGGAGCTGCGCGATCTTCTTCCGGTCGAAGCGGAAAACGGTCTGGGCGAAATCCTTGGAGGGTGGGAATTCGCGGACTAACGCCTTCCAATCGAGCGACTTGTAGTAGTACGGGACTTTCATCTCAGATCATCGTGGCGCCGGCGTCCACGAAGAGATGCGTCCCCGTCACGAGCCGCGACTCGTCCGAGGCGAGGAAGAGGGCCGCCCCGACGACGTCCTCGGGCTTGCCGATGACCTTCATCGGGATGCTGGCCAGGCGCCGGGCGCGGAACTCCTTCTGGGCGATGTCCCGGCGGTTCATGTCGGTCTCGATCAAGCCCGGGCAGATGGCGTTCACCCGGATCCCGTGGTCCACCAGCTCCAGGGCCGCCTGCCGGGTGAGCTGCGCCACGCCGCCCTTGGAGGTGTTGTAGGCGGTCACGTTGGGGCCGGCCACTTGCTGGCCGATGGAGGACATGTTGATGATGACGCCGCTCCGCCGCTTCACCATCTCCCGGGCCACCGCCTGGGTCACCAGGAAGCAGCCCTTGAGATTGGTGTCGAGGACCGCGTCCCACTCGGCCTCCGTGATCTCGAGGAAGGGCGTGCGACTGAGGATGCCCGCGCTGTTGACGAGGATGTCGATCCGGCCGAACTCCTGGATCACGCGGTCCACCATCGCCCGGACCGCGCCGGCGCTGGCCACGTCCGCCTCGACCGCGACGGCGCGCCGGCCCACCCCCTGGATCTCCTTCACCGCCGAGCCGGCCTCATCCGCGTGGCTCCGGTAGCTGACGGCCACGTCGGCGCCCTCCTGGGCGAAGCCCAGGGCGATGGCGCGGCCCATCCCCCGGCTCCCACCCGTGACCAGCGCCACCTTCCCCTGGAGCCTCATGGCCCGCTCAGACTACGGCAGCCGGTGGATGCGGTCAAGCCCTCCGGGCCACCGCGGGGCGGATGTCGCGGGCGATAGTCTCGTGGATCTGGATCATGTCGTCCAGGTCGCGCTGCCGCGATTCGAGGAGGAGCGTCGTTACGCCAAGGGCCTTGTAGCGGCGGATGTCCGAGACGATCTCCTCCGGCGTCCCCGTC
>Ga0209002_10003862_pt1 | contig 11902 bp, 11 predicted proteins | sample Rifsed16ft2_FD_184010 | JGI IMG/M metagenome (GOLD analysis project Ga0209002, IMG submission 184010) | Soil microbial communities from Rifle, Colorado, USA - sediment 16ft 2 (version 2) | ecosystem: Environmental > Terrestrial > Deep subsurface > Rock core/Sediment | place: Rifle, Colorado...
AGAGCGGTCCGTATCAACAAGCTCATTGTGGATTGGCGCGTTGCCGTGGCTGATGTTTCCTCGAAGTCGCTAATGATGGTGCTGGACTTACTTGCAGCTAACCCGTTCATGATGGTCAAGAATGCCGCTCAAAGGTTGGGAATAGCGTTTACTACTGCTCAGCGCGCCGTGGAAAAGCTGGAAAAACTGTCCATCGTCACAAAGGTAGGTGAAGGGAAGCGAGACCGCGTGTTTTGCGCCAAGGCGATATTGGACATTCTGGAAGAGCCCGCGCTAGTCACTCCGTCTGAGTCAAGATAATGGGGAAACGGTCAAGAAATAACGGCGGAAAGCGTCTATCGACACCCCAGTCGCTGAACGGTGCGGTCAAGTCGATCTGCGACATCATGCGGCGGTCGAATTGCGCCGGGGCGCTGCAATACGTGCCGGAACTCACCTGGATTCTTTTCCTGCGCATTCTGGACGAGCGTGAGACCAGAGAGACAGAGACAAACTTAGGTTAGAGAAGTGATTCGTCCGTGTAAAGCAACGGAGTTTGAGAAGATATGTGAGATCATCAACGATGGGGCCGGAGCCTACAAAGGGATCATTCCCGCCGACTGTTGGAAAGAGCCCTACATGTCAAGGGAAGAGCTTCAGCACGAGATGCATGAAGGAGTTGTATTCTGGGGCTATTACGACCGGGGAGAATTGATCGGCGTCATGGGGGTTCAAAACGTTCAGGATGTCACCCTTATCCGGCACGCCTATGTTCGGACGGCCAAGCGTAACCAGGGTATAGGCGGGAAACTTCTCTCCCGCCTCCGGCAGAAAGCGACGGGACCGGTTCTCATTGGGACCTGGTCAGATGCCGTTTGGGCCATTCGCTTTTACGAGAGGCATGGCTTTAGAACAGTCTCCTCAGAGAAAAAGGATCAATTGCTGAAGAAATACTGGTCAGTGCCAAAGAGACAGATCGAAACCTCGGTGGTTCTGGCGGACAACGCCTGGTTCCGGAGCGCTCAACGTGCGGGAGGTGGCGCCTGAGCAGGTGGGGTATCCCTTACTCTCGCCTTCGATTGGCGCTAAAATAGACGCGCTTGAAGAGCCGTGATCTATGCTCCCAGCCCCTTTTACCCCCGACTTTCTTAATCGTTTAGAGGCCTTGAGGCTCAGAACGCGCAGGGAGTTTCTCGGCAGCCGGCCGGGGAGCTACTCTTCGCCGCGCCGGGGGACCAGTCTCGAGTTCGCCGATTACCGCAGGTACTCTCCAGGCGATGATATCCGCTACATCGACTGGGGAATCTTTGCCCGCAGCGACCGTCTTTATGTGAAACTATTCCGTGAAGAGGTGGATCTCTTCGTCTATCTATTTGTCGATGCCAGCGGCTCCATGGCCTTCCCCTCCATCGCGGAGAAATTCTCTCCGGCCTGTCATGTCGGCCTCGCCCTTGCCTACGTGGTCTTGGCCAACCATGACCATGTCAAACTCCATCTATTGCAGGGATCTGCCGCTTTATCGGCCTCACCTTTTTACCGCAGGCGCCACAAAATCATGGACTGCATCGATTTTTTCTCTTCGGCTGCTCCTGGGGGGGTGCTGGAGATGGCACCGGTTCTGGGAGAGCACCTTAAGCGGATCCGCCGCCCCGGCAAGGCGATTCTTGTCTCCGATTTCCTCATGCCTTTGTCTTCTTGCCAGCAGGGATTGAATCTGCTGCGCGCGTTGAACCTTGATATCTCTGTGATCCAGGTCTTAAGTCGGCAGGAGATCGACCCGCCCTTTCCCAGCGGGGGGCTGTCGTTGGTGGACAGCGAGAGCCAGGCGGAACTGAGGCTCCGGTGGAGCGGGGATCTCCAGCGGGAATATCGGGAGATGTTGGAGCGCCATAACCTCCAGCTTAAGAGTTTCTGCCATCAGGCCGGAATCCATTATTCTCTGTTTGTGGCGGGGGAGGAGCTGAGTAAATTTATCCTGGAAACCCTTCCCTCGGTCGGTCTTTTTAAGTAGTCCGTATGGAGTTTCTAAATCCGGCAGCCCTCTACGCCTTTTTCCTTCTGCCTCTCCTGCTGATCCCTTATCTTATTAAGAGGAGGCCGCGGCGGCTGGTTTTTTCCAGCCTGCTCCTCCTGCGAGATCTTTCCACCCCCGCTTTAGGGCGCCCCTGGGGAAAGCTCTATCTTCCGCCGATTTTTTTTCTTCAGCTCCTTCTCCTTGTGCTTTTGATATTGGCCCTGGCAGAGCCGGTCCTCTCTGTTCGGCCATTGAAGGTAGCCGTCATCCTCGACAACTCTGCGAGCATGCAGGCGCTTGAAGGAGAAAAGAGTCGTTTTGAACTGGCCCGGGAGCAGGCGCGCGATCTACTGGGCGGTTTTTCGCCCAAAGCTCAAGTCGATCTCTATCTCACCGTTCCGAGAGTGGAACGGGTAGGGAGAGAGGCGCTGGCGCCCGGTGAGGCATCCGCTCTCATCGGTACGCTTAGACCCTATGACTTGGGTGAGCCTCCGGACTCTTACGGGGAAGAGCTCACCGGGCTGGCAAAGGAGATGAGCTATGAGCGCATCTTTTTACTTACCGATCATCCGGTGCGCGGCCAGGATGGAGTCATTCGGGCCCTCTCTATGGGCCGATCTAAAGAAAATCTTGCCATCACTTCATTCCAAATTACCCGTCCCTCATTTGCCTCAACTCAGTTGGAAGCCAGAGTCGAGGTTACGAGCTTCTCCTCAAAGGAAGAGAGGGTGAAGCTATTGCTGAAAGGGGGCGGGAAGATTCTCTCCGCCCGAACTGAGACCGTAGCCCCACGAAAGAGCGTTGCATCGTCCTTCGAGGGTTTCCCTCTCTACCCCGCCTATGAGGCAGAGATCGAGGTAAAGGATGCCTTAGCGCTCGATAATCACCGCGTCGCCATTCCGCCTGCGTCCCGGGGATTGGAGATCCTTGGGATTTCTCCCCGGCCGGAATCACTTTACAGTCTCCGCTCCATTCCAGGTCTGAACCTGAAAGTGATCCCACCCGAGGCCTATGAGAAGAGCAGGAGCAGGGGACATTCGGTAGAGATATTTCATTTTTCTGCTCCAGTTATCCTGCCCCGAAAACATGCCCTCTTTGTGCTTCCGCCAAAGGACAATCCCCTGGTCGCCGTAGGAGGCGCCCTGTCTCGACCTCTCATATCAGGCTGGCGCGAACCCCATCCGCTGACGCGCTACATCAACTTCGCTCTTTTTCGCCCGTCCTATGCCCGGTCCTTAAAGGCGCTCTCCTTTGGGGACACTGTTATCCAGAGCCCCGAGGGGGCTATAGCCATCGGGCTGGAGCAACAGGGTTTTCGCTATCTGGTTCTTGGATTTGATCCTTTCCCGTATCTCGGGCGTGAGAATCTCCCGATATCGATCTTTACTTTGAACCTCCTGGATTGGTTTTACGAAGGGCCGGATGGATCAAGCACCGGCACGGGCGAGCCGCTTCGTCTGCGGGCGCCAACTAAGGGTGGTATCCTGGTGACTCCCAAGCGGGAGAAGTTCCCGCTTGACCAGGAGCAAGAGTCCTTTTCCCTTACCTTTTTCCAGGGAATCTATGAAGTGAATCGAGGCGAGGAGAAGGAGGTCCTGGCGGTAAATCTGCGGGATGCGAGGGAATCCGATCTCACCAACCCCGCACCCATCCAGCTCAGAGAGGAACCTGCCGCGTCAGGCAGCCGCTCGTTCTTTTTCACCCTTTGGCCCTATCTCCTCTTGCTCTCGATCTTGCTTCTCTTTGTGGAGTGGTATTTTAACCCGCCGGCCACTCAGTCATGAAAAATTTGTTCTCTAATCTCCATTTGATCCGACCTCTTTATCTCTTGCTTCTATTGCTGCTGCCTCTGCTTTGGCTGCGGTTACGCGGGCGCTCTCTTACGGTGATTTTGTGGCGCACGGTGATTTTTTTGCTATTGATCTTTGCCCTGGCAGATCTGCAGCAGATCGGGGGGGGGTCTAAAAGAGGCGAACGCATCTTTGCCTTTGACCTTTCCCGCAGTATCCCTGAAGAGATGAAAAATTGGATGGCAAAGCAGGGCATGGCCCCTCAGCCAGGCGACCGCACCTTTGTTTTTGGCGGTGAGGCCAGGGAAGCGAAAGACTGGGATCGGTGGGTCCGAGGAGAGGTACCTGCTCTTCCCATCAAGCCGGAACAGACAAACCTGGAGGCGCTCTTCTCCGCTCTTTTGCGCTTGCCTCCCGCCCCGCGCTCTCTCTTCCTCTTCACCGATGGCTGGGAGACCCAAGGCAGCGTCGAGCGCTTGCTTCCCACCCTTGCCCTCTCCGGCATGAGGGTTTTTCCCCTGCTGCCGCCCGATCGCCCCGCAATAGCCAATGTGGCGGTCAAGAAAATCGTCGCGCCGCATCAAGGCACAAGCGGAGAGGGGATCAACTTGAGGGTCATGGTGGAGAACCAGAATAGCAAAGCGGCAGAGGGCAACCTGATCGTAAGACGCAGCGGCCAGCCGTTTAAAAATGAGGCGGTTAAGATTCCTCCGGGAACTCATATCCTCGCCTACCAGACCACTCTCCCGGAAGAGCCGATGGTCTCTTTTCAGGCTAATTTTATTCCCCGTCAGCCTGGGTCCGATCTCATTTCCCAGGACAACCAAGCGACGGCTTGGGTAGCGGTGCGCACTAAAGCAAAGATTCTCCTTCTTAATGGCCGGAGCGGCGAGGGCAGATACCTGGCAGAGATCCTCAGGCGGCGCGGCTTCGAAGTCACCTCGCTCACCCCCGGTGGTCCCCCGCCCCCTCCGGCGGGATACAGCATCGTGGTTTTTAACAACATTGAGAGAGAAAAACTCTCCCCCGCTTATCTTGCAGGGATCGAGCGGCACGTCGCCGAGGGTAATGGCTTTGTCATGCTTGGAGGCGAGGGGAGTTTTGCCCCTGGCGGCTATCGACAAACGCCGATCGAGACGATCCTGCCCGTGGAGCTTAAAGAGCCCAGGAAAGAAGAGAAAAATCGGGCTGTAGTTCTCGTGATCGACAAATCCGGCAGCATGCGGGAGGAAAACCGGCTTCTCTACGCCAAAGAGGCGGCCAAGGCAGTGGCGGCACAGCTCAAGGATGATGATTTGCTCGGCGTGCTGGGCTTTGATGTCGAGCCCTTTGTGGTGGTTCCTTTAAGTCCCATGGAAAGGGTTCGCGGGACCGTATTGACTCAGATCGATCGTTTGAAGGCTCAGGGGAAAACCTACCTCTATCCGGCTATCGTGGAGGCGAGACGCCAGCTCGAAGGGCAGAGCGCAGGACGGAAGCACGTGATTGTCCTGAGCGATGGTGAGACAGGCGGGAGCGGGAGCGATTATGTCGATCTAGTTACCGTCATGAGAGAGGCGCTCAAGATAACCGTCTCTACGGTAGCCATAGGCGATCAGGCGAACATCCCGCTTCTGAAAAGAATCGCCCAATACGGCGGGGGTTTTTTCCATCATACTTATGATCCCAGGACACTGCCCCAGATCGTTCTGCAGCAGCTCCGAGAAAAACCGGCAGAGGGACCTCTGGTGGAAAAGGATTTTACCCCGGTGCCGGTCAGAGGCTCGGAGCTCTTGGCTGGATTCGCTGAAAGGTCTTATCCGCCCTTAAAAGGCTACATCGAGACCGAGGTCAAGCGGGAAGCGCATCTCGATTTGGTCATCCCGAGAGAGGAAAAGCACATGCCTCTTCTTGCCTCCTGGAACTATGGCAAGGGGAAAGCGGTCGCCTTTACCACGGACCTGAGCGGGCGTTGGAGTAAGGAATGGATTCAATGGGAGGCGGTGGAAAGGTTTTGGGGCAAGGTGTTTGAGTGGCTGCGCCCTCTCCAGGAATCTCTCCCGCCCCATGAGGTACGTATCAATCAGATCAACGGCCAGGTCGTAGCGGATCTCTACCTGTACGCGGAGGGGCACGACCGGGGTCTATTCCGTTATTCCTTTGGGGGTAAGGGGGCCAATAGTGAAGGCATATTCAACCGGCTGGCCCCAGGCCATTACCAGGCAGTGCTTCCAGTTTCCGCTCCAGGCGACTACCGGATCGGACTTGTCGAGGAGCGCAGCGGGCAACGGCTCTCCTATCCAACGCTGGGTTACACGCTCCCCTTCGACCCCAGGGCTGAAGTGGCGCATGACGAATTCAATATCCCGCTGCTGGAGAAGCTCGCCCGTTTGACCGGCGGTGCGATCAACCCCAAAGGGGATGGTACGCTGGAGGGTCCCACGGAAGTCACTCGCCTCTTCAAGCCGCTGCGCCCGTATCTCCTCTTTCTCGCCCTCGCCCTTTTTCTGGCGGAGATTATATTTAGAAGGTTTATTAATAAAATATAGTTATAAAAAGGCCCAATTTTTTAGGTTGACTTCGCGGATGAAAAAGGTTAAACCGTGGAAAATTTTCTGACCTTATGTTTCTACAGCTTTTCAAAATCTCTATAAGGGGTTTTTCCCTCCGCAGGAGGGGTATTTCTTCTTTGGGGCTTCGTTATCTCGTTCTTGCCCTTTGGTTGGCGATCCCTATCCCGGCGCTCCGCGCCACGCCCTTGGAGTTGATGGGCAATGACCGGACGGTTTCTGAAGAAAGAGCTAGGCCAGAAGGCATACCTGGTATCCATGCTTTGCTTCCGCATCCACAAGAACTCTCCGAGTTGGGCGGGCTCAGCGCGCTAAGGCATATAGCGCACCGGACACGTCCAGGGGAGACCCTAACGAAACTTTTCATCCGGTTTGGATTGGCTGAGCAGGAAAGGCAGTTGTGGCTGCGCTCCATTCAGAAGCATCATCCCCTAAAAGGGCTGCGGGCAGGGCAAGAGATGCATCTTTATTTCACCAGGACCGAGCCCTCGCCGCAAAGAGCAAAAGGCAGAGAATCCCTTAAGGCACTGGAAATCGAGCTCAATGAAGACTGGACCCTGACTTGGGAAAAGGGGAGCAAGGGGATTATTTTTAGCAAACGCGAGAAACCCTACGATGTCGAGATCAAAACCGCAGGGGGTGTGGTGGAGAGCTCGCTTTTTGAGGATGGCCACCGGACCGGCCTGAATCATGCCCTTCTCTCTCAATTAGCCGATATCTTTACCTGGGAGATCGATTTCGATAAGGAAATCCAGAAAGGCGATACCTTTAAGCTCCTGTACGAGCAGAAGTCCCGCAAGGGAAAGGAGAGTAAAGCTTCCTTCCAAATTTTGGCTGCCGAACTGATCAACGCCGGACAGAAATTCTTTGCCATTTATTTCGAGAAAGAGAAGGGAAAAGGCGGCTATTATGACTTGGAGGGGAGATCCCTGGCGCGCGCCTTCCTTCGCTTCCCTTTGGAATTTGGCAGCATCAGCTCACGTTTCTCCCATTCCCGTTTCAACCCCATCCTCAAGGTGGACCGTCCCCACAACGGTGTCGACTTCGCCGCCAAGCGGGGAACGCCGGTTCGGGCGGTCGCTGAGGGCAAGATCCTCCATGCGGGCTGGAGAAAAGGCGGCTACGGCAGGATGGTCGAGATCCAGCATGACTCTGTCTATGCCTCACGCTACGCCCATTTACAGGGGGTTGCCTTGGGAGTACGTCGAGGGGTGAGCGTCCAAAAAGGGCAGATCATCGGCTATGTAGGTTCCTCGGGCAGGAGCACAGGCGCCCACCTCCACTTTGAGCTTTACAGGGATCAGGAATATGTGGATTTCTTAAAGTTTGAATATCCTCCCGAAGATAAAATCGAGCCAGCCTTGCGGAGGGTCTTCGAAAACGCCAAGCAGCTCTTCCTCACCGAGTTGGCCTCCGCGCCGCTTTCTTAGCCTGCAAAGACTTAACCTGTTTTTAGTTACCGGCGCGGGTACGGGATATTTCCCTTGGTTCCCAGGAACTGTAGGGACCCTTGTGGCTATTCCTCTCTCCCTGGCCTTAAACCGCATGGCCGCCGCGTCGATTCCCCTCTCGCTATTGACCCTCACTGCGTTTATCGTGGGCTCCAGTTGGTTCTGCCAGAAAGGAGAAGAGATTTTTCATGAGAAAGACTCTTCTAAGATCGTTATCGATGAGATCGCGGGATTTTTGTTGGCCAACTTCCTCTCTCCTGCGGAATTTAAATCAACGGCCGCGGCTTTTCTTATCTTTCGGTTTTTCGATATCATCAAGGTGTTTCCCGCCAGGCGGGCGGAACAAATTCCCGGGGGCGTTGGCGTGATCTTGGATGATTTGATTGCCGGCCTTTATACCTTTTCGATCCTTCGTCTGCTATTTTCCTGGAGCTTTCTATGATGGAAAAGGCGGCGATTCTGAGCACCGGCGATGAGCTTATTACCGGCCGGGTGGTTGATACCAATTCTTCCTATATTGCCGATAAGCTTTATGGACTGGGATTGGAGGTGGTCGCTGTTCTTAAGGTAGGCGACACCAGGGAGAGGCTTATCTGGGCGCTTCAACATGGGCTCGAACTTGGGGAGCTCGTCATTGGCACGGGTGGCCTGGGTCCGACCACGGACGATCTTACCACCGAGGTAGTCGCGGAATTCTTTGGCCGGAAACTCAAAATGGATGAGGAGGTGGCTGAGGCCTTAAAACGGAGGTTCGAGTCGCGGGGAATGGTGATGACGCCCAACAACTTAAAGCAGGCGCTCTTCCCTGAAGGGGCCGATATTGTCCCCAATCCTATGGGGACGGCCCCGGGTTTCCGCGTTGCAACCAAAGACAAAAAACAGCTGATCTGGCTCTCCGGGGTGCCGAGAGAGATGGAGGTCATGCTCCGAGAGAGCGTGCTGCCGTGGGTCAAACAGGAGAGAGTAGGCGGTGGAGAGACATTGGCCTGCACCTTTAAGATCTATGGCTTGACGGAGTCCAAGCTGGGTGACATATTGAAACCGATCCCCATATCCGAAGAAATCAGGCTCTCTTATCGCGCTCACTTTCCTGACCTCTCCCTGCGCCTGACGGTCAGGGGCGGCGGAGCAAGAGAAAATAAATTCTCGGAGCTAAAGGCCCGGATTCGAGAGATCATCGGTCCCCATATCTACGCGGAAGGGGATGACAGCCTGGAGGAGATCGTCGGCAAGCTGCTCCTGGAAAAGCGTTGGACTTTGGGTTTGGCGGAATCATGCACCGGGGGCTATATCGGCCATCGCGTCACGAGTGTGGCTGGGAGTTCGGCCTACTTTAAAGGCGGGGTGGTGGCCTATTCGAACGAATCTAAGATCCGCTTTCTCGGAGTTCAAAGAGCCACCTTGGAAGAGTATGGGGCGGTGAGCAAGGAAACAGCTGTGGAGATGGCGCAGGGGATAAGACGCCAGACAGAGGCCGACATCGGAGTTAGCGTCACGGGAATAGCCGGGCCAACAGGGGGAAGTTCTGAAAAACCTGTGGGCACTGTGTGGATCGGCTTAGCCCGCGACCAGGAGAGTGACGCCCGCCTTTTCCGTTTTCCAGGCGATCGGGAACGGGTTATTCTCGGCGCCTCCCAGGCCGCTCTCCACTGGTTAAGAACGACCCTCCTCCCGGGCCAGAGCAGCACCGATGCCCACTAGTTATTGGTATACTCGTTACTCGTGTATTAGTCCGATTAAACGAATAACCAATAACGATTAACGAAAATGGTTCGAGTCTTTGTCGGAGTCCGGATCGATCCGCATGTAGCCGAAAAGATATCTGCGCTCCAATCGCAGCTCAAGCGGTGTCTGCCGGGTGTCCGCTGGGTTGGGCGGGAGAATCTCCATTTTACCCTCAAGTTTCTTGGGCCAGTTGAAGAGGAGAGAGTTGTGGAGATCGGGGACGCGCTGGAGCAGGCCCTCCGTCTCTTCCCACGCTTTTCCATTCTTGCTAGAGGTATAGGGGTATTTCCTGATATAAGGAAGGCCAGGGTCCTTTGGGTTGGATTGGAAGGAGAAAGCCTTGCGCTCCTGGCGATAGGAGTGGAAGCGGCGCTGGAGCCGGCCGGATTTGCGCGGGAGAAAAGAGGATTCGAGCCCCATCTGACTATTGGGCGCTGGCGCAATTTCGATCGTCGAGCGGAGATGATCAGGCGTGAAATTGACCAGTGGAAAGAGTACGATTTTGGACAATCACGGGTGGAAGAGGTAGTATTTTTCCAAAGTATCCTCAAGACGGAGGGTGCTGTCTATCATCCGTTGCGTATTATACGTCTAAGCAACTAGGGAGCACCCCAAGAAGCCGATGAGGCAAGGAGGAATTCCATGGATGTGAATCGTGAGAAGGCGCTCGATCTCGCGGTAAGCCAGATCGAGAGGCAATTTGGCAAAGGCGCCATCATGAAGCTGGGCGAAGGGGGGCTGATCAAAGACATCCCCGTGATCTCCACCGGTTCCCTGGGTCTGGATGTTGCCTTGGGGATAGGAGGCGTGCCACGCGGTCGGGTGATGGAGATCTACGGCCCTGAGGCGTCAGGAAAAACGACCCTGGCCCTGCACATCGTTGCCGAGGCGCAGAAACTGGAAGGGATAGGCGCTTTCATTGATGCGGAGCATGCTTTGGACCTCGCTTACGCGAAGAGACTGGGTGTGAAAACGGATGATCTGCTGATCTCCCAGCCCGATCATGGAGAGCAGGCCTTGGAGATCGCCGAGACCCTGGTCCGCAGCGGGGCGATTGATGTCCTGGTTATCGACTCGGTAGCCGCGCTGGTCCCCAAGGCCGAAATCGAGGGGGAGATGGGAGATGCCCATATGGGGCTTCAGGCCCGTCTCATGTCCCAGGCCCTGCGCAAACTCACCGCGACGATCGCACGCTCTCAAACCATAGTGATTTTCATCAATCAGATCCGCATGAAGATCGGCGTGATGTTCGGCAACCCTGAGACCACGACCGGAGGGAACGCGCTTAAATTTTATGCCTCTCTGCGGATGGATATTCGACGCATCGGCGCTTTGAAGGACGGGGATTCGATCATCGGCGGGCGGACCCGTGTGAAGGTAGTCAAGAACAAGCTGGCGCCCCCCTTCAAAGAGGCGGAATTTGATATTCTTTACGGAACGGGCATCTCGCGCGAAGGTGAATTGGTCGACTTGGGAAGCGAGATGGGAATCATGGAAAAAAGCGGCGCCTGGTATTCCTTTAACGGCGAGAGAATCGGCCAGGGACGGGAGAGCGCCAAGGAGTTTCTCAGAGAACACCCCGAAACCGCCAAGGAGGTGGCGGGGAAGATTTTGGAGAAAGTAGGGCTTAGACGGGCCGGAACCGAGGCGCCAGCTCCGGAGAAAAAAGAGAAGACTAAAGGGCGGTAACGCTTTAGCTCATGGCGAATAAGCGGGATGGGAATCCAGAGCCAGCGTTTGACTGCGCTCTAAAGTTTCTCAGCTATCGCGCTCGCAGCGAAAAAGAGGTTGGGAAAAAACTCGTCCAGTTGGGCTTTTCTGAGAAAACCGTCGCGGCAACCATCGATAAACTCCGTGCGCTCCATTATCTGAACGACGAGACCTTTGCCCGTGAGTGGGCCCGGGGAAGAGCCGAGGGCCGGGGCTACGGCCCGTTACGTATCGAAAGGGAGCTTAGGCAAAAAGGGATAGAAAGATCGATGATCCATGAGGTGGTGCGGGAGGCCTTTGGTCAGGGCGAAGGAAAGGACAAGGCCAGGATGCTCTTGGAAAAAAGATTCCGCGGCAAAGATCTCGGCGATCGGAAAGTCCTTAACCGGGCGATAGCTTTCCTGCAGCGGCGCGGCTACCGCAGCTCCGTGATCGCGGAGGTTTTAAAGCAGCCAGTTGATGAATGAAACTTGCGGCCCACTTCCGAAATGGACTTGTTTGACAGCCATGTCCGTTGGGTATAGTTTTGAAGGCACGGAGATTTTATGAAAACCTTCGCAATCGAGACCATAAAGCGAAATTTTCCTAATCAGTGGCTCTTAATAGAAGTGGCAGAGACGAAAGATGGCGCACCTTCCAAAGGTGTTGTGCTCAAGACCAGCAACAGACGGGAAGAGATAGTCG
>Ga0209002_10003864_pt1 | contig 11896 bp, 12 predicted proteins | sample Rifsed16ft2_FD_184010 | JGI IMG/M metagenome (GOLD analysis project Ga0209002, IMG submission 184010) | Soil microbial communities from Rifle, Colorado, USA - sediment 16ft 2 (version 2) | ecosystem: Environmental > Terrestrial > Deep subsurface > Rock core/Sediment | place: Rifle, Colorado...
TCGGTCGCAGGCGGCCCTGTAGGGGCGGGTCTGAGACCCGCCCCTACGTCAGACGAATCGAGCGTCAGACCAATAGATGCCAACGACTGCCTCACCTCACGCGCCGAGGCGGGGCGTTTGTTGGGGTCCTTCTCGAGGAGGCGCATGATGAGGGCCTCGAGGCCCTTCGGCACGTCGGGGCGGTGCCAGGAGGGGCCGACGGGTGGGGTGTTGAGGTGCTGGCCGATGATGGCAATGTTGTCGTCGCCGACAAACGGCGGGCGGCCAGTGACCATTTCGTACAGCATGCAGCCCACGGAGTAGAGGTCCGAGCGCGCCTCAACGGCCCCACCCATCGCTTGCTCAGGCGGCATGTAGGAGACCGTCCCCACCATCATGCCAGCTTGTGTCAGACGGGAGCGGTCGATGGCGACGGCGAGGCCGAAGTCGCCGAGTTTGGCCGTGCCCTCTTGGGTGAGCCAGATGTTCCCCGGCTTAATGTCGCGGTGGATGATGCCCTTGCCGTGGGCGTGTTCCAGCGCCTGGCAGAGCTGGTCGGTGATGCGGATCGCCTGCTCTAAGGGGAGCTGGTGGTTCTCTGCTTTCTCGATCAGCCCCTCGACGTCGCCGCCGGGCATGAGGGGTAGGACGAGGTAGGGTTGGTCGGCTTCGGTGCCGATGTCGTAGACGGTGACGATGTGGGGATGGTCGCCGAGCCGTCCCATGGCCTGGGCCTCGCGGGTGATGCGAGCGCGGGCCGCGTCGTCTAGCCCCTCGGTCTTGATGAGGGCGAAGGCGACGTCCCGGTCGAGGAGGGTGTCGTGGGCGAGGTAGACGCGCTTCTTGCCACCCTCACCTAGAAATCGCTTCACTGCGTAGCGGCCTGAGGCGAAAGAGGTGGGCCCTTCGACAGGCTCACGGTGAGCGGGAGCAGCGGGGAGCGCAGAGGGAACTGAGGCTGAGGCGGCGCCAGCAAGGCCCCGGTCGGCGGCTGCGACTAGGGCCAGCGCCTCGCCGTTCTCTGGGTCCAGCACCAGTGCATCTTGGGCGTGCTGGCGCACCGCGGACCAATCGCGCAGCACGACGGCCTGCTCCGCCTCGTCAAGGAGGCGGTCGATCTGGCGGCGGATTCGCTCGCTGGCCATGGTCTAGTGCGCGTAGTCTACAGGAAAGGGCGCTCGGCGGCATTGACGACCGCGCCGAGCCATTGCCTACCATCCGCCAGGCCGTGGAGGGTCCGATCAGCGCAGGGCCAGGGCGACGACAATGGGTACGGGTGTTGCCGTCAACACCGCCAGCGCCATGGTAAGCGCCACGAGAAGCTGTCGCATGGTTGCACCTCCTGTAGACCTTGCCAGCCCAGCGTAGCCGCAGTAGACGTTCGCTTGTAGGAGCTACTTCACACAACGGGGCATTTGGTAAATACGCGTCGCGTACAGCACGAGAGGCCTCGAACGTTCGAGGCCTCTCGTGCTCGCGTGGGCCTAGTGGGCATCCGCCTCGCTGGGCCCCTCGATGTGCGTGAGGTCGATGTAGACGGAGCTACCCTCAGAGTCCTCGCTCTCGTAGGTTGTCGAGAGCCCCCGCAGGTCGAACTGGCTGCCCACTGGGGAGACGCGCTCCCGGGCGAGGGCCGTGCCTGTCCACGCCGACACCAGAACCAGGATGCCGATGACCAGGACCGCTAGACGACGCCGCATGGTGGAACCTCCTATGAGCTAGAGAGCTGCGTTACACCGGCAGTCTAGCGGCGGGAGGTACGTCGCTCTATGAAGTAGTTCACATAGCGGGGCGCAAAGTGTTGTGTAACAAGGAGGACCAGGCGCCGGCCTGGTCCTCGAGTGGCTAGCGGTGACGGTTACAGCCCGAGTTGGTAGTGCTTCCCCTCAGTCTTGATGGCAGGGGCGACCACGAGTTCCGCCTCGTGGAACTCGGCGATGGTGCGGGCGCCGCAGTAGCCCATGCAGACGCGCAGCGCGCCGAGGAGGTTTTGCGTGCCGTCGGTGAGCGAAGTGGGGCCGAGCAGGAGCTGCTCGAGGGTGGCGCGGACGCCGGTCTTGACGCGGGTGCCGCGGGGCAGGGCCGGGTGGGGCGTGGCCATGCCCCAGTTGTAGCCCCTTCCAGGCGCCTCGATGGTCTGGGCGAAGGGGGTGCCGAGCATCACCGCGTCGGCGCCGGCCACGAAGGACTTGCAGAGGTCGCCGCCGGTGCGGATGCCGCCGTCGGTGATGATGGCGACGTAGCGGCCGGTGCGGGCCAGGTAGTCGTCGCGGGCGGTGGCGCAGTCCATGGTTGCGGTGACCTGCGGCACGCCGACGCCGATCACCTCGCGGGTGGTGCAAGCCGCGCCCGGCCCGACGCCGACGAGCACGCCGTCCACGCCCTCCTCCATGAGCTCCGTGGCCACGCTGTAGGTGACGCAGTTCCCGACGATGAGGGGGATCTGCAGAGAGGCCTTGAGCTCGGAGAGGATGAGCCCGTGATAGCTCCTTGAGATGTGCCGTGCAGTAGTGACGGTGGACTGGACCACGAGGATGTCAGCGCCTGCCTCGACGGCGACGGGGGCGAGGCGCTTCGTGTTGGCCGGCGTTACGGCGACGGCGACCAGGACGCCCGCGGCTTTGAGGGCCGCCACCCGCTCGCCGACGAGGTGCTCCTGGATGGGTGGAGCGTAGCTTTCTTGTAGACGGGCGGTCGCCTCGGCCTCTGACGAGCCGCGAAGACCGGCGAGGACATCCTCGGGATGCTCGTAGCGCGTCTGCACCCCCTCGAGGTTGAGCACGGCGAGGCCGCCGAGCTTCCCCAAGCTAGCGGCGAAGGGCAAGTCGACGACGGCGTCCATCGCCGAAGCCAGGACGGGCAGGGGAAGCGTGTGAGGTCCTACGCGGAAAGAGATATCGGTCTGATCGGGGTTGAGGGTGACGTCGCCGGGAACGATGGCGACTTCATCGAAGCCGTAGGTCCGGCGCAACTCACGTAGGGTGGGGGGGCGGTGCTGCTGCTTGCGTGGCGGCCTGGCGACGGCTACAGCAGCGCCGCCGCCCGCGCTTGCTTCGGTGTTACCCTCATCGCTGCGCTCACGGGCAACCATCTTGCTCCTCCTGATCGCTGTGCGATCGCTTGTCCCTTCCGCTGGCTTGGCGCCCGGTGGGTGGGCTTAAACCTTGCAGAGGGTCTGGTGAGGATTTTTGGTATTCTATCACTGCCATCGTCCAAAATCCAATTCGACGAATAGGCGTCTTCCGGACCGGAGAATGACCCCGTATATAGCGTATCGATAGTTTTGCACCACAAGATATAGAAATCAAGCCTCTCGCCATACCTGCTCCCAGGGGAGAGGCTGTAAGGAATAGGCCTTTGTCCACCCTGTACATCGTCGGGACGCCCATAGGCAACCTTGAGGACATCACCCAGCGGGCGCTGCGGGTGTTGCGGGAGACGCCCCTGGTCGCGGCAGAGGACACGCGGGTCGCCCGCAAGCTGCTGAGCGCGTATGGTCTCCATGCACGCCTTGTCGCGTACAACGACAACAACCGGGCCCAGCGACTGCCTTTGCTCCTGGAGGCGCTCCAACAGCACGACGTCGCCCTCGTGACCGACGCTGGCATGCCGGCGCTGAGCGATCCGGGGAGCCAGTTGGTCGCGGCGGCGGCCGAAGCGGGGATCGCGGTGCAGGTGGTGCCCGGCCCCTCTGCGCTGACCGCCGCGCTCGCCGTGGCCGGCCTGCCGGTCGCCCAATTCCTGTTCCTGGGGTTCCCGCCCAGCAGGCCCGGGCCGAGACGTCGCTTGCTCGAGTCGGTCGTGGGTTTACGTTACGCCGTGGTCCTGTTCGAGGCGCCTCACCGCCTGAGGGCTACTCTATCTGACCTGAACACGGTCTTTGGCGAGCGCGCCCTGGCGGTGTGTCGCGAGCTCACGAAACGGTTCGAGGAGGTCTTCCGAGGCACGCCGGCGATGGCGCTGGACTACTTTATCGAGCCGCGGGGCGAGTTCACGCTGGTGTTGTCTGCGCTGCAGGTGGGAGTGGAGGCGCCTGGAGGACAACGGGAGGGCGAAAGCGAGGCCCGCGAAGCGCTACGCCGACTGAAGGAGGATGGCGTACCGCCCAGCCGAGCGGTGGCGCAAGTGGCGCGACGATGGCGGCTGCCAAGACCACAAGTGTATGGCTGGTGGATAGAGTTGGAGTAGAAGGGTTGAGAGTCAAGAGAGAAGAGGCCCGGACGAGCCGGGCCTCTTTCTCTTTACGGCGGTGCTAGATGCCGAGCAGGCTCACGAGGCGCTTCCGGTGATAGACCGGGTCGCCGAGGTAAGAGTACAGAGTGCGGGAGGCCTTGGTGTACAGATACAGGCCGTAGCGCTTAGAGATACCGATGCCGCCGTGAGCGCGGTGAGCGTTGTTGCAGGCGGTGTGAAAGCCTTCGCTGGAGGCAATCTTCGCTACTGACACCGCCTCCGAAACTCCAGGCTTGGCGGCATCAGCCTTCCAAAGGGCCTCGTAGGTGGTCCAACGGGCGGTGTCGAGGGCGTTGACCAGCTCGATGACGTGGTCCTGGACGCGCTGGAAGGTGCCGATAGGCACGCCGAACTGGATACGCGTGGTGACGTAGCCTTGGGTGATCTCGAAGACGGCCTGGCTGCCGCCAACGCTGGCGGCGCAGGCGATGAGCGTGGCCTTGTCAAGCACCGGCTCGACAATGCTCCAGGCCCTACCAGGCTGCCCGATGACGTTGGCTTGGGGCACCTGGGCGTTTTCGAAGGTCACTTCGCAGAGTCGGCCGGCGGTGAAGCCGCCGAGGTCACGGACGGTCACGCCGGGGGCGGCCTTGTCCACGATGAAGAGGGTGAGGCCGTCGCCGCTGCCGTTGCCTTGCGCGGTGCGCGCCAACACGATGATGTTGTCGGCGACGTGAGCGTCGGGGACGAAGAGCTTGGTGCCATTGAGCACGTAGCCGGCGCCCTGCTGCTGCGCAGTCACCTGAACGTGCTGGGGCGTCCAGCCGTAGTTGGGCTCAGTGAGGGCGAAGGCGACGATGCGCTCGCCGCTGGCGATGGCGGGGAGGTACTGCTGCTTTTGCGATTCGGAGCCGCCGGCCATCAGGGCGAGCGCGCTCAAAACCGCCGAGGAATGCAGCGGCGTATTCACCGCCGCATGACCAAGCTCCTCGTGGAGGACCGCCGTGGTCAGCAAGTCCGTTCCGAGCCCCCCGTACTGCTCGGGGACAAGGAGGCCAGCCCACCCCAGCTCAGCCATCTTCCGCCACAGCTCAGGCGAGAAGCCGGTCGGGCTGTCATCGATGTCGGTAATGACGGTACGTGGCGCCTCCTTCTCCAAGAACTCCCGTGCTGAGTTCTGGAGCATCTCCTGTTCGCTGGTCAGTCCTAGGTCCATTGGCTCCTCCGTTCGATCAGTTTTGAGTGTACTAACTTTGTAGGGTCTCGCCCTCTCTGAGGTACTGGATGATCAGATCCAAGAGCTTGACGCGCCCGTACGCAGTGTCATCGATCCCGCTACCGCCTTCAAGGCTCACTGTGGTCTGGGCCACCCACCAGCCCTCGTTCTCACGGCCGATGAGCGTATCGGCGGGCACGCGCACGTTATCGAAGAAGACAAACCGCTTCGTGCCACCCGCAATGAGGTCCATGTTCTGGATGGTCACGCCCTTGCTCTCGGCGGGCACCATGAAGGCGCTGAGGTTCTCGTGGCGTGGTCCGGTGGGGTCGGTGTTGACGAGCGTGTACAGGTAGTCCGGCGTGACGCCGGTGCCGACGAATTGCTTCTGCCCGTTGATGAGGTAGTCATCGCCATCACGAACGCCGCGTGTCTTCAACGAAGCCAAGTCAGAGCCGGCGTCGGGCTCGGTGAATACCTGCCAGGTGATGGCGTGGCCCTTGAGTATCTCAGGCAGATAGCGCTGCTTCTGCTCGTCGGTGCCGTGAACGAGGATAGCCGGCGCGCTAATGACCAGACCGAGGTCGCCAAGGGGTGGGATGTCGTACCGCGCCAACTCCTCGTTGATCACGACGGCGTGGTCGGCTGTGAGGCCGCCACCTCCGAACTCCTTGGGCCAGGTCGGCGCTAGCCAGCCTTTGGCACCAAGGTCCCGCCTGAATGCCTTGCCAATCTCGTAGTGCTCCTGAGTGAGATCCGCGCTATCGGGCGGCAGCTCCACGCGAGGCACATGTGTCTCAAGCCAAGCCCGCACTTCTTTGCGGAACTCTTCCTGCTCTTCTGAGTAGTCCAGCTCGAAATCCATGCCCCGTCCTCAGGCCATCGCGGGTGAGGGTACGCTAGCGCTCCACCCAGCAAGAGGTCGCCTTAGGCGACCCCTTGCTGATGCGCAGGTGCGGCGCCTCTAGGAAGCCTAGAGGCCTCGACCTAAAGGTTAGACCGGTGGCGTCTCGGCAGCCTCGCCGCGGGTCCGGCTGAGGCCCATGCGACGGGCCATGATCAGCTTCTGAACCTCGGGGGTGCCGCCCGGGTGGGTGACCAGGCCTTGACGCTGCTGGTTCTCAAGCTCGCCGCGGAGTGGCGCCCACTTGGGGTCCTTGATCAGCGCGTAGGGGCCGAAGATCTGCAGGAGGGCCTTTGCTGTGTTGGGGCCCACGGTCTTGCCGTGGAGGGAGCTCTGCGAACCCTCGTGCCCCAAGCCACGCTTGCGGGCGACGCGTGTGTAGTAGTTGCGCAGCCCGTACAGCCGACCCACCTGGGCTTGCACGTACAGGTCAGCCAGTAGCTGCTGCACATGCGGCTCTTTGCCCAATGTCATCTCCATGTACCTTCCTCCTTCTTGATCTGCTCCGCTCACTGGGGAGAGCGGCTTTGGCCGATAGGTACTTGCCCAGCAGACAATCCCTCCCGCTCGCAGGGCGGGCCGCCTATCTATACTACGTGCCGCGCCTTTTTGTCAAGGGCCTGCGACTGCAATTGCAGCCTCTCTTTACACTTGGTTGGTCAGGATCGAAGTCCCGGTCGAGGAGAGGGAGCCGCCTGTGCCATTCATCAGGGCGATCTTCGCGTTGGGCACCTGGCGGTCGCCGCACTCGCCGCGCAACTGGCGCACTGCCTCTAACACGAGGAACATGCCATACATCCCCGGGTGGGTGTAAGAGAGGCCGCCGCCGTTGGTATTCATCGGGAAATCGCCGCCGGGCGCGGTGCGCTGTCCCTTGACGAACTGGCCGAACTCGCCGGGTTTACAGAAGCCCAGCGACTCCAGCGTCACGCCCACCGTATACGTGAAGGAGTCGTAGATCTCGACCACGTCGATGTCCTTGTGGTCGACGCCGGCCATCTGCATGGCCCTGGGGCCGGAGATGCGCGCGGCCGTCCAGGTGAGGTCGGGCATCTGGCCGATGTTGCCGTGGGTGTGGGCCTCGCCGAAGCCGAGGACGGCGATGGGCTTCTTCTTGTAGTTCCGCGCCCGTTCCAGCGAGGTGACGACGTAGGCGCCGCCGGCGTCGGTGACCAGGCAGCAGTCGAACAGGTGGAAGGGGTAGGACACCCAGCGCGAGTTGTGGTAGTCCTCGAAGGTCATGTTGTCGCGCATGAGCGCCTTGGGGTTGAGCTGGGCCCACTTGCGGGTGGCGACGGCGATCTCGGCGAGGTCGTCGTGGGTCGTGCCGTACTCATGCATGTGCCGCTGGCCCGCCAGAGAGTAGGAGGACGGAGCGCCCACGGTGCCTTGCCAGCCGTACCACAGGTCAGGCCCGCCGGCGGCGCCGCCGGCCCCACCCACGCGCGAGTAGCCGCTCTGGCCGTGGGTCACGAGGGCCACCTCGCAGAGGCCGTTAGCGATGGCCATGGCGGCGTGCCCCAAATGGATGACGAAAGAGGAGCCGCCGACAGAGGTGCTATCGGTGTATCGCGGTGTGATGCCGAGGTACTCCGCCATCTGGAGGGTGCCCCAGCCGGCGGTGAAGACGGCGTCGATCTCGCTTTTCTTGACGCCGGCGTCTTCCATGGCGTTCCAGGCTGCCTCCACGTGCAGCTGGACGTCTGTCTTGTCCGGGACGCGGCCTATCTGGTCGGACTCGGCCACGCCGATAATCGCCACCTGGCGGGAGAGATCTCGCATATTCCTGGGCATCGGAGCCTCCTTCTGCACAAGTCCTGTGGCGTTGTGGATGCACTGGCTGTTGAGGCACGGCCTCGGCACTGTTCGAGGCCGCCATATTCTAGTGCAAACGCGGGCCGGTGAGAAGTCCAGGCGACGAGAATGGGGAAGCCGATATAATCGGGCCGATGGCTGTTCCTTACATCGACCAGGGGCCCGCGCTTCCGATCGGCGGCATCCGTGGCGCTGTCCTGAAGTGGTATGCCGGGCACGGTCGCGACCTGCCCTGGCGCGGCGTTAGAGACCCTTACGCCATCGCGGTCTCCGAAGTGATGCTGCAGCAGACGCAGGTGGAGCGGGTCGAGCCGAAGTACCGCGAGTTCTTGGCCCGTTTTCCAACCTGGGAGGCGTTAGCCAGCGCCGGCCTGGGCCAGGTGCTGCGTGTCTGGGCGCCGCTGGGCTACAACGGGCGTGCGGTGCGCCTTCACCAGCTGGCGCAGTGGGTGGTGGCCCATGGTGGCCGCCTCCCGAGCGATGAACATGCGCTGCGTGCTCTTCCTGGCGTAGGGACCTACACGGCATCTGCGCTGGCAGCCTTTGCCTTCGGGCACCTGACGACGGTGATCGACACGAATGTGCGGCGCGTGCTGGCCCGCGCCCTGCTGGGCGAGCCGTACGCGAGCCCGGCGATCGACCGGCGGCTGCGGCCGCTCGCCCGCGACCTGGTGCCGACAGAGGCGCCCGGCCAGTGGCACGAAGCGCTTATGGACCTGGGGGCGACCGTCTGTACGACGCGGCGCCCAGCGTGCTCCGCCTGCCCGCTGACCGACGTATGCTTGGCGCGGCCGATTGTGATGGACGGGGTCCCTCCGAGGCGCGGGACGCCCGGAGAGGTCTTCCGTGGGTCACGGCGGTACTATCGCGGGCGCTTCCTTGCCGAGCTGCGTGGACTGCCCGACGGCGAGGTGCTGCCGCTCGACGACCTCGGTCCGCGGCTGCGGCCCGACTACAAGCCGGGGCAGGCTCCTTGGCTGCGCGATTTGGCGCGGCGCCTCGTGGCCGATGGGCTGGTGCGCTACGACGGGGAGGCAGAGACGGTGGGGTTGCCTTGACCGGCCAAGTCGGCTTCTGACCTCAAACGTCTTCCCCCAGGTCGTGGTCGGGGTGGTTGGGAGTGCTGTATTTCCAGTAGCCCTGGGTGTGGATCGCGCCGCGCGACAGTCCCCGCTGGTGAGGAGGTGCCGCCGGATGTCGCGCATGACAGACGCTTCGCAGCCCAGCCATACGCGACCATCCCCGTCCGGGAACTTCAGATTCCAGATCGCTGCCTCCAACTGGCGGCCGGCGAGGTCCTCTTTGGAACTGCGATGGAGCCAGGTGACTTGCACCTGCGCGTCGCTATCGATGGGTTGCTCCTCGGACGCACCGGCAACCTCGATGAATACGTGGACGCGCGCCGAGCGGGGCAGCGCTTGAACGATGTTGCCGATCGCGGGCAGAGCGCTGTCATCGCCGGCAACCAAGTGCCACTCGGCGTCTGGGTCTGGGCGATAGGGCGCGCTGGGGCCGGCGATGGCGAGGATATCTCCTGGCTGGGCCCGTTCGGCCCAATTGGAGCCGGGACCGCCGCCGCTGTGCAGGACGAAGTCGATTTCGAGCTCTCCTTCTTGGGGACGCCAGCGGCGGGGCGTGTACGTGCGGCTCGTGGGCCGCTCCTGGCCTGGGACATAGACTGGGCCGTCGGCACCCCAGGTCGGGAGGACAGGCCCGTCGTGACCTGGAGTCGGGAAGAACACCTTGATGTGCTCGGCGGGGCCGTGGGTTGTGAACCCTTCCAACTCGTCCCCAATGACCGTGATTCTGACCATATGAGGCGTGATGCGGTCCACCCTGCTCACGCGCACAGTACGGAGTTGCGGTCGCGGTCGACGGACAGGTGGCTGCTGCTGGGTCATGGGATCCTCCTAGGTGTCGTATGGGATATGGTCTCGTCCTTGGACATCACGGCCGCTGAGGCCGGGCGATTTTGCATAGTCGCAAGCGAGTGTAGTCCCTCTGGCACGATGACGCATCGGTCAAAGGAGCTATTTTCGCCAGCAAAAACGGCTAGCGATCGAGCCACTCCCTGAGGTGCGCCTGCACGGGCTGCCGCAGCCTGGCCCAGGCAGCGGCTTCGGCCTCGATTGCGCCGGGTTCCACTGAGAGCTCCGTTCGGTATCTACCGCGACGTGGGTAGTACAGGAGGCTGCCGGCCCAGAAGTTGGGGATCAGGCGCTCCGGCATGGCCTCGGCGATTAGGGCCGCCTTCCCTGGGGCCTCCCACTCGCCTACCAGCTCGCCTCGATCCGCTACAGCCACTGCCTCTACGAAGAAGGAGCGGCGCTCGTCGCCGTGGAGGCCCTCCATCAGCGCCAGCAAGGCGCGCGCCCGCTCCGTATCCGACGCACTGTCGCCTGCGAAGCGGTGGGTCAGGAGCGGGTCCCAGCGGTCGCCGAGGGCGGGAATGTGGAGGCCACCGTCGCTGGCGATGGCGAGGCTGTTGGCGGCCCGCGAGTAATGGAGGGCCTTGACGCGAGCGTTCTCTGCGAGGGCCTGTCCTGTCTCTGGGGCAGGTGGTGTCAGCGCCTCGATGCCCCTCCATTCGAGGCCAAGGCCATCGACCAGCCAGGCAAGGTAGGCGGCTTTGGTGGGGTTGGTGGTGCCGAGGACGATGTTCATGAGTGAGAAACCTTCTTTGTCCCGCCCACCCGCCCTGGGAAGTCTAGGAATACCTAGAACCTAGCCGAAGGGGCTCTGCCCCCTCGGTGCTCCCCAGCTTCTGTTCTGTTGGGCGCCACTCTAGATCAGCAATCATCATGGCCCGCCGCCACGCTCCCGCAGCTTTCATCGCAGTATAGATGGGAATCCCGCCAAGTTGCTCCCAAAAACGCTCGCCGAGCCATCCACGATCTCCACATGGAGAAGTTGTCTCCTTACGGGGGCTGGCAGTGGCGGCAGAAGTTGGTGAGACGCTGGCGGGCGGTTATCTGCGATATGCGGTTGCCGCACTTGGGGCAGGGCTCGCCGCCCTTGCCGTGGACCTGGAGCCACTCCCGTGGCTTGAGGTCGATCTGGTCGCCCATGAGGCCGCGCACGACGCCGATGGCCTCGATCAGCACCGCGCGCATCGCCTCGTGGAGGTGCTCGATCTCCTCTGGCTTGAGCGAGGGGCGGGTGCGATAGGGATAGATGCCGGCCGAGAAGAGGACCTCGTCGGCGTAGGCGTTGCCTATGCCGGTGAGGAAGGTCTCGTTCGTGAGGATGTTTTTGACCTGGCCGGGATGGCGACGCAGCCGCTGGCGGAACTGGTCGAAGTCGACCTCCAGCGCTTCGGGGCCCATGCGATCCCAGCGAGGGATGCGGCGCAGCTCCTCGGGAGTGACGACGTACGTCATGCCCATGTTGAGGTCGTCGTAGTAGCGCAGGTCGCGCCCGTCAGCAAGGCGCAGGAGCCAGCAGGTGCGCGCGCGGAGTCGCTCCGAGGTCGGCACGAGCTGGAAGCGCCCGCTGAGCATCGGATTGACGGCGATGAGGTAGCCGTTGGCGAGGTGCAGCAAGAGGAACTTGCCGCGACGCGTCACGCTGCCGACCTCGGTGTCCGCGCAAAGTGAGGCGAACTCAGTGGTGGAGGGGAAGCGGAGGACGGTCGGCCGTCGCACCTCGGCCGAGGCGATGGGGACGCCGATGACCTGGCGGATCAACACCTCACGGATGGCTTCGAGCTCAGGGAGTTCGGGCAAGGAGCGAACCCTCTTGGATGAAGGAGGACCGACGGGGGTGGCGGGCTAAGGTGTTCGGGCGTTCAATTGAACGCCCCTACGCTG
>Ga0209002_10003869_pt1 | contig 11883 bp, 21 predicted proteins | sample Rifsed16ft2_FD_184010 | JGI IMG/M metagenome (GOLD analysis project Ga0209002, IMG submission 184010) | Soil microbial communities from Rifle, Colorado, USA - sediment 16ft 2 (version 2) | ecosystem: Environmental > Terrestrial > Deep subsurface > Rock core/Sediment | place: Rifle, Colorado...
CCAGGGCATCGACATCGACCAGAATCAGATCAGAGCGTTACGGTCGATGGGTTACACGAACGTCAGACAGGTCGTCGAAGCCCTAGGGATCACCGACATCGGCCGGGCACTCAGCGGGTTCGGTGTCGGAGGAATACCGGCCTTCGCCGGCGGCGGATACCTCGGACCCGGCGAGTGGGGTATCGCCGGTGAGGCCGGTGCTGAGATGCTCCGGGCCCGGCCCGGGGGAGGAGTCGATATCCTCCCCGGGCAGAGACCCTCATCCGGGCAGCCCCTCCAGATCCTCGTCGACCTGCCCATCAAAATCGACGGACGTGAGATCGCCCGGGTGGCAGGCCTGTACATGGTCGACGACCTCCTGGACCATGTCGGCGGATACCACCGAAACTAGACCAGAATCAGAAAGGATCCACATGCCCGTAGCCACCACATTCTCAGACCTACTCAACGGCGGGGTGTTCAACGCCACCGCCTACTCCGACGCCAACGTGTACCTGTCGCTGCACACCGCGACGCCAGGGACCACGGGGGCGTCGGAAGTGACCGGAGGCTCCTACGTCCGTCAGGCGATCCCCAAGGTCGCCTCATCGGGAGGCACCTACACGTCGGATGCGATCATCGATTTCGCCGGGATGCCGGCGGTCACGGTCACCCATGTGGGTGTGTGGACCGCTTCGACCGCGGGTACCTTCCGGCTGGGTGGGGCGCTCACCGTGTCCAAGGTGGTCGCCGCCGGTGACACGTTCCGGATCCCAGCAGGGAGCCTCACCCATGTCTTCGCGTAAGCGCCGCAAGCTGCGCCGGGTATCGAAGGTGGAGAAGCGGGGACCGCGGGTCGTCGAGTCCGGGCCGATCCGACTGGTGACCCGGCTCGATCAGAAGGGGTAGCTGATGCCCCGTCCTGTTGATCAGGTGACCGCGGATGAGCGGGCGAAGGGCCGTCCCGGACTAGTACGTCTCGCCGCACCCCGCTATCCGGAGGTGTTCCCGGATACGGTTGTGCGTCTCGTGGATGGTGTGCGGGTAACTGTTCCGCATCCGAAGGCGGGTCAGCTGCATCCCCAAGCGGGTCAGGTTGTGCGTAACACGGTGCGGTTCCGTGACACGGATACGGGTGGGCATGTGAGTGTGCATTCGACTGGCCCCGCGTTCTGGAACTCCGATGGCAGCGCGGTTGATTCTGATCTGATCGTGGGACCTGGCCTGTTCGTCGCCACCGCGAATGCTGCGCTCGGCTTCGGATTCCGCTTGCAGGCGGATGGCGGGTTCACGACCACTCATCCGCAGGGTGGGAAGGTGACTGTGGGCGGCATCGAATGGCTATCCTCTGCTGGCTATCAGTCGCTCGTGGTGGGCGGGTGGACGGTGATAGAGAACCGTGCTGAAGGCCTCACTGCCCAGGGAACGCTGATCGTCGCGGTCAAAGGCGGGCTGGTCATCACCGAACTGCTCGTCACCGAGGCCAAGTATCTGACTGGCTGGCGTCAATCAGTGTCCGTCGAACCACCCGCGTTGAGTAGGGGACGTTACGAGGCAGGGTACGTGTACTACGACCCGCCCGAGGTTGACGCTGATACGGTGTGGCCGTTGCGGGTGGGCCTCTAGATGGCTACCTATGGGCCGACAGGTGTAGCCGCAGGCGGAGACGACTATTGGCACAGCAATGCAGCAGTGTTCACTGACGGTACCGCTCTGCGGGTCGGCGTAACTTCCGGGATCACGCATCACTCGGCGATGAGGTTCCTCGGCGTCGACATCGCAGGCGGTACGACGATCTCCTCGGCGACCATCGACCTGCGTTCGTTGATAAGTACCACGGGGTCTGGCACGTTGCTCACGAAAATCTGCGCGGTCGACGAGAACGACCCTGCCGCCGCCACCACGGCGGCTACCTGTAATACCGATGATGGGATCAGAACGACCACCAAGGTGGATTGGGACCCACCATTCGAGGACTCCGATGACACGCTGGTGACGACAGGAAACTTCGCCACGGTCATCCAAGAGTTGAACGATTCGGGGTTCACGGACGGGTCGGTGGCGGTGCTCAGTCAGATCATCGACGACGGCAACACGGCACGTCAAGACTACGCCTCCTACGACAATGCCTACACCGAGCCGCGGCTCACCATCGCCAACGGCGTGCCGTCCGTCGAAGGCGCCGCGGCGCTGAGCACCACCTCCACTCCGGTCACTGCTGGACTAGTTGTTGCCCTCGGCACAGCCACGCTGAGCACCACCTCGACCGTGGTCGCCGCCGGGGACACGTTCACGCCACCCATCGTCTCCGGCGCTGCGGCGCTCGCCACCACATCCACACCGACCGCGGCAGGGATCGTCGTCGCCTACGGCGAGTCCACGCTGACTACCACGTCAACTCTGACGACGGACGGACTGCTTGTCGTCTTGGGCACGGCCACTCTGAGCACTACGTCGACCCTGAGCGCCGACGGGCTGCTCCTCATCGTCGGCGCCGCGGCACTGACCGTGACGTCGACGATCACCGCCGGACTCGCCGGAATGGCGGTCACCATCGGCGGAGCCGCCACCGCGCTGATCCCAGGCACCCTCACCGTCGACGACGCGGTGGGGGAACGGTCCATCGCCTCCTTCGACGTCGACGACGAAGGCGCCGCCTTCCTCTACCAGCGGAGCCAACCTGTCGTCATCACCCGCCTCTCCGACGTGACCGTCCGCTTCTCCGGATACGTTCTGACCGATACCCGGGAACGGGTCGGGACCGGCGATCTGATCCACCGGGTCCGTGCGACGGACATGACCTACCTGGCGGACAAGAGGATCGTCACCGGCTCCTACACCGCGCAGACCATCAGGGCCATCGCCTTGGACCTGATCACCAACTTCTTTGGCGACGAAGGGGTCACCGGCGACGCCACCACCATCGACGAGGGTCCGACGGTCACCGAAACATTCGTCTACGTCAACGGCGCCACCGCCCTGGACCGCCTCGCTGAACACGCCGGCATGTGGTGGAACATCGACTCGGACAAGGTGCTGCATCTCCGATACCGGACCGCGGTGCCGGCACCCTGGACCATCGACGCCGGCGACTTCGAGAAATACTCCGAGCATGTGGTCCAAGGCAACAGGGACTACCGCAACGTCCAATGGCTCATCGGTGGCACCGACACCACCGGCTCCCAAGTCGAGATCTTCGCCGGGGACGGCACCCGCCCCACCTTCAGTGTCGGCTATCCGATCAACGCCGAACCGACCATCGAAGTCAAGATCGGTGCCGGCGCCTACACCGCCAAAACGGTCGGGATCAGGGGACTCGAAACCGGGTTCGACTGGTACTGGAACCGCTTCTCAGGTGAGGTCACCCAAGACACTGGTGGCACCCCGCTAGGCACCGCAGACCTTCTTCGAGTCACCTACATCGGGGTGTATGACATGGTCGTCTCCTCGACCGACACGACCGAGATCGCCGCTCTCGCCGCGCTCGAGGGCGGTGGTTCCGGAAAGGTCGAAGCCGCTCTTACCCGTCCCGTCGTAGGACGCACCCAAGGGTTCGAACTCGCCGCCGCGGTCCTCAACCAGTACGGCGGGCGGCATCACACCATCACCTTCGACACGTTCCGTGATGGTCTCGAGGTCGGTCAACTGGCCACCCTCAATCTCCCCGGCTCCGGACTCGACGCCACAGATATGCTGATCATCCGGATCACGTGGCGCAACGTCGGCTACCTCGAGCGGACCCGGTACACGGTCACCGCCGAGGAAGGCCCCCCGGGCAAGGGATGGACCGGCCTGTTCCGCTGGCTGATCGAACGGGGAGACCTGGCGGGTGTCGACGTGTCGACGGTGGGGACGGTCGCCCAACTCGACGAGGTCTCAGAATCGTGGGCCTGGGCCGAGACGTCGGTGGCGGAGACCCGCAACGCCTGCCCGTTCCCATCGGCGACCACATATCCCGACACGACCCTCTATCCCTGTTAGAAAGGGTGTCACTGTGAACGACGACTACACGGTCACCCAGATCGATCCCTGGACCTTCCGCGGGACCCAGGTGTATGGGCCTCCGATCAGCTGGACGGGGAAGGTGACGGCTATCCGCCGCCGTCACCCCAATCCCGGCTGCCCCCTCTGCGCCATCGACCCGCACTGCCCCCAGCATCGCAACCCCATCGTCGATCAGATCACCGTCGCGAATCTGATCACGACCCTCGGGATCAACTGGATCCGCACCGCCCTGTCTGACTCCGGGTTCGACCCGGCGCTGCGGTACATGGCATGGGGCTCGGGGACCACCGCCGCCGCCGCCGGCGACACCGTGTTGGACACTGAGGCCGGCCGTAAGGCGATCACCAGCTTCGCTGCCGGGGCCACCGGGGTCATGGTGTCCACCACCTACCTGTCTCCCGCCGAAGGCAACGGGTCGCTCGCCGAACTCGGCTGGTTCGCCACCGACACTGCGACCGCCACCGTCGACACGGGTGTGCTGATCGCACGGGTCCTCTACCCGGGTGGCACCTGGGTCAAGGACGCTGGCTACTCGCTGCAACTCGACCGGACCGACACCATCGCATAGGAGCCCCATGCCGTACACGAAATATCATGATCCTTGGGGTACCGGCGCCGGTGGGGCCACCCCGATTGTCGCTGCCGCCCTGGACTGGATCGAAGGCGGGATCGCCACCGCGCAGGCTGACGCTGAGGCCGCCGCCGCCGACGTCGCCGCCCTCGACGTCGCGGCGGGCACAATCCTGGGCTACGCCAGCACCGCGGTCGCTCAGACGATCCCCGATACGACCACCGACTTCACGTCTCAGAGCGTCACTGTGACCGTCGCCGCCGACCGGCTTCTCCGCATCGACGCGATGGGCACATGGGCTGCCATCGCCTCCGTTGCTCGGACCGTGCTCATCCGCGAAGGCTCGACCGTCCTCAGCCTCTGGAGAGGCTACGACTCCGCGTCCTGGGAACGCTCATATAGCCTGTTCGTCATCGTGGCCCCGTCGGCGGGTTCCCACACCTACAAGGTGTCAGGAAATTCGTCCCCCACATCAGATCTGTACACGACCTTCCCCTCCCGTCAGATCGTTGTCACCGATTGCGGCCCGGCATGAGAGGCTCGCCATGTCCGATCTGATCGTCTCCGCGTCGATCACCGCGGTGCCGGCGCTTCTCGCGGCTGGTGCCGCGTGGAGGGCGTCGGTGTACACGAAACGCACCCAGCGGGAAGTCCACACGTCGAACGGGTCGACTCTCGGCGAGATGGTCGAACGGCTCGACCGGAGTGCCGACCTGACCCGCCGGGGCCTGATCCGACATCTCATCGACGCTCGGGGCCACAACACGCCCCCCGACTTGGACATCGTCGAGAAGCTTCTCGACGAAACCGAACTATGAGCCTCTTGGGCGTCGCGGCGATCATCGGGGCGTTCGCTGGACTCATCACCGCCATCGCCGGAGCGTACGTTCTGATCCGCACATCCAAGACCGTTGTCCGTACCGAGGAACAGGTAGCGGAGACCCACATCCTGGTCCGCCAGGTCGACCGGGCGGTCAACGGCAAACCGCCGGGAGCGTCGACGATGGTCGCGCAGGTCCAGCATCTCCATGATCAGCAGTTCCCGCCCCTCGATATGGACGACGATGAGGCGATCCTCCCGCTGCTCCGCAAAATCGACGCCCGGCTGGCCATCCTCGACGATCAGGAACGATGACCCGCTATCTGCCCTCCGCCTGATGTAGCCTCCCCTGATGCGATACACCTGGGACCCCGAACTCCCCCTACTGCTCCCCGCCACCGCCCTCGGGTTCCCCATCGAGGCGCGGCTCGATGGAGGCCCCAACGGTGACGGCCTCGGATGGGGCCCATTCGAATACGACCCGGCCTCGAACGTCTGCGACATCGACCTGCTCACCTTCGCCTTCGGGGTCCATTCGACCGAAACCGCCTGGGTCCCCGGCTACGGCGGAGGCGTCCACCCGAGCGTCACCTACCTGCCCCGACCGGCACGCCGCGCCATCCAGCATGTCCGACTCGACCGACGCCAAGGCACCCTGCTGGGCACCTCCACGCTCGAGGGAGGGCTTCGGGTCCCGACCAACCGGGCCAACATCCACCAGGTCGAGATCGCCGGCTACTCCGCCTGGTGGATCGCCGCGAACTACGGACGGCTCGCCGTAAGGGACCTCGACCAGGAGGACCTCGCCAATCTCGGCCGGCTGATCCGATGGGCCCACGACACGTTTGCCCCCGACTCGCCGCTCGTCTGGTATCCCAAGCCTGCCGGGAACGTCAAACATTCGATGAGTCACCGACGGTGGATCCCCCCCGACGGCCGCCGGGACTTCTACGTGTTCGACCATGACACCGCCCCCGACGCGTCGCCTCATTGGGACGCCGACGACATCGTCCGTGCCAAGATCATGACCTACGCCGGAGCCGTACCATCGGAGGATGACGTGACCTATCCGAGACTCAACGACCAGGGCGACCGGGTCGCCGAACTACAAGCCCTGCTGGTCCTACGGGGAGCGGCGATCAGCATCGACGGGAACTACGGTCCCCGGACCGCCGCCGCGGTCGCCGCCTTCCAGCGCCGTGCCGCCCACCGGCTCGCCGGCCTCACCGTCGACGGCACCTACGCGTCCCCCCAGACGTTCGCCGCCCTCGAGACCCTCCCCCGCAAGATCGCCGCCACCTGAAAGGACCGCCGATGCCCGACTTCGCTTGGACCACTCTGATCACCCCCGCCGGCGCCGCCGCCGCCGCAGTGTTCATCGTCATGGGAGCGCGCCGCTGGTGGGACTGGCCGCCCGGCCCCCTGGCCCGCCGAGTGGTGCTCGCTGTCGCCGCGGCGCTGCTGCTCGGAGCGACCCTGGTCGTGAGCGGTTGGAACGTCCCCGCGGTGATCGCCGCCATTCCCACCGGACTGACCGCCGGCTTCGCCGCCCTCTCCATCTACGACACCGCCGTCTCCGGCGCCGACTACGCGGTGATCCCCGCCGCCGACTACCTCAGGCCACTCGGTCCCCGGTGAGACCCGGCATCCTGGTAGGGGCCCTCCTCAGCGGGGAGGGTCCCTGCCGGTTCGACGCCTACCAGTCCGAAGCCGGCTACCTGTGTGCCCTCTGCGAAACCGGCACCGGCGAGGCGCCCCGCCCCGACGATGACGGCCGCTGGGTACACGCCTCCTGCGCTCAGGACTCCGACGCTACGCCAGGCCGGTGACACCGCTCGAGGTCGGCTGGCACACCTCCCCGCTTGTGGAGCCCGGTCCCCGTGGCGGGGCTGCTAGAGGCCGCCGTATCGGACTTGACACCCACCGTGGGCCTGCTATGTTGGATACGACACCCCGAGAGAAGGGCCCGAGATGAACGCCACCACCATCCACGCCAGCGAGGTAGAAGCCGGCGACCTCCTGATCGCCGACAACTACGACCGCCGGATGCGACTCACGGTCTCATCGACCAGCCGGACGCCGATCACCGCCATCGACGGCCTCCCCGCCGACATGATCAGCATCGAGGGCATCAACGAGCCCTACGCCGGCTACCCCGTCCCGAGGATCTTCGCCTACGGCGCCGACGAGAAGGTCACGGTGCTGCGATGACCACTGCCGACGCCATCAGCAGGCACCTGGAGCAACGGTACGCCCGTCAGGGATACGACGTCACCGAGACCCATCTCACCGCGGCCCGGTTCGGCTGGATCTTCGAAGCCGACCTCGGAGCCGGCGGTACCCGGTATCGCCTGACCGCTACCGGCCGGGCGTTCGGAGTCACCTCCGAGACGATCAGTCCCGCTGACGCCGACCCGTTCACCCCACAGATCTGCGACCCGAGGGAGGCACGCCTGTGAGCACCACCGCCATCATCGTGGGCAGGACCCGGACCCAGGTGTTCGTCCGGGTCCCCGAACTCCATCACAGTCGGATTCTCACACTCCCCGGGGGTCTCCTGCGAGGCGAACGTGGCGACATCATCGAAGTCGAAACCCGATCCGGGATCGAGTCGACCGACGACGGCTGGTTCGCCCTGGTGGTCCCAGCATGATCCCCTTCACCGCCGCCAGCCGGTACGGCGCCGACGTGTTCGAACAGGCCCTCGACGCCCTAGTCGACACCGGCCTCCCCCGGGACCCGAACCTGATCGCCCTGATCGACGGAGACGGCTGGTCCGACGAGGAAGGATCCTGGCCCTACCGACTGGTCCTCACCGCCGAGGGAAAAGCGTTACACGCGGAAAGCCCCGGCATCGAGGACAGCCGACCCGCCGATGCCGGGGCTCCGCATGACCCGAGAGAGGGTCGCCTATGACACTACCAGCGACGGAAGGAACTCGAATGCCCCCCAAGATCTCACACCACGCCGGCGCCATCGCTGAGCCGCTCACCTTCGCCCCGGCCGACGTGGTTGGCCTGGCCGACATCCAATCCCGGCTGGTAGCCGCGGGCAGGCCGGTCACGATGGGGACGGTCTCATCGTGGCGGCATCGGGCGAAGCAGCCAACGACTGAGCGGCCCATGCCCGAACCCGACGGCTGGCTATCGGGATCGATCCCCTGGTGGTCATGGACCCGAACCATCCTCCCCTGGCTGGTCGAAACCGGCCGGATCGAGTCCCGATGATCGGCCATGCCCAGACGACTGGCACCGAGGCGACCCCGAGTCTGGTAGCCGCGGTTCTCTCCCGGCTCGCAGACCACGACAGGGCCTACCCGGGCATCGAGTACCCGTGGCCCGAGGAACCCGACACGCTCTCGGATCTCGATCCGGAGACCCTCGACGGCTGGCTGATCGAAGCCGAACGTGCCAGCCGGGCCGCCACGGTCCTACGCGGACGGGTAGAGGCGCTGCTATTGGGCGACGTGACCCGCCACGGCCCGGTCCGGCTGCGTGACACCCTCTACAAGCCGGCCCGGAACACCGATATCCGCTGGTCCGATGACCAGGCCTCAGCGCGTCTGCTGGGATGGGCGGTCTCCGACGCCACCACCCCCGCTGAGGCTGCGACCAGGATCGGCAAGGTCGTCCGCACCGACGTCAAGGCAGTTCGCCAGGGTGAGATGAGGGGCCTCGCCGTCATCCGGCTCCTCCGCCGGGAACCCGACGCCGACAAGGCCGCCCAGGACCGGGCAGCCTGGGCAGCGTTCGACACGTTCTTCGTCCGCGCCGCTGACAGGGGCCCGGCGTATGTTCTGGACAAGATCCCGATCAGCCGGGCACCCAAATGGGCGCAGGCGCTCGGGCATGGGCAACGACGTCACCCGAGAGAAGGAGACACACTGTGACCACCAACATCGATGAGATCACCGAAGCCGAAATCATGTCCGAACATCCGACAGCAGCGCTGGCCACCAGATCTGAGAACCCGCCGGTCCCGACCAGCCTGTTCGGAACCGACAATCCGGCGGAGACGATCCGCCGGGCCTCAGAAGTCGCCACCGCACTCGCCGACGTGATCCGCCAGCAGGATCTCTCAAAGAACTTCGGCGGAGACCGGGACCACGTGTTCATCGAAGGCTGGCAACTCCTCGGCGCGATGGTCGGCATCTACGCCGAAACCGTTCGCACCGAGAAGGTCCTCGACGAGAACGGCGAATGGGCCGAACCGATCTGGCATCTCGAGAAGCAGGAACGGCCCTCCAAGTTCAAGGCCGGCGAGACCTACCTCACCGACGTGAAGGTGGTCGACAAGCCAGGCAAGGGTGGCTGGAAGGCCTTCGTCGAGATGCGCCGCGCTGTCGACGGAGTCAAGGTCGGCGCCGCGGAGATGGAGTGCCGCTGGTCGGAACGGAATTGGGGCGACCGCGACTCGTTCCAAGTCCTGTCGATGGCTCAGACCCGCGCCGCGTCGAAGGGATACCGGATCCCCCTCGGCTTCGTGATGACCCTCGCCGGCTACTCGGCGACACCGGCGGAGGAAATGGACGGCATCGAACCCAGGGCACCCCGCGCGGCGCGCAACCCGGGCCGCTCATCCAAGACCAAGTCCGCGACGGAGACCGGCTACACCTGCCCCCACTGCGGATCCGGGGTCGAGGACCGGCGGGCCACCGCCCCCCAGGGCAAACCGAAATGGGCATGCACCAACGACCTCTGCGGAGGTGGTGGGGCGAAAAAGCAGGGAGGTGGACGCTGGCCCTGGGCATCGTTTAGGACGAACCCGACCGAGGCCTTCGCCCCGCCCGCTACCGACCCTGAGGCTGTGGGCGGGGCGGCGTCGGATCCGGTGGCCCGTCTCCACACCCTGGTGGCACAGAACATCACCGGCGGCGACATGGGCCTCGCGGAGACCCTGGTGCTCGAAGCAGCCAATGAGGTCGAGGGCCTCATCTGGCCCGACTCGTCGATCTCGGCGGTGACCGCGACTGCCCTCTATCTGCGGGCCAAGCATCTCCTCGCTGCCTCCGGACCTGAAGGGAAGTGACACGAATGACCACCGACAACCCGTGGGGGCTGCCCCCGATGCCACCCAAGAGCGAATTGACTGCACGACGACGCCGTCTCCACCGGGCCGCGGTCACCGGAGCCAAAGCCATCGCAGCGCTCGATGAGATCAAAGCCCGGGGTCTGCGGACCGAGCCCGCCGTCTACGGGCCGTACTGGTGGGAGGAGGGGTCATGAGAGGCTGGAAGGTCCTCACCCACGATTACCGACCCCCGGTGCAGGGCGGTAAGCCTGTCTGGGATGGCACGGCCGGAGCGGTGAGCGCGAAGGTGCAACTCGACCGTTCCGCCGACGAATGTGGGCGTGGCTGGAACTTCACTCGCCGACCCGAGACGGCGCTACGGATCGCGGGCCTGTGGCCTGACGGCAGGCCGTCCCGTCTCATCTCGGTGGGCGTCGCCGACGGGGCCGAATGGGTCGAACGGGGCGACAAGTGCCGGGCCGCACAGATCGTCTGGGGCCGCGAGGCTGGTGTAGCGAAGGCCCGCTCCGCGGTGTCCGCCCTCTACGCGCCATTCGACGGTGATCACCGTGAGCGGATGGTGGATTCGACGATGCTGTGGCGGGCGGCGCTGGCCCGTCCCGTCCGTGACGAGGAGGCGGTGGCGGCGGGGATCCGTGCTGCTCTCACAGCTCGAGGCCTGGATTGGGAGCTGGTCAGATTTCCTGCCGCTCGGGCCGCTCGGGACGCTCGGGCCGCTTGGGACGCTCGGGCCGCTTGGGACGCTCGGGACGCTTGGGACGCTCGGGCCGCTCGGGACGCTCGGGCCGCGCTCACCGTCGAATATGCGGCCCTCTGCGGCTGGACCACCCACGACCCCGACCTGTTGACCACGGGCATCCGTGACGCCTACCGGGCTGGGCTCGGTGTGGCTGTCCCTGTGCCCGGCGGTTTGGGATGGGCGATGGACGGGGTAGGCTGATGACCGATCTCATCCCCCCGAAAGGAGGCGCGATGCGACTCGCTCAGAGGTTCGCCGACAAGTTCTTTGTGGAGGCGAACTCCGGCTGCTGGCTGTGGACCGCGTCGATTGTGACCAGCGGATATGGCGCATTCAACCTGTGTGGTCGATCACGGACGGCGCATAAGGTCGCCTGGGAGCTTTTCCGCGGTCCGATCCCAAAGGGGCTGCAGGTTCTCCATCATTGTGATGTGCCGTCTTGTGTGAATCCTGCGCACCTGTTCCTTGGCACGAACGCGGACAACAGGGCGGACTCGGTCGCGAAAGGACGCGGGGCGATCCTCCAGAAAGGCCAAGTGCAGGAGATTAGAACACGCTCGGAAGCTGAGGAGCCCCAGAGGGCGATTGCCGCCGATTACGGAATAAACCAATCGACCGTCAGTCGGATCGTTACCAGAAAGATCTGGGCATGAAGAACTCCATGGTCAAACCCCGCTGGAGACGACTGATCTGCCGTCTCATCGACCACGACTGGCAGCCCGCTGAGAGACAGGTCTG
>Ga0209002_10003871_pt1 | contig 11881 bp, 8 predicted proteins | sample Rifsed16ft2_FD_184010 | JGI IMG/M metagenome (GOLD analysis project Ga0209002, IMG submission 184010) | Soil microbial communities from Rifle, Colorado, USA - sediment 16ft 2 (version 2) | ecosystem: Environmental > Terrestrial > Deep subsurface > Rock core/Sediment | place: Rifle, Colorado...
ACGGTCGCGTAGTACCATTCATGCTGTTTGAAGCCCAACTCTTTTTCCAGTTCCCTCATCATGTCAATGGGAAGCACCCGGTTGGGATCATGGTTGGCATAGGTGTTGTCATATCCGCCGTGTGCGGACTGATGGGTTTTGGTCTCCAGTTTTTCCAACCCTTCCAGAGAATATCTCCCGTATTTGGATGCATTGGAGCTTTCGATATGGTCCGGATTTCCTGTGGGCACGATACCACCGGAAGTGACCAGGGCAATGGTCAACCCCTTCAGGTCGCCAATGGCGGCTTGAGGATCGACACGGTCAAAAAAGGGAATGGGATATTCGGTCTCAAACGAATCACTACCGATTTTTTGAAGGAGCAATGCAATGGCGCGCTGATAGGCCGGCTCGGCATGGAAATAATTTTTCCTTAGGCCTTGTTCAAAGCAGCCTTCGGCCTTGGGAAATTCAATCTTCTCGCCCTGCAAAACTTTCTTGCCAAGGCGGACCATTTTTTGGACGGCATCTTCCATCCCGGTAACAATGTCGGCACATTCGACGATCAAGGCTGTTTTTCTGTATTGATCAACCCCCGGATTCTCTTTGTACATGGCCGTGATGGCAGGAATGCCCAACGGATTCAGGGAAGAGCAGATCGCGCCGCAGGCCATTCCGTATCTTCCGGCATTAAACGCTGGCCCGGCGATGACCAAATCCGGGCTGTACCCTTGGATCTCGGGAAGTATTTCCCCAAGACCCTTCTCCTGGTTTTCGGCAAAATAGCTGTCGCCGCAAATGACCGTGGCAACGATTTCGACAGGAACATTTTGCTCGCGGAAAAATTTTTCAAAAAGCCGCCCGGGTCCCTTGGAACCCTGGATGGTACGGGGTTCGCAGTTGGCCTGCTCCTCGCCGCCCACACCCCCGAAAAATTGATTCAGGTAATGAACAATCCGGTATTGTTTGTTCCGGGATGTGCCGGACATTTATATAAACCTCGCTGACGTTCGTTCAAATCCCAATTGGTTGGTGGATCCGATCAGTACTTGAAGCTCAACGGCGATACTGCCGTCCGGGAGCCGGCATTTACTGGAGCCGCCGGCCATTTTCGTGATCACGCGGTCATCGCCTACGATTTTTTTCAAAGGTGGCAGAACGATCACCTCATTGGCGTTTCCGGTGGAAACAATGGCATTGGCGTCAGGGTGGCCGTCGACCAGGGATTGCGAGGCTCCGGCTTGTCCCGCAAATTCATCGGTAAGCAGAACCGTTTTGATGCCATGCGCTTCGATTTTGGAGCAGTTCATCATGAGATCCGCATCCGGATTGCCAAAACCTTCCTTGGATATGATGACACCGTCGGGAATCAAGGACGCAATCAGCCCGGCTGCCAACGTGGACGACTGCTGTTTTTCGCCCAGGGTAACGTTTTCGTTGGTAAGGACGCAGCCGACAAAGTTCCAGTCGGTTTTGTCTCTTCGGAGGAGTTCGAGCACAATGGGGTTGTTCTGGTGGTGATACGTTGTGTTCTTGTCGCACGCCGAAACACAATTGCCGGAGACAATGGCGCCAAACAGCACTTCGGACGGTACCATGAACCTGGGGAGCATCTTTTTGGCATCGATTCCGCAATAATACGTATCGTGGAGGAGACCCTGGGTTTGAAGCATATATAAGTAGGCAATTCTGGGCAGACCTTTCGGCTCGGCGGATCCTTGCCTTCCGGGGGAACCTGGATATACCGGATTGATCAGGGTTTCGTGGGCGTTCCCTGCAAGCGGCTTGTTCAACGCGTGTCTGGCGATGTAATCAGCGGCCTTGAAACCGGCCATTCTTGCGGTTTTCTCGTGATCGTGTCGTCCTATCCCTTCCTGTACGGTAATGTCCAGCACCAGATGATGTTTTTGGGAAAAGAGCGAATATTTTGCACCCGGACCGGACATATCAATGACACCTTCCTGAAAGCCCACAATGGATCCCACTGTGGTTACCACCATTCCGCATACAGACACGATTTCCCCGGAAGGAATCCTGTTGGTATCGGGATCCCACCCGGAAAGAACTCCGGGGAAGACCTGATAACCCGGGATGAGACTCAAGCGGGGTTCGATCACATCTTTGACGGGAACAATCCGTACCGACTCCCCGGGATGGACAATGTCCACTTTGACATTTCTGATGTTGGGATCGGATTGTAATCGGCTGATTAACTCATCACGATGGATGAGCAGCTTTCCGTTTTCCAGTCCGGTGGCGGGGGCAAAATCAAGATCCGAGACGGTGATTTTCTTCCAATGATGCGTTATGTGCGGCGCGAGTGCATGATGTTTGGCGATCGACATATATGCATCCTGCTGGGCGGGCTGGTTGTCGCGTGAACGTTTTTCCAACTATACATTTTCAAAAACCGATGTCAATGGATTTTGGCGATCGATTCCGTTGCTCCCCATGCCGCTTCCGATTCCGCGACTGTCCGAACTGCGGGTACCGCCTTTCCCCACGATTTCCGGCGGACCTTGAGCCACTCGCTGGTTGAAAATATTTCCGATTTTCGACATGCTCCAATGCTTACTTCCGGCGTTTCCGATTCTTGATCGCTGCCTTTGCGATCGACCATGCAGCGATCGTCATCCCGTCCCAGATGACGCCTGATCGGATCTGCGTTTCGATTCCGGCAGACGTCACCCGGAGGATCTCGAACTCCTCCGTTTCATCCGGCGTTCCCCCAATGTATTGCAGATCCCTCGCAATATATACGTGGCACATCTCGTTGGTGACTCCGTTGTAGGGATTGAACTCCCCGACCATGAGCAGGCTCTTCGCGGAATTGCCGGTCTCTTCCTCCAGTTCCCGCCTCGCCGTTTCCTCATAAGTGGAGCCTTCCTTCACGCTCCCGCAGGGGAACTCCCTACTCTCCCTGCCCACCAGATAGCGATACTGGTTCACCAGTAACATGGATCCATCACCCACGATCGGGACGACCATGGAAGAACCGTTCGTATGTACGTAATGGTACTCGCCAGGTTTTCCCGACGGCAGCTCGAAGGTGTCCCTCTTGTACGTCCAGTAAGGATTCCGGAAGATGGTCGCTTCCGAGAGCTTCTTCCAGGATTTTAGCGGCATACGACTAGCTCCTTCCCCCACCCCACTTCCGGGTGCGTTTCGAATTCGAGGCGATCAGACAAACGGTATCTTCTGCATCGGCTTCCCCTGCGCAGCCCAAGGCGCCACAATAGGGGTCGGCTGGTCGGATGCACGGAGCCCCCGCATCCGGCATGAAAATTGAACCTCGATTGGAACAACAAGATGCGGAATCATATTCTTGTAAGAAAATTTGAGGAAATGACATGGTAAACAAGACAAATTGTTGTCCTAATTGTAATTACATTAGAATTGATATTGAGTTCTCCACATGTCCTTTCTGTGGAATTATTGTGGAAAAATATTATGCGTCAAAAGAGAAAAAAACCAAAATGAAGGAAACGAAGATTCCCGAAAAAACCGCAGATGAATCTATGGGAACCAAGAACCGGAAAAAATAAGTAAGAAGGGAGGGTCCCTACCCCTATCCAACATTCAACATTCGAAACGCTGGAAAGTACAACTTCGTTACGGGGACGGAAATAAAACGAGTGGGCACGATCTCTCGAAACCCCCTCAATTTTCGATAGCGGGGTCAGGATTTGTCCCTGTGACCCTCGCGTGGTACTGCTGGAGACTTCTGACCGCGCCCTGTCCCTGGCGCAATGCCGAGATCCCCTTGGCGGCCGCGATCGCAGCGGCGGTCGTCGTGATGTAAGGAACCTGGTACTTGATGGCCGCCTTGCGGATGTAGGAATCGTCGTGAACGCTCGCCCTCCCCACCGGTGTGTTGATGATCAGGTGGATCTCGCCGTTCTTGATGGCATCGGTGATATTGGGGCGCCCCTCGTGCATCTTCAGGATCGGCGAAGAGGCGATGCCGTTCTCCGCAAGGAACTTCTGCGTCCCCTCGGTCGCCATGATGGAGAACCCCAGCTCGGCCAGGCGCCGGGCCGCCTCGAGTGCCCCTGGACGGTCCCGCTCGGTGACGGTGATGAGAACCGTTCCACGGGTGGGAAGGAGCTGCGAGGCCGCGACCTGCGCTTTGAAAAAGGCCTCCCCGTAGTTCTCCGCCATACCGAGGACCTCGCCGGTGGATCGCATCTCCGGCCCGAGGATCGGATCGACCTCCGGGAACATGTTGAACGGGAAAACCGCTTCCTTGACACCGAAGTGCGGGATCGGGCGGCGGACGAGGGAAAGGTCGCGCAGTTTCTTCCCGAGCATCACCTGGGTCGCGAGTCGCGCCATCGGGATGTTGCAGACCTTGCTCACGAGCGGCACCGTCCGGCTAGCGCGGGGATTGGCCTCGAGGACGTAGACGGTGTCGCCGGCGATGGCGTACTGGATGTTCATGAGACCTACGACCCCGAATTCCACCGCGATCTTCCGGGTGTACTCCTCGATCGTATCGATGTGGCGGCGGGAGATGCTCACCGGGGGGATCACGCAGGCCGAGTCACCCGAGTGAACCCCCGCGAGCTCGATGTGCTCCATGACAGCCGGGACGAAGGCGTCGGTCCCGTCGGCGATGGCATCCGCCTCCGCCTCGATGGCGTCATCCAGAAACCGGTCGATCAGGATGGGGCGCTCAGGGGAGATCTCCACCGCCTTGGCCACATACTCCCGGAGCATCTCCTCGTCGTGAACCTTCTCCATAGCGCGGCCCCCGAGGACGTAGGAGGGGCGGACCATGAGCGGGTAGCCGATCCTTCGGGCGATCTCAATCGCCTCCCCAAGCGTGCTCGCCATTCCCGACTCCGGCTGGGGGATCCCCAGCTTCGCGATGATCCGGCGGAACCGGTCCCGGTCCTCGGCAAGGTCGATCGTCGATGGCGGAGTGCCGAGGATCCGGACACCTGCCGCCTCGAGCTCCGCGGCGATGTTGAGCGGGGTCTGACCGCCGAACTGGACGATGACCCCTTCCGGCTTCTCCTTCCCGTAGATCGCTAGCACGTCCTCCACGGTCAGCGGCTCGAAGTAGAGCTTGTCGGAGGTGTCGTAGTCCGTGGAGACGGTCTCCGGGTTGCAGTTGATCATGATCGACTCGTAGCCCGCCTCGCGGAGGGCGAACGCCGCGTGGACGCAGCAGTAGTCGAACTCGATCCCCTGCCCGATCCGGTTCGGCCCGCCCCCGAGAACGAGGACCTTGCGCCGGTTGCTCGTGTTCACCCGGTCGGGGGCGTTGTAGGTCGAGTAGTAGTAGGCGGCGTCCTCCACGCCGCTCACGGGCACGGCGTCCCACGCCTCGACGACGCCCAGAGCGGTCCGCCTCCCCCGGACCGCCGCCTCCGGGACGCCAAGGATCTGGGAGAGGTACCGGTCGGCGAACCCGTCCTTCTTCGCCTGGACGAGGAGGTCGTCGGGGAGCATCCGTCCCTTGTACGCGAGCATCCGCTCCTCGAGCAAGACGAGCTCCCGCATCTGCTCGATGAACCAGGGCTTGATGTACGTTCGCTCGTAAAGGGCCTGCGTTTCCGCCCCCTTGCGCAGCGCCTCGTACATGAGGAACTGGCGCTCGCTCGTCGGATCGGCGAGCATCTCCATGAGTTCCGGAAGAGTCTTCTTGTGGAAGTTTTTCGCGAAGCCGAGACCGTAGCGACCGATCTCCAGGGAGCGGATCGACTTCTGGAACGACTCCTTGTAGGTCTTTCCGATGCTCATCACCTCGCCGACGGCGCGCATCTGGGTCCCGAGCTTGTCCTGCACTCCCTTGAACTTCTCGAAAGCCCACCGGGCGAACTTGACCACGATGTAGTCCCCCGATGGGGTGTACTTCTCGAGGCTCCCGTCGCGCCAGTAGGGGATCTCGTCGAGCGTCAACCCGCACGCGAGCAGCGACGACACGAAGGCGATGGGAAATCCGGTCGCCTTGGACGCAAGGGCCGAGGAGCGGGAGGTGCGGGGGTTGATCTCGATGACCACCACCCTTCCGCTCGACGGGTCGTGGGCGAACTGGATGTTCGTCCCCCCGATCACCTCGATGGCGTCGACGATGTCGTAGGAGTGCTTCTGGAGACGCTCCTGGAGCTCCGGGGCGATGGTCAGCATCGGGGCGGTGCAGAAGGAGTCGCCGGTGTGCACCCCCATCGCATCCACGTTCTCGATGAAGCAGACGGTGATCTTCTGCCCCTTGGCGTCCCGTACGACCTCGAGCTCGAGCTCCTCCCAGCCGAGGACCGACTCCTCCACGAGGACCTGGCGGACGGGACTCACCGAGAGTCCCCGGCTCACGATCGTCTGGAACTCCTCCAGGTTGTAGGCGAACCCGCCGCCCGTCCCCCCTAGCGTATAGGCGGGCCGGATCACCACGGGGAAGCCGATCCGCTTCACGACCTCCTTCGCCTCCTCGAGGCTGTGGGCGATGTCGCTCCGGGGCATGTCGAGCCCGAGGCGTGTCATGGTGTTCTTGAACTCCTGGCGGTCCTCGCCGCGCTTGATCGCGTCCACGTTGACCCCGATCACCGTTACCCCGTACTTCTCGAGGATTCCCTCCCGGGCCAGCGCCGAGGAGAGGTTGAGGCCCGTCTGCCCCCCCAGGTTCGGCAGCAGCGCATCCGGCCGCTCCTTCGCGATGATCTCGGTAAGGGACGCCACGTTGAGCGGCTCGATGTACGTGACGTCCGCCATGGCAGGGTCGGTCATGATGGTGGCCGGATTGGAATTGACGAGGACGATCTCGTAGCCGAGCTTCTTCAAGGCCTTGCACGCCTGCGTGCCCGAGTAGTCGAATTCGCACGCCTGCCCGATGATGATCGGGCCGGAGCCGATGATCAGGATCTTCCGGATGTCGTCGCGTCTCGGCATGCGCCCTCCCCTAAGATCAGCCCCCCAGATAGGCCTTCTTGACCTGGGGGTTGACGAGAAGTTTTTCGGACCCTCCCTCCAGCACGAGCCTGCCGTTCTCCAGTACATACCCTCGACCGGCAAATTGAAGCGCCATTCGAGCATTCTGCTCGACGATCAGAATGGTGGTTCCTTCCCGATTGATCTCCCCAAGGGAGTCGAATACGCTCATCATCAACAGGGGAGCCAACCCCATGGAGGGCTCATCCAGGAGCATGATTTTCCTGCCGCTCATGAAGGCCCGCCCGACGGCCAGCATCTGCTGCTCTCCGCCGCTCAGTGTTCCGGCCTTCTGATTTTTCCGTTCGGAAAGCCGCGGGAAGATCGAGGATACCCGGTCCAGATCTTTCCCGATCGCTCTGCCGTCCCTCCTGGCGAAGGTGGCGAGCCTCAAGTTCTCCATGACCGTCAGGTTGTCGAACAGACGCCTTCCTTCGGGGACATGGGAGATGCCGAACTTGCTGACCACTTTGTCCGGAGGGTATTGGAGCAGGTCCCGACCCATGAAGGTCATTTTCGTCCCCGCTTCGACCGGGATGAGGCGGGAAATCGCCCGCAGGGTGGTGCTCTTCCCCGCTCCGTTGGCGCCGATGATGCACACGATCTCCCCCTCGTCGATCTGGAAGCTTACCCCATGAAGGGCCTTGATATTGTCGTAGGAAACCCGCAGGTTTTCCACGGACAGCAGCATCAGATCGCCCTCTCCTTGCCCAGATAGGCATCGATCACCCTGGGATTGTTCTGAATCTCTTCGGGTGTGCCCTCCGCGATGACGGCACCGAAGTCAAGGGTCTGGATCCTCTCGCAGAGCTCCATGACCACCTTCATCCTGTGCTCGATGAGGAGAATCGCCAGCCCCAGCTCCTTATGGGCCCGACGGATGATCTCCATGATCTGAACCAGCTCTTCCGGGTTCATCCCTGCCGTCGGCTCGTCCAGGAGCAGGATCCTGGGTTCCGTCGCCAGAGCCCGGGCCATCTCCACCCTTCTCTGGGCGCCGTACGGCAGGTTGAGGACGACCTGATCCGCGAGATGGCGGATCCCCATCATATCCAGGAGGCGAACCGCTTTCTCTTCGATCTCGGCTTCTTCCCGGTTGTGCCCGGGTGTACCGATGAACGCCGCGAACAATCCGTACCGGATCTTCGAATAGTGGGCCAGCTTCACGTGCTCGATGACGGTCATGTGTCTCCACAAGAGAAGGTTCTGAAAGGTCCGGCTCACGCCCAGGGAGGCGATCCGGTGAGGCGGAAGGCCGTCGATCTTCCTCCCGTCCAGGAAGATCTCGCCATGGCCCGGCTTGTAGATGCCGGTAATGAGGTTGAAGACGGTGGTCTTTCCCGCCCCGTTCGGCCCGATCAACCCCCGGATCTGGCCGGATCCGATCTCCAGGTTGTAGTCGCGGACGGCGCGCAAGCCACCGAAGTCGTGGGACATGTTCCGAACCTGAAGGAACGGTGACGTCATCCCTCTCCGTCCGGTTTCGGCTTTGGCTTGAGGAGGTTCGCGACGTCGAGATCCCGGAATGCGATCAAACCCGTCGGCCGGAAAATCATCACGAGGATGAGAAGGAGCGGAATGATGATCCACTTGAAAATCTCCAACGGTCGGAGGGCTTCCCCGAGGAGACTGATGCTGACGGCGCCGACGATGGATCCGTACACGGAGTTCAGACCCCCGAAGTAGACCATGGCCAAGACCTCGGCGAGATTTTGAATCCCGAAGTTTCCCGGGTTGACGTATCGCATCACGTGAGCGAAAAGCCCCCCCGCAACGCCGGCCCAGAAGGCCCCGAAGAGAAACGCCACCATCTTGGTCCTTCGGGTGTCGACCGTCATGGCATCGGCCGCCATTTCGTTGTCCCGCACCGCATTGAGGGCCTTCCCGATCGTCGAGCGCACAAAATTGTTGATGCTCCATACGCAGAGGACGGTCCAGAGGAACACGGTGGGCAGGTCGGCCCAATCCGGCTGCCCGCTCAAGCCCCGGGGACCGCGGACGAACTCCAGGTTCTCGATCAGGCTCTTTACGATGAACAGGAACGCGAGGGAGATGATGGCCAGATAGTCGCCCCTCGTTCGGAAGGAGGGAATCGCGACGAACAGGGCCCCGAAGGATGCGACCAGTCCGCCCAGGATCAGGGCCACGGGAAACAGGAACGGTCCCAGGGCCGCAGGGAGGGAAGCGGTTCCCAAGAGTTGCGCATTGACGAACAGGCCGATGGTCAACACCGAGGCGCAGTAGGCGCCGAGGGCCATGAACCCGGGGTGGGAACAGGAAAACTCGCCCATGTAGCCGTTGATCACATTCAGGCTCAAGGTGAGCATGACGGCGATCAGGGTGAGGCGAAGCACGAGGACACGGTAGTCGCTGATTTCCGCCCAGACATGCAGGATGGCGTAAAGCAATGCCAGGTGGGCAGCCGCGGTGACCGCCATCGGGAACCGGAAAAGCGAAGCGGCGATTCCGTTCGCCAGGGGAATGCAGAGCCGCGTAGCGACGGCCGTCGGTACTCCGTAGATGATCAGCGTGTACAGGATCACGTTGGGGATCAGGACGGGATTCTTGAGCATCACGGAGAAACCGAACAAGACAGGTATTTTTTGCAATCCCAGGAACTGGGCGAGAGGAGTGCCCGCGAGGCGCTCCAGCGTGACCGCGACCAGGGCGCCGAAAAACCAGCCGAGCAGCGGGACCCGGGAATACGGTTTCCAGAGGTTCCGAAACCGGGACCTCCCCCGTTCGGAGTTCGCCCCGTTTCCTCTTTCCCCGCCCATAAGACGACTAGAGCCTCAACCGCGCGCTGTACGGCTCCCCGAAAAAGCCGTGCGGCCGTATGGCCAGGATCAGCAGGATGATGGAATATGCGATCAGGTCGCGCAGCGTCGAGGGGAAGATCATGGCCACGAAGATTTCGGTGAACCCCAGCAGGAAGCCGGCGAGCGTGGCTCCCATGACCGACCCCCTTCCCCCCAGGATGGCGGCCACGAACGCCTTCCAGCCGAACACGATCCCCATATACGGGTCCAACACGGGGTAGGCGACGCCGAAGAGGATCCCCGCGGCGGCGGCCAGCGCGGATCCCAGCGCGAACGTGAGGGCGGCCATGGTGTTGAGCGGCACCCCCATCAGGGGCACGACGGCGAAGTCGAAGGCCATCGCCCGCATGGCCATCCCCCACTTCGTTCTCCGGACGAACTGGTGCAGGGCAAGGGCGAGGAGCAGCGACACAAGAACGATCATGATCTTCTTGTTGGTCACGAATACGCCGCTCACGTTATAGGTCGTGGTTTCGATCAGGGAAGGGAAGCTGACCCTCCGTGCCCCCAGCAGGGCCAGGTTGCCGGTCTCCAGGATGATGCCGATCATCAGGCCCGTGATCGCGGCCGAGGCCCGGGGCGCGTCCCGCAGAGGCCGATACCCTACCCGCTCGACGATCATGCCGACGAACGAGGTCAGGAACATGGAGAAGAGGATGGTCAATACCAGGATCAGCCAGTTGGGCAGGGCGACGACGCCCGAGGAGGCAAGAGCGATGAGGCCCATGGAAACCCCGAAACCGATGTACGACCCGACCATGAAGATGTCGCCGTGCGCGAAGTTGAAGAGCATGAGGATGCTGTACACCATGGAGTATCCCAGCGCGATCAGGGCGTAGAAACTCCCCCACTGGAGGGCGTTGACCAGGTTCTGGAGGAAAATGACCATCGGTTCGATGCCTGCGCTTTCGACAAAGGCGGGCCGGGACAAAAAATCCCGAGCCCGCCTTTCTTGTCCGAACGAATCTACCTCATGGTACGGCTACGATCCCGGAATCGCCCCTCCCCCACGCGGACACTCCTCACGGACAGGCGGACTTGTAGAACTCGAACTGGCCCTTGTCGCTGATCCGGACGATGACGGCGCACTTGCTCGGGTCGCCTCCCCCGGAGAACGTCATCTCGCCGGTGATTCCCTTGAATTTCGTGATCCGGCCCATCGCGGAGCGGACGTTCTCCCGGTCCTTCTTCAGGTCTCCCGTGAGCCCCCCGGTATCTTCAATCGCCTTCTGGACGAGCAGCATGGCGTCCCAGGTGAGCGCGGCCACGTCGTCGGGCACGTAGCCGTGCTTCTTCTGATACCGGTCGATGAACGCCTTGGTCGCCCCCGTGGCGCCGGCCGCCGCGTAGTGGGTGCTGAAGAAGAGCCCGTAGCAGTCCTTGCCGCAGAGGCTGACCGTCTCGGCCGAGCCCCAGCTGTCGCTCCCCACGATCGGTTTTTTCCACCCCAACTGGTGGGCCTGCTGCACGATCAGGGCCACCTCGTTGTAGTACTGGGGGGTGAAGAGCACCTGGGCGCCGGAATTGTTGATCTTCGTCAGCTGGGAGCTGAAGTCGGTGTCCTTGGTGGTGAAGCTTTCATAGGCCACGACGGACCCGGGGCCATGCAGTCCTTCCCAGGCCTTTTTGAAGAACTCGGCCAGGCCCTTGGGGTAGTCGCTCGCCACGTCGTACAGGACCGCGGCCTTGGTGAATTTGAACTCCTGCGTGATGAAATTGGCCAGCACCGGCCCCTGGAAGGGATCGAGGAAGCAGGCACGGAAAACGAACGGCCGGTCCTTGGTGGTGTCGGGATTGGTGGACCACGGGGTGATCATCGGCGTCTTGTAGTTGTTCGCGATCCCGCCCGCCGGGACCGCCTGTTTGGAGGCCTGCGGTCCCACCATGACGAGCACCCCGTCCTCGGTGATCATCTTGGTGGCGGCCTTCACGGCAGATTCCGCTTTGGACTCGTTATCCTCGATCACCAGCTCGACCGGGTACTTTTTCCCCCCCACGGCAAGACCCCCGGCGGCTTTCACGTCCTCGAGCCACATCTGGGCCGCGAACTTCGTGCCCTCGCCTACCTTGGGGATATCGCCGGTGAGCTCGGCGTTGATCCCGATCTTGATCGTCTGTGCCTGAACCCATCCGGAAGGGAAGAACGTCAGAAA
>Ga0209002_10003873_pt1 | contig 11879 bp, 12 predicted proteins | sample Rifsed16ft2_FD_184010 | JGI IMG/M metagenome (GOLD analysis project Ga0209002, IMG submission 184010) | Soil microbial communities from Rifle, Colorado, USA - sediment 16ft 2 (version 2) | ecosystem: Environmental > Terrestrial > Deep subsurface > Rock core/Sediment | place: Rifle, Colorado...
CTGGTGATCGATCGTGGCGCTGTCGTCCCCGTCACCGTCGGCGGCGTGACCACGCTTGCTGTCAGCACCCGCATCACCCTTCGCTATCCCCACACCTGGACCTTGCGGCAGGCTCTGATGCTCTTTGCCTCTTCGACTACAGTTCCCGCTTCATTTCAGATTTCTACCAGTGTCGTGATGAAAAATTTGACTTAGCAGGAGCGCACTCTATGCAACGCACAATCAACGGAAACCTCATCACAAATCGCCAGCGCGGCATGACCCTCTACATGGTTGCCGTCATGCTCTTCATCCTGCTCGGAGTGGGCGCTCTCGCTCTCGACCTCGGCATGCTCTACGTCACTCGCAGCGAAGCTCAACGTGCTGCCGACTCCGCCGCTCTGGCCGGAGCCAAAAAGTTTATTGAGGCGGGTTACCTGTCTGGTCTGGGCTCACAAGCCGCGGCGGAGAATCTGGCGCGAGAAGAAGCGAAAGCGGTCGGGGCCCAAAATTTCGTCGGCGGCCAGCTGGCACAAGTCCTGAACGAAGACGTAACCTTCCCTGCCTCGCCAACGGGAAACCCCTGGATCACGGTAATGGTGCAGCGAACCGCAGCTCGCGGGAACGCAGCACCAACCTTCCTAGCCAAAGCGATGGGAATTTTTCAGGCGGATGTTTCAGCCACTGCCACGGCGGAGGCCTACACCTCTTCCGGCGGCAATCTTCCTGTCGGGACGAGTTGCGTGAAACCGTGGATTCTGCCGAACTGTGATCCGTCCCATGCGACGCCCGAGAACCCGAATTGTCCGGGGAGCGCATACTTCGTGGACCCTTCGACGGGCCAGGTGGCGAACTCGGGGCCGTTCTCTTCAGGCGGAGTCATCGGCGAGCAACTTCTGCTGAAACCGGGAAGCCCGGGTGAGGCCCCGGCGCCCAGCAAGTTCTACCCTGTGCAGATTCCCCCCGGAGACGAACCGGCGATCTGTCCTCCATGCGCACAGGCGACGGGATCCACCGGCCCGGGTGCTGCGCTGTACGAAAAGAATATCTCCTGCTGCAATACAAACGTGTTGTATTGTGGCCAGAACATCGACTTGGACCGTCAGACGGGGAACATGGTGGGACCCACGCAGCAAGGCGTGAGCTGTTTGATCCACCAGCAAAATTTCAGTTGCGCAGGAAGCGCCAGCGGGTGCGGACAAGACTACCTGGAAAACACAACGACATATCCTCTCCCCATTATGGGAGGAACGAACAATCCCAATCCAGCCCTGATGGGCCAACGCATCAGTTCAAGTGACAACATCGTGACGATTCCGCTCTACGATGGGCACAACCTCTGTCCCGGCGGAGCCGACACCTGCGGGACCGCGACCATTGTCGGATTCCTGCAAGTCTTTGTGGAAAAGGTGGGACCACCGATGGGCAGGGTCACCGGCTACGTGATGAACGTCGCCGGATGTGGGGGCGGGGCCAGCGGCGGAGGTGGCGGAAGCGGTGGCGGCACCGGGGGCTCCGGATCGGGCGGGCTTACGGGGCCCGGAGGATCGTTGTTCCCTGTCCGCCTGATTCGGCCGACAACCTAAGACAATGCCTACTCCTGTTGCGTGTAGCTCTTATCGGGCAGATCGAGGAATCCTCCGGAAAGTGTGTTCCTTTCCCGTTTTCCTGGGTGCCTTGCTCCTGGCCGGTGTTTTTGCCTGCGCGCGGATGAACCCGCCTGAGCCTGACACCTGGTGGCACACCGCCGTTGGTGAGCAGATTCTTCGCGTTGGCGCCTGGCCCGAAGTGGACTCCTACTCCTTCACCGTCTCCGGCACGGAGTGGATGGCCTACGAATGGCTCGGCGAAGTCGTCATGGCACTGGCGGCACGCGCCGCTGGCCTTCAGGGTCAAACCGCTCTGGTCATCATTCTCGCCGGTCTGATCTTTCTTCTCCTCTACTACTGGTGCTACTTGCGCAGCGGCAATGTCAAAGCTGCTTTTGTTGCCTGCACTCTGGTCTTGCCCTTGTCGGGTCTCTTTTTTGTTTTGCGACCCCAGCTACTGGGTTACGTCCTGCTCCTCCTCATGCTCATTTGTTTGGAGCGCTTCCGCCTCGGCCACTCTGGGGCTTTGTGGCTTCTTCCTCCCCTGTTTTGGGTTTGGGTCAATACCCACGGCACGTTCGCTTTTGGCTTGGCCATTTGGGCATTGTATTGGCTGAGCGGTTTCCTCAAGTTTCGTCTCGGCGGAGTCGAGGCCGTCTCCTGGACTCCGCTTCAGCGGCGCAATCTTGCCCTGGCCTATCTGTGTTCTGTTCTTCTCCTGCCCCTGACCCCGTATGGCACTCGCCTCGCTGCCTATCCCCTGCAAATGGCCCTGTTCCAACCCGTCAACATTGCCAGCATCCGCGAATGGCAGCCCCTCGGACCCGATCTGCTGATGGGCAAGCTCTTTCTCGGACTCTTGCTGCTCTTTTTCTTGGCTCAGGTTTTGTTCCGGATGCAATATCGTCTCGAAGATCTTGGTCTCCTGCTCTTCGCCGTTTACGCCGCATCCTCGCATCGCCGCTTCCTCTTTTTCTTTCTTCTGATTTTTGCGCCTCTGCTGGCCGCCTTGCTGGCCCGCTGGTTGCCTCCTTACCAGCCTCACAAGGATCATCCGGTTCTGAACTTTGCTCTGCTGGGCGTGATGGTTTTCGGCATGGTCTGGTTTTTCCCTTCTGCCGACGCTCTGCGCCAGACCGTTCTTCGCAATTATCCGGAGAGGGCCGTGGCCTACCTGCAGCAGAATCCTGTCCCCGGTCCCATGTTCAACGAATATGGCTGGGGCGGCTATCTCATTTGGTCACGCAGTCCTCACTCCCGCGTTTTTATTGATGGCCGGGCAGACATTTATGAGTATGGCGGCGTCCTGGCCGATTACATGAGCATCTCCTTGCTCGAGCCGGACACTCAGGCTCTTCTCCGCAAGTACGGCGTCAACTCCTGCTTGATCCAGCGCGACGCCCCCTTGGGAACTCTGTTGGCTGGCCTACCGGACTGGCAACGCGCTTATGCCGACGAGGTCAGCGTCCTTTATGTCCGCAAAGGACCTCGACCGGTTGACGCCTCCCTGCTCTCCCAGCGCCTCTCTCCTGAGCACAAAAGTTCACACTCCCCTGCTGCCCTGGTCACCATTCAGTGAATCTACATCTCCTAAGTACTTGCTTATATCCTTTGCGCCTTCCCATCGGCTCCTAAGCCTTTGTTTTCTGGCGCTGTTCCGTTCTAGGACTCGTTGCCCTTTGGCAATCAGTGTGCTCTACCGCCCCGTGATTGGGGTAGCTGTACCGCGTCATCTACTTCACGTGAAGGAGAAAGAAAGATGAAAAACCTACTGATGCGCCTCTGGCGGGAAGAGGAAGGGCAAGACCTCACCGAGTACGCTCTCTTGCTCGTTCTGCTCTCGCTGGCTGCGGTCTTGTTCCTGGACGAACTCGCGACCGCGATCAACGCCGTCTTCCAGAACGCGGCCGCTAACTTGACAACCACATAGGTACGGTATCGCCAACGCTCTCTGGCCGCCGGGTTTTCTCACAGCCCGGCGGTCAGGAAGAGCCTATTGGGAGAATCTCTAACGCCATGCACCTCGTGATTTGGATTGTAGCCCTTTGCTTCGTCGCTCTCGCCGGTTGGTTCGACTGGCGCAGCCGGCGCATTCCCAATTGGCTGACCGTTCCCGGACTCCTCCTCGGACTCACGATGAACACTCTCTCTTGGGGCTGGCCGGGAATCAAGCTGGCTCTGGCTGGCGCGGGTCTTTCCCTCGGTGTTCTCTTGCCATTTGTACTTCTTCGCGGCCTTGGTGCGGGCGATTGGAAATTGATGGGCGCCCTCGGTGCCCTTCTCGGTTTTCCTCTTATTGTTCTGGTCTTATTCGGAACGATTTTCGTCACCGGCCTCATGGCCGCCGTGCAGATCACGCGCCTGAATTGCTGGGGAGCAACCCTGCGGAACTTAATCGAGCTGGTCAAAGCTGCCGTGACCTTTAAGGTCTTCCCCCACCCCAAGATCTCTCTCGACAATCCGGGAATGATGTCTCTGCCTTTCGGCGTGGCGGCCGCTTTGGCCACTTCACTCTGCTTTGTTGCGGGCTTTGCCCTGCGGGCTTTCTGAACAGGAGATGCAACCATGAATCGTACTCGACTCGTTCTTGCGATCGGCTTGGCGGTCATCTTTGGCTTGGTTGCCAGCATGTATGTGTACCGCCAGTTCGCCAAGGCCACGCCGGTCGTCAAGGCCGTGGAAACCAGGCAAATCGTGGTTTCCGCCATGCGCATCCCACTGGGCACCCGCCTCGAGGCTAAGCACCTTCAGCTCATCCCTTGGGCCGCCGGCGATACTCCCCCGGGCATGTTCTCTCGCGTCGAGGACTGTCTCAACCGCGCCCTGACTACTTCCATCGTTGAGAACGAGCCCATCCTTGAAGGCAAGCTGGCCCCCAAAGAGGCCGGCGCCGGTCTGCCCGCCACCATCCCCGAAGGCATGCGCGCTCTTTCCGTGGCCACCAACGACGTCGTCGCTGTTGCCGGTTTCGTTCTCCCGGGCACCATGGTCGACGTTCTCGTCACTGGCTCCATTCAGGGTCGCGGCAGCGCGAGTAGCGACAGCGTGACCCGCGCCATCCTGGAAAACATCCGCGTCCTCGCCGCCGGCCAGAAAGTCGAGCAGGACGAAGAAGGCAAGCCCCAAACCGTTTCCGTCGTCACCCTGATGGTCACTCCCGAAGAGGCCAACAAACTGGCTATGGCCAGCATCGAAGGCAAAATTCAACTGGCCCTTCGCAATACCATCGACGTCCGCAAGGCCGCTCCCCCGGCCGTTCTTCGCACCCAATTGTTTGCTGCCGGTGCCCCGCCCCGGCGCGCTGGCAAGTCCGTGCCCGCCCCTGCGCCTTTTGTGGTGGAAGTCATTGTTGGCACCAAGCGCGAATCGAAAAGCTTTTGATCAAGGACAAATACATGATGCCCATGACACGACAACGCCTTTCGCTCAACCGTCGAGGCTGGCAGTTCCTTCCTCTTCTCCTCGCTTTTCTTCTTCTGGGTGCTGGGAACGCCGGCGCTCTGCTCCAATCGTCTTCCGCCGCTCCCACCGCTGCCCCGGTGACGGACACCTACACCGCCCCCCAGGAGTCCGCCGGCGCCGAGCGCCTCCATTTGCTCGTGGGCCGCTCCTTGGTGATTACTTCTCCCGGGCGTCTCAAGCGCGTTTCCATCGCCGATCCCAACATTGCCGACGCCGTCATCGTCAGTCCCAGTCAGATTCTCATCAACGCCAAGGCTCCCGGCGGCGTCTCCCTGGTTCTCTGGGACGAATCCGACGTCAGCCAGACCTTCGATCTCCGCGTGGACATCGACCTTCTCGGCCTCTCGCAGAAGCTCCGCGACCTCTTTCCGCAGGAGCCGGTCAAGCTCGAAGCCGCCAAGGACGTCGTTATGATCTCCGGCCAGGTCTCCTCCAAGGAGGTCGCCGAGCGAATTTTCCAGCTCGTCTCCGCCGCCTCTCCCAAGGCCATCAATCTCTTGCAGGTTCCGCTGCCTCCCGCCCCGGGTGAGATTCTCCTGGAAGTCAAATTTGCCGAGGTCAATCGCTCGGCCATCTCTCAGTTGGGCCTCAATATTTTCAGCACCGGCGCCACCAACACCATCGGCTCGATCTCCACGCAACAATTCTCCCCGCCTGGGTTCAGTTCGCTGACTGTCGAGGCAGGCAACCCCTCCAGCACCGAATTCCGATTCACCGATGTGCTGAATGTTTTTGCCTTCCGCCCCGATATCAACCTCGGAGTCACGATTCGTGCCCTCGAACAAAAGAACTTGCTGCAAATCTTGGCCGAGCCCAACCTGCTCACTCAGGCAGGTAAAGAAGCGAGTTTCCTTGCCGGCGGTGAGTTCCCCTTTCCCGTCCTTCAGAGCGGTGCCACTTCCAACGCTGTCACCATTCAGTTCAAAGAGTTCGGCGTGCGGCTGACGTTCACCCCGACCATCACACCCGAAGGAAAGATTCACCTGAAAGTTCGGCCCGAGGTTAGCGCCCTGGATTTCACCAACTCGCTCACCTTGCAGGGCTTCTTCATCCCTGCTCTTTCCACGCGCCGCGTGGAATCCGAAATGGACCTCGAAGACGGGCAAAGTTTCGTCATTGCCGGCCTGGTGGATGATCGCCTCACCCAGACCGTTCAGAAAATTCCGCTCCTCGGCGACGTGCCCATCTTGGGCAAGCTTTTTAACAGCCGCACGAAAAATAAAACCAAGACCGAGCTGCTGGTCATGGTGACTCCGAGGCGAGTCAAGTCTCTGTCCCCGGGACAGGCGCCGCCGGGACCCCAATTCCCGCAGCCCTTCATGCCGCCTGCGGCGCCGGAAAAGTCCGGCGCGCCGGCTAAGCAGTAGCTCGCTCGTCCCGCGACACTGCTCGATAGGTCGGATGCTTGTTTGGAAAGTGAGGATCTCAGGGCCATGCTAAGTGTCGCTCTCGTCAGCTCAGACGCAGCTTCCAGCTCCACCCTCCGGGCGAGCTTTCTTAAGTCCGGATTGGTGAATTCTGTCCTCGAGTGGAGCCCCCGCTCCCAGCCGCGGCGGCCCGGTTCCTCCGATCCCATCCCCGACGTGATCGTTCTGGATCTTCCCGCCGATACCGAACCGTTCTTTTCTTTCGCCAGCGAGCTCCGCCAGTTGCGCCCGACCGTTCGCATCATCGCCTGCTCACACCAGGAGCAGCCGGACCCGCAAACCTTGTTGGCCGCCATGCGCAGCGGCGTTCAGGAATTCCTGCCCAAGCCCGTCAACGCCGCCGCCCTTCACAAGGTGCTCACCCGGTTTCTCCGCGAGTCCCGCGGCCCCGCGGCCCGCACAGGTGAGAGGCTCATCGCGGTCCTTGGTGTCAAGGGGGGTGTCGGTGCGAGCACCGTCACCGTCAACCTCGCCGTTCAAATCGCCCGCCTCACGAAGAAGAAGACCCTCTTGCTCGATCTCGCACGTCCCGTCGGCCACCTGGCCTTGCTGCTGGATCTCCAGTCGCACTTTTCCATTCGCGATGCCGCCGAAAACCCGGATCGCCTCGACGCCCACTTCTTCAGCGGCCTCCTGAGTCATCACAAGTCCGGCGTGGACTTGCTGCCCGGCGTTTCTCATCCGGAAGAATGGAATCGCATCGACGCCTCTTCCGTCTTGCGCATCGTCAATCTCGCCCAGACCTCCTTTGACTATGTCCTCCTCGATTGCGGTTCCCACTTCTCCCCCGAGTGGGCCCCCATCCTCCACTCGGCGCGCTCCGTTCTCCTCGTGGCCGAGCCGAGCGTGCCCGCGCTTTGGTCTCTTGAACGTCACTTCAATAGCCTGACCTCCCTCGGCCTCGAACCCGACCGCGCCCGCCTGGTCATCAATCGCTGGCGTCGCGCCGACGATGAAACCCTCAAGGGCATGGAAAAGAAGCTGCGGCGCCCTGTCTTTGCCCGCCTGCCCAACGATTTTCGCCAGGTCAGTGAAGCCATCACCCAGGGCATACCTCTCTTTCGAAACCATAACAATTCCTTGGTCCACGAGTTCAAGTTCATGGCCGGTCAGTTGGCCGGCGTTTCGTCCCAAGCAATGGGCAAGCACTCCAGGCTCTTCGGATTGTTTTCCCGTCCTTCTTCGAGGTGAGTGAACCATGGAACCCCAGGTCGAATCTCGCGCGGGCTACAACGAAATCAAAACGGCCATTCACCGCAAGCTGATCAATAAGCTCAACCTCGATAAGATCACTCAGATGGACCGCGGCGCCGTCCAGAACGAAGTGGCCTCGGTCATTGAAGGCCTCGTCATCGGGGAATCCACCCCCATGACCCTTCAGGAACGCGAGCGCCTCTCCCGCGAGGTTCTCGATGAAGTCTTTGGCCTCGGTCCTCTCGAGCCGCTCCTCAAAGACCCCGCCATCTCGGACATCCTCGTCAACACTCATAAGCAGGTCTATATCGAGCAAAAGGGAAAACTCGAGCTCACCAATGTCGTCTTCCGCGACGATGCTCACCTCATGGCCATCATTGACCGCATCGTCTCTGCCGTGGGCCGTCGCGTGGACGAATCCTCCCCCATGGTCGATGCTCGCCTGGCCGATGGCTCCCGCGTCAACGTCATCATTCCTCCTCTGGCGATTGATGGCCCTTGCGTCTCCATTCGCCGCTTCGGTCACGACCCCCTTCAGGGGAAAGATCTCGTCGCCAACAACACCCTCACGAACCAGATGCTCGAGCTCCTCGAGGGTTGTGTCCGCGCCCGCCTGAACATCCTTATTTCCGGCGGCACCGGCGCCGGCAAAACCACCCTCCTCAACGTCCTCTCCTCCTTTATCTCCAATCGCGAGCGCATCGTCTCCATTGAAGACGCTGCCGAGCTTCAGCTCCACCAGGAGCATGTCGTCCGCCTGGAAACCCGTCCTCCAAACGTCGAGGGCAAAGGTTCCGTCCGCCAGCGCCAGTTGGTCATCAACTCCCTCCGCATGCGCCCAGACCGCATCATCGTCGGCGAAGTCCGTGGCGAAGAAGCCCTCGACATGCTCCAGGCCATGAACACCGGCCACGATGGCTCCCTCACCACCATCCATGCCAACTCCTCCCGCGATTCCATCAGCCGTCTCGAAACCATGGTGGCCATGGCCAACCTGAATCTTCCCGACAGCGCCCTCCGTCGCCAGATCGCCTCGGCCATCGATGTCGTGGTCCAGGTCAGCCGCTTGAGCGACGGCACGCGCAAGGTCGTCAATATTGCGGAGATTACCGGCATGGAAAGCGAAGTCGTCTCCATGCAAGATGTCTTCATCTTCCACAAGCGCGGCATTGGCGAAAAAGGCGAAGTCCTGGGTGATTTCACCCCTACCGGCATTCGTCCCAAGTTCGCCGAACAATTGGTCGCTTCGGGCATTCGGCTGCCCATGGAAATGTTTGAGCCGAACGGGTCCAAACTCTAGGGGGCTTCGGTGCCACTGCTTTTTGCTGTCGCAACCTTTATCATCATCGTCGCCCTCGGCGTCTTCGTCGGCTTCGTGGCAGGACGCCGCGACCGCCAGGAGCTCATCCGCCGTCGCCTCGAAGCCATCCAGAAGGCGCAGAAGCGCGGCCGCGACTCGCTCGAGCTCCGACTCATCCGCGACGAGCTTCTCAGCGGCGTTCAGCCCCTGAACCGCTTGTTGCTCCGCTGGTCCTGGGCCTCGGCCCTTCGCAATTTCATGGTTCAGGCCGGGATGCAAACTCGTCCCGGCAAAATCCTCTTGATCAGCGCCATTCTCGCCCTTGCTTCTTACATCGCCGCCCGACACTTTCTTCACTCCGTCCTGCTGGGCATCGGGATCGGTCTGATCTGCAGCCTGATTCCTCTGGCAGTCATTGCCGTTCGTCGCTACATGCGTCTGCGTGCTTTCGAGAAGGGTCTTCCGGACGCCATTGACCTCTTGGGCCGCGCTGTTCGCGCCGGCCATGCCTTCACCACCGGCTTGGAGATGATTGGCCAGGAGCTCTCCGAACCCGTCGCCGGCGAGTTTCGCGTCACCTTCGAGGAGCAAAAATTCGGCCTCCCTCTCAAGGACGCCTTCCTGAACATGACCGAGCGCGTCCCCCTGGTAGACGTTCGTTTCTTCGTCACCGCCCTGCTCATTCAGAAGGAAACCGGCGGCAATCTCGCGGAGATCCTCGACGGTCTCTCCCGCGTCATTCGCGAGCGCTTCAAAATCCTGGGCGAGGTCAGGGTCCGCACCGCTCAGGGACGCCTCACCGCCGCCATTCTGATTGCCCTGCCTCCGATCATGATCGTGATGATGAGTATGATGAACCCCGGCTACATCAAGCCGCTGTTCACCGATCCTTGGGGGCCTTTGATGTTGCTTGCCGCTGCCGGCCTGCAGATTGTCGGCACGGCGCTGCTCTGGAAGATCGTGAATATCGAGGTTTGAAAGCGGAGGAACCGTAGTCCATGCTCTGGGTGCTGACCATCATAACCTTCCTGACCACCGTACTCCTGGTGGTGGGCGCAGCCTACCTCCTTTCTCCGGCGGGCAATGCCGCCTCCAACCGTCTGGCACGGCTGTGGAACCTCACTCCCAGAAAAACTGAAGGTAACTTTCAAGATCGTCAGAAAGACAACGCCAAGCGCGTCCTGGCCAACGTAGGCAAGATGGTGCCGTCTTCTCAGAAGAAACTCTCGTCCGCCCGGCGTCTCATGGTCCGGGCCGGCTATCGCAGCACGGAAGCGGTTCTCGCTTTCCAGGGGGTTAGGCTTCTTCTGCCCTCCATCCTTCTGGCCGTGGTCTTTTTCACCGGATACTATCGCGAGAAGCCCCTCTCGTTGGTTCTGGCCCTCATGGCGGGCGTTGTGCTCCCGAGTTTTTGGTTGAGCCGCCGCATTCACCATCGCCAGCACCGCATTCGTCTCGGCCTTCCCGACGCCTTGGACTTGCTTGTGGTCTGCGTAGAGGCTGGCCTGGGACTGGATCAATCCATCATGCGCGTTTCTCAGGAGTTGGGCGTCGCCCATCCCGAGGTCTGCGAAGAGCTCCAGTTGCTTCACTTCGAAATGCGCGTCGGCAAAACTCGCATCGAAGCCTTGCGCGAGCTCGCCAATCGCACCGGCGTGGACGACATCAAAGCCCTCGTGGCCATGTTGATTCAGACTGATCGCTTTGGCACCAGCATTGCTCAGTCCCTGCGAGTGCATTCGGACGAGCTGCGGACCAAACGCCGCCAGCGCGCCGAGGAGGCCGCGGCCAAGACGCCGGTCAAAATGGTTCCGGTTCTTGTCTTTTTCATTTTCCCCGCTCTATTTGCTGTGATTTTGGGTCCGGCCGTGATCACGATGGTACGGCAGTTGCTCCCCATCATGAACAAATGAGCCGGATTTGATTTCCTTGACGTAGTAGCACGGATCGACTAGGAGGCAACATGGATAGCACAACTCTCATTCGGGTCATTGCTGGCGCTCTGGCAGTGGTGGTCTTTTTGATCATTCTCTGGCGTCGCCGGCGGCAAGCCACGGACTAAGTCTCCGTTTGTTTCGGGGGCTTTCGTTCGCTCACTCTCTGCTCTGGGGCGTGAACATGATGGGTCAAAACGGCGCACGGGTGTACGTGTATAACAAATCGAGGGAGACTTTCCTGGCAACGGAGGCCGGCGTAGCCGACACGTATTTCACTCGGCTCGTCGGTCTCCTCGGGAAAACCGCGAAGTGGGCGAAATCCGGCCGCGGGCTTTGGATTATTCCCTCACGCGGGGTCCACTCCATCGGAATGCTTTTCCCGATTGATCTCCTCTTCCTGGACAAAAGCAAGCAAGTTGTCTACCTCGAAGAGTACGTGCGTCCGTTCCGCATCTCCCGCATCTGCCTCAAGGCTGAGAGTGTGCTCGAACTTCCGACCCATACCATCCATCGCACCGGTACGCGGGTCGGCGATCTTCTCGAAATTGGTCCCTGCCGCGCCCGCTAGCCGGTGATGCGCTCGCAGCAAGAGCCCGCACGTTGGCTCTCGCTTCGGCTCACACCGGTGGCCTTGGGGCTCCGGGTTTGCCTGTGTCGGTGCAACGCGCGCCGCAGCAACGGCGCGGTCAGTCCGTGCGCTCGCGCACCCCTATTTACTTGCGGTTCGTTGTCGGCTGCGTGCGGTCGTCCATCCAAAAGTTCCTTGCGTCCTCGCGAGGCTCTGGAGCGGGCCAGGAGCGATCAGTCTCCTTTAAACGCGGTTCCTTACCCCAATCAATGGAGCTGCTCTCTCCTTGGCCTTGCTCTAGTTTCCCAGCTCGGTTGTCATTGGGAATCTGTTAAGGTGTCATTCTGTCGATGACGACGGCGGCGTTGTCAAGAGACACTTCACCCGTGGCACGACGGAACATTGCCCGGCGCGCCGCAGCGG
>Ga0209002_10003875_pt1 | contig 11873 bp, 10 predicted proteins | sample Rifsed16ft2_FD_184010 | JGI IMG/M metagenome (GOLD analysis project Ga0209002, IMG submission 184010) | Soil microbial communities from Rifle, Colorado, USA - sediment 16ft 2 (version 2) | ecosystem: Environmental > Terrestrial > Deep subsurface > Rock core/Sediment | place: Rifle, Colorado...
ACTCCTCGCCGGCGCGGGCCATGCGCATCACGAGGTCCCCGTGAAGCGTGGCCGCGTCGAAGGCCGCGAGGGCGATTCGCGTTTCAATCGAGGCGAGGTTGTACGCATCGACGAGTGTGTTGATTTTTGGCGGCGGTTTACCGCCAAGGATTCGCCGGACAAGGGCTTCTGCGGCGGGTCTCGTCTTCGTGGGATCGATTCCCACCCGCCAGAAGAAATCCCGATATGCGCGGAGCTCGGGCACGTCCTTGAGCGTCTCGAGCGTGTACGCAATTCGGACGCGTTCGACGACCTCCGCTTTGTACGCCTCCAGGTCTGCCCGCTCGGAAGCAACACGAACGCCCTCGAGGAGAAACGGGACCGCGTCGAGCCCTTCGAACGCCCGTACACTCCGGTCGAGGATGAGCCTCGGTCCGGGCATGGCCCGCGGAGATTGCGTCCGCAGGCAAATGCCTGCCGCCACACGTCTTCTCCGAAAGGAGAGCGGGAAAGGCTCAAGAACGAGGGGACCGTCCCTTGGCTTCGATGTTCTTCGAGCAGCGGCTCATTGGGCAGATGGCGAACTTCGGGTACCTCATCGGCGACCCCGAGGCGAAGCGCGCGGCGGTAATCGACCCGAGCTTCGACGCGCGGGTCCTCCAGAAAGCCGCCGGAGAGAATGGATACCACATCGCGTTCATCTTCGACACCCATCATCATTTGGACCACATCTTCGACAACGAACGACTCGCGAACGAGACCGGGGCGAAAGTCGCGGCGCACCGCTTGAGCAATGTCCGGAAGGACATCGTCCTCGAGGACGGCATGATCGTGAAGGTCGGCGAGCTGACCGTGAAGGTCGTCCATACCCCGGGCCATTCGCCGGACTCCTGTTGCTACATTGTTGCCGGCCGCGTCTTCACGGGCGACTGCCTGTTCGTCGGCGACTGCGGCCGCGTCGATCTCGCGGGATCCAGCGTCGAGGACATGTACGACTCCCTGTTCCATAAAGTGCGCAAGATGGACGATAATCTGATCGTATGCCCGGGCCACCATTACGGGAAGAGCCCGACCTCGACGATTGGCGAAGAGAAACGGACGAACTACACGTTGCAGCCGCGGCCGCTCGATGAGTTCATCCGGTTCATGCAGTCACCCTAGCCCGTCGGAACGTCTGGAGCGATCGGGACGGATTCGGGCTTCTTCTTCCTTGGAGCCCGCCTGGTCGCCGCCTTTGCCTTTACGCCCTTCTTCTTGCCGTCCTTCGCTGGGCACTTCATGTTCAGGCAAAGGACCCAGGGCGGCCGACCGCGGGTGATGACCTTGATCATGGGATGTCCGCAGGCGTTGCAGCGGTCCTCTGTGGGGACGATCAACCCCCGTTGCGGGAGCGGGTAGGAGTTGTCACATGCGGGGTAGGTCGAGCATCCGACGAATCGCTTCCCGTAGTTCCCGTGGCGGATGGTGAGTTCGCCTTCCCCGCACTTCTCGCATCGTCCGATGAAGTTCTTCTCGCGAACGGTCGGACAATCGGAGGCGACGCAGTACGAAGTGGTCCGGCCGCGGTCCGTGTGTTTGATCATCGGGGCGCCACATTCCGGGCAGTTCTCCTCCGCACTCTGGATGATCCCCATCTGCGGCAGCGGGTGCGTGTTCCGGCACGCCGGATATCGATCGCATCCGAGGAACCGGGAGCCGCGTCGGGATCGGATGACCTTGAGGTTACCTTCTTTGCAGACGTTGCACTTGCCGATGTAGTTCTGCTCCCGCAAGGCCGCCTCGATCTCCTGGCCGATCGCCTCCCGGTTCGCCTCGAGCGTCTCGAGGACCTCGCTCAGCATCTGCTGCGATTCCCGCACGACGTCCTCTCGGGCGCGGACGCCGGTCGCGATCGCCTCCATGTCCGCCTCAAGGTGCGCGGTCATCTCCGGCTGTGTGATTCGAACCGCGTGGTCTTCGAGGGCCTCGATCACGGCCCGCCCGCTCGTCGTCGGCCTCGGATACTTTCCTTCGATGAACTTGCGGTCGGAGAGTTTCTTGAGGATTTCATGCCGCGTGGATTTCGTCCCGAGGCCGAGCTTCTCCATTTCCTGGATGAGAGATCCTTCGCTGTATCTCGCGGGAGGTTTCGTGCGGTCCTCCCGTAGGGTGACGGGCCCGGCCCGTTCCAGGGATTCGCCCGCGACGAGCGCGGGCAAGATCGCCTCGCGCACGATCCAGTACGGATAGTACTTCCGCCAGCCCGGGTCCTTCATCCGGTACCCCTGCGCGACGAACATTTGGCCTCCCAGGTCGATCTTCGCGTCCGCGGTCTCCGCGATCGCATTCGGCGCGACCGTCGCGAAGAAACGCCGCACGACGAGCTCGTAGATTGCCCAGTGATCGTTACGCTTCATCTTGTCACGGCCAACGCCCTGGACGGGATAGATCGGCGGGTGGTCCGTCGCCTCCGTGCGGCCGCGGCTGGGGGCGATCCGTTCCTGGGCCGCAAGGGTGCGGGCCTCCGCCCCGAAGGGCGAGTCTTTCAACTTTTCGAGGACCGATCGCAAGTTCACGGTGGACGGATACACCGTGTTATCGGTTCGCGGGTATGAGATGTAGCCAGACTGGTACAGGTCCTCTGCGATTCGCATCGCCTGAGCGGCACCGAATCCGAGGCGGTTCGCTTCCGCGACGAACATCGTCGTGTTGAAGGGGGGCGGCGGCCGTTCCTCGCGCTCGTTCTGGATGTACTCGCGGACGAGGCCCTGCCGCGCCGGATTCGCCTGCGCGAACGCCGCCTGCGCCTCTTTGCGCGCCCAGAAGGGGCCATGTTCGTGGTCCGCCTCGAACTCGACAGGCGCACCGTCCACGTTTTTGTGGAACCGCGCGTGAAGGGTCCAGTACTCCTGCGGGACGAAGTTCTCAATCTCCCGTTCCCGGTCCACAATCAGGGCGAGGGTCGGGCTTTGGACCCTCCCGACGGACAGGAAGTCTCGCCCGAGCTGGTTCGATGCGATGGAGAGGAAGCGCGTGAGGACCGCGCCCCAGGCGAGGTCCACGCTCTGGCGGGATTCCGCGGACCAGGCGAGCGGGTGGTCCACCTCGACCAGGTTCGCGAATGCGCGTTCGATGTCCCATTTCGTGAGGGCGGAGAACCGGGCCCGGCGCACCTGGACGCCCGGTCGAACCTCTTGGATCAGCTCGAGCGCCTCGACGCCGATCAGCTCGCCCTCGCGGTCGAAGTCCGTCGCGATGATCACCTCGTCCGCGTCCGCGGCGAGCCGCTTGAGGGCGGCGCCGATCTTCCCGGCGGTCACGACCTTCTGCGGCTCGGCCCAGACGAGCTCCTTCAAATCGACCCGGGCCCAGTCGTTCAGGGCTTCCGGATAGTCGAGGTTGATGATGTGCCCGCGAAGCCCGACGACCCGGACGCGGTCCTCGGCGTGGGCGAATTCGAAGACCGAGGTGCCCTCCACGTTCGACCGCTTCGCTCTTCCGTCGCTGAGGATGGTCGCGATGCGGACCGCGGCGTTGAACTTCTCTGTCACGATGAGGCGGCGCACGATTGGGTTCGCACACAAGGGGCGCTATTTAACCGTTTGTCGGTGGATGTTGTCCCCCGATGATTCCCCGCGCGCGCGTTTTCCCCGCGTGCGCGCACGACCAATCATAGGGCCGCGGCGGCTTGGAATGCGCGCCTAATGTCTTCGGTCGCACGGCGGGGATCTGATGCATCCATGATCGCGGAGACGACCGCGACGCCCGCGATTCTGTGACGCGCGAGGAGGCCTGCGTTCTCCGCCGTGATGCCGCCGATCGCGAATACAGGCAGAGGGGATCGACGGACGACCGCATCGAGGATGTGGAGCGGAAGGACGGGCTCCTCGGGCTTCGTGGGACTCGGAAAGAAGGGCCCCACGGCAACGTAGTCGGCTCCCGCGGCAGCAGCGGCGTCTTCTTCGCCCGCTTTCCCGTAGACGGTCACGCCCACGATCGACCGCGGGCCGAGAAGCGGCCGCGCAATCCGGGGGGAGGGATCGCCGCGGCCCACGTGGACTCCGTCTGCGGACAGTCGCCGCGCGAGTTCCGGATCGTCATTCACCAGGAAGGGGACGTGATGCCGATCACAAAGATCGCGAAGCCCCCGACCCGCCTCCGCCTTCTCCGCGTCCGTGTAGACCCGTTTGTCTCGGAGTTGCACGATCGAGGCTCCTCCTTCGAGTGAGGCCGAGACGATGGACAACAGGCGGGTGACGGGCCGTTTCGGCGACGTCACCAAGTACACGCCGTCAAGTCGTCTATCGCGTGCGCTCCTGTCGGTCAGGAAATCTCCCCAGCCAACGCGCGGCTGAATGCGACCCAGAACGGATCCCGGTTCGCCGGACGGAAAGGGCGTCCCCGGTCGAGGCTGGGTCCCCCGCGCTTCGTGAATGCTCCAATGTCCCGGGCCACGATCCTCTTTCGTTTCAGGCGCGCGAGCACGGCCTCTGCCGCGTCCGTCTCCGCCGCGATGAGGAGCGTGCCTTCGCTGATTGCATCGAGCGGGTCCATCTCGAAGACTGTCGAGACCGCGGCGACCGCCGGGTCCACGTACGCCTTGGACAAGTCGACGTCCACCCCGAGCCCCGAGGCCTGGGCCATCTCCCACACCGCGTTCCGCACCCCGCCCTCGGTGGCATCATGCATCGCCCACACGCCTCCCCGGCGAAGTCCTGATGAAGCGGCTGCGAGGGCGTCGTCCACCGTGCTCATCGACTCGAAGAGCGCCCGGGCCCTTGACGTCAGGCTGGCCCCGAGTCGCCGCTCCACAAGGTCCGGGAACGTGTTCGACAGGATCGCGGTCGCCTCGAGCGCCGCGGTCTTCGTGACGAGGAGGCGGTTCCCCGGGCGGGCCATGTTCGCCGTGACCCAACCGTCCTTCGGCGCGATCGCGAGAAACGTTGCGCCGCCGACCATCGGGTACGCGCATCCTTCGTAGCGGCCCGTGTGGCCCGTGACGATTGCGGCGCCGTACCTCCGACACTCGCGGTCCATCACTCGGAGCATTGTCTCGATCTGGTCGTCCTCGATGTCCATCGGGAGGTTCCAGTCCAACGTGACGAACTGCGGCGCCACGCCAGAGGTCGTCAGGTCCGACGCGAGGATGTGGAACGCAAACCACGCGGCCCGCTCCCATCCGTACGGTGGCACGATGTAAATTGGGTCCGTCGTCGAGATCATCGCGCGGCCGTCCGGAAGGCGGACGACGCCGACGTCCACGCCGTTCGCGGGTCCGACCGCCACGTCCTTGCGCTTCGCTCCCAGGTGCCGCGCGATTACGGTCTCGAAGAAAGCGCGGCTGACCTTCCCCATCGGATACTTGGGCGGGGGCATGTCCGTCACGTCGCAAGACTCCTCAGGGGCCCCCGGCTGAAAACATCCTCGTGTTCCCTACGCCGGCATGACCCGGATCAGGTTCCAAGGGTCTATCCCTCACGCGGGATACTCTCAGCCCTTCAGGGCTCCCCGGTTTCACCAAGGACCGTTCGTTAATGAACGTTTGCTCGAACGAGCCATTGAGGGAGTCGCTCTGCGCTCCTGCGCCTCAGGCCGCCGCGAGCAACGTTGCGACTTCCACGGGGTACTGCGCGACCGGCACTCCCGCCTCGGCGAAGGCCTTCACCTTCGACTCCGCGGTGCCCTTCCCCGCTTGGATGATCGCCCCCGCGTGCCCCATCCGTTTGCCAGGGGGCGCGGTCCGACCGGCCACGTAGGCCACGACGGGTTTCGTGACCTTCCGCCGGATGAAATCCGCGGCTTCCTCCTCCGTGGTGCCCCCAATCTCGCCGACCACCACGATTCGTTTCGTCTTGCGGTCCCGCTGAAACATCGCGAGGGCCTCGACCATATTCGTACCGTTGATCGGATCCCCGCCGATGCCGATGCACGTGGACTGGCCGAACCCCGCCTGGGTCATCGCGTTCACGATCTCATAGGTGAGCGTGCCGCTTCGCGAGATGACGCCGGCGTCCCCCTCCTTGAAAATGTAGTTCGGCATGATGCCCATCTTCGCCTGACCCGGAGTGGCGAGGCCCGGGCAGTTCGGTCCGATGATCGTGACGCCCTGGCTCCGAGCGTAGGGCATGATGTCGAGCGAGTCATGGAAGGGAATCCGCTCCGTGACGATGACGAGGAGTTTCAGGCCCGCCTCGATGGCCTCGATGGCGGCGTCCTTCGCATACGCTGCCGGGACGAAGGAAATGGCCGCGTTCGCCTTCCGCCGGAGGACCGCTTCGCGCACCCGATCGAAGACGGGGACCCCGTCGATCTTCGTCCCTCCCTTGCCCGGGGTCACTCCCGCGACGACCCTCGTGCCGAACTCCCGCATCTCGCGGGTGTTGAACTGTCCCTGATGGCCTGTAATGCCCTGGACCACGACCCGCGCCTTCTTCGTCAGGAGGATGGCCAACTCACGCCTCTCCCGCCTTCACTTTCACGGCGAGTTCCGCCGCCTCCTCGATCGTCTCCGCGGCGTACATGCCAATCGACTGGAGGATCTCCTTCGCCTTGGCCTCGTTGACGCCCTTGATCCGCGCGACGACGGGAATGCTCGTGTGCATTTCCTCGAGGGCCTGCTGCACGCCCAACGCGACGGTGTCCGCCTTCGTGATCCCGCCGAAGATGTTCACGAGGATGACGGCGGGATGGGCCTTGATCAGGATTTCGAAGGCTTGCTTCACCTTCTCCGGATCGTCCGTTCCACCCAGGTCGAGGAACGTGCCTCCTTTCCCGCCCTTCAGGTTCAGCGCGTCCAGCGTCGCCATCGTCAGGCCCGCGCCGTTCGCGATGACGCCGATGTCGCCGTCCAGCTGGATGAACACGATCCCCTTGTCGTGGGCTTCCTGTTCGAGTGGCGTCCGATCCTGATCCAGATTCGCGTACTCTGGATGGCGGTACTCCGCATTGTCGTCGATGACGAGTTTCGCATCCGCGGCGATCACTCGGCCGTCCGGCATCACGACGAGCGGGTTGATCTCCACGAGTTCTGCATCTTCCTTGCGGAACAGCTCGTACGCCTGGCGCGCGATGGAGCCGACCTGATCGGAGATTTCCTTCGAGAGCCCGAGCCCCGCCCGCAACGACCGCAGGACGTATGGCTGGATCCCGATCATGGCCGGCACGTGCTCCATGAACAGCTGGTCCCGCGGGACCTGCTCGACCTCCACACCGCCCATCGCCGTCGCCATCAGGAGGGGCTCCCGCGCGGAGCGATCGATCGTGAGGCCCAGGTACAACTCCTTCGCGATCGGGAGCCGCTCCTCCAGGTACACCTGCTTCACGCGGTACCCCTGGATGTCCATCCCGAGGATCTCCGAGGCCACCTGGCGCGCCTCGTCCAAGGTCTCCGCGGGCCGGATGCCGCCCGCCTTCCCCCGGCCGCCGACGAGGACCTGGGCCTTCACCATGCAAGGCAGCGGCGGATCGACGATGTCCTCCGGTCGGGAGGCGAGGACGCCGCGAGGGACCGGGATGCCGTAGCGGGCAAAGATCTCCTTCGCCTTGTGCTCGAGGAACTTCATCGCGGCACGCCCCGGCGATGACGAGGGGCTCCTTTAGGCTTGCCTTCGCCGCGGGCGTCCTCAGATCGGCGTGCCCGTCGACATGACGAGGTCCCGGAAGGCCTTCATGATTTTCTTCGTGGTCGGCCCCGGCTTTCCGTCGCCAATCGTGCGGCCGTCCAGTTCTACAACGGGGCCGATTTCCGCCGCCGTCCCCGTGATGAACGCCTCGTCGGAGGCCCACACGTCGTACAGGGTGAAGAGCCGTTCCTCCGGCTTCAGCCCCAGCTGCGGCACGATCTCGAGGACCGTCTCCCGTGTCACCCCGGGCAAGTTCGTGGACGACCACGGGGTCGTGACGGTGGAGTTGCGGACGACGAAGAAGTTGTCCGCCGTCGCCTCGGACACATAGCCGTGGATGTCGAGCATCAAGGCCTCATCGGCGCCGTACTGATTCGCCTCGACCCGGGCCATGATGTTGTTCAGGTAGTTCAGCGACTTGATCGAGGGGCTGAGGCTCTGCGGCGGCACCCGTCGATAGGACGACGTCACGAGCTTCAGCCCGCGTTCATACACCTTTCCGTAGAGCGAAATCTGCGGTTGCGCGATGATCACGACGCTCGGTCCGGTCTTGCACTTCCGCGGGTCGAGCCCGAGGTCTCCCTTCCCCCGCGTGATCACGGGTCGAATGTATCCCTCGTGGATGTCGTTCCTCCGGCACGTTTCGAGGATGAGGCGCGCCATCTCCTCCTTGGTGTGCGGGATCTTCAGATCGATCGCTTTGGCGGAATGGAAGAGCCGGTCGACGTGTCGCTCGAGCTTGAACACCCGGCCGTTGTACGCGCGGATCCCTTCGAAGACCCCGTCCCCGTACAGGAGGCCGTGGTCGAACACGCTGACCTTTGCCTCCGATTGCGGATAAAACTTGCCGTCAACGTAGACACTCAACTCCATCTTGGAGGCCCCCGACCGCGCATGTATCCGCGCATTCACTAAAAGACTTTGTTCTCTTGTTCCCACAACCCGCCATCAACGGAATTTTTCTCCCGTGAGACGCTCGAACAGGCTCACGTAGAGGTCGCTCGCTTGCTTCGTGACGTCCGCGGGGAGCGGCGGGATGTCCGGTTCCGGTTTCCCCGCGGCCCGCGCGTCCATGAGGGACTTGTGGTATCCGATCTTGCGGTAGTACTGACGCACAAATTCCTTGCTCAGTTCGACCTGTTCGCCCTTCTTGTATGCGGCGAGGTCCCAGAAGCGATCCTCGTCCGCCGTGCCGAACGTGTCGACGAGCATGAGCCGCCGCTCTCCATCCATCGCGAACTCCTTCTTCCCGTCCACATGGACGAGGCCTCGTCTCCGCACGTCCGCGTTCAGTCGCGCATCGATCTTCAGGACGGTCTCGACCAAGTCCCGGTACTCGCGCTTGCTGAGTTTCGAGATCCCGAGCGCCTCCTCCGTCGTGAGCTCCCGGTCCACCTTCTCGAGCTTCGTCGTCACTTCGACGAACGGCTTGGGGAGGGGCTCGCCATAGGTGGGCCGATGCCCTCTCGGGAAGCCGGCGTCCTCGGGCCGAATCCTGCCCGACGTGATTCGATCGTGCAGGGAGCCGGCGACGTAGTATCGGGCGATTACCTCGAGCGGGATCAGGAAGTTCGTCGTCTTTCGTGCAATCTGGTCGTAGTCCGGAATCACTTGGACCCGCCGGACGCGCATCCGGTTTCCGTCTGCGAGTCGCAGGAAGTGCGTCCCGATTCCGAGGTCTTCGACGACCTTGAACCAGTGGGCCGAGGTGCGGCACAAGGTCTCCCCCTTGTGCGGGACGAGCGTGGGGATCACTTTGTCGAACACGCTGATCTGGTCCGTGAAGACGAATTCGAGCTCGTCCTCTGAGACCTCGTAGACCTCCTTCACCTTCCCCTTCCGGAGGAGCCGCACGGACCTCCCGCCCGCGGGAGGAGACGGGCGCTTCCTCTTAGGGATTTTGGTTTATGCGGGTCGCGCTTCGTTCCGGGTCACTGGAGGCCGGAGTCTCCGATTTCCCATGCCTCTGGTCCACGAGCCATCGTCGGGCTTCGTGGAAGTCCGAGGTTTCGAAATCCACATGGTCCTTCAGCTTGCCGTGGGAGTTGATCCCGAGACGCGTCCCGGCGGCCATGAACAGGGGGAGGTCCATCATGCCGTCCCCGACCGCGAGGATCTCTTCTTTCGGGATGCCCCACTTCGATCCGAGTTCCCGAACGATCTCCCCTTTTTGGAGCGGGCTCACGCGGATCGTGACCCGGCCCGTGAACACACCATCCTCGTAATGGAACTCGTTGCTGAACGCTGCGTCCGCGCCAAACAGGGCGAGCGCCGATTCGGCGACCTCGCGCGGCCCGCCGGTCACGAGGACGACCTTGCTGTCGTGGGTCCGCAACCAGTCGACGAACTCGCGTGCGCCGGGTGTCGGGCGAAGGTCTCGAGCGGCCCGGAGGATCTGGGCCTGAGTGAGACCCCGGAGGCGCTCGGCCCGCATGCGGAAGCCCTCTTCCCAGTCGATGCGCCCGTCGATCCCGGCGCGGGTGATCGCGGCGACCTCCGCTTCCTTCCCGATGAGCGCCGCGAGTTCGGGCAAGAATTCGTTGAAAATGAGCGTGTTCTCAAGGTCAAGGACGACGAGCTTCAGTCAGCGTGCCCTACCTCGGGAGACAACGGGGGTTATTTGAGGTCTCTCTCGGACGGGTTGCGGCAAGAGGGGAAGCGAAACTCGGTCGGACCGGGTTCAGAAGACTTCCATGTCGCCGTGGACCTCGATCCCCTGATCCGTGATGCTGTACGGCTTCACGGACCGCGGATGTTTCAGGCGCCGCATCTTGATGACCTGAATCACGAGCTGGACCTCGCCGTTCTCCCTCTCGTTGAACCGGAGGCCGATCACGCCGTCGGAGACGTACTCCACGAGGCCGTCCCGGGAGGACCGCGGGTTTTCGTCTTTCACCTCCGCCGTGAAGACGCACGTGGTCCCCGTGGACTTCAGTTGCTTGCACAGGGCGAAGAGCTTCTCCCGGCGTTCCTGCTCGTCCGCGAAGAGCATGTTCAGCAGGCTGACCGAATCGATCGCGACGCGGGACGCGCCGCTCCGCTTGATGAAGTCCGGGAGCTCGGACCGGATCCGCGTGACCGTCGTCTTCGCGTCCATGGGTTCCAGCTTCACGATGTGCAGCTTCTTTTCCTTCAGGTACGGCTTCAGGTCCCATCCGAACGAGGCGGCGTTCGCAATGACGGAGTCCACATCTTCCTCGAGGGAGATGAAGACCCCCTTCTCTCCGTTGATCAGGCCTTGCATGAGGAACTGCAGGGCGAACGTGGTCTTGCCCGTCCCGAATGAGCCGAGTACGGTGATGATGTGTCCCGCGGGGACGCCGCGGCCCAGCATCTCGTCGAGCCCGTCGATCCCCGTGAGCACGAAGCCCTCCGGCGGTCTGTCGTCCGTCGTGTCCGTCGGAGCGGGAGCCGCTTCTGTGTCGCCCATTGCATCACCTCACGAGATCCGTTCCATGTAGACGACGACGAGGCCTTGGTTCGCGGAGACCATCGTCGGGAAACGCGCGATCTTGTCCCGCGGCAGATGCGGCAGGACGCCCGTGAATTTCTCCAGGTACATGTATCGCTGCCGCGAACTGGACCGCGGGGACGACCGCCACTCGAACACGAGGCATCCGTCCGTGCTGTCCATCATGAGCTGCTCCTGGCGGCGCTCGAGGATGCCGCGCGTCAGGAGGAGGTACACGAGGCCGTTCCACTGTTTCGCCGCCCGCTGGAGCCCCTTCATGGTCGTCACGAGGTCCCGGGTCTCGACCAGGTCTGAGATCGCGAGGTCCGTCAGGGAATCGATCACGACCATCGAGTCGCGCGCGTTCTCATCGAGGAACGTGACGAGCTCCTCGAGGATGTTCGTGGAAGGGATGTCGAACAGGTCTTCCTGCTGGGTCCAGGAGGCCGGCACCACGCTGTGCCGGAAGTACATGCTCGAGAAGTCTTTGAAGACGGTCCGGTCGCGGAACGCCCGGTAGTAGTCGCCGTTGAAGGACGTCGCGAGCTCCTGGAGGATGATCTCCTTCGAACGGGAGAAGGTCACGTAGCACACCTGGTTCGGCAGGTCCGAGTCGTCGCAGCGGTCCCCCAGGTAGTAGTGCCGCGCCTCCGGGCGCTCGTTCACGAGGGCCGTCTTCGAGGCGGCCGTATAGATGTACTCCTGCATGCCGGCGCCGATGTCTCCGCACAGCAGGATCGTGGAACCGCTGGGGAATCCGCCATCCACGATGCTGTCGAGGTCCGCGATCCCCGTCGGCACCTTTCGGACCGGGATCGGATCGAGCGGTTCCGGCAGAGCGT
>Ga0209002_10003877_pt1 | contig 11871 bp, 11 predicted proteins | sample Rifsed16ft2_FD_184010 | JGI IMG/M metagenome (GOLD analysis project Ga0209002, IMG submission 184010) | Soil microbial communities from Rifle, Colorado, USA - sediment 16ft 2 (version 2) | ecosystem: Environmental > Terrestrial > Deep subsurface > Rock core/Sediment | place: Rifle, Colorado...
AGGGCAGTTAGAAAAGCAATAATTGTTGGAATAAGTACGAAACGGAAAATGTTAATTCCCCATTTTTTAAGATCATTTTGATTTAATGAATATTTTTTACTCATTTTTTACCTCCTCTCTTTTGAAAAATTTGAATAATTTATTGAATAAGTTCTTATCTTTGCTTTTAACGATGACTGTTTTATCTTCTATGTTTTCCTTCATGTCCCGTACTTCATCGGTCATAACTTTTACATCTGCTTGGACTAAGGTGCGTGCCGTATCTTGATGCTGCTGATTCTGAATAATAATCTCTTTAAGGGCCTGGACACTAGCCTGTAAATCTTCAAGTATCTCCCTGTCCGCAAATAATAGATCAACTGCCTTCTGGATTTCATCAGTACGTCTTACTACTTTCTTAACCTCATCTTCTAACTTGGAAACTTTAACAATTAGAGTTACTGTTTCATCTTTACTCATAAATTAGGACAATGCTATCGTGGCTTTCTCTATTTTTCCTTGAAGTTCTATAATTTTCTTTGCCTTATCAGATATTTCCTTATCGGAAGTCTTCTTATATGTCTCAAATTCGCTTAATAATGCCGTGTATTTGGCCTTATAATCCTCAGATGGGGTAGGTGGCGGTGGTGGCGGTGTCGGGGTAGAAATAGCAAGTTTTGGGTCAGGATAACCGTCCCACCTGTCATTTACTATCCTGTCTCGTAGAGTGTCTCCACCCGTATCCCAATTACTTCCAGGACATGCCGTTGCCATAAAGTTTTTATGTCCCTTAATATCATCCCAAGAGTCAAGTTTTGGATATTGGGGCATGTTGGTAATAAAGTGTTTTGCGAGAAGATGAGAGGAGTGAACTTGTATCGCAGTTGGGAGTTCTTTTGTAAAGTCTCCTACAAAACAAGCAGAAAACATAATATCGTTTTTGTTTAATACAGCACTACCTCCGTGTGATAAATCCCCTACATAAGCAACAGTTCCATCAGAGCAGATTATAAAACGATAACCTACTCCTCCCCAACCTTGATTTATATGAAGATTGGCAATCGTATCACATTCCTTCTTCCAATTACCGTCAACTTTAGCTGTTTGCTTAGTAACGGAATGATGAAAGGTAAAATAAATTATATTATTGGCATTAATAGTTGGACCCCAATTATAGGAATCTCCAGGTATGGGATCACGATAATCCTGGAATTTTGATCCAAGTGATGGTATTGCTACACTTACTGGCATACGTTAATTATATCACTTCATTTTATAAGGCACTAATATATACCCCGCAGGCAAAATTCCCCCATCTGGAAAATTAGGATGAGCCTTTTTATCAATGAATATCCGTCCTTCTGTGTCATTTATCGGTTCTACCCATCCCTTAAAAAAGGTTTGTCTATTGGTTAAATACATCATGTCAAGGCGTTCCTTATTATTCATTATTTTCTTCGGGAAGCCTGACTAAAACATTCTTCCCCCACACCATGACATGAGTACCTTGATTGGTGCTTCTGACAACAAATTGTTCTTCTCCTGGCATTATTTTTTGTATATACCATATTCTGCCTTCTTGTGTTTCAAATTCAAATAGCCTTCTTAAATCTGGCTGATTAGGGAAAGCCATCTTTTTAAATCTCTCAAACGATTGAAATTTATTCTCCTCTCCCGCAATTCTTAAATTATGCTCTCTTGAAGATAAAACTTCCTGTCTTTCCGCTTCAGGTAAGTCGTAAAAATTGGGCTGTTCAACCATCTTATTTTAGAGCTTGCGTAATCGCTATTACCGCTAAAATTCCTATCACATTTATAGCACCCACTATTTTAACTTGCGTTGATAGCCCGCTTACCTGAGTAGATAAACCAATTATTTGTTCTTTTAAATGCGGGAGTTCATTTTCCTTAATTGCCTTCATATCCTCTTTAAGAGATGCTACATCAGCCTGAAGTTCCTTTATTTGATATTTAGAAAGATCATTCTTCATATTATTGTCCTCGTTCGCCTAAGTTTCGTAGTCGCTGGATCAGGGCTTTTAAAATAATCTCTGCCTCCCCTGGGGCGGACTTCTGAAGTTGTTGTACCCCTCCCTCTGACATGTTCTGAAGCGGCTGAAGGCCTTGATTTCCTCCTTGCGTCATTATTTGTTGAGGAGTTTGAGCTTGGGGATTAAGGTTGGCCTGACCCGTAGGCAAGCCAGCCGTAGAGGGCTGTGCGCCCATTCTCCGCCTGAAAGCCTCAGTGATTGCCGATGTGTCTAAACCATTAGGTGGCATGATTAAATTATATCATATACTCGGTAGCTGTTCGTAAGCCCTGATAAGTAATATTATATAAGCAATCCAAGCGATAACAACAAACCAGTCTCTTATGTTTTTTTTCATACTACTGGCTTAACTCCTTTAAAAATTTAGATTTATTAAACGTTTCTCCTCCTCCCAAGTCCTTTAAAAACTCAGATTTATTGAATTTTAAACTACCTCCGTTACCCTTTGTTTTACCTTCTTCTGGTGGAAAAAACAAGCCCTTAAGTGCGGGACCGACTATAGGGACATCTCTGATTACCTGCTTGCCAATAGGGGCGGTTCTTGATTTAACCTCTTCCATACCCTCTTTAGTTTTCCTATCCTTAGTTAACTCCGCAAGGGCATATATATAGTCTACCCCCATAGACAGGCTTGGTCCTGCCAAAAGACTATACACTCCAAGCTTTCCATACTGAGTAGCTTTTATAGTATCGGTAAAAACATGACCATACCATAAGTAGTTTTCAAATGCCCTAGCGAATCCTTCCTTGTCTCTCTTGCGCCCACTAATGACTGCGTAAAGATCATTCATTATCTCCCCAATTATTTGATATCCTATCCCAGCTGCTAATAATACTCCTATAACAAAAGCAAAATTTTTATGCTTAGTCTCTTCGTAAACAATTTTTCCCAATTCAGTGCTATTCTTGGAGTTAAGAAACATAAAGCTTTTCCATTGAAAAAGAAGCTTGAGAGCAGGATGAGATTTAAAACCATACGGCAGTTCTTCTATTTGATACGAAAATTGCGTATGGTCATTTAGATATTGTGACGCATCTATTAAGTCTTGTTTGGATAGCTCACCATTCGTAAGGGATTTTGTGATATCTATTCCAATTCTATCAAATACTCTCCTTGCTGGTTTATCGGCAGGGTTTCTCTGTAGATCGCTAAAATAATTTTGCGCCCAATCCCTTGCGGTATTGGCGGTAAAAATTCTGTTTAAGTCTTCTACCGGGGAGAATCTAATTAAACGCAGAAATCTTCTAACTATATCTGCTGGTCCTCCTGTTTCCTGTATAAATTGTTTCTTTGAACTATCTAATAGCACACCCGTTCTTGTCGCCCACTCTTTTTCTCTTTGGGTAGCTCTAGAACCAAGAGCTGATTTTAATATATACGGGTTCCAACCTTTAGGACCTGTCCAAATTAAAGTTTGAAGTCTTTGAGTAAGGTTGGCAAGGGTAGTCATAGGAGTAAATTTTGTAATAACCTGAATAGCCCCAACTAGGTTTGCAAGATCTGCCCACGCATCCGCACTTACTGTTTTCCCAAGAGCTAAATCTAAACTTGCAAGAACCTGTTTAGCGTCTCCTCCTTCAACAGCTATTTGGTTAACTAATCCGTATGCCTTTTCATCTGCCATTCCCAAAAACTCCGCATCCGCAATTCTGTGCCAAGCGCTGTCAAGATACGTGGGGATTACTTTACGTGGATCTCGTTCATAGATAGGAAAATCAACCTTTCTTGGTTTTTCTAAGTTGCCGTACCTGCGGGCAACTTTTCTTAAGACAACCTGATTATACATTGACTCCGCTTCCGTTATTGTCTGAGCTTTGCCCATCTGAACTACTTTAACAAGAGCGTCTTTTCTGGCTCGCGCGCTTTTAATAATCTCCTCCGGGACAAAATGAGGGAAGTAGTTGCTTCTAAATTTAATATCAAGCCCTAGCCTCTTGGCAATAGCAAAGACTTTAGTTTTTTCTCTCCCCCATACTTCAACAGCATTCTTTAAAGCAGGAGTATCAGGAGTTAATCCATCTTCTATAACAGAAACGAACTTTTTAATATCTTCGTCCGAAAGCTTATTGAGGACAGGCTCTATGTCAGCGATAGCATTACCTGCGTAAGAATCTCCTTTGTGTCTAGCATCCAAAAGCATCTTAGATAATTTCTTCCCTGGCTCTCCCTGTTTTTCCATATAGTCTCTAATTGAATTAGTGATCAATGATCTCATTGTATTCGCTATTGATCTCTCATATTCCTTTCCCATCGCTACATCAATCCCCTCTGCAGTTGCCTTGCTTATTAACCTTGATATTTCATTAGCAAGTTGGACAGGTGTTGCTCCTGGCCCTAGTCTTTTGCCGAGACTCTTGGCTAGCTTACGAATACTTCTGATTTCCTGTTCCTTAACAATTCTCTTTTCTTTTTCGGCTTGCCGGATTAGTCTTTCGGCAACTCTCTCTTTTGTTCTAGCTGTAGCCTCTGCAAGAAAAACCCGTGGTTCTTCTGCACCTTCAAGAAAAGACGCAATCTCTTTCTTGACGGACTCAACACTTCGTAAGGTTTTAAACTTCTCCCCCATTGCTAAGTTTGAGACTACAATTTCTTTTCTATTCTGGGCTGAAAGCGGGCTAATATTACGGACTACCTCCATGCCCTCCTTAGATAAGCGAGCTATCCTTCCTTCAAGTTCGTCTAAATAAACGTTCTCCAATCCAGCCTTAGAACTACGCGAGGATGGTTCATTGTTAAAAAATACAAACTTAACCCCTCTATTATTCAAAGCTTCAATCTTGGTCAGTAAATCCTTGAAGCCCTCTGCTTTTTCCATACTTGAACCTACTCCATAACCTGATGACCAAATATAGGGCGGGTCAATCCAGAGAAAATCCGAAGGTGTTCCATTTTTAATATAATAGTCTAATTTCTTTAAACCATCTTCTGTTGTAATTTTGACGTCTTTGAAAGTCTTTGAAAAGTTAGGGACAGCCTCTTCTAACGCACGAAACTTATCAACTGAAATATCCGTTTTAACTCTCCCCGCGACTTTATCAACTAAGTTAGCCCCCGCCATAAAATCTTTATTATTCTTAAGCTCGGGATGAGTATAAACAAAGTCGGACAACCAGTCCGATTCGGGATTTCTAAGATAATAATTCTTGATGGCCTTAACATACTTTAAAACCTCATCGGGACTCTTAATTGATTGTTGAATAGAATTGACTACCGCTGAATCAAGTTCGTTATAGGTAATTTTTGCATTAGGAAATATCTTCTTGGATAGGCTTGAAAGTAAGCCCGATCCTCCAAAGACATCCTCAACGTTAGTAATGTCTTTAAGATGGGCTACGTCCTTATCGGTTAAACTCCCGATATTGTTTTTCTGAATACCCAATGTGTTAAAGACATATCCCACCATCCCTCTTTTGTTGCCTAATCTTAAAAGTGGTATATTTGTCCTTACCCATTCCTTATTTTGAGTACCTCTAAGGGTATATCTGGACTTGGGCAAGAAAAATTCCCCCTCTATTGAAGATAGACTCTCGTCTACTTTTGATACTAGGAATTTTTCCTTTGGAGTAATAGGTTTACCAATTTTCTCATCAATATTAAATGTCAAATCTTCCAACGCTCCCAGACTATCGCCCACCTCAGTATCATTCTTGAGAGATTGAAATAAGGCATAGTCCTGTTTATAATTACCAGATGACCCGACTATATTTCTGATTTGTCTATTAGCCCAAGCTCTAAGTTTAGGCAATTGTTCGGGTGACGAAGTTTCTATTTGGTCACTTAGGCTTTTTAACTTATCCACATATTCTTCTTGTGTTTGAGATTCTCCAACAAAACGATCAAGCTTTTCTTCATAATTTTCTTTAGTTAAGGATTTAATCGTTACTTTAGCTTCGGGGGGTGCTTTGGAAACTTCTGCTTCCTTCCTTGTCGGTGGTTTGCCGAAAAACAAGAACTCAACTGCCTCCTTGATATTCTCGTCCGTTGTATCAGGGATCTTCAGCTCCTGTTCGGGATTCATAAAGGAAGCAGGAATCAGATATCCCTTCTTTTCGCCTAGCATTTTAGCCTCATCAGCCCGGGGTAGATAAAAACCTTCTACGTCTCCTGCTGGCCAAGCTGTCTCAACGATAACATATCGCTTCCCCTGTGGTCCTAAATCCTGTTCGTAAACTTCCCCTTCTAGAAATTCCCCTGTTCCTTTCCTCGCACTGCGGAGAAGATCGGCATTATCAGAAATAACTCTTGTAGTACTAGGTTGAATTTTAAGCTCTTTCTTTAGTGGTGCTTTTGCGATTGGTTGTTTCATAAGAGAAGATTTATCAATAACAAAAACATGATCCCCTTGTTCTCCTCCTCTTAACACTAAGGCATCATACCCAGCATCCCTGAGGGCCTTACTCATAATTAAATCCATAGAGGCATCAAACTTATTAGCTTGGCTTTCGTTTAATACTGTTTTGGCAGTGTTATACTCTATCCCCGCATCGTAAAGAGCATTCATTAACTCTATATCTACTTGATTCTCAGATAACGCTTCTCCTACGTTAATTTTCCCATACAGAGAATTGCCGATATCTACATATTTTTTTGGTATAAAGCTTTCGTACCCACTATTAATAATTGAAAACGAGCCATCCTCTAAAATAGCATCTTCAATAACCAAAGGTTTCTTAACAGATACATTAAATTTATATTCCGTTTGACCTGCAATTCCCTCAGCTCCCTTAATAGCATTGAGCCCTTTTTCATCAGATACCCATGTACCACCTCTAGTGGCAAAAGTGGTCTTATTGGGTTCGTTTGCCAATCTAATCAAAGTTGTCGGTATTTTCCCAATCGGCTGTTGTGCGATGGGCTTAGGTTCTAGTTGAGCCGAAGGAGTCTTAACGGGAACAATTTCCTTCCCAGTCTTGGCTTCCTTCCTCCAAAGTGATGATACCCAATTTCTTAATCCTGTAATATCTAATCCCGATGGTGGTTCGGCTGAAGTAACAACCTTAAAATCTTTTATAAACTGATCAAACTTGACGGGATCTCCTCCTTTGTCCGGATGGAGACTTTTAACTGTGTTGTTAAATTTAGAACGTAAAGCGGTGGGATTATCTTTTAAGCCAAATCCGTACTCAGAGAGTCTTGTACGGGCAGCTCCAAGTTCGGTAGAAGGAACCCCCTTTAATGGACTAGGGCGGATAGTTCCAAAGGCAAACCCGATAACGCCAGCTGTGGCAAGAGTCCGAGGGTCTTGTTCTTCTCCTTTTAGACCAGAAATCCCCGCTTGAATACCTGTAAGTAAACCCGCCATCTTTGTTCCCGATTTAACAAGTTGTCTAACCGTTTTCGCTACTACAGGTGCTCCTGCGCCAAGCGGAGCATAAGCTCCAAACGTAGTACCTAATCCTTCTTCAATAGCAACACCTAATCTCTTTCGGGCTTCCTTGCCAGCCTTATCTTCGCCAAAAAACTCTTTAATAGGGATAGCTTCTCTGGGTTTCTTCTCCGGCCCGAGAAATCGTTCAAATCCCGGGCGTTCATAGGCGGGCTTAACGATCTTCTCTTCCCCTCTTTTAAAAGGGCTAGGTAACTCGCCAACTTTTTTGATTACCTCTCTAGTAGGTTGAACAAAAAGCTTTTCGGTAATCTCCTTAGCTTGTCTTTCAAATTCTTTCTGCTTCCTTCGGGCTTCTTCTTTCTTGCGACGTTTCTCTTGGTTAGTTTCAAATAAATCCTTACTTATCTGAAATAAGTTGATTCCTTGAGGTTGAAAAAGGTTTCTGAATAACTCCATACCATATTAGTCAAATGGATTCCACCAATCCCCTTGTTTTTTTGGTGTGTACTCTGATAATACAGGAAAATCTTCCGGAACAAATCCTTCGGACAGGATATAAGCTTCTATATCTTCCCTGGTTTTATTTGCCTTTATTGCTCTTATAATATTTTCTTCTACAACCCGACGCTTGCGTTCCGCTGCTTCCGTTGGAGCTTTTGGAGCTATTGGTGGTTCTTTCCATCTTTGCTGTACTGACTGTGGTTCTTTCGGTTTTCCATACTGACCTGCTGTCGGCCCCTTCATGTACTCTTCTTCTATTTCATAAGGTTCAATGATCTGTCCATACTTAGGTCCCAACTCATAATACGGCACGCCCTCCATAGCATCTTTTCTTAACGCTATTCGTGCCCTATTTTTCTCCCTTTCGTCTTCCGTTCCAACCGACTCAGTTTTACCGTATTGCTTTGTTTTTGTCGTTAAATACTGGTCTATCTTATTTAACGGATAGCCTTTCGCCACCATAGCGTTTCTGAATTTATTTAGTTTTACTGGATCTAGTTCTGCCATAATTTATCTTATAAATAGCCTAGTTTTCTGGCTGTATTATGCCAAGGTTTCCATCCTTGTCCTCTCCACATATCGGCAGCATATTTAGTATTAAATTCAGGGTCAAACAATTGTTCTTTTTTCGGCCTTCCTGGTAGTCCCCGAATTTGGAATAAACCATAAGATGGCGCGTAAACCCCGTTTATAGGATAATCATCTCCCACCGCTTCCGCTCTTCCCCCCGATTCGCCCATCATAACATTATAAGCTCTCTGCCATTCCTCTTGGGGGAAGTATTTCTTTATTAAATCCATCTGGTTTCCGCCTTGAGGCGTTGACTGAGATGTTGATTGAGATGTTGGTTGAATAGTCGCTCTATTACCCAAAGCCACTCTTCGCATTATAAATTTCTTTACTTGATCCATAGAATAACCTTTCTGCAACATTCCTATTCCGAATTGTCTCAGTTTGTCTTTATCCATATTTTAAGGAAACCATTTATTAAATTCTTCTTCAAAGTCCGCCCATTCATCATTTGAAATCGTATTTTTCTCTTTTTCTCTGGTATAAGCTCTTTCTTCGGCCGCTAATTCATTCGCAAGTTGCCATTCCCGATCCGAAAGTTGTCTTTGACGCTGTAGTTTATCAAACAGCATATCAAGCTGAGTCTGGCGATCTTGGGTAAATCCCGTTAAAAGGCGGGCGTTTCTGTCTACCATTACCGAATAACGAAGTTGTAAAGGTTCAAGAGTCATCTCCTGTCCTCTAAGCGCCAATCCAACCTTAGTGCCAATACCTCTCTCAGCCTCCGAGATACGACCTGATATTCTTCCTAAAGCCGTGCCAAACATACCTAATTTTTCTAAAAATGGACGTCTTCCTTCTGCTACCATTCCTCTACGTTGAGCTTCTGTGACTAAACTTTCTCTTGTACGTGCTGAGATATCAGGCTCAATCTGCCGAAGATAATCCTCTAAAGCCTGAATTTCCTTTGTTAACGTAGACGCAGCACCCCGCATTTCCGGTAATCCCGCCTCGGTTTCAAGACGACCATATATATCCAAAGGCTTCTCTCGGGCAAGCATTTGCTTAATTAGATCGGTAAGCGCAGGGTCTTCGGTGGCGAATTGACCCTGAACGTAACTCTGCACGGAAGGGACTTGGGACATGTCTATACTATCCCCGCCGCCTCCGCCTTCTAATGTCCAATCCGAACCTGGATTGCCTTTCCACGTTGCTCCACCGTAGCTTACGGTTTGGTTAACAACATTTGGTGCATATGGTGGTTTTTCGTATGCCATAATTTTATTATATCACGTTAAAATCTCTTGTACCCATGCTGTCCCATTCCATATATTAAGAGTATCAGAATCGGTAGAGAACCAAACTGCGCCCGTCTTCTCCCCTGACGTAGGTCTATCAGAAGCAACGCCAGATCGTATATAACGCACTCCTTCGCCAACGTGGCGTTGCTTAATAGAATCAGGTAAAACATTATACTGTCCGATAATTCTCTTAACTTTCTCTTCTATTAGTTTTTCTATTCCTTGCCTATCCATATTAAATGCGTTTTTCATGCGTTAACAAATCCTCCTCTAATGTGATACCGTAAAATTCGGGGGACACGGCAGAAGTAGTAGCCAAATCTACCGCATACTGAAATTCGTTAAATCTGTTCCCTTTGGTCGGTAAAGATAATCTTGCTTCTTTTACCCCTACGGTTGTAACCGCCGTTCCCTCTGTCCAGTCGCTATCTCTGTCTATTTTATATTTGAGCTTTACGGAATCTCCCGAATTTGCCAACGCCAGAAAATAACCTCTCATAACTTGGGCTTGTTTTTCCTTAGAAACATCCCCCATGTCCGATATCAAGAACTCGCAGGTTGCCGTAGAAAAAGGAGAATTAGACGGGCTTACCTTATCAACCCCGTAAGATGTGTCGTTTCTCCATGAGATTAAAAGATCAGAGCCTATCGGGAAAACCATGCCGATCTCAAGAGTAGCGCCAGTTGTAATTCCTAAACTCAACGGATAATCAAAACTCATGGCGGGTGAAACTTCTCTATGTAATGTCCCCCATGAATAAATTCCTCGTTCTATGGTAGTAGAGGTTGAATTCTCCGCCATTCCTATATGAACTAAGGCTCTCCACATGGCAATAGCCTTGCGGTTGAATTCCAGGGTATCTGCTGTGACAATTTTAGGCATTCTTCTGATCTTCTCCGCTCCGCCTCCCGAATAATACATAAAGTCCCCTGAATACCCCGCCATAAAATAAAGAGGGTCGCCTGAGAGAATTGCGTTAATTCCCCCTTCTGGTACATCAATATAAAAGTTGTAAGTGGTATGAATTCCGTCCCAGAAGAATATCCTTCCCTGATCGTAATCGGAGACATTAGTTCCTCTGGTAGCCCCCATTGCAAGATACTCCCGCCAAGTTCCTAAACACCGGATGCGATAACCGGATGGTAAAGTTAATTTATGGGGAGAATAAGTAATCCCATTCCAAGTGGCTAAATATCTCTCGTTTCCTATCCCTAATAGGTTGACAATCTGCTCAATGGGGTGGTGATCGTCCTCAACCAAGAACTGATAATAAGAATGAAAATCGGCAGTTTCAAGATCATTAAGCGTGGTGGTAACAACTGCCGGCGCACCGGTAGTATTCGTAGCCGTAAGATGAAAGTGATAAGTAGCTCCAATAAGAGGCCGCCAGACAGAAGCGAAAGTAAACTCAAAGTCTCCAGTATTAAGGTTTGCGTTGGTAACAGTCTTTGCCGCAATTTCCCTATTAAGCCCGTCGTGAACTGTTAAGGTCCAATCGGCAGTCGTGCCTATGACGCTGATATTAACTTCAACAGACTTCTGCGGGTCTTTGGCAGGAACGAATGATTGTCTATGAGTAGCGCCTTCGTCTATGGCGGTTGGCAAAGCGTAGGTTTGCGCAGAGGTATCAAGAGATTGATCTAAGTCCAACCTTGTCGTAGGAGATGAGAAAGGTACATCTGTTGTATAAACAGGAGCGTTAACGAGAGTTAAATTATTAGCATTAGCCGTAGAATCGGAAACGGAGTTATCATGCTGCCAATATCCTTGAAGATTAGCGGTTGACCCTCCTATCTCAACGTCTTTATATGTATAGAGTTCGTTAGTTGTCCTAAGATCGTTGAAAATCCTGTTATCTTCGGTTTTGCCATCAAGGAAACTTCCTGCCGTGCCTGTCGTAAACTTCGCACCTACGGCAAAAAGAGTAGCGTTGTTATGTATAGAGGTAAGCGTTCCCGTAGAAGTCCCTAAAGACGCTCCTGCAAGATAAAACTCCGCAAGTGAGGCAGAAGCGTCCCACGAAACAGCATACCGATACCAAGTCCCTGTAGCGGGATCAACCGATAATGTTTTAGTTAAAAACTCCTCATTTGTTCCAGTTGAGGATATGCCAAGACGAAGTTGATAGGCAGTGGTTGTTACTAAAGTATTGTCCTGTGTTACATCTAAGGTTGGGTTTGTCGTTCCCGTGTAGGAAG
>Ga0209002_10003879_pt1 | contig 11869 bp, 10 predicted proteins | sample Rifsed16ft2_FD_184010 | JGI IMG/M metagenome (GOLD analysis project Ga0209002, IMG submission 184010) | Soil microbial communities from Rifle, Colorado, USA - sediment 16ft 2 (version 2) | ecosystem: Environmental > Terrestrial > Deep subsurface > Rock core/Sediment | place: Rifle, Colorado...
GATTCGATCTTTGCCGGGCGGCGTAACCACCTTGATGAAACCGGTGGTGGCGCCTTCGGTGATGGCGCGGTCGAGCTCGCTCCAGTCGAAGCGATAGACGGAGTAGGGGACACCTTGCTTCTTTGCCTTGTCCTCGGTGAGCCCGACCTGCGCCAGCTCGGGGTCGGTATAGGTCACCCAGGGGACCCAGGTATAGTCGGCCTTTGCTTTGATCCAGGGGAGCAGAATGTTGCGCACCACGATGCGCGCTTGGTAATCGGCGGCGTGCGTGAACCGGTGGGGACCGGCGATGTCGCCGCAAGCAAAGATGTGGGATTGGGAAGTGGTCAGGCTGGCATCCACCTCGACGCCCGACTTGCCGTACTTCACGCCTGCCGCTTCCAGGTTCAGTCCTTCCGTGTTGGGGGTGCGGCCGGCTGCCAAGAGTACTGCTGCGGTGACGAGCTCCTCGCGACCGTCGTGCCGCTGGATGGTCGCGACGATGCTTCCGTTCCTTTTTTCGAACCTGGCGGGGTGAGCTCCGGTGAGGACCCGGACGCCTTCTTCGCGAAGGCGCGCTTCGACGATCTTCGCCGCCTCGGCATCGTCCCGGGGGAGAAGTCGGGGCGGTAGCTGCACCAGAGTCACCTGGACTCCCAGGCGGGCCATGACCTGACTCAGCTCGCAACCAATAGGCCCTCCGCCGACGACCAAGAGAGAGTCGGGAGCGGAGGGCAACTCGTCGAAAATGGTCTCGTTGGTGTAATAAGAGATGTCGTTCAGCCCGGGGATGTCGGGGACGGCGGCCTTGGTACCGGTAGCGATAACGAAGTTACGGGCCTGGAGTCGGGCTCCATTGACTTCGACCGCGTGGGGTGAGACGAAACGAGCTCGGCCCAAGAAGACGTCGACCCCCAACCCCTCGAAGCGCTCCGCGGAATCGTTGGGCTCGATGGTGGCTCGCCTCTTCCTCATGCTGGCGAACACTTCCTGGAAGGAGAACTTGGGTTCCATTCTTTGCAGACCGAGAGTTTCCCCGTCCCGGATGTGCTGGATGAGCTTCGCAGAAGAAATGAGCCCCTTGGACGGCACACAACCATAGTTCAGGCAGTCGCCGCCCATCTTCCCGGCCTCGATGAGGGCGACTCTCCCGCCCAGGCCGGCGGTGCCGGCCGCGGTCACCAGGCCGGCGGTGCCGGCTCCGATCACGACGACGTTGTACTTCCCCTTGCCCTTCTCGTTCCTGGCGGACATAAGGCCTCTCTTCGATCGATCGTTGGATGCCGATCCTGCCTCGGACATTTCTTCGTTGCAAGCCAGGGTGTGGATCGGCCAACATGACACCTCATGATCCTCGGCATCGACGAAGCCGGTCGGGGTCCCGTGCTGGGTCCGTTGGTGCTGGCGGGGGTCATTCTTCGCCCCCCGCGGGCGGCGGCTCTGACCCGCCGCGGCGTCACCGATTCCAAGGATTTCGGCGCCGGCAGTGAAGCCAGGGAGAAACGGGCGGAGCTCGCCGCTCACATCCGCCGGTTGGCCGAGGACGTCCGGGTGAAGGTGTTCGATCACCAGACCGTGGACGATTTCGCCTCCCGTGGCTTGTTGAACGAGTTGGAGCGACGCGGGGCTCGGGAGATCATCGGCGCGGCTCTTCCCGTCCGTCGCATCGTGGCCGACGGGCAGAAACTCTTCGGAATCATGAGGGGCGAGTATCCGCACCTGGAAGCGCACGATTTCGGCGAGACCGTGCACGCGTCGGTGGCTGCCGCTTCCATCATCGCCAAGGATCTTCGTGACCGGCTCTTCGAAGAGATCGCGGTGCGCTACCGGGAAGAGTTCGGCGAGGTGCGCGGGGGTGGATACGCGAACGCCGCCACCGCCGACTTTCTGCGCCGGTACCACCAACGCTACGGCGCCCTTCCACCCGAGACGCGAAGAAGTTGGGGATGGAAGCTCTTGAACGAGCTCGATCCACCGCCCTTGCCTCTCTTCGATGGCCTTTCCCCCTGACGCTGATGACACTTTGGAAGGCGAGCGGGGGCCGCCTATAATAGTGTTCTGGAGTTGAGTGACTATGGAAAACCCTCTTTCGTTCCGCCCCTTGGATCGGCCATTAAAGAAACGACACCTACTGCTGGGGGTCGCCTCTCTGGCTCTCATCGCCACCGTCAGTTCCACCCGGGGCGAGCGCTCCGCCGTGGAAGCGGTGAGTGGCAGCTCCGCCCTCGAGCACGTCCGGTTCTTGGCCTCCGATGAGCTCGGTGGTCGTGGAAACGGCAGCGAGGGCCTCGAGCGGGCCGCCCATTACATCGCCTCTCAGTTTGAGAAGCTGGGGCTTTCGCCGGCGGGAGACAACGGCACCTACTTTCAAGCCTTCTTCGTAACCGCGGGCGGGACACTGGGGCCTGACAATACGCTGAAGCTCGCGGCCGGCGAGACCGAGGAAAGCCTGCGCCTCCATCAGGATTTCGAGCCGATGACCTTCTCCGGTGCCGGTGAAGTCGCCGGCGCTCCCATCGTCTTTGTCGGTTACGGCATCACCGCTCCCGAGCATGGTTACGACGATTACGCGGGCGTGGACGTTGGCGGCAAGGCGGTTCTGCTGCTTCGCCACATACCTCGCGAGGGGCGGAACGATGGTCCCTTCGATCCCCAGCGAGGTCATGCCACGTTCGTGGCGAAGGTGGTCAATGCCAAGGGCCACGGCGCGACCGCCGTGCTGGTCATCACCGATCCTCTCAATCACCGGACCGATCCCGACGAGCTGGTGGAGTTCGGCCAGGATCTGGGAGCGGACGATCTGGCGATTCCCGCCTTGCATATCAAGCAGACGGTGGCGCAAGAGCTCTTCCAGAAGGCAGGGAAAGACCTTTTGGCGGTGCAGGAAGACATAGACGAAGACCTCCGGCCCGCTTCCTTCGAGCTCCAAGGGAGCACGGTGAGTCTCACGGTGGACGTCGAGCGCAAGCGCGGTGAGGTGCGAAACGTCCTCGGCTATCTTGCTCCGGAAAGCGCCTCGGGTGACGAGGAGATCCTCTTGATCGGCGCCCATTACGATCACTTGGGTGTGGGCGTCAATCGGCATTCTCAGGCGCCCGAGGGAGAGGACGGCATTCACAACGGTGCGGACGACAATGCCTCGGGTACCGCGGGCGTCATGGAGCTGGCGCGGGTTCTGTCCCAAGAAAGAGAAAGTCTGCAGCGGGGCATTTTGTTCGCCACCTTCGCGGGTGAGGAGTTGGGTCTGCTGGGCTCCCGTCATTACACCGCGCATCCGACCTATCCCTTGGAACGGACCGTCGCCATGCTCAACCTGGACATGATTGGCCGGCTCCGGGAGGGGAAGCTCTTCATCGGCGGCGTGGGTAGCTCTCCGGTATTCCAGCCGAAGCTGGAAGAGCTGGTGGCCGGGCAGGACCTCTTGCTCGACTTCAGCTTCTCGGGGTACGGCTCGAGTGACCATGCCTCGTTCGTGATGGCAGGAATTCCCTCGCTTTTCTTCTTCACCGGGCTTCACCGCGATTACCACCGGCCCTCCGACGATTGGCAGGAGATCAACGTCGCCGGTGAGGAGCAGGTGCTGCGACTCGCCTACCAGATGGCCGACTACCTGCAGTCGCTACCCGAGGCGCCTCAGTTCGTTCGCGAGGAGCGTCCCCGCGGCGAACAGGGCGGCGGTGGCGGCTATGGAGCTTACTTCGGCTCCGTCCCGGACTTCGGTTACCAAGGCAAGGGCGTGCGATTCGACGACATCCGGGAAGGAAGTCCCGCCCACCAGGCGGGGCTCAAGGCGGGAGACATCCTCGTCTACTTCAACGGCCGCGAAATCGATAGCCTCCATGATTTCACGGACGCTCTCCAGCGCCACAAGCCGGGCGACAACGTCCCTGTCATCGTCATCCGAGACGGCGCGTCGCTGGAGGTCCGCGTCGAGCTCGCCCAGCGTCCCTAGTGGGCTACCTTCCTTCTCTGCGCTTCCAACAATCCATGCCGGTCGAGATAGTGGCGTAGTGTCTTAGCGTGTTGCCACATGGCGGGCTTGAGCTTGGCGTTATAGAGCAGGGCGGCGGGATGGTAGAGGACCATGAACTGAATGCTCGGGAAGTCGGAGAGGGTGAAGAATTTTCCAGCTTCTTCGGACATCTGAAAATTGGATTTGGACTTGTCGAAGTGTTTGAGGGCCGTCGCACCCAGGAGCAGGATGATGCGCGGGCGCACCAACTCGATTTGACGTTTCAAGAAGGGCAGGCAAGCCGCCGCCTCGTCGCCATGGGGTGAGCGATTGTCCGGTGGGCGGCACTTGACCACGTTGGCGATGAGCATGTCCTGGTTGGTGTCGATGCCCACCGCGTTCATGATCTGATCGAAGAGCTGCCCGGCGCGGCCCACGAACGCCTTGCCCTGCCGATCTTCCTGTTCTCCCGGGCCCTCGCCGATGACCATCACCGGAGCGGCGGGGCTCCCCCGATCGACCACGATGTGAGTCCGGCCGGCGTGGAGTCCACACTTGGTGCAGTTGCTGGCTACCAGCTGCTCCTTGAACTCCTGGTAGGTGGCGGAGCCCAAAATCGTGTTGGAGCCCGAATCAAAGAGATCGAACTGCATTCTTGTCTTCCGAGTCGTTGAAGACGATGCGCTGCGTCATCTGGAATCGTCAGGGACGCCAGAGTCTAACACACCTTCCCACTCCAGTGACCGGTAATCGATGGGACCGCCCGCCAGATTGAATTTCACAATGTGAAAGTAGGGTGACAGATCGAAGTCACGAGGCAATGCCAAGGAGGGATGGAAACTGCGGAAGCGCCGGCCGTAGGGGAAGATCCCATCCTTCTTTTCCTGGAGGGGGTTGTTGGAGGCCAAAGGAAGGACCGGATAGTGAACGTTGAGAAACGCGCGGGCGATGAGGCCGGAGCAGATCACAGCCCGAGACGTGCTAGGGCCCAGAAAAAAGGCCTTCCTCCGCCAGCGGGCCGGGATCAGCGAAAAGGGAGTGAGATACCGGCCCAGATCGACCAGCCCTTTCCTGTCGTATTGGTCTCCCAGATGTGAAATGACCTCACCCAGCACTTTTTCGAGATCTTCGGCGGAGAGGGAGTAGGGGCGACAGAGCCTCAAGTTGTAGTCGACATACTTGGTCAGAGGTACGGCGGCCACTCCCCCCGTCATCTCCGCCTCGACGAGCAGCTGCCGAGACTCCTCTCCATAGAGATCCTGGTACGGCTTGGCGGAAGGATGATCGGTGAGCCGAATGTGATCGCCGACGTAAATGGCCGAGTGGGACCAAGAGCTCTGGGTCAGGTATTTGATGATCTGAGAGATCCGGGACTTACCTTCCACCAACAACACGTCCCCCGGTCGGATCTGCTTCTTGAGATTGTCCAGGTTGTTGGGGATCCGGCGTTGGTAGTTGCGAGTCTCCTTAGTTAGATAGCGAATGACCGCATTGGAAAGAGTCTCATTGGCCCACACCATGCCCCTCCCGCTTTCTAGATAATACCAGGCGCAGAAACGAGGTGGCAGGCCGCGAAATGCCCGTCACCGACATCGACGAGCGGCGGCTCCTCGCTCCGGCAGCGCTCGACGACGACCGGGCAACGGGGATGAAATCGGCAACCGCTCGGCAGGTGCGAAGGGCTGGGCGCGTCACTCCGCAACAGGGCGTCCAGGGAGATCGGTTTCTTCGATTGCGGATCGGGCTCGGGAACGGAAGTCAGAAGGGCCTGCGTGTAGGGATGCAGGGGCGTGCGGTAGAGGCCGGCGGTCGGGGCCGTCTCCACGATCTTGCCGAGATACATCACCGCCACGCGGTCGCTGATGTGCTCGACGATACGCAAATCGTGGGCGATGAAAAGATACGACAGGCGTAGTTTCTCCTGGAGCTCGACCAGCAGGTTCAAGATCTGCGCCTGGATGGAAACGTCCAGCGAGCTGACCGGCTCATCGGCGACGATGAAGCTCGGGTCGAGGGCCAGGGCTCGAGCGATACCGATCCTTTGGCGTTGGCCACCGCTGAACTCACGCGGGTAACGGCGGGAGACCTTGGGATCGATACCGACCAACCGCAGCAGCTCCTCCATCCGCTCGGCTCTCTCCCGCCGACTTCCCACGCGGTGGATCACCAGTGGCTCGGCGACGATGGCGCCCACCGTCATGCGCGGGTTCAGCGAGCCGTAGGGATCCTGGAAAATGACCTGGGCTTTCCGGCGTATCCTTCGCAACGACCGCCGGTCGAGGGCCAGCAAATCCTCGCCTTGGAAGCGAACTTCACCGGAGGTCGGCTCCAGCAGCCTCAAGACACATCGGCCGGTCGTTGTCTTCCCCGAGCCCGATTCTCCCACCAAGGAAAGCGTCTCGCCCGATCGGATCGCGAAGCTCACCCCGTCCACCGCGTGGATCTGGGCGACCGTTCTCCTCAGCACGCCGCGTCGGATCGGGAAACGCTTGACCAGGTCTCTCACCTCGAGGACGTTGACCGCCGAGCTCATCGTGCCCGGTGTTCTCTCTCCCCGATGGCGGACAGGATCTCGGGGTAGGCGTAGCAGGCGGCAAAGTGCCGGGGAGACACCTCACCAAGAGGCGGGACGGCCTCCCGGCACGCATCGAACTCGAGCCGGCAACGAGGGGCGAAGGCACATCCGGCAGGCAGATCCGTCAGGTCGGGAACGGCTCCCGGGATGCCTTCCAACGTCGTCTTACCCGATGCCTCGTTGCGTCGGGGAAGCGAGCGAAGAAGCCCGGTGGTATACGGGTGCTTCGGGTCACGGAAGATGGAGTCTACCGGCGCCTCTTCCACGATGCGCCCGGCGTACATGACGGCGACCCGATCGGCGTTCTGAGCGACCACCCCCAGGTCGTGGCTGATCAAGAGGACGGCAAGGCGGAATCTCTCTTTCAGATGGCCGATGAGCTCCAAGATCTGAGCCTGCACGGTGACGTCGAGGGCGCTGGTGGGCTCATCGGCGATGAGAAGATCGGGAGAGCAGGCGATGGCCATGGCGATCAAGACCCTTTGCTTCATGCCGCCGCTCATCTGATGGGGATAGTCTCGTGCGCGCAGCGCCGGATCGGGAATGCGCACGGCACGCAGCAGCTCTACAGACTCTTTCAAGGCTTCTCGCCGACTCATGCCCTGGTGGACGCGGAGGGGCTCGGCGACGTGCTGGCCGACGGTGAGGACGGGATTCAGAGCTGCGGAAGCCTCTTGGAAGATCAGCGCGATTTCCTTCCCGCGTATCCGACGGATCGCCTTCTCGGAGAGGCCTAGCAGATCCCGGCCCTTCCAGAGAATCTCACCCTTCACGATTCGACCGGGCGGCGGCACCAGACGAAGGAGGCAATGGGCCAAGGTGGATTTTCCGCACCCGGACTCGCCCACCAGACCCACCGTTTCGCCGGGGGCTATTCTCAGATGCACGTCCTCGACCGCCCGTACCGGCTGTCCGGGACGCTCCGGTCCGTCGAATTGAGCGGAAAGCCCCCTCACCTCGAGTAGCGCTTCACTCAAAGCTGGACCCTTACCTTTGACGCCGCTTGCCCCGGGCCCTTCCAGTCGGCGCGGGTTTGCGAGAGTGTTTCTTCTTCGTCGATTTTTTGCTCCGCTTGCTCTTCCCCATCGCGGTGGCGATCCGCTCGACCTGGGCTGCATGGTTGCGGTCGTGATGGGCTAAATGGACGACCAACTCCCGCAGGCTGAGGGTACCGTACTCCGGATGGGGAGCGACCTGAGTCCAGGCACCCTTTGGCGCCAACTTGAGCACCGCCAAGTTTTGCCTTCGCAGAGCAAGGAAGCTTTGCAGAGTCGGTTTGAGCGCCTGCTTTCGATACTGAAGCTCCTTGGCCCAGACGTCTTGGTCGAAAGCGACCAGTGGAGCACCGGGCTCGGCCAGGATCTTGCGGTAACGCAAGCCATAAATCATCTCGCAATCGGCCAGGTGGGCGATGACCTCTTTGGCCGACCACTTGTTCGGTACCGGGCGGGCCGCTGCCTCCCTCGGTGTCATCGAAGCGGCGATCTTCTCCAGCCGGCGCGGCGTGGAGGTAAGAGTCGAAAGCGCTTGGGCATCGGTCTCGGGATGATCTCTCCGGCAAATGGGGCAAACCATGGCGTGTCTTCCTCCTGGGCTTCTGGGACGGTCAGCGGCTCTTGTGTTCTCCGAAAACGTTTCGCAGTCGGTCCGAGATCTCTCCCAGGGTGGCATAGGCCTCGACGGCGGCCAAGATGGGGGGCACGAGATTCTCATCGGCTCTCGCCGCTTCCTCCACGCCTTCCAGCGCTCGCGCCACTCGATTCCCGTCACGGCGAGATCGCAACGCCGCCAGTCGTCGTATCTGGTGCTCTTCCGCTTTCGGATCGATGGTGAAGATCTCGACCGGAACCTTTTGATCCTTGGTGAACGCATTGACTCCCACCACCGTTGCCTCCTTGGCATCCAGTGCCTTCTGAAACCGGTAGGCGGAGTCGCGGATCTCGCCTTGGATCCAGCCGGTCTCGATGGCCTTGAGGGCCCCTCCCTGGCGATCGATCTCGGCGAGAAGCGCCTCTGCCTGCTTCTGGACGGCGTTGGTCAGCGATTCGATAGCGTAGGAGCCGCCCAGTGGATCGGTTGTGTCCGCGGCACCGCTTTCATAGGCGAGGACCTGCTGGGTGCGAAGGGCCAGCTCCGCCGTCTCTTCGGTGGGGAGACCGAGCGCCTCGTCCAGAGCGTTGCAGTGAAGCGACTGCGTGCCGCCCAGCACCGCGGCCAGCGCTTGTAGGGTCGTTCGTACCACGTTGACCTGGGGCTGTTGGGCGGTCAGCGTGGAGCCGGCGGTTTGGGAATGGAAGCGCAGCATTTGAGCCCGCGGATTCCGGGAGCCGAATCGTTCGCGGAGAATCTGTCCCCACAGCCGCCGGGCGGCGCGGAACTTGGCGATCTCCTCGAGGAAGTTGCGATGCGAGTTGAAGAAAAAGGACAGCCGCTGGCCGAAGTCGTCGACCTCCAAGCCGGCGGTCACCGCCGCCTTGACGTACTCGATTCCGTTGGCCAGCGTGAAAGCGAGCTCCTGAGCGGCGGTCGAGCCCGCTTCGCGGATGTGATACCCGCTGATACTGATGGGATGGAATCGGGGAAGCGATTGGCGGCAAAAGGCGATGATGTCGGTGGTGATGCGCATGGACGCCGCGGGCGGATAGATGTAGGTCCCGCGTGCCGTGTACTCCTTGAGGATGTCGTTTTGCACGGTGCCGGAGAGCTTCTCTATGGGGACTTTCTGCTTGCGACCTACCGCCACGTAGAGCGCCAGGAGGATGGCGGCGGTGGCGTTGATGGTCATCGATGTGGAGACGCGATCCAACGGAATGCCGTCGAACAGTCTCTCCATGTCTTCCAGGGAGTCGATGGCTACTCCCACCCGTCCCACTTCTCCTCGCGCCAATGGATGATCGGAGTCGTAGCCGATCTGGGTCGGCAAATCGAAGGCAACTGAAATGCCGCTTTGCCCCTGGTCGAGAAGGTGGCGGTAACGGCGGTTGGACTCTTCGGCCGTCGCATAGCCGGCGTACTGGCGCATGGTCCACAGCCGGCTCCGGTAACCCTGTGGATGATTGCCGCGCGTAAACGGCGCCTTGCCCGGCAGGCCGAGATCACGTCGAGCGTCCCACCCCTCAAGATGATCGGGAGTGTAGACTTCCGCGAGGGAAATGCCCGAGCTGGTCAGGCGGGGCTTACTTGGATTTTCCGGCACGGAAGTCGATGCTAACACGCTTTGGAGACGAGCGGGACCCTGTGACGAAGCGGCTCGAAGTCCGCCTAGGCGGGATGTAACCTGGCGAGCTCACGCCAGGCAATGATTCAGCAACCAAATTCTCCTGGCGTGCACGTGCCGGTCCCCGGTGTGGAGGAGGGGTGGCATGGACCTCGACACCGGGTCGGGCTGGCTGTGACTTAGCCGTTCCTACCTTTGTTGGGGCCATCCGGCTTTACCGGACGGCTCCAGGCAGGACCCAAGCGGTAAAGGACAAGAACGCCAAAAATATGTAAGTATGTCCAGTTCTTGTGGACATACTGGTAGAATTTTGACAAACTGAACCATGGCCGCCATTGACGACCTTCGTCGAGCCATCAATTCAGAAGTGTTTGACTATCAACAGCTTATGGATTGTCTCGCGGGGTACGCCAAGCCGCGGGACAAGATTCGGAGCATGCTGAAGGCCGGCGAGATTGTCAGGGTAAAGAAGGGAGTTTACGTTTTCGGGGAGGACTACCGACGTGGCCCCTGGTCTCGCGAGATTCTGGCGAACTTGATCTATGGACCTTCGTATATCAGCCTCGACTACGCACTCAGCTACTACGGGTTCATTCCGGAGAGAGTCGTGGTGGTGACGTCCGTCACTTTGTCTCGATCTCGCCGGTTCGAGACGCCGATGGGGTTGTTTGCGTACCGGAGGCTGTCGTGTCGCAAGTACTCGATCGGCATCGATCAGCAAACACTGGAGGCAGACCAGCGTTTCCTGATAGCCACACCCGCCAAGGCCCTGGTCGACAAGATTTGGACCGACCATCGGTTCACTCCACGAAAAACAGGGGACTTCCGCGCGTACTTGCACGAAGATCTGCGCATCGGCTTCGACGCATTAAGCGGTATCGACCGGACGATGCTGGACCTCATCGCACAGCAGTATGGGTCGAGGAAGATTCGCTTGCTGCGTGACTACCTCTGCCAGGCGGAGGGAACAGGTCCGTGAATCCTGCGATTCAACGCATGTTCGAGCGTTACTCCCGCGACACGGTTGAAGAAAACGTTGCCGCACTTCGGGAGATCCTCCAGCAATTGGCCTTGCTTGGACTTTGGCGCAGCAAGTTCTTTGAACGGGCTGCGTTTTACGGAGGTAGCGCGCTCCGTATCCTGTACGGACTCGACCGGTATTCCGAAGATCTGGGTTTTTCGTTGCTCGTGCCGGAGCGCGATTTCTCTCTCGGCAGATATGGTTCCGCGTTGGAGCGGGAGTTGGCAGGCTTCGGCTTCGAGGTGTCGTTCGAGCCGACAGACAAGAGTCAGGAGAGCCCCATCGAATCCGCTTTCATCAAGACGAACACGCTGAAACAGATGGTTCTCATCGAAGCGGATCGTAGATTGCTCCGTGGCCTTCATTCCGAGCAGAAGCTGAAGATCCGGCTCGAGGTGGACGTGGATCCCCCGGGTGGGTTCGAGACGGAGGTCAAACCCATCCTGCAACCAGTCCCGTTTGCGGTTCGGGTCTACAGCCTCCCCGACCTTTTTGCAGGAAAAATGCACGCGCTCCTCTGTCGCCGATGGCGCAACCGGGTAAAGGGTCGGGACTGGTACGACTTTGTCTGGTATGTGGCCAACTATCCCCGGCTGCATCTAAGCCACTTGGAGCAGAGGATGCGCCAGTCCGGGGACTACCCCTCAGACCGCCCGCTTGGCCCTGAGGCATTCCGGGAAATGCTCCGGGAAGCCGTGGAAAATCTGAACGTCGACCGCGCCCGCGAAGAGGTATTGCCGTTCGTTTTGGACCGACGGTCCGTTGAGATTTGGTCTGCGGATTTCTTCCACTCCCTGATCGACAAAGTCGAGTTCGTGTGACGAGACGTAACCGGACACGCTTTAGTGGCGCGGGGGCGATGGCACGCGCAGGGTCCCAGCCGGCCCCGCAGCCGCACTATTTCGGCTCACGGGAACGACGCCTTTATTGTCCATGGCGTTCCACGGTCTCGAAAGCTGCCAGATTCGACGGCGCGCTTCCTCGCCCCCGTTTTTGGAAACGCCGAAGGAGCACGTCCATCTGCAGATCCTCCGCTACTATTGGTGCCGAAGGGGGATTCGGCTACGGAGGAGTTGCTACTGCCGTTCGAACTACTCGGCCCCAAGGAGACGTTCCCGACGAGCT
>Ga0209002_10003888_pt1 | contig 11850 bp, 8 predicted proteins | sample Rifsed16ft2_FD_184010 | JGI IMG/M metagenome (GOLD analysis project Ga0209002, IMG submission 184010) | Soil microbial communities from Rifle, Colorado, USA - sediment 16ft 2 (version 2) | ecosystem: Environmental > Terrestrial > Deep subsurface > Rock core/Sediment | place: Rifle, Colorado...
AAATGGCACGGTGATGGAGCAGAGCGCCAGTTATACAAGATCCAACAGCACTAGGACTGTAACGTTTTACCTCTCCACCCAGTACGCCGATCCCGACAAAGCCGGCGTTACACTCAAGTGAGCGGTGAGCGTGGGTTGGGGGAGGCGGTATCCAATCTGGAGAGGAAGGGAAGGCGATGCACCAATACCAATATTTTCAGGAGGGAAACATGAGAGACTTTGCGAGAACGATCACGGTCGGACTGGCGGTCCTTGCCGCCATTTCCCTGTTTTCCATTCCCCAGGCGTTCGCGGCGAAGGCCTCTTTCGATAGCCCGCCGGGCGAACCCCCATACGGCCTGGCCGTGCATGGGAATGCGGGGGGCACGAAACTCTACGGCACAATAGAAATTGAGTACATCAACCAAACATCAGCGCTAACCGCAGACGTTAGGGCGGTCGTGAGGTTGCGGAAAGGTAATACAGTCAAAGTTTTTTATTCAGGTATTCTCGAGGATGTCAATATCGATGATCCTAAAGTTTTACAGGATGTGGTCGCGTTCGCCTTGGCACCTAAAATTTTAAACGCGTTCTTTCCGGGTGAGTCATTATGCATATGGTTGAAGGCAGCAAGCGAGCTAGGAGAATCTCAGAAATATTCGGAATCTGGATCCACCTTCCAGTTCGAAATGATGGACGTGGAAATTGCCGTAAATACTTGCCAATAGGGTGTTGACCTTCTTCGGCAGTTACTTTTTCCGGGCCCCGCCGCGATGCGGGGCCCTTTTTTTATCCCGTTCCCGAAGGGAGCCCACAGGATAATGAGGTTCCTGAAGGACGCAGGATCGATCCTCCTATCTGCTGGTCTGCTGACGCTGGCCTTTCCGGCGGCCGACCTGCACTTCCTCGCCTGGATCGCGCTGGTCCCGCTCTTTGTGCGTATCAGGGACGCCGGTCCGTGGCGGGCGCTCCTCCTCTCCCTGGCCACCGGCTACCTGTTTTACACGGCCCATCTGTGGTGGTCGCTCCGTCTGGTCGGGATGAACCCGTTCAATTTCGCCCTCGGGAATCTGGGCAACGCGTGGTATTTCGGGGCATTCGGCCTTGCCGCCTGGCATTTTCGTAAAACGTGGCTGCGGTGGACCCCCCTGACGTACCCCTCCGCGTGGGTGGCCCTCGAATACGTGCGGTCCCACATCGGGTTCCTCTCCGCCCCCTGGGGGATGCTGGGGTATTCGCAGTACTCCGTTCTTCCCGTCGCCGGAATCTCCGCATATGCCGGGGTCTACGGGGTTTCGTTCCTCCTCGTCGCCGCCAATGCGGCGTTGTCCGATCTGGTCCCGCACCACCTGTATTCGCTTCGCGGAAAGGGGGATCCCGAAGAGGTCCCGCTGGGAGAACGGACGGTCTCCTTCGGAATCCTTGCCTTGGTCCTCGTCTCCCTTTCGGCATCCCACCTGTCCGGGGCCTTGCCCCAGAAAAAGAGCGGGGCAGACCAGGGACTGAAAATCTCCCTCGTCCAGGGGAACATGTCCTACGAGGAGCAGAGCGAGCCGTTCCGCGCCTACCGGGAGAAGGCCTTCGAGAAGTACCGCCGCCTCACGATGGATTCCTCCGGTTCGGGCCCCGCACTGATCGTATGGCCCTCCTCCTCCGTGCCCGGGAGGCTCCCCTTCGACGGGACCCTGAAGCGGATGCTCGCCGACATCGCCGGGGAGACCGGCGCCTACTTCCTGATCGGCACGGCCGGGTTCGACAAGTTCAACGAGGAGCAGAGGAGGCTGCAGCGGGTCGCCAACTCCGCCTTCCTCTTCTCCCCGCAAGGGGAGATCGTCGGGCGCTACGACAAGATGCGGCTTCTCCCCTTCGACGAATACCTCCCCCTGCGGGAGTACCTGGCGTGGCCTTCCTGGATTGCGACCCCGGGGATGACCGATCACCTGCCCGGCAGGGAAATGACCATTTTCCGGATGGACAAGGCGAGATTCGGAGTGCTGATCTGCTGGGAGAACCTGTTTCCCGACCAGTTCCGCGAGATGTCCTCCCGGGGGGTCGATTTCATGGTGAGCATGACGAACGAGGGGTTTACCCTGATCCCCGAGGCCCATTACCAGCTCCTGGCGATCTACCGGTTCCGGGCCATCGAAAACCGCGTCTCCATCGTTCGAACGGATACCAAGGGGGTTTCCTGCATCATCGATCCGGACGGGCGAATCATCGCCCGCGTGCAGGACCAAAGGGGCAACGACGTGAACGTGGAGGGCTATCTGGTGGGGGAGGTCCCCCTGTCGTCCTCCCGGACGTTTTACACCCGGCATGGAGACCGGTTCGTTTTCTTGCTGTTCCTCCTGCTGGCGGGTTTCGTCGTGGCGGGGGAGAGGATACGGTGGGCGAATCGGAAGGAGGAGAAGAATGGGGAATCAATCGCAAGGAACCGATCACTTTCAAGGGGGTGAGGCGATGAGAAAGATCTCGCTATTCATGCTCGTCGGGATGATTCTCCTCCTGGCGGGGACGGTGGGCATCTCCCGGGCGGAAGACGCGGAGGTCCTGCCAAAAGGGGTCTGGACCGTGTACCTGGAGAACAAGTTCTATTTTCCCATCGACGAGAGATACGGCCCGAGCGGGGATGTCGAGGATGCCGCCACGGATTTCAACGCGACCCTGGGAAGCAACGTGTTCCCCGGCCTGGCGGATCTGGAGACCGCCTTGGGGCTGCCCCCCGGTTCGGCGAATATCGGAGACAGCGTCGTTTCCTTCGAGTACAAGGTGGATGAACTGACCTTGCTCCTGGGCTACGGGATTACGGACAAGCTGACGGCAGGCGTCAAGATTCCCTACCTGTGGTTGAAGAACGATGTGTCCGCCCGTCTCGACACGGCGAACGCCACCGTGGGGAAAAACCCTCTCTTTGGGACTCCGGGTGATCCCTTCGGGGGGCTGGCCCCTCTTATCCCGATCTCCCTGGGGGGGACCCCGCTGACGACGGAGGATACGCAGAAACTTCTCGGCGGAGGATTGGACGTCAACGGAGACGGCTCGATCGATATCCCTGGGTTCGGCTACAAGCGTTTCGAAAGCTGGTCCGATGACGGCTTCGGGGATATCGAGGCGGGGCTGAAATACCAGTATTACCAATCGGACAAATGGCGGCTGGCGTTTACCGGAGGCATCCGCTTCCCGACGGGCGAGGTGGACGACCCGGACAACCTGGTGGACGAGGGATTCGGCAACGGAGCATGGGCCCTCCTTTTCCGGGCCCACAATGATTATACGGGCATCAAGAATCTGGTCCTTAACGCCACCTTCAGCTACGATCTGTATCTCCCCGACAGGCAGACGCTTCGGGTTCCCGACGACGTGGATCATCCGATCACGGCCAACAAGGAGAAGGTGGACAGGGACCTCGGGGATGTTGTCAAGGTGGAGACGTCGGCCAAATATCAATTCCTGAAAGGGGCGTCTTTGTTGCTGGCATACAAGTACGGGCACAGCTTCCAGGACAAGGTGTCGGGGAGCAAGGGATTCGCTTACCAATCCCTCGAGGACGAGACGAACTGGACCGAGCATGTGATCGAAACCGGCCTGTCCTATTCGACACTGCCGCTTTACCTGGATAAAAAGTTCGCTATTCCCCTTAACGCTTCCCTCACTTACCGAAACCGGTTTGCGGGGAGGAACAACGTGTTCAAGTCGGAATTCATCGCCCTGGCGGTGCAATTTTATTTTTAGGCCTTCGGGTCGGGGAAGACACACTTGCCGTTGACCAAAACGTATGCAGGAAAATAACAGAGCGATCGCAGTCTGGTCCTTAAAGGGTGCCTCCGCAAGGCATATCGCGGGCAGGGGACTTTTCTGCTCGCTCATCCTGTCTGTTCTGATCTTAAGTGGCATATGCTTGTGGAACGCCGTCCGATGGATGGATAAGCCCTTTCCCGGATTTCTCCTCAACCAGCGCATGGTGGTGGGGTACGTCGGACTTCGTCACTGGACCGGGACGGAAGCGGGCCTTAAATATCCCGAAAAGATCCTGAACGCGAACGGCAGATCGATTTCCTCGAGAAAGGATCTCGAGGAAGTGCTCTCCGCCGCGGGAATCGGGGAACCGATCCGGTACTCGGTGGACAGGAACGGGGAGCGGCTGGCGGTGGAGGTTCCGACGATGCGGTTCACCGTTTCGGACCTTCTGCTGACCTTCGGGATCTTCTTTTTTCTGGGGTTCCTCTATCTGTTCACGGGGACGACGGTTTTCGTTCTCAAGCCGGACACGACGGTCAGCTGGCTGTTTTTTTCCGGTTGCCTGCTCGAAAGCATATCCAGCTTCATCTCCTTCGACATGGAATCCACCCACTTCGGATTCTTCCGTCTGATGATCCTTTGCGACGCCTTTCTGCCTGCCGTCGTCCTTCATCTCAGTTTCCTCTTTCCCGAAAAATCGAAGTTGGCGGAAAGCCGCCCTTATCTCCTGGTGATCCCATATGTTTTGGCCGCTGGACTGGCGATCGCCCTCGAACTTTCCTATCCGGAACCCCTGTTCTTTTCGTTGTACGGTTTCGTCCTGCTCTTCCTGATTCTGGGCGCTTCGTCCCTGATCGTCGCGACCCTGCGGGCGTATTTCCGAAAAACCTCGACGCTTGCCCGGCAACGCGCCAAGGTCGTTCTCTTCGGTGCGGTGCTCGCCTTTCCCATCCCCACGATGGCGCCTCTAGCCTCCTTCCTGGGGATGACCCTGGGGGGAACGAAGATCCTGACCAATCTGGCCGCCATCCCGATGGTCATCTTCCCCGTGTCCATCGCCTATGCGATCGCCAAACACAACCTCTTCGACGTCGATGTGTTCATCAAACGGGCCGTCGGGTACGGCATCATGACCGCTGTCGTGGGCTCGGCCTACTTCGGAATCCAGGTACTCATCGAGTCGGCATTCGTGGGGGGCGTTTTCGGGGAGTACGCCGGGAAGGTGTCCCCCGTGATCTTCGCCCTGGGCGTCGTTTTCCTGTTCAACCCCCTGAACCGGAAAGTGCAGGGGGGCGTGGACAGGATCTTCTTCCGGAAGAAGTTCGATTACAAGGACACGGTCATCTCCGTGAGCGACGCCCTCTCCTCCGTCCTGAACCTGGAGGAGATCGTCCGGAAGATCATCCACACCGTCCGGAAAGAGATGTTCATCGACATGTCCGGGATCATCGTGCTGGAGCCGAAAAAACAGGTGAGCCAGGCCGTTTTCGTTGCGGACGGCACGGTCAGCGGAAAGGACGAGGTCAAGGAGATCTGCATTCCGAACGACGACGCCCTGCTTTCCCTCGTATCCCGGGAAAGGAAGCTGATCACCAAGTACGACATCGCCGAGGACCCCCGCTACCTCCCCGAAAGGGAATCGTGCGCGCGGCGGTTTTCGGAACTGGGCGCCGCAATGGCGGTTCCCCTCATCCATCAGGACGAGGTGAAGGCGGTCCTGGCCGTGGGTCATAAAAAATCCGGGCATTTCTATTCGAGGGAGGACGTCGAGCTCCTTACGACCCTGGCCACCCATGGGGCGGTGGCGATCGAGAACGCGAAACTCGCCGAGCAGATGCAGAAGGAGGAGATCGTCCGGACGAACCTCTCCCGCTACCTCTCGCCCCAGATCGTGGACAAGATCGTCAAGCACGATGTCCAGGTCAACCTGGGAGGGGACAGGAAGGTGGTCACGGTCCTCTTCTCCGACATCCGGAACTTCACCACGATCACGGAGAACCGCCCGCCGGACCAGCTGGTCCACATCCTGAACGAGTATTTCACCGAGATGGCGAAGATCATCTTCAACCATCAGGGCTCCCTGGACAAGTACATCGGCGACGCGATCGTGGCCGTGTTCGGCAGCCTGATCTCGCTGGAGAACCCTGCGGAAAACGCCGTCGCCGCGGCGGTCGCGATGATGAGGCGGCTTCCGGGGCTCAACCGGCACTGGGAGGCGCGATACGGCTTCTCCATGAACATCGGGATCGGGATCAACACGGGCGAGGTGTTTTTGGGGAACATCGGCTCTCCCGAGAGGATGGAATTCACCGTCATCGGGGATGCGGTGAACGTCGCGTCCCGGTTTTCGGGCCTGGCGAAATCCGGGCAGATTCTGGTGACGAAGGATACTCTTGCCTGCCTGGGCTCGGGGGAAAATACCAAGGAACTTCCCCCTACGGAAGTGAAGGGGAAGAGCGGGAAGATGGAGGTGTTCGAAGTTCTGTATGCCCAGTCCGTTTCCTGAAAGGAGCGATCCATGAGGATCAAGGTCCTCGGGTGTGCCGGGGCGGAGTATCCGGGGAGCAACTCCCCGGCCTTCCTGATCGACAACGAGATCCTGCTCGACGCGGGGACGATCACCTCCGCGCTCGGCTGGAAGGGACAGATGCGGATCCGGACGATCTTCATCACCCATGCCCACCTCGACCACATCCGGAGCATCCCCTTCCTGGCGGACAACATCGTCATGACCGACACGGCCCACCGGGTCACGATCTACAGCATCCCCTCCGTGATCCGGACGATGCGGCGGAACCTGTTCAACAGCGCGGTCTGGCCCGATTTCACGGTGATCCCGCGTCCCGACGACGCGATCCTGACGCTTCTGAAGGCCGAGGAGGGGCGGCCGGTCCGGGCGGGAAAGTACACGGTCACGCCTTTCCGGGTCAGCCACACGGTCCCCTCCGTGGGGTATCTCGTGGAGGACGGGAAAGGGAGGACGGTTTTCTATACGGGCGACACGGGGCCGACGAACGGCACCTGGAAGAGGATCGGAAAAAGAAAGATCCACTGCCTCATCATCGACGTCTCCTTCCCGAATGCCCTGGAGGAACTGGCGATCCGGACGGGACACATGACCCCCTCGCTGCTCCGTGCGGAACTGGCCAAGATGGCCAACCAACCCGACCGCGTGTACGTGACCCACCCCAAGCCCCGTCACCGCAGGACGATCGAGGCACAGATCCGGAAGATGGGGATGGGGAGGGTGCGGCTCCTGCGCGAGGGGGAAACGATCCGGATCTAGGAGGAGGTACGAAGGCATGAGAGAAGGGATCGTGGAAACCCTTTCCTCCCTCATCGACGTCCGGTACCTCCTCCTGTACAAGGTCTTCATTCTCGGCTTGGCGCTTTCCTTCTTCACGGGCGTCTACGTCCTCGGCGTCCTGTTCCGGCGGCCGGTCTCCCTTTCCAAGGCGTCGGCGACGATCAAGATCGCCCTCGCCGGATTTTTCCTCCTCCTTCTGGCAACGGTCTTCCGCTTCGAGCCCCCGCTTGCCGACGCCCTCGGAAAAGTCGCAAGCTTCCTCGTTGCCGTCTGCGCGGCGAACCTCGTTGCCTACGCCGCGGTGGACCTCTACCTCCACAGCAGGAAAAGGCGGGAGGTCCCCTCGATCCAGCGGGAGCTCGTCACACTGTTCGTCTACGTCGTCTTCGCCGTTTCCTACCTCCGGGTGGTCCTGCGGATCGACGTGGCCACCATCCTCACCACGACGACGATCCTGACCGCCGCGCTGGCCTTCGCGATGCAGGCGACCCTCGCCAATATCCTGTCCGGGTTCTACATCCAGAACGACCCGAATCTCAAAGCGGGGACCTGGGTCGCGCTTCAGGACCGGAACATCGAGGGGGAGGTCGTGAACGTGGGGTTCCGGCACACGACCCTGCGGACGGTGGACCGTCACAAGGTCCTGGTCCCGAACCACTACATCATGCAGAACGTGGTCGTGGCCCTGGGGAACCCCCGGGAAGAGGAGTACGGGGCAGTAAACTTGAAAGTCCACCTCGGGTTCGAGCAGCCGCCGGAGCGGATCCGGCGGATCCTCCTGCCGATCGTGCTTCACCAGGAGGGGATTGCCCGGCATCCCCCTCCGTCGGTGTGGGTGACCGGGTTTCAGGAAAGTTCCGTCGAGTACAACATCAAGTTCTATCTGGAAGACCCCGGGACCGCATTGGCGACCAAGGGGAAAGTGTTCGACAAAATCTGGTATGCGTTCTCAAGAGAGGAGATCACCTTCCCGTATCCCCACCGGGAGATCGTGGAAAAGATCCCGTTGAAGACGTTCGTCTTCGATGCTAAGGCGATCCTCGGAATCATCCGTGGAACGGAAATCTTTTCGGACCTCGATGACGGGGAGGCCGAAACCCTGGCGGGGAAGGCCCATGTGAAAGTGTTCGGACCGGGAGAGGTCGTCGTCCGGGAGAACGATCCGGGGGATTCCCTGTTCCTTGTCGGCCGGGGCTCCCTGCAAGTTTCCGTCGGCGGCGCCAGGGTGGGAGACCTCGGGGATGGGGATGTCTTCGGCGAGATGTCCCTGCTGACGGGAGAGCCGCGGCGGGCGACCGTGGCAGCGGCGGGAGAGGTGTGGCTGATCGAAATCGGAAAGGCGGATGTGGAACCGGTTCTCCGATCGGACCCCTCCCTGATCGGGCGGCTCTCCGATATTCTTGCCCGGCGGGAGGATATCAACCTGGAACGTACCAAGGCGGCGGCGGTTCGTCCTTCCCATGGCAGCCTCGTGGATGGATTTGTGAAAAAGATGAAGTTGTTTTTCAACGTTCCTTAATTAACTATTTAGTATTACTGCTCTTTTTTGTTTTGGTACCAATTCTTGGGATGGGGGCGGTCGAATTGACAATAGGCGTATTCTCGAATAGATTGAGTCTTGTTCAAGAGGCGGGGACGAATCCTGTCAACCTGTAGAAGGCGGCGGAACGGCTCCCGGATGGCCGATCCACAGGGCACGCGGCGGGGAATGCGATGAGTGATGCGGTTCCATCTTCCCGGCGAAACGGTATCGCGGACCCGAAGTTGACCCTCGAAAACGGGTCCCGCGTCGCCGTGATCGGCGGCGGTCCCGCCGGTTCCTTCTTCAGTTACTTCCTCCTCGCGATGGCCGAGCGCGTCGGAATCGACCTGCACGTCGATATCTTCGAGCCGAAGGATTTTACCCAGGCGGGGCCCGCCGGCTGCAACATGTGCGGGGGGATCGTCTCCGAGTCCATGGTGCAGCTGCTCACCACGGAAGGGATCAACCTCCCGCCGACGGTCGTCCAGCGGGGGATCGACTCGTACGTGCTGCACATGGATGTGGGAAGCGTGCGAATCGAGACCCCCAGGCGCGAGAAGAGGATCGCGGCGGTGCACCGCGGCTGCGGCCCGCTCGGGATCGTGGAGAAAACGTGGCAGAGCTTCGACCGGTATCTTCTGGACCTCGCGGCGGCGAAGGGGGCCAACGTGATCCGGGATCGCGTAGAGAGCATCGAGCGGGTAAACGGCAGGCCCGGATTGCGCACGAAAGGAGGCGTCAGCGGCGAATACGACCTGCTCGCGGGAGCCATGGGCGTCAACACCGCGGCGCTGAAACTGTTCGAAAGTTACGGGTTGGGATACAAGCCCCCCAAAACCGCCAGGACGTACATCTGCGAATTCCTGCTGGGGCGGGAGACCCTGCGCGCCTACCTGGGAAATTCCATGCACGTCTTTCTGCTCAACCTGCCCCGCCTGGAGTTCGCCGCGATCATCCCCAAGGGGGATTACGCGACGGTCTGCCTCCTGGGGAAAGGGATCGACAAGGAACTGGTCGATTCCTTCTTGAGCAGCCCCGAGGTGATGCGGTGCTTCCCGCCCGGCTGGAGGGTTCCCAAAGATTTCTGCCGATGCTTTCCCTCGATCAATATCGAGGGGGCCGTTCAGCCGTTCGCGGACAGGATGGTGTTCATCGGCGACAGCGGCGTGAGCCGGCTCTACAAGGACGGGATCGGCGGGTCGTACCGCACCGCGAAGGCCGCCGCCAAGACGGCCATCTTCCACGGGGTTTCCGCCGAGGATTTCCGCCGGCAATTCCTGCCCGTGTGCCGGGCCCTTTCCCGGGACAACGCCATCGGCAAGGTGATTTTCACGGTCACGCGGCTCATCCAGAAGACGCGGTTCGCCCGCAACGGCGTTCTGCGCATGACCACGGCGGAGCAGCAGGGAAGCAGCGGCGATCTGCGGATGAGCGGGGTGCTGTGGGACACGTTTACCGGCAGCGCCCCCTACCGGGATGTTTTCTTGCGCACGCTTCACCCGTCTTTTCTGGGCCGCCTGCTGTACGAAACCGCATCGGGGCTGTTTCCGCGCAAACACCGCATCTGGTTCAAGGAGGACAAAGTGACACTGGGAGGACTCGGGAAGGTGTACCGGTCCGGCGAGATCATCGTCCGCCAGGGGGACGTGGGCGACTGCATGTATGTCATCCAGTCCGGAAAGGTCGAGGTCGTGAAAGAAAAGGAGGGGAAGGAGATCCGCCTCGCGGAGCTGGGCGAGGGGGACTTCTTCGGGGAGATGGCGCTCTTCGAGAAGGATGTCCGTTCCGCCACCGTCCGTCCGCTGGGAGAGGTGCGGGTGCTCACCGTGGACAAGAAGATGTTCCTCCGAAAGATCCACGATGACCCGTCTCTCGCGTTCATGATCATGAAAAGGATGTCCCGCCGGATACGGGAACTGGACGAGGCGTTGATGAGGATCACGTCGGACAGGCAAATCGTTTGAGCTTCAGATCGTTATAATCTCTCCCTCTTTCATCAGTTCCACGCCGTCGTGCCGCAGCGCCCGGACCTCCTTCTCGATTTCCCCCAGATATTGCGGCTTCACGTGCATCACGAAAATCCGTGGCGGGCAGGGGGACATCTTCGCGATCTCTTTTTCCAGCAGGGCCGCCGTGAGGTGCCCCGATTTCAGGGAAAGGTCCTCCAGCCGGTTGGGGAAGGAAACCTCCACGATGAGGCACTTAACGTCGTGGTCCGACATCTCCCGCCAGAAGAGATCGGTGGGCCCCGTATCCCCCGTATAGGCAAACGCCTTTCCGTCCCCCTTCTCGATGACGTACCCGTAGGCGGGCACGGTGTGGTGGACCTTTTGCAGGAACACTTTGTACCCGTTCAGGTCCACCGGGTGCGAGGGGCTCAAGGGCCGGTATTGAAGAACGGGTCGTTCGGAAGACGGGATTCTGGTGAAATCCGGCCAGATCCTGTCGTTGAAGATGTTTTTCTTCAGGTCGTCGATGACGTCCTTTCCGCTCATGACGGTGACGGTATTCCCCGTCTCCCGGATCACCAGGTTGTCGAGCAGGAACGGGATCCCCTTGATGTGATCGAAGTGGGCATGGGTGAGAAGGATCTGACGGATGCTGGTCTCCTCCCGGATGTTCAGGGAGAGACCGATCGTCCCCGCGTCCAGGAGGAAGGTGCCGTCGACGAGGAATGCCGGGCAGTTGTGACCCGGGACTTCGGATCCGGATGCGCCGAGCACCTTGATTCTCAACCTGCCGGATTTCCTTTCCCTGTGCGTTCTTCGCTTCCCGGAGCAGGTAAAGTGTAATTTTTTGCTGTCGGGTTGGCAAGAAACCCCGTGGACGTTGCGCAGGCAAAAAGACCGATGCGCCGCCGGGGGACTGCCTTGCCATCTTTCCATGGGGGACCTATCATTGAGAAAAAAGGGGGGGAAACGGGAAATGCCGTCCCCCCGACACCCGAATTCGCCGCGGGGTGTTGCGCCGGGGAATAGGAGGAAGGCGATGAGGATATGGAGAAGGAAGGGAAAAGAGGTGAAGGGAGAGCAGAAGGAGTCCGGGAAGTTGATGAGCGTCCCCCTTTCCAATAAGAGCGGGGAGCCGATCCTCGGGGTTTCCCTCCCCAAAAGCGAAGACCGGGGGAAGAAACTCCGGGAACAGTCAAAAGAGCTTCGGGGCATGGCGGAGAGACTGGACCTCATGGCGGATGAGATGGAGAGAGAGGACCGGGGAGGGAAGGTCATCCGGCTCTTTCAGAAGGTGTTTCAAAGAAGGGCATGGCCAAAATCCAGGGAACCGGAGAAGGTCACCGAAGGGAAAC
>Ga0209002_10003889_pt1 | contig 11844 bp, 9 predicted proteins | sample Rifsed16ft2_FD_184010 | JGI IMG/M metagenome (GOLD analysis project Ga0209002, IMG submission 184010) | Soil microbial communities from Rifle, Colorado, USA - sediment 16ft 2 (version 2) | ecosystem: Environmental > Terrestrial > Deep subsurface > Rock core/Sediment | place: Rifle, Colorado...
CAGCGCCGCCTTTACTGATATTGGCAATATAGACCTCTTGTGCCTTCCTGTCGCCCTCTACCTTGAGGGAACCCATACCCATGATCGTAAGTCGTCTGTTTTTGCGTCTGCTTTTCATCCGGGAACTCCTTATTGGCCCGATACCACCCATTGCATTGGCCTTCGGCCGCAATGGGTACCCGGCAACTACAAGATTGCTTATCTGTTATCCTGCTACAATCTCCGTTCCTATACCTTTTTTTGTGAATATCTCAAGGAGGATAGAGTGGTTAATCCTCCCGTCAATTATGTGTGTCTTTTGGACTCCGCCATCAATTGCAGCTAAACAGGCCCTGACCTTTGGCAGCATGCCTGATGTTATTACCCCGCTTTTTATAAGGCGTAAGGCTTGCTTTCGGGTAAGTGTTGAAATAAGCTTACCATCTCTGTCAAGTATACCTTTGACATCTGTTAAGAATATAAGTTTTTCCGCCTTTAATGTTGCTGCGATGGCGCCTGCTGCTGTGTCTGCATTTATGTTGTATGTCTTTCCTTTACTATCTACGCCGATCGGGGCAATTACAGGTATGAAGCGGCTCTGTTCAAGAGAGCGTATTATATTGGGGGAGATTGATTCAACTTCGCCAACAAGCCCCCTGTCAATGCCGCGACTTTTCCTTGGTGTCCTGAGTTTTCTTGCACGGATTAATCCTCCATCCTTGCCTGTCAGACCGACGGCATTCCCTCCATGCTGATTAATCCTGTTAACAAGTTCCTTATTGATCTTTCCTCCGAGTACCATCTCTACAATATCCATGGTTTCACCGTCCGTTATACGGATTCCTTCAATGAATACGGGTTTTTTCCCCATCTTATCCATGACCTCATTTATCTGCGGTCCCCCGCCATGGACTACGACCGGACTCATGCCTATGAATTTTGTAAGTACCACATCTTCGGCAAACATCTCCTTGAGTTTTTCGTCAATCATGGCATTACCGCCAAATTTGATGACTATTGTCTTGCCGGAGAGATTACGGATATATGGAAGGGCTTCTACAAGTAATTGGGCTTTTTCAATGTTTCGTTGCAAGTCAGTGCTACCTCAAATTAAATCAAAAATTACAATATATACCTGCTCAGATCCTGATCCTTTACAATGTCTGCCAACCGTTCCTTAACATATTTGGCATCTATGTTATATCTTTTTTCCTGAAGGTCCGGGGCGTCAAATGATATATCGTCCAGCATTTTTTCCATGATAGTAAACAGTCTCCTTGCACCGATGTTTTCCATCCGTTCATTTACTGCCACAGCCGTAGATGCAATCTCTTTTATCGCATCTTCTGTGAATTTTATTTCAATCCCCTCTGTCTCAAGCAGGGCGGTATATTGCTTTAACAGTGCATTCTTCGGCTCTGTCAGTATCCTGATAAACTCTTCCTCCCTGAGTGAACCCAGTTCAACTCTTATGGGAAAGCGTCCCTGAAGCTCCGGGATAAGATCAGAAGGTTTCGATACGTGAAAGGCGCCGGCAGCGATAAACAGGATATGGTCAGTCCTTACAGGTCCGTACTTTGTGGTCACAGTAGTGCCCTCTACTATAGGCAGGAGGTCTCTCTGAACGCCTTCGCGGGACACATCAGGTCCCTGTCCCTTCTCCCTGCTTGCTATCTTGTCAATCTCATCAAGGAATACGATACCTGATTGCTCAACCCTTGTAACAGCCTCTTTAAATACATCGTCTATATCTATCAGTCTCTGTACCTCTTCCTCTGTAAGGATATTAAGTGCATCCTTGATTTTGACCTTTCTCTTTTTGCTCTTTCCAGGGAAGATGCCGCTTAGCATCTCTTTGAGGTTCATCTCAAGATCTTCCATGCCCACATTGGATATGACGCCTACAGGCATCATTTTTTCTTTTACATCAAGCTCGACCTGACGGTCATCAAGCTTTCCCTCTTTTAATTGAGAGCGGAGTTTTTCCCTTGTTTCGGTATGTCTTGTTTCTGTTGCTGGTTCATAAGCAGGTCTTGGCGGAGGCGCCGGCAGTAAAAGATCGAGCAACCGCTCTTCTGCCTGATACATGGCCTTTTCTCTGACTATATGCGTCCGCTCTTCTTTTAACATATTGACGGCAAACTGTGTCAGATCCCGTATCATAGATTCGACGTCTCTTCCAACATACCCGACTTCTGTAAACTTGGATGCCTCAACCTTTATGAAGGGGGCCTGTGACAGCTTTGCCAAACGCCGTGATATCTCAGTTTTACCGACTCCGGTCGGGCCGATCATGATTATATTCTTTGGTGTTACCTCATCACGAAGGTCTTCGGAGAGCTGCTGCCTTCTCCATCGTGTTCTCAGGGCAATGGCAACAGCGTGTTTTGCAGCGGCCTGGCCGATTACATATTTATCAAGTTCAGTTACGATCTGTCGTGGTGTGTAATTGTTCATGTCAGTTCTTCAATCAATATCTCGCTATTAGTATAGATGCATATCCCTGCTGTTATCTTCATCGCCTCTTCTGCAATCTCTCTTGCACTCATGTTTGTATGCCTTACGAGTGCACGTGTGGCGGACAAGGCATAGGGACCTCCGGAACCTATAGCCACAATGCCATCATCGGGCTCGATTATATCACCAGTGCCGGAGATTATTAAAGAGGAATTTCTGTCAGCTACTGCGATAAGCGCTTCAAGCTTTCTCAGTATTCTGTCAGTCCTCCATTCCTTGGCAAGTTCTACAGCAGAACGTGTGAGGTTGCCGTGATATTGCTCCAGTTTAGCCTCAAACTTTTCAAATAAAGTAAGGGCATCGGCAGCCCCTCCTGCAAAACCTGACAAAATTGTGCCATTATACATCCTTCTTATTTTTTTTGCATTATGTTTCATAATAGTATTGCCCAATGTTACCTGTCCATCACCGGCAATGGCGACCTGATTATTACGTCTGACGCATAGAATAGTAGTACTCTTGAACATCTTAAGCCTCCCTTATCTTTTCTCCTACTTCTTATGTCTTACGTCTTACGTCTCACTTCTTACTTCTCACTTCCTCCCCCTCGGGTGTGCCTTATCATACACCTCCATCAGCTTATCCATACTGATATGTGTATAGCGCTGCGTAGTGGAGAGACTTGCGTGACCGAGCATCTCCTGAACCGAGCGAAGGTCTGCCCCCCCTTCAAGCAGATGCGTTGCAAATGAATGCCGCAGGGAGTGGGGCGTTATATCCCATAGTCCGCTAAGTTTCTTATATTTGTCCACGATTCTGTGGACGCTTCTTGTGGTAATTCTTTTGCCGTATTTATTTAGGAAAAGGGGGAGGGTATTTGTCAATTGAGAGGTTGCGAGGTATTTCTTAATAGCATCAACAGCCTTTTCCCCAACAGGTACAATCCTTTCCTTCCTCCCCTTACCTTGGACCTTTATCAGACCTTCGGATAAATTCAGGTCTTCTATATTTATAGCCACAATCTCACCGATTCTAAGCCCTGCTGAATAAAATGTCTCAAGGATTGCCCTGTCCCTTATTGAGAGTCTGTCTTCGCCAACAGGGGTGCCCAGTAATCTGTCTGCCTCATCTACTGATAAAAATTTAGGGAGTGTCTTCCCCCTCTTTGGAGTTGATACCATCTTCCCGGGATTATTGACCAAATTACCTTCCCTGCACATGTAATTAAAAAATGTCCTGATGGTTGAAATCTTTCTTGCTACAGAAGACTTGGACAGTCCCTTTTCATATAGATTTGCAAGAAAGGCCCTTAGTATTACATGGTCAATATTCCGAAGGTCTTCAATCAATAGTGTGTCTTTTTTAAATACTCCTGTTAAATATTCATAAAACTGAGAGAGGTCTGAAAAGTAGTTTCTAATGGTATGTGATGACAGATTTCTCTCTAAGGATATGTGCCTGATAAATTCCTCTAACATCGGAATCGAGATACTCTCTAATTTTTGATTTTTATCTGCTTCTTCCATCTCTCAATGTCCCTTGATGACCTCTCGCCCATTTTACTCCTGCTCAACTCCTTGTCTCTTATCTTTTTCTGAAGGGGTGGAAGGAGTCCCCAGTTGATATTCATTGGTTGAAAGTATGACGGGCCTTCTTCTGTAACATAGTTGAGCAGGGCGCCAATCCCTGTTGTTACCGGAGGGGGGACAAACTCTTCTCCCCGGATGTGCATCATAGAAGATAATCCGGCCACCATACCCATAGCTGTTGACTCTGTATAACCTTCCACACCGATCAACTGTCCTGCCATATATATGTTTTCTATCTTTTTAAGTCTTAGGGATGTATCAAGCAGGCGTGGAGAATTTATATAGGTATTCCTGTGCAGACTGCCATAGCGCAGAAACTCGGCATTTTCGAGGCCAGGTATCATCCTGAGTACCTTTCTCTGTTCAGTCCATTTCATTCTTGTCTGAAAACCCACCATGTTGTATGCCTGGCCGTACCTGTCTTCCTGACGCAGTTGTACTACGGCATATGGTTCTTTTTCACTTCTGGGGTCTTTAAGGCCGACAGGCTTCATGGGGCCGAACAGGAGTGTATCTCTTCCCCGTTCTGCGATAGCTTCTACCGGCATGCATGCCTCAAAATATGTCACCTTCTCAAAGTCTCTCATCACACTCTTTTCTGATGATAGAAGCGCCTGATAAAATTGCTCATATTCCTCTCTGTTCAGAGGACAATTTATATAATCGTCTCCACCCTTACTGTATCTCGATGCCCTGAATGCAATGTTTTTGTTGATACTGTCACTGCTTATTATTGGCGATATTGCATCATAGAAATATATAAAATCCTCTTCTATAATCTTATGCAATGCCTCTATCATTTTCTCAGATGTAAGAGGCCCGGTTGCAATTATTGCAGGGGGCTCAAATGACGGAATGCAGACCTCTTCCCTGATAATCTTTATGTTTGGATGAGATGCCAAATGTTCAGTGACTGACCTGGCAAAGGCAGAACGATCAACTGCGAGGGCAGAGCCGGCAGGTACCCTGTTTTTGTCTGCGATGGCCATTATCAGTGAGTTCAGCATCCTCAGCTCTTCCTTGAGTAAGCCATGTGCGTTAGTTACATCATTGGATTTGAGGGAGTTACTGCAGACAAGTTCAGCGAGGTCGCCGGTCCTGTGAGCTTCAGTCATCTTTCCGGGCCGCATCTCATAAAGAAGGACCTTTATCCCTCTTTCTGCAGCCTGCCAGGCAGCCTCAGAACCTGCAAGTCCTCCTCCTATTATAATAAGTTCCGGTTTCATTCTTCTTTATATCCGCACTCTTTTCTGATACATACAGTCTTGCTGTTGCCGCGCGATGTCTTTTCAGCTAAGAATGGTGCGCCGCATTGCGGACATGGCTGATTGACCGGTTTGTCCCACATGGCAAATGTACATGACGGGTATTTTGTGCATGAGTAGAATACCCTGCCTCGTTTGCTCCGTTTTTCTGTTAATTCACCGCCGCATCCTTGCTGAGGACAGGCAACCCCCGTTGTTATAGGTTTAGTACTCTTACATTCCGGATATTTTGAACAGGCAAGAAATCTACCGTATCTGCCGCTTTTAATAATCATAGGGGAATTGCATTGAGGACAGATTTCACCCGTAGCTTCCTCCTTCATGGCTTCAATAGCGCCATTTTCACTGCGTTTGAAATCCATTGTATTTTTGCACTCGGGATATGCGGAGCAGGCGAGGAAGTATCCCAGTTTACCCCATTTGATGACCATGGTGTTACCGCACTTCTCACACTTGATATCAGTCGGGGTTTCTTCACCCTTCACATTGCGCATCTCTTTTCTTGCCTTTTCAAGATGCTGATCAAATGGTTTATAGAAATCCCCGACAGCCTGCCGCCACTCATACCGTCCTTCCTCTATCTCGTCGAGTTCATCCTCCATCTTTGCAGTAAACATTACGTCAATAAGCTCCGGAAAATGTTCTACCAGCATATTATTTACCAGGACTCCGAGTTCTGTAGGATAAAATTTCCCTTCCTTTTTCTCAACATATTCACGATCCTGTATTGTTGAAAGTATAGTGGCATATGTGCTTGGCCTGCCAATTCCCTTTTCCTCAAGTTCCTTTATCAGTGTAGCCTCTGTGTAACGGGACGGAGGCTGGGTAAAGTGCTGCTTCGGTTCAATAGACAGCAGGTTCAACCGTTCTCCCACTGTTACTGATGGGAGGACGCTCCCTTCTTCTCCTTCAATAGCCTGAGCAGTATCGTCGCTCCCTTCTTCATACAGCTTCATGAAACCCGGGAATCTGACCACTGCCCCTGTAGCCCGCAGGATATATTCTCCGGCTGTAACGTCTATAGTTGTAGTATCAAGCAGCGCCGGGCTCATCTGGCATGCAACAAACCTGTTCCAGATAAGCCTGTAGAGGTTATATGTATCTTTATCAACATACCCCTTTATCTCTTCTGGTGAACGAAATACCGATGTTGGCCTGATGGCCTCGTGGGCATCCTGTATCCCTTTCTTATTCTTATAGTCAACTCCCTTTCCCGGAATATACTCATGGCCAATGTTCTCTTTTATGTATTTCCTTGCCTCTCCCTGTGCATCTGCAGATACACGAACTGAATCAGTTCTCATGTATGTTATAAGTCCGACAGGACCTTCTGAACCTATTTCTATCCCCTCATATAATTTCTGAGCAACCATCATTGTCTTCTTTGCAGTAAATCTCAATTTCCTTGCTGCTTCCTGCTGAAGCTTACTTGTTGTGAATGGCGGCTGCGGATTCTTTTTCCTTTCCTTCTTTTCAATCGTCTTGACTATATATTCACTGCCTGAAAGAACATTCTTTATCCTCTCAGCATCCTGTTGATCGGGTACCTTAATATCTTCATTGCGGTATTTTGTCAGTTTTATTGCAAATGGCGGCGGTACCTTACCTTCCACTGTTGCTGTCAGAGACCAGTATTCTTCAGATACAAACTGCTGTATCTCTTTCTCAAGGTCGCAAATGATTCTGACGGCAACTGACTGGACCCTTCCGGCGCTTAGCCCGCGGCGTACCTTTTCCCATAGCAGGGGGCTAAGCTTGTAACCGACGATACGGTCAAGGATGCGCCTTGCCTGCTGGGCATTTACCTTATTTGTATCAATCCTCCCCGGGGTGTGAAGCGCCTCTTTAATTGCCTTTTCTGTTATTTCATGAAAGAGTACCCTGTAGATGTTGTCAACTTTGTCATTCAGCTCTTCAGCTATATGCCATGCAATGGCCTCGCCCTCCCTGTCAGGGTCAGGGCATAAGAAGATTTTGGAGGCTGATTTGGCCGCCTTCTTGATGTCTGTGAGGATTTTGGCTTTTCCTTTTATAGTTACGTAATGAGGTGTAAAATCATTGTCTATGTCTACTCCCAATTTACTTGTGGGCAGGTCCTTAACGTGGCCGACAGAGGCCATTACATTATATGACTTACCAAGATACTTTGTAATCGTTCTTGCCTTTGCCGGAGACTCAACGATGATTAACGGTTTTGACATTCTGTTTTCTCCTTAATGATGTAATTTCAGGAATTCAGTGCCGATTTTATATAACAACTGCCTGGTAATTGCTCTATCAAGCCATTCAGCTCAAGGTTAAGCAACAACTGCATTACCCTGCATGTTTCTATTCCGCACTCTGTTATTACCTGATTTATATGTTTTGGCTCAAGTGTTAATGTCCTGAATATATTCTTCTCTTCGTCTGACATTGAATCAGGTTTAACAGGCATATTGGTGATACCATGTTTTGACCGGAGCGTCAACAACTGTTCAAATTCCTCTAAAATATCATTAACACCTGTAACTGTTTTTGCCCCCTGTTGAATCAGGTTATTTGTCCCTTTACTGAGGGGCGAATTTATGTTGCCCGGTACTGCAAATACTTCACGTCCCTGTTCCATTGCAAACCTTGCTGTAATCAGAGAGCCGCTTTTTTCAGCCGCCTCAACGACAATTACACCATGTGAGAGACCGCTTATAATCCTGTTTCTCTGAGGAAAGTTTTTTTTGTCCGGCCATGTACCCATAGGAAACTCTGAGATGACCGCCCCACTTTCCGCAATGTCATTTATCAGGGCCCTGTTTTCCCGTGGATAAGGGATGTCAACGCCGCATCCCAATACTGCCATACTCCTTCCTCTGTTTGTTAGTGCAGCCTTGTGAGCACAACTGTCTATCCCCCTTGCCATGCCGCTTACTATAGTGAAGCCTGCTGAAGACAATTCTGCAGCAAGCATTTCTGAAACTTTTCTGCCATAAGGTGAAGGACTCCGCGTCCCTACAATGGCTAAAGCATTATAATCTTCAGGAAGGATAGATCCTTTCATATAGAAATAAAGGGGAGGGTCATATATATCTTTTAACCGTTGAGGATAATCCTGATGATTGAAATGTATAATCTGTATCCCTTTGTCATTTACCCTTTTTATCTCCTCCTCAACATCCGGTGACGGATGCCGGAAGGATTTGATCTCCCATGCTATAGCAGGTGTAACCCCTTCCACACTGCATAGCTCTTCAAAGGTGGATGAGAAGACCTGTTCCAATGTAGAAAATCTTTCCATAACTCTTTTGGAGAGTACAACTTTATTTTGTAAAATATGTGCAAGTGTTAACCAGAGATAATGTTCGTGCATAAATTAAAATGGATTCCGGGAAACCGGTCAAGTGATTAAAATTGACAGAGGGCTCTTTATTTTATTGTAGTTGTTACCTTGCTGCCGACCCCAAATGGTTCAGCGCTTCTTATGACTAAAGCAGTGGAGGTAGTGTCCTGTACTGAGACTACCCGAAGTTCACCAATGATATCATCCTTTTTTTCTCTGATTACGTATATGATTGCTCCCGGGGTAATGCCATCTGCAGCGCCTTTGTCAAGATACACGATACTGAATTGAGCGCTTAGCTCAGACCCGTACTGGGCTTCTATTATATAACCCTGCAGGTCATCTGCAACCTTTGTGACTTTGTTGACCGGTTGAGCAGGACTGAATGGTTGTATCAGGTCTCCGGGTGCGGCATATGTGTATGATCTTATAATATTACCTGATGCGTCATTCCCCTGAACCCTGTTAATTTCAAGAACCCCTACAGGAATAAAAATGAAACCTGCTTTTTTCTTTGTCATGGGATGAATTACCGGTCCTGATGTCCTGAATATCGTAAATTTTCCGCCAAGAAGCACCTTGTCAGTGTAGCCTTTACTCAGGGAGAGTTTGACAGTGTCACCATCCGCAAATATATTCCTGTCTTCTGCTGAACCAGTAATTACTCCATAGCCTTCTATCTTGTTAATGACATAACCACTGGCCTCGATGGTATCAGAAGACACAACCGGTTTTTCAACTGCCGGCGCACCAGGAAGAGGAGGTCTTTTCGGATGTGCCGGCATAGAAGGTATGGAAGCTGTGATCGGTTCTCCGGGAACCGGAACTACAGCCTGTTCAGGGAGGGTAGCTTCAGCAGCAGAAACCGGAGCTGCTTCTTCTGCCGGTTCAGTTTTCAAAAGTATTACAGATGGTATAATCAGCCGATTTCCAGGGTAGATAAGATCCGGATTGTTGATGTAGTTATTATTTTCCCACAAATTGGGCCACATAAACGGGTTTTTCAGAAATTCTCCTGATATATCCCAGAGGGTGTCCCCCTTTTTTATCGTATATACTGTCTCATCTCCATCTTTCCCCCGGTCATTCCTGTTGTCCTCTGATGACTGACCGAAGCTGTCAGCAGATGTGCTGATAACAAGTATGCTTATTAGTGATACAATGCTTAATGTTCTTTTTATATGCATGTTTTTCATTACCTTTCTGTAAAGGGTGTATCAAAGAGAACCATGTTTGTCAATAACTTTTTTACAGCGGCCAGAATACGGGTATAAGTAATATTGAAATTATAAAGACCACTATAGTAAGTGGAAGACCTACCCGGATGAAATCCACAAAGCGGTATCTTCCGGGGCCATAAACAAGGACAGAAGCGGGTTCAAGAGGTGTAATAAATGAGCATGATGCCGCAATTGTAATAGTCATGGCAAATGTCCTTGGATTTACCCCGAGCTTCTGCGCAGAATGAATAGCAATAGGAAGAATGAGAAGGGCTGCAGCAACGTTAGACATCGGCTGTGTCAGAAGAACTGTCAGGATAAAGAAACTGCCAAGAAGTACATAAATACTGTAATTTGATGTCATAGTAGTGATGAAGTCTGCAAGGTATTGAGCCGTTCCTGTCTGTTCAACTGCAATACCAAGGGATATCATCCCGCCTATTAAAATGAGAAGGTGCCAGTTTACAGATTTATACACCTCATCTGCATAAAGGCATTTGCTGATGACCATCAGTACTGCCCCTGTCAGGAAGGAGACTGATATCGGGACTAAACCAGTCGCTCCTGCAATAATGCTGGCAAGGAAGATGATAGTTGCAATCCCTGCCTTCTTTGTCCGGAACCGTTCAGGGGTAACGTCTCCTACAATGATAAGTTTTAATACCTCTCCAAGTGCTGCTATACGGTCACTTTCACCCTGAAGCAGAATGACGTCGCCCACACGCAGAGGGATCCTTCCGACTTTTTCACGTAAACATGTGCCATGCCTGTAGTGGGCGATTGCTGAGAGACCATAGGTGTGTCTGAAGTTAACATCCTTTAGTGTCTTCCCTTCGAGAAGGGAGTCTGCTGAGATTACCGCTTCAACCATACGAACATCGCCTGGTTCCAGGTCTTTGTCAGTACGTTTATACCCTGATTTTATTTCTACCCCATCTGTCTGACCCGCTCGTGCAAGGTTTTCAATACTGCCGACTACGAGGAGAGAATCTCCTCCTTCTATAGTGAAGTGGTCTCCGGGGATATATATATTTATTCCATTCCGGTATATGCCTACTAATGACAGGTCCTGCATATTTCCGAAGACCCCTTCAGATACCTTTGTCCCCACAAGTGCTGACGATGGCATAACCTTGAGTTCAGACAGATATTCCCTTATCCCATAGTCTTCCATTACCGCCTCTTTTTCCCTGGCAGGAAGAAGGAAATATCCAATAGTAATAAAAAACACCAGCCCGGCCGCAAAGATGATAAGACCTATTGGGGTAAATTCAAACATTGAGAAGGGGGATAAATTGTAGGTAGTCAGTGCCTCTGAAACTGCAATATTTGTTGATGTGCCGATAAGTGTGTTCATTCCGCCGAGCATTGACCCGAAAGACAGGGGCATCAGGAGCTTTGACGGATTGATCTTTGCCACCCTTGCGATACTGACAGCGGAGGGAAGAAGTATTGCTGTTGCAGCAACATTATTTATAAATGATGAGATAATTCCTACAGTAATAAGAAATATACAAAGAAGACGTATTGGACTATGCCCTGACCATCTCAGGATGTAATGTGCAATCTTGTCTGCGACACCGCTCTTAACAAGTGCGGAGGTCATAATGAGTATGCTTCCTATCATAACGAGCGCCGTATTGCTGAATCCGAGGAATGCCTGGTCAGGTGTCAGTAAACGGAAAAAGATTAGTGAGAGGACCACAAGGACAGATACAACGTCTACAGGCACTATCTCGATAGAAAACAAGATAACGGCAAATAGCATTATCAGCAGGGTTATGACAATATTCATGTCAGGCATGGAAGGCATTATACTTGACAATCAATGCTATTTTCAAGTAAATTAGCTTGAAAACTCTAATGTGGTATACCTTGCATTGCGATTGTGCTCAAAAATGCCCAGGTGCAAGGAAGGACTTAAAGATTTAAGCTGAGGCGTACTGTGTTGTACGTTGAAGCTTAAATCTTTAAGTCCTGACGCCGCAGATGGGTATTTTTCAGCACAATCGCGAGAGTGGCGG
>Ga0209002_10003890_pt1 | contig 11844 bp, 10 predicted proteins | sample Rifsed16ft2_FD_184010 | JGI IMG/M metagenome (GOLD analysis project Ga0209002, IMG submission 184010) | Soil microbial communities from Rifle, Colorado, USA - sediment 16ft 2 (version 2) | ecosystem: Environmental > Terrestrial > Deep subsurface > Rock core/Sediment | place: Rifle, Colorado...
GCTGCCACTCTCCCTCCGTACTGCGGGCCCGAACGCGGATGCGATGCCTGCCCGGCCCGAAATCGACGGTGCAGCTCCAATCGCGCCAATCGAAGGGTCCTTCCGCCGGCCCAAGTCCGCACCGAAGCCACTCCCCGTCATCAATTTGCACCCGGACCTCGGCGATCCCGTGGCCGCTCCATGCGCGGCCCTCCAGGGTCGCGCGGCCCGGCGGAACCTCATCGCCTGGGAGGGGCCGGAGCAGGAGGCTCTTGGGCCTTACCATCGTGACCGGGACGGCATCGTCGTACCGATACTCGTCTTGCTGGAAGAATCCGGAGAACGGCGTCGACACGTACCGCACCTCGATCAGCCACTTCACACTCGCCATGCCGTACCATCCGGGGACGACGAGGCGGACGGGTGCCCCATGGGACTTCGGAAGCGGCGCGCCGTTCATCCGGAGGGCGAGGATTGGGCCCGGACGGAGAGCGACGCTGAGCGGCAGCGATCGCTCGAACCAAGCTTCCCCGCCTTCCGCGACACCTCGATCGGCGCCGACGAAGACGGCCTCGACGACGTCCGGAGCCGGCGGGGCGGAACGCAACAGATGCGCCAAGGACGGCCCCTCCCAGGTCGCGCAGCCCACGGCCCGATCTCCCCAAGGCACGCCCGCCGGTCGAGGGACCACATGCGTGCGTCCATTTCCCGCGCACTCGAGGGTGGACGTCACCTGCTCCTGCGGAAGCCGTTCCAGCTGGGGGAGTGTCAGCTCCCGCAAGGACGTCGACCCTTGCGTGATCCGGAGCCGGAACGTGTCCGCGGCAACGGTTGGTTCATCGAAGTGGTTCCGGATGAAGAACGATTCGGTCGGTGTGATTCGCGGGCGTAACGCCGCCCACGGCGTCTCTGCGTTCATCGGCCGGGGCGTCACCACATCGACCGGCACGTCCCAAGATTGAAGTGCCGTTGTTTCAACTTTTCCACACGAGCGACGAATCCATGCTGCGTCGACTCACGCGAGACGCGGGCCGCACTTGCCGCAAAGACGTCGTCCACCTCGACGCCCGCGTCGCACGTCGGACATGCGCACTCGATCGGCAGGCCGCACCGACCGCAGAACGGTCCGGGGGATTGAGGGAGGCGCCGCACGATGGACATGTAGGTTCTGCGGCGGAAGGCATCGCGGCCTTCGCCGCGCAGTCCATGCGGAGGACCGCGGTCAGGCCCCGGCGAAGGATCGGCTTTCCACGCAGGCGTGTGTCGGCCGCAGTCCGCGCACCAACGTTCGCGGGACTCGCCCGCCTCGACGATCAACACGTCCAGACAGTCGGCCGGGGACGCAACGAAGGCGGCTCTCCTTCCGGAGGCCTTCCACGTCACGTCCCATCGACGCCCCGCGGTCAAAATGGGTTGCCCTACCAAGCTTCCTTCGAGATAACGACGCTCTTCACGCGCGGAGTCTGCCCGGGGACGTCCTGCTCGAGGTAGCTAAGGTAGCCCGATCCGACGTTGAAGTGCACGATGGCGGGCTTCTTGTCCAAGTCGACAATCGATTTGCCCGACTTCCTTTTCATCGCGATCCTTGCACGACGCACCCGCTCGGAGTGCCTTAAAGGGTGTTCCGCAAAATTCAGTCTCGATAAACGAAACGTCCGCAGACGGGCCGCTCCCCTCGGGAAGCGAGGTCCTCGATACGCATTTGGGGCTCTTTGCGGCAAACCTATAAGTGCCTCGGGGGCCCAGAATAACCCGGAGGTCGGGGAAGAGGCATGATCACGGTCCGAAAGCTCGCGAGGGCCATCGAGAAACGCCTCCGGGGGACGTCCGCCGAGGCGTTGTCCGAGGCGCGCACAGTCATGAGCTACTTCGGTTTCTCCCGAGAAATCATCGACAACGCAATCCATCCGGACGATCGGAAGCTGTTCTACAGCCTTCACGACGCAGGCCTCCTGCAGACGTTCTGGGAGACGGTCCTCCTGCTGGACGGCCGCAACTGGCGCATCTTCTACTGGTCGCTGAACGAGGGGGACATCGACCGCATCCTCGCGGAGGATGGGACCGCGCCCGCAGAGCCGCTGTACAAGACGCTTCCCGACGAGGCATGGGGCCGGTCCGCGCCCGGCGCCTGAGTCAGCCGGGCCAGGCCTGCGCGCCGACGAGCGGAACGAACGCGCACGGCGTATCTTCTCGAATCTCCAGCGTGCCATCCGCACGGCGGGTCGCGGTCACAAGTACCTGACCGTGGAGCGGGCCGATCGGCGCGACGATCCGGCCGCCGGCCGACAGCTGCTCTGTCCACGCCTCGGGGATCCGCGGCGCCCCGGCGGTCGCCATGATGCAATCGTAGGGCGCCCGCTCAGGGTACCCGAGGCTCCCATCGCCGACGACGACGGTCACCTCGGCGAGGCCGCAGGCCGCCAGGTTCGCCTTCGCCCGCGACGCGAGCGCCCCGTGCCGCTCGATCGAGGTGACGTTCCGTGGACCGACCAGAGGGGCGAGCAGGGCCGCATGATACCCGGAGCCCGTGCCAACCTCCAAGACCCGCTCCCCGGGGGACAGCCGGCCGACCTCCAACATGATTGCAATCATCGATGGAGCGGAGATCGTCTGGCCGCTCCCGATGGGGAGGGGCGTGTCCTCGTACGCCGCCTCCTTGTCCTCCGGCCGCACGAAGGCCTCGCGGGGCACCGCGAGGAATGCATCTCGCACCCTCGCATCGCGAACGTATCCGGAGGCGACGAGGCGATCGACCATCCGACCCCGGGCTAGAGCGAAGAAATGGTTGTCGCGCCCCACGAGACCTCGCACGGTCGGCGCGCGCCATAAGCGTTGTTCTCACGCGCGCATGGCCCGATTCGCGATCGAACTTTGCCCGCCGCAGGCGGTTCGAAAAATCTCCCATTACACTTATATACCGTCACTCAATTCGCGCATTCTCCGGCCCCCGCACACGGGTTGCGGACGGGGGACGGATCGACTGTGTGACAGAGGAGACAACTCGAATGCATGTCAGTGGTCGCCGGGGAATCGGTGCCCTCGTGCTCCTTTTGGTCTTCCTCGTCGGCGCGGCCGCCTTTCTGCCCCTCATCGCCCTCGGCCAGTCGTACCAGATCACGGGGCTGGTGAGAGTGTGCGCACAGCCGACCTTCGTGGCCTCAGCCACCGTCACGTTGACCGATGTGAACGGGATCAATCCTCCCCGCACCGCGGCGAGCGGGCTTGATGGCGTATACCGTTTCGCCCAGCCTCCGACCGGCACCTACTCGGTCTCCGCGAATCGTTCGGGGTACTTCGACAGCGATCCGTCGAACCCCGTCCGCTTTGACGGGAACCAGACGGTGAACATTGATGTTTGCATGTATCCCCACGGGAGCCCCCCCAAGGTGCTCGCGGTCACGGTCACGGGTACCGGCGGCTCGCCCGTGCCCGGCGCCACCGTCTCCGCATACAGTCCGTCGAACCCGACAGGGAGGATTCAGCTCGTGACGACCGGGACGACGGACAGCTCGGGCGTCGCGAATCTGACCCTCTGGCCTGCCGTGTTCTCGGTCCGGGCCTCGGCCACCGGACTCCAGACCGTCGAGTCGTCGGTCGACGTGAGCGCCGTTTCCTCCACCACGATCAGCCTCGTTGCCGCGGTCGAACTGTACGGACACGTGAAAGACCTGGACTCGGGAGCTTTCCTCGGCACCGGCGTCGCCGCATGGCTGTACAACCCCGCCGCGGCCAACACGAGCGCGTTTCGGCTGATCCCGGCGACCGTGAAGGACAGCCTGTTTGAATTCGAGGATGTCCGGGTGACGAACGGGGACTACCGGATCATCGTGGACGCGAAAGGGTACCTCGCCCACACGAACACGCTCACGCTGTCGGGAAGCCCAACGGAGTACAATGTCGACCTCACGGCCGCCCTCCTGGAGCGATATGACACGACCGTCCTATACGGGACCCAGGATTGGAATAACCTGACCGTGTGGAGGAACCTGACCCTGAATGCGGACAGCACGCTACCAGGCTTGGTTCCGGCGAATCTGCGGAACCTCCGACTCCAGATCGACGCAACCCTCGGAAACGGCGACGGATCCTTGCAAGCGAGCGAGATCACTGCCTTCACGAATTGGCTCGATGCGAAAGGGTCCGCCTACGTGACGACGGATGATTTCCTCACGACGAACAGCAAGGCCTACTTGAGCAGTGTGGCGTCCTTCGTGGTGACCGTGGACGGCCTCTCCGCCGGGGCCATTACGAACGGCCCCCTGTGGGTCAACGCGACCGCGACGTATGCGCTGGAACAGGCGCCTCCGTACATCCGGGCCGGGGCGAAGACCTACTATCTGAATATGACCCTCGTCCCGGACGCGAACGTCACGACCTATCAGAACTTCACATACACCTTCGCGTTGCCCCGGACTTACGAACGCAACGTGACGACGCTCGTCCCGGCCAATTCCGCGACACTGACGAACTTCACCCGGTTCACGGTCGACCCGGGTCTTGTCTCCGGGAACCAGCGGGTAGACGTGAGGATGACCGTTTCCCAAGCGCTGAACGGCACCGCCCGCGCGAAGGTCATCGCGCCGGTCGGGAAGTTCCACGAGCAGAACACGAGCTTCACGAACTTCCAGGCTTTCGTTGCGAACAACACGACCCTCACCTTTAGCGCGCGGGACAGTTCGGATCCGAACGGCCACGTCGAGGACGCGAACTTCACCTGGCAATTCACGCCTGATCTGAACGACACCCGATACGGGATCGAACCCGAATTCAAGTATACGCAAAACGGGACGTACACCGTCAACCTGACGATGGTGGAAGCAGGCGGCAACGTCTCGTACCGGAACATCACGGTCTACGTGGACGACTCGCTCCCGTTGGCGAAGATCCGTACGAACCGCACCGGACCTTTGCCCGCGAACGGCCGCTTGCTCCAGGTGGACCAGGGAATCCCCGTCCGCTTCGACGGGGCGCTCTCGAAGGACTTGGCGTACCCGGGCAAAGACGGGGTCATCCGGATCGACACGGGGTACTCGTGGGACTTCGACGGCAACGGGGTCGGCGACGCGACGGGTCGAAACGTGACGTGGACCTTCCCCAAGCCCGGACTCTTCACGGTGAACCTGACGGTGACGGACAGCGTCGGCTGGAAGTCCGCGAACGGGACGATGCAGGCGCAGGTGAACGACACGAAGGCGCCCGTCCCGGCGTTCGACATCCTTGATCCGGACAAGGACTGGGGCACGATCACGAGCCCGATGGAACGCAAGACGATCGCCCTGAACGCGTCGAAGACGACGGACGATTACGACAAGGTCGCGACGATGAACTTCACATGGACGATTCCCGGGCCAATCGTCGGCGTGTCGGGGACGCGCCCGATGTACGGAATGAACGTGAGCTTCGCCTGGGGCGAGTGGAACATCAGCTACAAGGTCACCCTGTCCGTCCGGGACGCGGGCTTCGGCTCGAACAAGCCGAACACGGGCAACCTGAGCCGGAACATCACGGTCCAGATCGACACGTCGATCCACGCGGACCTACAAATCGTCGCGGATCCGACGACCCGCGCGCAGATGAAAGTCCAGCCGACCGACCCCGAAGAGGGCGCCTCGGTCACGATCACGGTGAACGTCACGAACAAGGCGAACCGCGCGACCGCCCTGAATGTGACGACGGAGCTCGCGGTGATCAGCGGCGGCGTGACGACGGCCCTTCCCGACCAGCCCGAATGGTCCCGGAACGGGGTGCCGACCACGGACCACACAATCCCGTCCGGCACGACCGTCACCCTGGTGTTCACCACGCACCTGAGCGGGCAAGGGAACAAGACGCTCCGAGTGAACGTGTTCGATTCGTCCGAGCCGTACACCTGGCGGACCCCGGAGAACCGGGCCTCATCCGCCGTGAACGTGCGTCAGCCGGGCTGGCAGCCGTACGCGATCGTCGGGAGCGTGATTGGCGTGATTGCCCTGTTCGTCTTTGGCATGTACGCGCGCCGGAAGATCAAGGCGGGCGAATGGCGCCCGATCCGAGGCCGACGCGGCGAGAAGGGCGGCGAGGAGAAACCCCGGAAGGAAGCAAAGGAAGAGAAGAAGCGTCTGTAGACGCCTTCCCTTCCCGTTTTCCCATTGTGCCTGCGTCCTACATTTCCTCCGGAGCCTTCACCCCGAGGCAGTCGAGCGCGTTGCAAAGCACCGTCCGCGCGGCGTCGACGAGTCCCACGCGGGCCTCTCGGAGGAACGGAGGCTCTGCGGTCAGCACGGGGCAGTCCCGGTAGAACTGGTTGAACTGGGCCGCGAAGTCCGACGCGAACGCGGCGACCGCGTGCACGCGCCGGCCGGTCGCCGCCTCCCGGAGGGCCGACGGGAACCTCGCAGTCCCGCGGAGGAGCTTCTGCTCTTGCGGATGCAGCAGGAGGCGCGGTTCGCCCGGGCCGACCTCGCCGGCCTTCGCCAGGATGCCGCACGCCCGCGCATGGGCGTACTGGAGGAACGGCGCCGAGTTGCCCTCGAAGTTCAAGGCCTCCTCCCACCGGAACGTGATCGCCTTCTCCGCCTGCACCCGCACGATGTTGTATCGAAGGGCGCCCAGGCCGATCGTCTCGGCAATCGCCTGCTTTCGCTCCTCGGAAAGGTCCTCCCGACGCCGGGAGACCTCCGCGTAGGCGCGGTCCGTCGCCTCATCCACCAGGTCGTCGATGTACACGACGCGGCCCTTCCGCGTCGACATGCGGCCCTCGGGCAGGCTGACGAAGGCGTAGTAGATCGTCTCCGGCGCCCAGTCGATCCCCATGAGCTGGAACGTCGCCTTGAGCCGCTGGAAACTGAGTTTCTGGTCTTCCCCGAGCACGTTGATCGCGACGTCGCAGCGGTCCCTCTTGTGGAGGTGGTAGGCGATGTCCCGGGTCGTGTACAGGGAGGTGCCGTGGCGCGTGACGAAGACGTACTTCGCCGCGTCCCCCTCGATCCCGAAGGCGCTCAGGTCGAGGTAGTGCGCGCCGTCCTCCTCCTTGCTCAGGGGCAGGAGCCGTTCGATGACCTGGCGCACGCTGCCGTCCAGAATCAGGTCGCTTTCCCAGAAGAAAGAGTCGAACGAGACGCCGAGCCGCTCCAGGATCGAGACGATCCGACCCAGGATCTGGTCGCCGACCCCGCGGATCGCCCGGGTCAGGTCCGCGTCGCCTCCCTCGAACCGCTGGATCAGCGCCTCAATCTCCTTCGCGACCCTGGGGTCCTTCTCGAGCAGTTCGTTCGCGCGCTGGTACAGCCGGACATAGCGCCGCTCGACGCGCTCCTCCGCGGCCTCCTCCGGGGCGGGCGGCAGATGCGTGACGGCCCAGTAGAGCAGGACCATCTGCTTGCCCATGTCGTTCACGAAGTACTCCCGCTGGATGGGAAACCCGGCGTACTGAAGGAGACGTCCGAGGGAGTCCCCAACGAACGGGTTGCGGGCCCGACCCACGTGGAGCGGCCCCGTCGGGTTCACGCTCGTGTGCTCGAGGAGGATCCGTTCCTTCTGGGCCGGCGACGTCCCGTACCGCCCCCCCATGAGCCGGACCGCGGTCATCACGCGCTCCGCAAACGCGGCGGGGTCGACGCGGAAGTTCACGTAGGGGCCCTCCGCGCGGAGCGGTTCGAACGGCGGCGGGACGGGCACGCGGGCCGCCCGGACGGCGATCTCCGCGGGAGCCGCCTTCAGCTCTTTGGCCCAAGGATGCGTCGCGACGGCGAAGAGCCCTCGGTCCTCCGGGGCCTCGTCCAGGATGCCCGGCGCCGTCACGTGCAGCGCGGACTCGATCGAGCGACACGCCTGTTCCGCGAGCCCTCGGAGCTCGGACCACGGATCGTGGCCCATCACGTCACCCGGTACCTCAGGATCGCGGCGATGCCCCCGAAGGCCCGGAGCAGAAGCTGTCCTTCCTCGGAGTCCTTCGAGATCAGCTCCACGTTCGAGCCCATCTGTTCTGCGATCTTCGTGAGATCCTCAATCAGGTCGCGGTTCTCGACGACCGACAGAGTGCCGCCGTCCTTCGGGCACACGGGCACCTCGCCCTCGTCCGCCACGGTCTTCTCGCCCTCCCAATCGCCGTTCGCACAGCGCAGCTTGAGGCGGGACTTCCGTAGGCCCTCGGAGATGAGGAGCGTGTCGACCGCGCCGAGCGCCAGTGCGTGCCGCACGTGGTCTTCGCCGTACGCGGCGAGGCCGCCCTCCTCCTTACGAATCTCGTTCATCAGACGCTGCACGAGGTCCTTCTCGCGAATCAGGTCGAGGCCTACGAGGATCTCCCGCGCCTTCTCGACGAGCTCCCGCAGGCCGTATTCGTCCGTATAGCCCACGTCCAGAAACGTCGGGAGGACCTTCTTCCCCAGCTCGTGGTGGAGGTAGTCCTGGGTCGCGAAGTACTCCTTCGTGTAGCCCGGACCCCCGATGATGATCGCCTTGATTTCCGGGCGGCTGAGGAACGCCTCCGTCATCAGATCGGCGACCTTCTTGAACCACTCATGGGCCGCGATCTCGATGAGCCGCTCGAATCGCCGCGCGCTCTGCCCGCCCATCCGATGCTTCGACGGCACCTGGCTCTGGAGGTTCTTGATCACCTCGATCCGTTTCCCGCGCAGCAGGCCGATCGTCCCCTCGGACCGATCGATGACGACGAGTCCGTACACGTCCTTCTCCGCAAGCATCTCGTGGAGCGGCTCCGTGTAGAACTTCGAATCACACCGGTACAGGAAGGAAGGGACAGGCTCCGGCGGCTCGAGGACGAACGTCACCATCTCGGTCTGGTCCGCGCCGGCCTGCTTGTGCCCGGTGAAGATCACGAGACCGTTCGGCGGCGGCATCCGATAGCCTTTCAGTCGTTGCATCGCGGACTCGATCGCCTGCATCACGTGCTTCCGCGTGCTCGCGCTCTTGATGTTCGACGATTGGGAGGACTCGGACCGGAGATAGTTCACCACGTCCGAAACGGGCCGTTCCGGAGGGACGTACACGCTCACGAGTTCCGTGCCGCGGCCCGTCGCTTCTTCGATCTGCTCGAGGGCTCGTCGGAACTTGTACTTGTCCATCCCGGTGATTTGCGCCATCGGTTCCCACCACACAGTTATTTATCGTTCATTACCTTTTGCGTCACGAATCGGATTTCATGGAGAAAGTCGTCGTTTCCCTCGGTGGTTCGGTCCTCGTCCCGGGGGATGATGATGCGCGTCACCTGCGCGCACTCGCGGACCTGCTCCGGGATCTCGCATCCCGCGTGACGTTGTTCGTCGTCACGGGCGGCGGCCGTGTCGCGCGATACTACATCGAGACGGGACGGTCTCTCGGAATCCGCGAACGCACGCTCGACGAATTCGGCATCGCGGTCACCCGATTGAACGCGCGGCTGCTCGCCGCGGCCCTCGGGCCCTCGGCGAACCGCGAGCCCGCGAGGTCATATGCGGAGGCCGCACGCCTCGCGAAGCGCCGTCGGATCGTGATCATGGCGGGGACGCGGCCCGGACACACGACGGACCGCGTGAGCGCGTCCCTCGCCCGGTTTGTGCATGCGGACCGGATCGTGAACGCGACCTCCGTGGACGGAGTGTACAACGCGGATCCGAAGGAGGTTCCCAATGCGAAGCTCCTGGACCGGATCCGCTTCGAGGATCTCGTCGCGCTGTCCGGCCGCGGACATGAAGCTGCGGGGCCGAGCGTCGTGTTCGACCCAATCGCCGCGCGCGTCCTGGCGCGGGACCGGATCCCGCTCGGCGTGGTCTACGGTCGGGATCTCGGGGCTCTCCGGGCCGCGGTCCTGGGAAAACCGTTCCACGGGACGCTCGTCGCAGACGATTGACGGGGAGGTGCCACATGAAAAACCGGAGAATCCGGTACGACATGCTCGCCCTGGGGGTGCTCGCGGTATCCGGCATTGCCGCGGTCCTCGCGGCCGCGGGCGTCGCCCTCGGACAAGGGTTAGCCGGGGCCGCCTCCGGCCTCTGTGCGCTTCTCTTCGTCGTCCCGGGCCTCTACTTTCTCGGATATTCCCGTCGGCTGCGCTCTCGCGACTTGGCCCTTGCCCACGCGGCCGCCTTCGCCGCCGCGCAGGAAGCAATCCGGATCCAGGATCTCGCGGCAGAACTGCACGTGACACGGGAGGATGCGGAGCGCATCCTCCGGACCGCCGTCGCCGAAGGCCGTGTGCGCGGCCGGTTCGAGGGGACGGACCGATTCGTCGCGGACCGGGTCGAACCCCAGGCACGGGAGGAGGCGCGATGACGTTCCGCGGCTTCATCGCGGCGGAGGTCCCGGCGGGCCCGCCCCTGAATGCCTTGGCGAGCGACCTCCGCGACGCGAGCCCGTCCCTCAAGGTCGTCCGCACGGACCAGCTCCACCTGACGATCAAGTTCCTGGGGGACACGGAGGACGGGCTCGTCCCGGAAATCGTCGCCGCGATCCGAGAGGCGACGGCGGGCGTGCGACCGTTCGAAATCCGCCTCCAGGGGACCGGCGCCTTCCCGAGCGTCGCACGGATGAGCGTGATCTGGGTCAGCGTCAAGGGCGCGGAGCCGCTCGCCCGGATTGCGGAGGCCCTCGAGACTTCCCTCGAATCCCTTGGCTTCCCAAGGGAAGGACGGCCATGGAAAGCCCACCTCACCCTTGCGCGCGTGAAAGGCCGCCGGGAGCTCGATCGAGCGCGACGCATCCTGGAGGCCCACGCGGACGACGCCTTCGGGGCGCACACGGTGGACGCAATCGTCCTCAAGAAGAGCGCCCTCACCCCCGACGGCGCGCGGTACTCCATCGTCGATGCCGTCCGGCTGACGGGGTGAGCCGACAGCGCACCGCGGGGACCGCGCGGCGTACCTCTACTTAGAGGTATGAACGCGCCAAGGAACCGGATGGGCCGGCGGCCTCGCCTTTCATTCCTTCTTGTCCGCGAGGAGCTTCAACTGGTCCCACTCGATCGTGTGCTTCAACCGGTATTTCTGAAGGACGCGGCTCATCTGCTCGGTGACGCGGGCGACCTCGAGGACCTTTCCGCGGCTGTACAGGTACAACTCGACCTGGTCGGAGATCGGGAAGATCATCCGCATCGCCCCCTCGCGGTTGAAGCCCTCCGGCTTCCGGTTGTTCCGCAGGTCCCGGAGGTTCTCCTCAATCAGCACGTCCACGCTCTCCATGTCCTCGGGCAGCTGCTGGGTCTCCTCGAGGAATTTCAGGAAGAGCGAGCGGAACGCGGGCACGAGGTTTTTCCACTTCACCTTCTTGTCGAACTTAATGTGTCCGCTCCGGGCCCGCATGGCTCCGTTCCGATGAGCCACGCGCTATTTAACGATGTTCCGGTCGGCGTGCGGCGAGGCCCCGCGCGCGTCAGTCTTAAGCCCGCGGCCTCCATCGCGCGGACATGCGGACCGCCCTCACGATCGCGGGGAGCGATTCCGGAGGCGGCGCGGGGATCCAGGCGGACCTGAAGTCCTTCGCCGCGATCGGCGTCCACGGGACGTCTGTGATCACTTGCGTCACCGCCCAGAACACGCGATCCGTCGACTCGATCTTCCCCCTTCCTCCCATCGAAATCCGGCGGCAGCTTCGCGCGGTCCTGACCGATTTCGACGTGCGCGCGGCGAAGACGGGCATGCTGTACTCCGCCCCCATCGTTCGGGCCATCGCGGCGGACCTGCGGCGGACTTCGTTCCCCCTCGTCGTGGACCCCGTGATGGTCGCAACGGTCGGCGCCCGCCTGGAACGGGACGATTTCCGGGACGCCCTCATGGACCGCCTGCTCGGCCGTGCGACCCTCGTCACCCCGAACGCCCTCGAGGCGGAACGCTTGTCCGGCGTGCGGATCCGGGACGTGCGGTCGATGGAGACGGCCGCCCGCGCCGCCCG